>Ga0153954_1000710_pt1 | contig 23514 bp, 17 predicted proteins | sample TSFL038MetaG_FD_102277 | JGI IMG/M metagenome (GOLD analysis project Ga0153954, IMG submission 102277) | Attine ant fungus gardens microbial communities from Florida, USA - TSFL038 MetaG | ecosystem: Host-associated > Fungi > Mycelium > Unclassified | place: USA: Florida, Wekiwa Springs State... | reverse complement strand
GGCAAGCGACACAATCTCGGCGGCCGGCGGCAGCGCACAAGTCAGCGGAGCAGACGGATTGCACTCGATGACCTCGCCCTCCCACATCGGTCCGGTCGCGGCCGTCGTAAGTGTGAGCACCGCGCTTGAGCTGGAGCCGCTGACGGTTCCCGACCAGTGCGAGTTGGTGACGAGGTCCATGCCCAACTGATCGGTGTCATGATGCTGTTGATAATATGGGCCGCCCTGATAGGTGCTCGGCCCCTCGCCGCGAGTCTGCCCCATGCTGAGCAGCGTTTGGTTTGTCTGCCCATTGTGCAGGGTGGCGAACTTCGTGCCGAATAGCCAGTTAAGTTGCCTCGCCCAGGTGAGATTGTAATCCGGCCAGCCGAAGCCGCCTTGCTGTCCGTACAGGAAGGCGTTCACACCGCCTGTCTTCGCCGCGACCGACGACATAATGCCGCCCGTCGCCGTACCATCGCCCATCCAGCCAAGCTGTTCATGAGAGAGCGTGACGTCGCCGCTCATGAGGTTCGTCCAGCGAGCGATGATCGTGGCGTTCGCAACCGGCGCCGTCGTGAAACTCACAGCATACGATCCGGTGAAATAGTTCACCCATGCGCTCGAAATGCCCGCGCCGGTGCAATTCCCGGTTTGGATGTTGTAGGCGAAGGTGTTCGTGTCCTGGCAAACGACGGTTCCGTTCACAAGGATTTGGAACGTCCCGTATTTGATGAGCGGCGTTGTACCGACTGTGCCGTTGGCGCTATCGACCGGAATAAGCTGCGGTTGAGGCTGGACCGGATAGTAGAGAACACCACCGGGAGGCGTGACGTTCATGGCAACGGACGAGTCGCCGTTGAGCGCAGCGCTGTTCAATTGCCAGGTCGAAGTAGCTTGTTGGCTGCCGAGGAGGTTGCAGTTCTGCAGGCAAGTTGTGATCGTGGCGCTGTTCGTCCCATCAGAAACCGTCATCAAGGGCGCCATGACGCCAGTGGTCAGTGAATTCACGGTGAGCACGCCGGCTGTCACTGAGCCCTTGATCTGCGCGCCGTAGGCGTAGGCGCCGTTGAACTCAAGATTGTTGTGAGTGATCGTCAGCGTCGTCGAGGCGACTGTCTGGCTCGGCGAAACGGTGTAGGTCCCGGTGCCTCCTGTTCCAGTTCCGTTGCCAGTAATAACGGTTCCTGCCGCGCAGATTCCGCATGTCACGCCCTGACCTGGATTGATGAACGTCCAGGTCGCCGGGGCCATCGTCGAGACGGTCATCGTGTTGCCGCTGATGCTGCCCGTCACCGGCGACGCCAGCGCGCCAGCCGATATCGACGGCGATCCGCCATAAGCGGACCCAGACGAAAAGGTCGTGGTCGATCCGTCACCGATGCCAATCGTCTGCGCCTGCGTGACGCCATCATAGAAGAAGTCCTGATACCCCGTGCCGTTTCGAGCCATATTGTCGAGCCCGGTCGGTGTACCTCCCATGAGTGCGCTCGCGCTCTGGAGAATCCACGCAGTGCTATCGCCGACTGGAGCGGATGAGCCACCCTGGGTCACGAACCGATCAACCGCGACCTGGGTCGGAGTGGTGTAAAACCATACTCCTGCGACTGGCGGTCCAGGCACATACTGGATGTTCGTCGACGTTCCGGCGTTCGCCACCATCTGCCCGATGCCAGTGAAGAAAGTCTGATTGTTGTAGACAGTGGGCGTCGTTAGCTCCGCAACGGCGTTTCCTTCTCCAAACGCCGCAGTGTTCCACCCAACAGAAACTGGATTTGCGAGCGTCGCGTAGGCCGTTCCGTTGGCCGCACGGAAAGAGACATAATACGGGCCGCCAACTGGAATGTTCGCAGCTGAGCCTGACCATTTTCCTCCCGAAATAGACTCGTTGACGATGTTATTCCAGGCACACGCCGAACAGCCAGAAACGGGAGGGCCCTGCGGCGTCGAAGAAACTTGCGCCTGAATATGCGACGGCGTTCCGCCAAGCAGGCCGGCGTTATACTCGCCATTGAACTGCATGTTTCCGGTCGTGGAACCCATCCCGGAGGCCGGATAGATGACGCCGGTGCCTGGGTTCTCGACCGTCAGCGCTGCGCCTGGGGCGATAGCGCCGCCGTCGCTGACTCCAGACATCGCCATGGCTTCTGCTGAAATCATCAGCGAGGCCGGGTTCGACACCTGGTAGGTTCCAGTAAATCCGTTCCCTGTGCCGTAGCCGGTCACCTTGACAGGCGTCGTGATTCCAGCTCCCATGACATATTGACCTGGGGCGATGGCGACAACGCTCGACGACATGGTTTCGGAGGCAATCCCGCCCACATAGTAATTGAAATTCGCCGTCCCAATCGTCCAGTTTGGCGCCGTGCCGCCAGAAATGCACAGCGGATATTGCGGCGAGATGTTTACACCGCCATCGCTGATACACTGACCTGCCGCGATCGTGCCGGATGTGGTGCTGTCGACGACAAGCGTCGTCGTTCCCGCGACCACATGAGCAGTCCCTGTCCATGACGTGTTGATGCTGTTGACCGTCAGAGCTGATCCGGCGATCTGTCCGTTGAACCCGAGATACGGACTTGCGACCAGAGAGCCACCAGACGATTGCGCGGAGACCGGCTGTGCAGGCTGATAAGCACCAGCAGACATAGCTTCGCTCGCAATCGTGCCAACTGAAGCAGAGAGCGTGTACGTCGACCCAGATCCGCTCGAGATGATCGGGCAGTTGCTGTTAGCACATAGACCTGGACCAGAGATGACGGTGTTGGCGAGTAATGCACTCGTCGAACCGAACTCAGTCGAATCAATTGTCAGCGTCGTTCCGCTTGTATGAGCATGGAACTCTGCGACGCTGTGATCGGCCCATGTCCCGCCGTCGTTGAGCTTGTAGAGGGACCGCCATGCTCCGCCATTCGCCGACGCCCAGGACCGGAAGTCTGTGGTCTTGGTGCAAAGCTGGTTGAAAGCGGAACTCGACGGGACGCCATTCGTGCTCGGAAACGGCGTGCCTTGGAACATGCCGACGTTGGCGACAGCGCCGCCCCAACTATACTGATTGTTGATCGGAACCGGCACAGCCGAGCTTTCTGTTCCAATCAGGTTCATGAAATCGCCAAGCGTCGCTTGCGTGCGGGCGGTCGCGGTTCCACCACCAACAGACGATGAAGGCGTGACCGCGTAATAATAGCTATTCGCCGCATAGATGTTAGCTGGCGATCCAGACGAGCCGATCGCGCTACCATCCGTCATCGTCTCGGATGCAATCGCGCCATTGGCGTTTGAAACGGTGTAGGTCCCATTGCCTCCCGAGCCCGTGCCATATCCGGTGACGATCATGGGAGTCGTGATGCCGGTTCCGGTGATCGATTGACCAATGGTGACGATCGGCGATGTGCTGGTGAGTCCGGAGATCGTGAGAGTCGAAGATCCGCTGACAGGCGCCGTCGCGACGCCGGTGAAGGTGAACGTCGTCTGATTAGCGGTCAGCCCATAGGTGCCAACACCGCCCGTGCCGGTCGAGCCCCATTGGCCGAAAGGCGCAATTTGAGCGGCGTTTCCGCCAGCGACGTACATGCCCGGCATGATAACGCCGACCATCGAGCCGCCAGTGCCCGAGCTCGCGCCCGGATTGTTGGGCGCGGGAAGACCAATCGGCCCGCTTAGGGGATTGCCGACAATCGTCGTCCCCGACGTGCCTGCGACCGCGACATAGGTCTTGTTGAATCCGCTCGGCGACATCCCCGAAATGGTGAATTCAGACCCGATGATGAAACCTGGATTTTGGCTCATCGTGAAGGTGACGAATCCAGTTCCGCTCGAATAGCTCGCGCTCGTAATCGAATACGAGTTCATCGCCGTCACGGTCAGAGCCGGGCTTCCGGCAACCTGTGTCCCTACGGTCGTGTAGCCGGTGAAGTTCGTCGCCCCCTGGTTGAGCCACGGGCTGACGGCGGGCGAGCCTGGGAGATCGGCGCCCATAATGTCGGTGTACTTGGCGAACTGCGCGCCCGGAAAGCCAGAGTCAGCGCCAAATTCTCCGACCATGCCGCAGATGCGTTGACCCGGCTTGAAGGTGATTCCGGTTCCAATCTTGGTTCCTGGGGTCCTGAATGCGTAGACGTTGAGCGAGGGCGCGGTGATCGTGATCGATCCCGTGGTGCCGCCGTTGACCTGACCCTGGCTGGTGACGACGGCTGGACACGTCCCTGCTGCGACGCCGACCAGGGTGCTTCCGCTGGTCCCGCCGATCGAGGCATATGTCCCATTATAGCCAGACGGCGTGTAGTTCGCGAGGGTGAAGCTCGCGCCTGGATTGAGACCATGGGCGACCGGCAGGGTCACGGTGACGGTGAATTGTCCCGCTGCTGGGGAGTTCGAGACGCAGGTGGTCGATGCCGCGGTCTGCTGCGCTCCGAGTCCAGGAATCGCCGCAGTGTTGATGGCCGGGGCAAGGCCGCTCGAGTTCCCCCCACACAGGAAGCCAGGATCGGTTACAGCGACAGTCGGGGTAACCGTCGTCGATTGCTTCGTCAGGACCGCGCCGGCCGGTTCGCGCGCGCCGGCGCCATTGGCGCTCGGGCATCCGTCTATAGCGCTCCAAAGATAAAAACCGGGGTTGTCGCCGCTTCCGTTCGTGGAGGAAAAATCAGCCGGGACTGCTGTTAGCTGAACACCGACCGTCGGGAGCCACCACGGCATACCCGCAAGGCCCGCACCTTGTATGGATTGACTAAGGGCGATCGTGGGAGGCCCGGCCTGTCCGGCGCCACTGACAATGATACCCTTCCCCGCATTGTTACCGGAGCCGAAAAGCCATTTCGAGGAGCCGCTGATCGACGGATTGACGGTGAACTCGTGATAGAAAGCGAACGAGTTGGTCGGCGTCGGGGGCAACTGCATCGAGCCTTGCGGCATGACTAGGCCGGCGTTGATGAGTCCTTGCTCGTTTGCTTGCGTGAACATCGCCGACGGCTGCGGGGTCACAGCAGGCGGATTGAGCGGAATGACGCCAGTCGCGATACCGCCAACGCCAAGCAGCGCTATCGATCCAGCAATGGCGATTGGATGGCGCCCGATTGTCTCGATGATCGAGAACGCCGCGAAGAACTTGAGAAACCGCTTCATTCAGTTTCGATTCCGATCAGAATTGCGTATAGCTGAGGCTGCCGCTCATCTGCACCGCGGCGGACGTGAGTGCGCATAGAGCGCTGCCGGCAGGAGTCACGAGCACGGGGCCTAGGCCGTTGCCCTTCGCGATGCCGGATTGTGCTACGAGGCTGTAAGCGCCGGTCAACGGGGTTGTCCCGGTCCCGCAGTTGGAGCCAGAGCCGTATTCGAGCGTGATGCTGCCCGCTCCGGCGGCGATCACGTCCCAGGCCGTCACGTAGATCGCTTTGCCGCTAACCGCGGCCACGAGCTGTGTCGTGGTGGCGCTTGAGATGTTGATCGCAACCGATGCACCCGCCTGGACAATGCTGGTCAGGTTACCCCCGGTATTGGCGGAGGTGGTTGGCATTGGCACCCCGCCCGTTACGCCCTGCACGGCTTGGGCGCTGGTGGCGCTGGTCCCAGCCGCGGTTACTTCCTGATTGGCGGCGGTGGCGGCGCCGGCCGGCAAAGCAGATGAGAGAACATTCGCGTTGACCCCGAGGACATTCAGACCGGCCGGGGCCGAGCCCCATACAGATCCCGACGCCCCGACTATATTGCCGCCGCTGATCAGCATGCCGTTATATGTCGCTGAACCGGGAGCGGGCGCACTCGTCGATCCGACTGAAGCGTTCGAACCGCCGCCGCCGCCGCCGCTCCCACCTCCGCCTGCGCCCGTTGGCAGACCGGCGCCGCCGGATATGTTCAGCGAAGTCGCGCCAGCTGTCTCAATCGCAGCAAGAAACGTGTTCGAGCCGACGGTGAACGCCATCCAACCGCCAGCGGGGATGACATCGTTTCCTATTGTAGCAGTGACGGCTGCGCCGCCGAGCGTCACGAATGCTGAGTTCGCTCCTGTATTATAGACGACCACCGTTGTGCCGCTCGGGAGAGCCACCCGCGACGACGTCGCTCCAACAGATAGCTGCGAATAGGCTGGGGTCGGCTGAAAGCCGCTAAGCGAGGCCGTGAAAGAGCCAGAGATTTTGCCTGGATTCGTCGAGGTAAATAGGGGTCCGGCGCCAGGCAAGATAGGAACCATGCCCTGGACAACTGTACCGCCGGAGTCCTGATAGGTTTGACCGAAGGCGGAAAAGCTGAAGGGAAGGCAAGCCGACATCGCAGCGCCCAGAAGGATGCGCTTCATATTCAGACCTATCGGAATGAGAAAGCCGCTAGGCGGCGGAAGGATTCGCGAGCAGGATAGAAGTCGTCAATCGGACCTGGCCGCCGGTGAACGAACCGCCCGCCGCAGTGACGATGATGGTTGTGTTCGCGTAGAAGGCGGTCGGGCCTATGAGGCCGAAATTCGACGATCCTGCCGAGGTGGAGAGAAGTGAGCCGAATTGTGAAAGATTTCCGGTGACGCCAACTTCGTAGGAGGTGGTGCCGGTGATGGGGGTAACGACACGGGCGCCAACCGCCAGCACGATGCAATTGGCCGGAATTGGCACACTTGCGGTTGTTGATGCGCCAGACAGAGTGATCGTCTGCTCGACAATCTGAGCCTGAATGAGGGCGCCGTGCGGTGCGGCCGCGATGCTTTCGGTTGCAGCAGTGAAGCCCATATCGACGATCGTCCACCCACCGGCGCTGTTGCTCTCGACGCCGATGAAGCCGTAGGCCTGATTGACGACCGCGGATGTCGCTCCGTTGAGTGTATCCGTTCCTGCCGCATTGACTGTGAGCGTCTTCGTGACGGAGCAATTGCCAGTCTCGTCGACGACGAGGAGGCGCGTTCCAACCGGATATGCGGTGGAAGCCGGCAGAGTGATCGTGCGCGCGGCAGTGAGCGCATTGTATGCAACCATGCGATCCGTTGCGAGCACGGTATAGTTAGCATCGGCAACGGCGGTGCGGGTGTTCGTGATGACCTCGGAGAGTTTGGCCGCCGGCCATCCGCCGACGGTCGAGCCGTCGTTGATGACAAGGCGATTGTTCGTCGTGTCCATGACGGCTTCGCCTTGCGCGCCCGTAAAGGTGGCGACCTGCGTTGCCGTTCCGCGTCTGAGTTGAAGCTGCTCGCTCAAGGAACCGTTCCGAGGTTGATGACGTCGACAGCGGCGTCATTGGTTGAACCGAAATCGTCCGACACTGTCAGCGCGCCGGTTATCAGCCCAAGATCGACGGGCGAGCCCGCCAGAAGCTGCTCAGCAATCGGGAAGGTCACGACCACTGTGATCGGGCCGAGATCTATGACGTCGATCACCGCATCGGAAATGACATTTCCGAAATTGTCGGACACGGTCGGCGCGGCGGTGACCTGCCCCAAGTCCAACGGGAATCCAGACTCGAGCTGTACCGCAATCGGATGTGCCGAAGCGGGCGCAGCGACGTTGAACGGATAGGCGATGCAGGTCGATAGATCCTGAGTCCCGCCGCCCATGACGTTGAACGACTGAAACTTGAACCAGACCGTCTGCCCCTGAAAATTCGTCGGCAGATTGTAGCGCACGACCGAACCATCGAGACGCGCAAACGGCGCGCCGCTCGAGTGCGCCGTCGGCGACGACCCACTCAGCCCGCGCGCCAGACCAGTCAGGTTATAGTTCAGATCGGATGTGAGTATCGCCGTCTCGTAGGCAATGAGTTCCTCATCGACGATCGATAGCGTTGCGCCAGATTGTGCCGCGGCCTGACTTGTACCGCTCAAGATGGAGGTCCCTGGCGGCTGGCTCTCAGCAAAGCTGACGGCCAAAGTGTCAACCGCATCCCAGCCAGCCGCAGCCGGCAGGCTTGCCGTCAGAAATCCTTGACGGAGCGGCGCCGTGATGAGGGCGACCTGAGAATAGGTGACGTCGTCGACCGACGCCCAGACAACGGCGCCGCCCCACTGATTGGAGCCGCCCCCGTCGATCCCGGAAGCGCCGACCCATATCTGGGCGACACCGTTCGTAAGAGACGTCGGCGGCTGATAAATGAGCGGCGCGTTGACTGGGACCGCTGGGACGCCCCAATTCGGCTGGTAGCCGGACGAGCTCGCGTTTGGATTGAGCGCGGGGCTTGAGACACCCTCTACGAGTTCCTCACAGGTGAACGAAAGGAGGCCTGTGTCATCCTCCTCTATTTCGATCACGCGCACCGGATACGCTTCGAGCCCGAGATTGATGTCTGTGATCGCCACGACATCCATGGGATCGATGAGGCAATATTCCCAGGACAGCTTAAAGGTGAACTTTGTTCGGACATAGAGTTCGCGCTGCAGAATGGTCTGCGCGATGAGCGGGCCCATGACGAATTCGTCACAGATTTCATGCCCCTGGATGGTTGAGCCGACACGCGGACCGAAAATCTCGATCTGACTCTGATCACGCGCCTCAACCGGCGTCGCAACATATTGGTTGCCACGCGAAAGCACTTCAATGCGCTGAATAGTTGGAAGGGAGAAAACGTCGGCGCGCTCGACCTGAACCGGATCCTTGTTGCCTTTTTCGTCGATGAAATCCGAATCGGTCAGCGAATAGACTGGTGTCAGATTCGGCGTGTAGGAAGCGACCGATTGCGATGTGTAAGTGATGACGACCGGGCGGCCCTCATCGCCAGGATTGAAGATGTAAGTCCCGAGTGATCGACCATATTCGCCAACCGCTGGCGGAACGTTGCCGCCGATAAAGATGAACGGAATATTCGAGTCCGCGTGGACGACGCCGCCATCGGCGACAAATTGCGCCGGCCCGCACACGGTCACGATGCCGGGCAGCGCGACGCCCGTGGATGCCGGGATCGGGATCGGGATTGACAGTTGCGTCGATTGCGTCGTCTGCGCGCCCTGGGCGATCAGCGCGTCGCCATAAGGGATAAATTTCAGCAAGCCGCCCGACCAAACGGCTGCGCAGTTCAGCAGTCGCAACCACCGCGTCAGGATGCTTGAGGCTTGCTCCTGACTGACCAGGGCGGGCGAGATCGCGAAGCCCATGGCGCGGCAGTAGCTCTGAAGCGAGTTCCCATTGGTGAATAAGGCGCCAGAATCGATCGAGGCAGGATTGAAACCGGCGCCATATTGCGCGTTGGTCAAGAAGTCCTGGATCACCAAAGCGGGATCGGCGTCGACTCCGTTGACCCCGGTTGCGGCGAGCGGTCCGTAAACCTCGACGTTGTGATTGCCGATCGCAGCGCTACCGCCGAGGTTATACCCTGGTCCGACCAAGTATGCAGTGCCCTGATAGGCGAGGGCGTTGTAGGGGTAGTTCTCTGCGAGGTAGGACCAAACTTCCTGCGGGGTCGTGCCGCGGAACCCAGCAAGTCCGATCTCGATATCGAAGTAGATCGAGAGGTCTTTCCAGATAAATCCGATCCCGTCGCCAAACGGCCCCATGGGCTCCAGCGGTCCCTCGCACAGAGCCATAATGAGGTCAGCTGTGTAGGTGTAATTCGAAGACGCTGCCGATCCGCCTCCGAAAACGCCGCCTTTTCCGCCGATGCCCTTTCCGCCCGACCCAGGCACGGCTCTGAAATTCGCGTACCAGATGAGGTTGACCGATACCTTATTCTGCCCCCAAACGATTGGAATCGGCAGGATCGAGGTCGACGTCTGGATCTGCAGCGCGTTAAAATCTGGTTTTGCGTTGCTGTTGCCGCGGAGGAACGCCATCAGGGTTGCCAATGGCTCGCGAAAATCACCGGACGCCTCGCAAGATCAGGAAAGAGTGCGATCTTTCCCTCAGTCACGCGGCCGGTGACAGAATGGGCATGGATGATCGTCAGAGGATCAGATCTTGAGACGACGCCCCCATGGGCGTAGCAGCGTCCCAAGCGAAAGAGCGCGATGTCGCCTGGCTGCGGCTCTCGAACCTCTCGCGCACTTCTAAGCAATGTTCCCATGTACCGTTCTTCTCCGCGGTGCAGGAACCAATCTCTGGTGTAGGGGCGTGGATCGAAATGCTCGACGAGGCCGAGGTCGCAGAAGATGCGGACGAGGAGCATGGCGCAATCGACACCGCCAGACTTCCCCTTGATGTCGGCTGCGTGATGGTAAGGCGTCCCGATCCACGAGCGCGCCTCTGCGATGACGGACGCGCGCTCAACGTCGCTCACGTCGGCATCCCCAATCCGCGCTGGGCGGCGAGCGCCTCCATCGCCGCATCCAGCCGCCCATCGATCCAGTTGCTCTCATCATCGTGGAGGTTTTGCAGGTCCTCGAGGAAATCGATGTTGTCCCGAAAGAACTCCGGCAGCACGAAGACTCTGCTCAAATCGCGAACGCGATAACCTTCCATTTTTGGATCGTACGCATCGTCGATAAGCAGCCCTACAAGGCACCTGTTGCCGCCGTCCCGATACATTGCTCTGCCGTGCGCCGGACACCGATATGGTCGAGCGCGGTAGTGGCGCACGACGCGATCGAAGATCCATTGCTGGTCTTTGATTGGCTCGAAGCCCGGGGGAGATGCGAGCGGGGAACCTTCGAAGTGTCGCTCTACCTTCACGGTATCCTCAGTAAGCCATCTGCGGCGGCGGCACGTATGGGAAGCCTCGGAAATTTGCGAGATTGTTGAACTTCGCCATGCAAGTTCCTTGCGTATGATCGCAGCCAAACGCCACGTTGAACGTATCCCCTTCGCTCGGCGCAAACGGGAGGGGATACATCAGCGTGTAGGACGTTCCGACGTTGACGCTCTTGACCGTCACGCGCACGTTGGCGTTGGCGCCCGAAGTGAAGACGAGGGAGCCCTGGGCGTCGCCGGCCCGCGCGCCGGAGAAGTTGATTGTGTCGGAGTTCGATCCGGAGCCGACCGCGCCGTCGAGGGAAAAAGTTCCCCGAATGATTCCACACCCGGCGTCGTAGAGCACGTGCAAGCAAGTCGGCGAGAACAGGTTTCGCGGCATGTCGTAGTCAAGGATCACAAGATCGCTCGCGACGGTGATCGTCGCCTGGGTGCGACCCACGTGATCGACTGTCGAAATGCGCCCCTGGAACATCCGCACGCCGCCGACCACAGATCCTGCAGGGCCGGTAAGGAAGACGCGGTCCCGATAGACCGGGGCGCCGTCAAATGCGCCATCGCGCAATGCGATCAGGAATGGCGCTCCGTTGATGACATCTGTCGGGCGGGCAGCGATCGTGATCTGCTGCTTGTCGACCTCGAGACCTACCGATCCTTTATACTTGAGGCCGGAAACCAAAGGACCGTTGGCGAGAAATGTGAAGCCATTGAAGCTCACATCGTAGTCGACGCTTGTCCAAGTATATTGGGCGCCGGCGGTGGTGATGAAGGTGAAGCACTCGGCAAAGGCGATCGGCGCGTCGGGGGCGGCGCGCGCGGCGTTGATGAGGTTGATCACTCCGGCGGTGGTCTGTTTCATGACCAGAGAGGTTTCCAGAAGCTGACCATCAGCAAATCCATCGCGGCGCCGTCGGCTAGAAGATAAGAGCGGTCGGGTGAGACCATCTGAGCGCCGTGGCCTCGAGGCGCGGCTGTCGCCTCTTGAGCGACGACAGTCGTCAGCTGCAGATGACGTCAATTGTGGAAAGGCCGCCCGAATCTATAGGCGAATGTCATTGCCAATTCGCGTGAAGTGCTTGGCGCAAGGCCTGACGAAGCCTAAGCCGTGATAGCGCTTCTGATTGAACGCTTCTGGGTGAACCTCGAGTTCAAAGGGTCTCTACGCAAGCGCCGAGAGGCCGTGCGTCACGATGTTCTTACTGATCTGAATTTGATGCTGTCGACCTTCCAGAGGTTCGCCATGAATTCCTCGAAATCCTGATCGTCGGAATCGAACCTGCATTCGAAGGCATAGGTGAACGTTGCGCCGATCGATACGCCGGGGCCTGGTGCGATTGCAAAAACGAGTGAGTTCCGCGCGGACAATGACCATCCGGACGGTTGAGCGACGCTGTTCAGAAAAACGCTGGAGACGCCGGTCACCCAGCCGACCGGCTCGAGGAACGCGCCCATGAAGCGACTGAAGGTGAAGGTCGTTGTCGCCCCATCGCCGGTGGCGAAGGTTTGGTTCGTCGCCGCACTGTCAGTCGGATCAGTGTAGAGGAAAGTCCCGAATTGGCCCTGCATTTGCAGGAAGAGTCCCATCAAGGCCTGCAGCGAGTTGGCGCCAGCTCCGGGATAGAGGGTTGGCGATGATGAGAGAACATCAAAGGTAAGTTCGAACAGCCAGATCGGGTTTTGATAGAGAGGCTCGCGCACCTCTCGACCCGAAGCGTGGCTCGCCACTATCGTGGAAAACGTCGGTTTTTTGTGGACGCTCCAACCGAGACCAGCAAGGGGCGGGAACGATGGCGGTGTAGCCACGTTACGGCCTAACCGTCATGAGTCGAAGCGTACGCAACGTCCAGAGCATCGTCATGAACTCCTCGAAGTCCTGCACGTCTTCCGTGAACCGGCAGAGCCAAAGAACGCCGAAGTCGGCTGTGACTCTAACGCCCGCGCCTGGGGCCGATGCGAAGGTAACCGCGGGTAGATAGCCGATGGAAACGGACCATCCGCTCGGCTGTGGCGCGCCGTCGAGATAGACCGTCGAGACGCCCGATGTCCCGTAAACCGGTCCCGTGTAGCCGCCGATCGACGCGACGAGGGGAAACACGGTCGTCTCGCCATCGCCTGTTCCGAGGAGTTGGCCGGCGACTGCGCTCAAACCCGGCGGAGCGACCCAGAAAGGCTCATCGGCGCCGCTTGTTTGTTCGAAGAACCCTGCAATCTCCAGCACTTCGCTATAGGCCGCAGCCGAACGGAGAACGTCATAGGTCAATTCAATGTCGAAGTAGGGGTTTGCGCGGTTTAGAGCTCGTGTCTCGCGGCCCGAGACGTGGCCGCTGATGGCGGTGGAGAACTTCGGCTTGAGATGCGTCGACCAGCCGAGCGTCGACAGAGCGGGAAAAGTTGCAAACGATCCGTGACTTGGCGGCGGACTTGGCGCGGGCGGCGGCAGCGAGGCTCGCCCGGCGGTGACCTGATTGATCCAGAGGCCCTGCGGCCAGTTGCCGCTATCGCCCCAGTCGTTGTTCAGGAGCGGGAAAGTCGGGAACGGTCTCGCGTCGATGTTCCAGGCGCAGCAGAATGTCCATTGCAGCATCTGGACGCCGGAGACCGTCTCATTGTTGCCGTCCGTGTTCCAGTAGTCGTAGACCGCCTGCAGCGCCATCGCTTGGATCGTGTCGTCGCGCCGCGGCAGATAGCCGCCCTCGTTGCCAGGATCCCAGATCGACCAGTAGGCGGTATCGCTTTCCGTCGACTTCGGATCATAGAAGACGTTCGGCTGATTGGTCGACTTGTCGCAGGCGGCGAAGCCATATTCGAGCGTCAAGATCGATTTTGAGTGCGGAACCCATTCCGTGTGTGGTCCCGTCGGCGTCCATGCGCCGCCGCTCGATGACGTCGCATAAACGGCCTGGTGCTGATTGTTCCACCACCACCGAAGTTGCTTATTGGCGAGAATTTCCTGCCCTGAGAAATATTGATTCCGCGCCTGCGCTAAGCGGTCACCCTCTGGCAGGGAAACCTGCATGTCCGTGCCGTTTGGATCCGTCCCGTGACCGAGATTATTGCTGTCGTTGTAGAACCAGTTGAAATATTGGCCGCCCTCGATATTTCCCTTGATGTAAGGCGTCGAATAGATCGTCGGTGGTCCACTGAGCCCCAACCCGCTCATCGTGGACGGACTTGGCGGCCAGCCCCCGCTCGGCGCGGGCTGTGCCCACTCCAAACCGTCTAAACCGCCGTTCTGCGCTGTCGTCCAGTCGCTCAGGGGCAGATAATTGTCGAAGCTGACGAAATCGATGTTCGGATTGGCCCAGAGTTGATCGAGATGAGGCCATTGACCACCGATCGCCATGCCGCCGACGCCGGTCGTATGCTGCCATCCCATCCAACTCGACCAGTCCGCCGAATAGACGATGAGATTCTCTAGCGTCGTCGTATTCTTCGTGTGGCCGAGATTGTCGAACGTCGTCCTGACGTCATGAGCGAGCGCGCCGAGAGCCGCCACCATCGGATAGTCCCAGATTGCGTTTCCGCTTCCATCCGTTGCGCCAGCCTCGGTCCAAGCCGGGCCCCGCAGGATCTCGAGCCCGCGCAATTCCGAGCCAATCACGAAAAGGTTGACGCCTCCAGCCACCGTGCAGAGATTGGCGTAGTGGAGGATCATCCTCCGATACGTCCAATCGAATAGATTGCCCGAATACCCAACGGTCAGATTGACTGAGTCTGGCGTGAAGTCGCCGACCGTCGCGCCGCCCATGAAGGTGGCGACGTCGTTCGTCGCCGTTTGGCTGAGATCGCCAGAAGAGGTGATGCGGCCGCGCCATGGAAACCCAGAGCTGGTCCCGAGCAAAAACGGATAGAAGACGACGTTGAAGCCGCGGCTTTTAAGGTCGCGGATGCAGCGGACGACGCTAGGGTCGCTTGGCGTGCCGCCGTAGACGAAATTGGCTGATCCAGGGAGCGAGGGGAGCGGAATTATCCCTGGGAAGTCCTGCTCGGTAAGGCCGGACACCTTCCAATTGACCGGCGCAAAAGTCGCGCCGTTCCACTGTTCGAACTCACCAAGGAGGAAGTTGGTCGACGGGTAAACGTTACAAGTCGAAGCGTCTGTCGAATCGAAGAACCAGGCGATGACGAGGCTGATCGTCTTGCACTCGGGGTGGTCAGCTTGGAATTGCGTGATGGCGTTCGTGTAGTCCGTGGGGGCGCCTGGGGAACTGCTGAAGAAGTTGAGAATCGTCGCGTTGTTAAACCCGCTCGATCCGCGCTGAAACCCGACCGCCGAGATCGTGTCGTAAGCGAACTCGCCGGTCGAGGGCAGCAAATGCGCGCCGGTGACCGTTGGAAATGTCATCAGCGTCCATTGAGCCGCTTCAGGCCCAGCGCCGCGCCGTGGCGAACCGCGTGGTCAAGCGCCTTTGCCATGTTGGGGCCGTTCTGGCGCATCCACGATCCAACGGACGCGCCGTCGATTGCATTAACGTGAAAATGTGTAGTCGGATGAATGGCGACTGATCCTCCGGCGTCTGCGCCGCCTCTCGGAGAGTTCGTCAACATGTCGCGCAACGCTCCGGCGGGTCCAGCGGGCATGATGAGCTCGTTCTGATGAATGAGCGCGAGTTGATCTCTTGGGACCTGCCACATGCCGATGTCGGCGGAAACCACGGCTCCCGCCATACCCGCGACAGTGGCTTGCGCAGCGGCGGCGGGACCCGCGGCGAGCGGCCCCATGAGCGGCGCCAGAAACCCGAACACACCGGCGAATGCTTCCGCGGCCGAGGCGAGGATTGATCGGATCGCGGACGCGCCCTGCGCGCCCAACGAGGCCGCGGCCCCGCCCTGTTCCGCGCCCGTGCGGGCGGCGACCCCCGCCGTCGTCGCCGCAGTTTTCATCGCTTCCGCCAGCACGTAGTGCTCGACGCTCGTTTCACACCACTCGATGAACTTGACGAGTAGATCCTGGAGCGCATTCTTGAACGCGTTATGCCAGGTCGTCGTCCCCGATATGAGGCCGCGCAGCTGTGAATTGACCGCCTGGGTGATTGTATTGCCGAACGCCTGATAGTCGCGCTCTTGCTGCTGCAATGCCGAGCGGTTCAATTCTGCCATTTGATCGTCACGACGGCGCGTCGCCTCGATGAGCATGTCGTCGACGCGCTGTCTTGCCGCAAGCGATTGGTCGCCGAGAGCCGCCTCCTTCTGCAGCGCGGCCAACTGCCCGGAGTATTCCGCGTCGATCGCTTGCTGCGACAAGGAGAGCTTTTGCTGCTGCGTGATCTGGAAAGACCGCGCCTCTTCTGAATAGAGGGCGAGCTTCTGCTTCGTGGCGTCCGCCAGGATCTTCAGTTCTTCCGAAGTCGCGAGTTGGGCGGCCCGCGCCGCGTCGGCGTAAGCGGCATCATCGCCTTGGCGGAGAGCGGCTGCGGCGCGAGCGCTATCGGCTGCGAACGACTGTTGCAGCGATTGTGTCGCGGAGAGAGCGTCGCGATAGGGCGTCAGATGATCGGGGCTGAAGGCCTGAGACGCCGAGGTCCCGAATGAGACCAATTGCCGGTTGATTTCGCCGAACGGCGCCGCAAAGGTCTGCAGCGCATCCTTCGCCTCGCTGACTTGGGAGACGAAATCGTTGGTCGAAGCGCTGAAGCTGACGGAGACGTTTGCGTCGGCCATCGCTGATTCTTGACCTCGCGTGAGTTAGAGCGCGCCGTTGGGAAAGGCTGCCTTGAGCTCGGCAATCGTGGGCTGGCGCGCTTGGACTGCGTCGGCGGGCTCGCGATATTTGAGCGTAGCCGCGACAAGCCAGTGAACCGGCGGATTGCGCCGCCACTCGGCTCGCAACGCGAGCAAGCGCGGCATGGTCAGCTGGTCGAGCGCTTCGTCCCAGGTCCAGCCGGTATTCGAGACGACCTGGGCGATCAGGGCGTCGAAGTCGACTTTCCCGCATTGGGCGACGCCTCCGGCGTCGCTTGCGCAGGCGAAGCTTGATCCTCACTTTTGCCCGGTCGAAGCCCAGCTGCTCTGGCGACTGATGGAAAAGCTTGGATCAGTTCGCCGACCGAGAAAGGCAGGTCGAGAAAGTTCGATAAGGAAAGCTCTGGCTCAATGAAGGAGACGGCGCGCCACGTCGCTTCGGCAAGTCGGTCGAGCTGGGCCTCGCTGAGTCGGGCGACGGATTCCGCCGACATCGATGCGCCGCCGGCCGCGAGATAAATGTCGAACAGCGCTGGCTGGATAGCCTTGATCGCGCGAAACGGCAGGTGCGGGACCGCCCAATTCTTGCCGCCGAGCGATATCGTAAACGCGTCTTCGCTCACGCAAGGTCTCCGAAGTTGAAGGTCATGACCTGGCCGGCTGCGTTCGCGAACGCCTGGAACTCAAAGTCCGGCTTGGAGAAGTCCTCGATATTGGTGTCGAACGAGAACTTGCTGGCGACGCATTGATTGAGCGTGACGGAGAATTGCGCGTTCGTGGTCGGGTCGGTCGCGAACAGCGTCGCCGAGAAGGTCGAGGTCGGTCCGACCAGCGGGTTGGTGATGGTCAGATTTTGCGAGTTCGTCGACAGGGGACTGGTGGCGGTGTACGAGTAAGTGATCAAGACATTCGCGCCCTGATCGCCGGCCGCGAACGTGTAGACGCCGGTGGCCGCGTTGACGGAATATTGCCCTGTCGCTGGCGATGCGGCGACGGCGATCAGAGGATTTCCGGTCGAAGCATAGGTCACGCCCTGATCGGCGACGAAATTCGCTCCACCGTTCGTGACCGTGACGGTGTACGGGCTCGCCGCTGGAATGGTATGCGGCTCAGCGAAGGCCACGACCTTCGAACCCAGAGATGGGATCTGATTGTACCAAAGGCGACCGAGCGCCTGGGCGCTGAAACGCGCGAGTGAGGCCTTGCACGTCACTTTGCGCGTGCCCGATCCAACGGCGACCGGGAACGCATACTGGCCGTAGAGTTCCTTGACGCTGACCGACGTATCGACACTGACCTTCTGGACGAGCCCGAAGTTGATCGGGGTCGGGGTCGGGACGTTCAATTGCGTGCCGATCAGCACGCCCGAGCCGAAGACAAACATGAGAGCGAACTCCGTTCAAGAATTGATGTGACGATCGCGTGGCTAGCGGCAGGGGGACGCAATGCGTTTCCGTCCGAGACGTTTCGGGCGGCGACAGAGGATGGCCTCAGGGCCCCATGAGCCGGACGGCGACCACCGCGAGGCCATCGCCGTCGAGGTCGCCGGTGTCCCGCACCGGCACGCCGATGATCTTGCAGTCGTAAACCGCGCCGCCGAGGGTCTGGCGGCCGAGGCCGATGTTGGACGCCTCAGGCGCAAGCGCCGCGTCGATCGCGTCGAGAGCGTTATTGATCGCGGTCGCGCCCGGCGTCGTCGGGTCGCGGGCGTCAAAATAGAGGAAGAGCTTGGCCTCGAGCGTGCGCTTCGGCGTCGCGGGGGAGGCCCATTGATAAGTTTCCGGCCCCGATTCGAGCTGGAAGAAAGCGGGCCGCATCCCGGCGGGAACTTCGGCCCAGAGTTTCATTCGCCGCGACGCGAGACCCCACGGATAGGCCGAGGAAACAATGGCGAACAGAGCGGAGAAGGCGCCTTCGCGGGTCATGCGCTCTCCCATGCGGCGCGGGCGGCGTCGGTGAGCGTGGCCAGGATCTCGTCCTTCATGTCTTCGAGCGCCGAGCGCAAATAGGATCGCTCGGGGATTACTGAGCCCGGATGCTCAATCTTGCGCGCAAAATGCTGGGTGCCGTCGACGAGGAAGGCGAGCACGCCGCCCTTTGTCGGCACAATCTCGTGCGCGCTCGTCTTTCCCCCATATTCCTGGATCGCTGCATATTTCACGTCGCCTTCGGAGCCGACCGACGCGGCGGCGCCGTCCGCATCGGCGGAGACGCTGGCCGAGATCGAGTCGCTGAGCGCGCCGCTGCGGGTGTTCAACACGGCGCCGGCAAGCTTCTCGTTCTTGACCAGGTCCGCGAGCGCCGCCGCGAGCTCGGCGGTCTTTGCGCCGAGCGCGGCTTGCAACGCGGCCGGGTACGCTTCGAGCCGCGCACTCGTCTCTTCGAGGCCGTCGAGCTTAAGCGCGAACATCAGAGAGTGACCCGCTTGTAAGGTTGGAGCATGGCTTGAATCGGGGCCGACATGGCGCCGAGGTCATAGGCGATAGTCTCCTGACCCCCGATTGACTTCGACTTGAGCCCGATGCGGTCGGCGGCGCGAAAACGCTCCGCGGCCAATTCCAGGGTCGCCTGCGCGAGGTCCTGAGGCACGTAGCCGTAGGAAACGGAAACCGATTGCCCAGCGTCCGCCGCGGAGAAAGTATAGATGCCCGCGCTCACCGCATATTGGCCGACGCGCGGCGAGGTTAAAACCAGCGTAAGGGGCACGCCGGTCGCGGCGTAGTTCACGCCTAGGTCCGATCCCCACTGCCCGTATGGCGCAAGCGTCGAGAGCTGAAAGGGAGTCGTCGCAGGAACGACCTGCGCCTCGTTTTGGACCGCGTATCCGGCGCTATATGTCACGACCAGGCTTTGCCGGCCCGACCGATATTGACGGCCAAACAAGTCGAGCGTTTGCGGTCGGCCGGGCGGAATGCCGTCGCCCGGCTCGAGAGCGTAGCCGACCGACGCCTCGAGATCGGCGTTCTCGTCCGGCGGAACGGTGATCCCGCGCCACGTGACCGACGTCACCTGCAGCACCGGCCATTGCCTCAGGGTGACGCGACTGGTCTCGAGATCGATCGTCTCTGAATAAGAGCCAGGCAACAGGCTCGGCCGGCTCAACGCGGCGTAGACGGAACGGCTCGCCGCCGTCACGAGCGCCGCAAGCGTCGCGTCGTTCGGGCCGGGCGCGGATGGCAATCCGAGCCAGGCTTTCAAGGCCGCGAGATTGGTCAGATCGAATGGCGACATGCAACGCTCGCAAAGACGGGCCGAAAGCGAAACGACCGAACGTGTCGCGGACGCGATACGTCCGGCTGAGCGTTAGCCGTTGCCGATATTGGTGAGGATGCCGATGCCGAATGAGGCGTAGATCGCCAGCACCTCTTCGGTGTAGACGCCGAACTCGCGGCGTCGGGTGCGGATCGGCCAATCGACGCGATAATAGTCGCGACGCGTCAGGACCTCCGCGACATTGGGCGTCTCGTTCGATTGATACCAGGCCGGCAATCGCTCGCAATACGCCAGGATCGTGCCGGGCGGCAGGTCCGGGTGAACCGGCATCGGGATTTCTGTGCCGGTGAACGGATTATAGTACCAGCGGACGACGCCGGAGGCCGTGAACTCATAAGGAGTCGACTGAGAGGCGTCGACGTTGTAGCGGACCAGCGGTCCGGAGGCGTTGCTCAGACACTTGCTGGTGATGTTCTTCTGCTCTTGCGCATTGACGTAGATCACGGTCGGCGACAACCGATAGCTGTTCCACATCGAGAGCAGCATATTGTCGATTTCGACGATCGAGCCTCGGCCTGAGGGCGTGAGGAATGTGCCCGTGCCGGCGACGCCGGAGGGCAACGCCTGGACGAACGAGCTCGTCGTCGGGTTGAAACCGTCAGTGAGCAATCCGTCGAACGCGAGCCCTGGGTTGCGGGAATTGTCAGCGGTGATGGCGGTCGCCGGCTGCTGACCGGAGGTGATGAGCGGCGTGCTGAAAGCGACGCTGTTGATCGTGGTGATCGCCTGCAGCGTCTCCGAGCCGGCGGCCCCAACGTACCATGCATAGGCCACGGCCCCGTTGACGATCGGCGCGGTCGCAAACAGCGTCTGGCCTGCTGTGACGGCCTGCGTCGCATTGGTGCTGCGCAGAGAGGAACCGCCGCTCAACGTATACGTGTTGCCGTCGTTGCCGGTGATCGTCATGGTCGTTGCGACGCCGCCGGAGAGGCTCGAGTTGCGGTAGCCTTCAAAGGTCAAAGCGACGACGATCACCGAATAGGTTGACGCCGGTAGTGTTCCGCCAGTGCCCGAGGCGCTGAGCGTCGGCGTGCCGGGCTTGCCAAGCGCGAGCGACGTGTTGCCGCCGAGGAGCGCAGTCTCCTCCTTGCGCATCGTCTTCTGCAAGATGCGCAGGGTGGCGGTGGCGTTGATGTCTTCGAAACCTTGCGCCGCTGCTTCGGCTTCGAAGGTCACCGTGTCTTCTTCGCCGAGTGTCACGTAAGGAAGCGTCACGGAGGTGGCGGAATACGACATGCTCGCCGAACGCTGGCCTTCCGGCACCCAGCCCATCGCATCGAAGCCTGAACCGGTCGTCGCGAAGATCGAGCGCCAGTGGGCGGCGTCGCCCGGATTGAGGCGCGCGACGCGCGGCATCGAGTTACGGATGGGCGTGATCGTCGGGTAGAGGTTCTTCGCCGGCGCCTGCAAGTCGTAAGCCGTAAGGCCGGTCGATATCGTAACGTTCTTAGCAAGCGAATCCTTCATCAGACCCAGGGTCTCCTGGGTCGCCACCGCGATATTCATGAGATCAGTCCTTTGGCGCAGATTTGGGTTAGCGGGATAAATGGTTGAGGGTGGACGGCCGACCGGCGCTGACGGCGGAGCCGACTGTGGGAACCTTGGATTCTGAACCTTCGAGCGGGACTCGATCGAGCTGAACGACCGCAAGCTGATGGGCGGCGCATCAGACGCGAAGCTTCGACTAGCGAAGCTCGACGTTCCCGAGCTTCATGTGCACCTTCTGCTGCGCAAGTTCTTGATTGGGCGCGAGCGCCGAGGCTTTGGTGAAATACGGCAGAAGCGCATTTTCGATGGCCAGGATGTCGACGCCTGCGGCGATCGCATTGGTCGGCGCGCCGGCGGCGCAAATGGTCTGCGCCTGGGCATAGGCGTTCTTGGCGAGAGAATTCATGGTCGCCGATGCGGGCCCGAGCGCCGGAAGCGCCGCGCATACGTTGTTGTAAGCAGCCGTGATGTCAGCTGTGGCGGCGGGCGTGAGCTGCCCGCTCGAGGTGCATCCGGCGAGCGCGCCGCAGACCGCGGCGAGGGCGAGAGCGGACCTGAATGAAGTCATTGGAATCTCCTTGAGGGCACCACGATGAATTCGGCGGTCGGAACTCGCCGCGTTGCAGCGGGGCGTCTTTTCGACCGTTCGCGTCGACCGAGGTCTGAGCGGCGAGCGGCAAGGGCCCGCGAAAGATGGACGGCGGCCGAGGCGCCGAGCGGCCGACCGATCGCCGCCTGGAGCAAGGCGATGGCCCGCTGAGCCTCGACCGCCGCCTCGCTGGACGCCGCGGCGTCAGCGATCCGTCGGCTGCGACCGGGAGAGCGTCGCAGCGCGGCGGGGTCTCGAAGTGGATGAGTGACCGCGAGTTCGGACGGCGGCCGTCTTCAGAAGCGCGGCGCGGGATTGGCGAGGCTGAGCTTGGTGAGCGCGAGTGCGCGCTCATGAGCTGGCAGCGACGCCAGGCGACGGACGGCGTCGTCGGCGCTGACCAAAGCCTCATTGGCGCCGTCGGCCGTCTTGGCTAACGCGCGCAACGCCGCCTTGGCGGGCAAAGGTTGGGCTTCGAGCGCCGCGATGCGCTTCTTCATCTCTGCGAGCGCGGGCGTGAGTTCGTTCAAGGCCTTTCGCAGGCGTGCGTTTTCCGCGGTGGCGCGGTCGAGCTTCAGCGCCGCATGGGTCAGGGCGGCGGCGGCCTTCGACAATGCGCCAGGCGCGTGCGGCCCACCCAAGGGGTTAGAGAGCCCGACAGCTTTGTCGGCCGCGTCTCTCCAGTCGTCCGGCAGCGCGCTTTCGGCGCTGATCGCTCTCGCCCGCGCAATGATGTGCGCCTTGACGTCCGGCTTCTTGCCGCTGCGGAAATAGTCCTTCAGAGCGTTCTCGACATCCTTAGCGGATCGGATCGGATAGGCGCCGTCGGGCATGGCGACGCCCTCTTCGGCGTCTTTGCCACGCTCCCTGGTCGAGAACTCGCCCTTGTCGGCTTCGCAATCGTCGTCCGCGTCGAGGTTCTCGTCGTCGCCGGTGTCGGCCGCCTCGTCGCGCGAGGCGAAGGCGCGCCTTTCGGCGACGCCGCCCTTGATCACGTCGAAAGTCGCATCGGGAACACAAGGGAGATCGACGAGCGAGATTTCATGCGGCTCGGCGGTGTAGCGGGTCAGCCCCGTCTCGGGGTCGACCCATCGCTTCACATACCGTCCGCCTTGGCTGAAGCCCGTGTAGACGCCCTCCTGAACTTTTCGCCACTCGTCGTCGTCGACGACTTTGGCGCAGACGCTGATCCGCTTCGCGTCATCGTCGAAGGCGATGTCGGTCAATTTGCCCGCCGCGACAGAGCCATGCATGGCGCGAACGGCGCCGAGCGATTTGCCGCCGCTCGCCGCCGATGTTTCAGCCGACCATTTCTCGAAATAGGGTTTGCTCGATGCGTAATCGAAAATCTCGCCCGAGCGGTCGGGCGTCTCCGCCGTCGCGACGCCGGTGACAAGACGGCGGTCGAGGTCGACCTTGGAGAGCGGCAGGAACAAGTCGAGAGCGGACATTGAGGCTCCGGGTGAAGCATGCCAACGGCGCTCCGGCTGAGCCGGGCGCGAGAGAAGGAATGTCGGATAGGAGCGGGAAGGGCAGGGGCGTCATCGCCGGCGGCCACTTCTCCCACTGTAGATGACTATGTCATGACCGGCGTAAGTGGTCAAGAAAATGTTCTCTTTTTGTTCTAGGGCCAGGAATTGCTGAAGCCAGCGGAGATTCTTGATCCCCGCGCCGACCAGGATCTCGAGCGTCTGGGCCTGTTCGAGCGGATCGACGGCGTCGTCGCCGACCCACACGAATTCGAGCTCCGGCTGGTTCATGCAGACCTGGATCACATGGTCGAGCGCATTCTTGACCCACGCCTTCAGCGGAACCAGCCCCTCCTGGGTCGCCTGCTGGCGCATGGTCTCGCCGGTCGCGCGGTTGACTTGGGCGATGAAGGGCGAAACGGGCACGGAGAAGGCGTAGCAG
>Ga0153954_1000709_pt1 | contig 23545 bp, 19 predicted proteins | sample TSFL038MetaG_FD_102277 | JGI IMG/M metagenome (GOLD analysis project Ga0153954, IMG submission 102277) | Attine ant fungus gardens microbial communities from Florida, USA - TSFL038 MetaG | ecosystem: Host-associated > Fungi > Mycelium > Unclassified | place: USA: Florida, Wekiwa Springs State... | reverse complement strand
ATCTGATGGGCATCATCACCGGCTCCGAAGGCCTGCTCGGCGTCGTCACCGAGATCACCGTGCGCATCCTGCAAAAGCCGGAGACGGCCCGTGCGCTGATGGTCGGTTTCGCGCAGGTGGAGGCCGCCGGCGAATGCGTGGCCGATATCATCGGCGCCGGCATCATTCCGGGCGGCATGGAGATGATGGACAAGCCCGCGATCCACGCCGCGGAAGCCTTCGTCCATGCCGGCTATCCCCTCGACGTCGAGGCGCTGCTCATCATCGAGCTCGATGGTCCCTCGGTCGAGGTCGACGAGCTGATCAAGCGCGTCGAGGCGATCGCGCAGGGCTGCGGCTCGACCACCTGCCAGATCTCGACCTCGGAGGCCGAACGCAACCTGTTCTGGGCCGGCCGCAAGGCGGCGTTTCCGGCCGTCGGGCGCATCTCGCCCGACTATCTCTGCATGGACGGCACCATTCCCCGTGGCGCGCTACCGAAGGCGCTCTCGCGCATCCGCGAGCTCTCGGAAAAATACCAGCTGGGCTGCGCCAACGTGTTCCACGCCGGCGACGGCAATCTGCATCCGCTGATCCTGTACGATGCCAACAAGCCGGGCGAGATCGAGCGCGCCGAGGCCTTCGGCGCCGACATCCTGCGCTGCTGCGTCGAGCTCGGCGGCGTCCTGACCGGCGAGCACGGCGTCGGCATCGAGAAGCGCGACCTGATGGGGGAGATGTTCTCCGAGATCGATCTCAATCAGCAGCAGCGGCTGAAATGCGCCTTCGACGCGCAGGGCCTGCTCAATCCGGGAAAGGTGTTTCCGACCCTGCATCGCTGCGCCGAACTCGGCCGGATGCATGTCCATGCGGGCAAGCTGGCGTTTCCGGATCTGCCGAGGTTCTAGGATACGCGCCCGCAACGGCGCGACACGGTGCGTTCCCGCAAAGGTTGCCCCAAGCGGCCCCACACTCTCCATCGTGCAGTCACGCTTTCGTCAAAACTGCATTGAGTGTTATGGGTCGGCGACACAGTGGAAGTCCGACCGCCCTCCATCGGGTGACATCTGGAGGGAAAGGAGCGCCAAATGAGTTCCACGCTGAACCCCACCACAGACAGCCCAAACGATGTCCTGGTCGCACGCGCGGACGAACGGCTCGCCCACGCCTACGAACAGATCGCGCGCGCGGATGAACAGCTTGCTCGCGTCACCGAACAGCTTTCGAAATTGGAGCGCGATGCCGCGCACCATCCTGCGGCGGCGCCGCTCCGGCGGCCATCCCGTGGCAGACCCGTGCTGCGCGGCATTGTCGGTTTTGTGCTGGCAGCATGCATTTTCGCCGCGGCTTTCGCCTTCCAGTCCCCCTATGGCGACGTGGCCAGGCAAAAGCTCGCCGAGTGGGCCCCGTCCATCGTTCCCGCTTCAGCGCTGAAGAAAGCGGAGGATTCGGCTCAACTGGACCCGTCTCCGGTCCAGTTGGCCGGGGCCGGTGAAGCGCCGCCGCTGCCGGCATCTCCGGCGCAGACACCGGCGCAGGACGTTGCGCCAGCGCCAACACCCGCTCCGATGCCCCCTGAGCTGACGCAAATGCTGCAGTCGATGGCGCACGATATCGCCGTCGTGGAGCAGGGGATCGAACAGCTCAAGGCGAGCCAGGACCAAATGGTCGCCGACAATGCCAAGGCAATCGAGCAGCTCAAAGCGAGCCAGGAGCAATTGACGCGCCTTGTCGCCAAGCCTCCGGAGCCGGACCCGCGAGCCAAAACACCGGCGCCTTCGCCGCGGCCCGCGGTCGCCAGCGCCACGCGCAAGCCTCCGCCGACGCAGCCGGCACAAGCCAGAGCGCGGATGCAGCCGACACAGTTGCGGCCGCAAGACCGGTAATTGCCGCACCGCGGCCGGCCGGCATCCGGCGCGCAAAATGGGATGTCGTGGCCGTCCGCGCACCAAAGACATGGGGCGGCTGACTCAAACAGGAGTCAGAGAGTCTGTTTGCGCTTTTTTCGCGCGAGAAGAATGTTGTTCCTCCCGATCCTTGAGCGACACTACATGTCGCTTCTCGTCAGCCCCCCGGCGGCAAGATGCTTCAGCTCGTTCACCAGCAGTTTCACGATCGGCGGCTGCGTCGTCCGACGCCGGTGAACCACGCTGACAGGTCGACACCAGTTCGTGCCACGGACGGCAATCGGGCGAAGCCGGTCGGCGCGCTGCTCGATCGTCAGCAACTCGTGCGGCAGCAGGCTGATGAAGCGGCTCTCGTTCAGAAAGGCGCAAATGAACGAGATGGAGTCCGTCTCGATCTTCGGCACCGGCACACGCAAGCCGACGGCGCGAAACGAATGCTCGAGCTGGTCACGGCCGGATGCCGCGCCGATCGGCACAATCCAATCATAGTCGAGAAGGTCTCGTAACTGCACGTCGGGCACCTCGACAAGTCGGTGATGCGGCCCGACGACGAGCTTGACCGGGCTCGTGAACAGGTCGGACTGAACGAGATCGTCGTCATGCACGTCCGATGGCAGGGCGCTGACGAGAAGATCGAGATCGCCACGCCGTATCTTTTCGAAGAGATCGGTCACCATGCCGGTGAAGACCTGAATCCGCACACCCGGTCGGCGTGCCAGCAGGCGGCTGACGGCGCGGGGCAGCAGCTGTCGGGCGATGCTCGGCGAGGTGCCGACCCGCAGATCGCCTCCCTTTGCGCCGCGCAGCGCCTCGATATCGTAGCGCGCGTTCAGCGCTTCGTGCGCGATATGGCGCGCATGTGTAGCAAAGCTCTGGCCGAAGATCGTCGGCCTGACCCCGCGGGCACTGCGGTCGAGCAGCTTGACTCGAAGCTCGTCTTCCAAGCGCTTGATGCTCTTGCTGACGGCGGCCTGCGTGATGCGCAGGGTCGCGGCTGCCTTTCCCAGGCTTCCCTGCTCGACCACCGCCAGGAAATGCTGGATCTGCCGAAGCTCCACGACGTCACTGCCCTGCTATTGGGGCTACGAATAGCTATCGCACCCATAACCGAAATAGCAGTCGTCTGCCCTGCTACACAAGGCCTGCTACACAAGGGCTGCGGCACCAGACCATTCCTGGAAGTCATTACTGAATAACTGCGGATGGGGTTGTCCGGAGCTTCTTCGTAGGTCGATGATCGCCACAGCGGTTCGCATCCGGCGGCAGCGCCGGCGCTGAAAGAAGCCGCGGAGGAAACCCGGGGACGTCATGCGACTAATCGATTTTTTCGACAAGGGAGTGGAGTCCGGTCCCGACCGCATCTGCTTCGATGACGGTGGTCGTCGCTACACCTATGCCGAAGTCGCATCCGCATCGCACCGCATCGCCGGCGTGCTGCGTCACGTCGGTCTGAAGAAGGGCGCGCGCATTGCCACCTACAGTCCAAACAGCGCGGAAGCGTTCATCGCCGTGCTCGGCGTGCAGCGGGCCGGCTGCGTGTGGCTGCCGGTCAATGTCCGCAATCTGGTGGCGGAGAACGTCGAATTCCTTCGGGAGAACGACTGCGAGTTGTTGTTCTTCCACAGCCGCTACCGTGCGGAAGCCGAAACCATGGTGCAAGCCCTGCCGGCACTGCGCGCGGTCATCTGCGTCGATCGCGGTGCGCCGGGCTACAGCGTGCTCGAGGACTGGGCGGCCGAATTTCCAGCAGACCCGCACGATGTCCCCATGAATGGGCACGATGTCGCGATCATCAAAAGCACCGGTGGCACCACAGGCCGGCCGAAGAGCGTGATGATTACGCATCTGAATATGGAGACGATGATTGCGAGCTTTCTCGCCTCTATCCCGCTGCCTGAGCCGCCGGTCCATCTTCTCGCCGTGCCGATGACGCATGGCGCGGGCAACATCGCCTTCGCCTTGATGACGCGCGGCGCGACGACGATCGTGCTCGACCGGGCCGACCCGGATCGGATCCTCGCGGCGATCGAGGCCCATCGCGTCACGGTCCTGTTCCTGCCGCCGACTGTGATCTATACGCTGCTCGGCCGGCCGGACATCAAGAACCGGGATTTCAGCTCGCTGCGGAACCTGATCTATTCGGCTGCCCCGATGTCGGCGGATAAGCTCGACGAGGCGCTGACCGTCTTCGGTCCCGTCATGACCCAGGCCTATGGCCAGACCGAGGCGCCGCTGTTGTGCACCTTCATGTCGCCGGCGGATCACCTTGTACCGGACCCCGCGGAGCGGCGCCGGCGGCTGCTCAGCTGCGGCAAGCCGACACCTTTCGTCGATCTCGCCATCATGAGCGATGACGGACTTCTGCTTGGACGCGACGAGGTGGGTGAGATTGTCGTGCGCGGCAATCTCGTGATGAAGGGCTATGCGAACAACCCAACGGAGACCGAAGCTGCATCGCGATTCGGCTGGCACCACACCGGCGATGTCGGGCGGCGTGACGCGGAGGGATGGGTCTATATCGTCGACCGCAAGAAGGACATGATCATCAGCGGCGGGTTCAATATTTACCCGAGCGAGATCGAGCAGGTCCTCTGGTCGCATCCGGCCGTGCAGGATTGCGCCGTGATCGGCGTGCCGGACTCGAAATGGGGTGAGGCGGTAAAGGCGGTGATTGAGCTGAAGCCCGGCGCCTCGGGAGAGGCGGACGAGTTCATCGGGTTCTGCAAGATGCAGCTCGGCAGCATGAAGGCGCCGAAATCAGTGGAGATTTGGAGAGAGCTGCCGCGCAGCTCCCTCGGCAAGGTCGTCAAGCGCGACATCCGTGACCGGTTCTGGGCCGGGCAGGACCGCCAGGTCTGAGGAGGATGTCCCCATGATAGCGCCTGCCTCCTTCATCGCCGGTCAACTCGCAGACTTCATCGAGGGGCTTTCGGTCGACGCAGTCCCGCCTGATGTGCTGGAAAAGGCGCGGCGGTGCCTGCTCTACGGCGTCGGCATTGGGCTGTGCTCCTTTCCGACGGGCTTTGCCACGGTCGCTGCCGCAGCCGCTGTCGGGATCGATGGCGATATTCCCGACGGCGCCAGCATCTTCCGGTCCGGCCGGCGCAGCACTGTCGGTGCCGCAGCGCTTGCGAACGCGGCGCTATTCCACGGGCGCTGTCAGGAGGATACCTGCGGGACCGCGCATATCGGCGCGATCGTCATCCCGCTCATCCTCGGTTTGATCGAGGCGCGGCGGATTGGCGTAGACCGGCTGCTGCCTGCTCTGATCGCAGGATATGAAGTCGGGGGCGCGCTGGAGGCGTTGCTCGCGAAACGCACCATGGCCAACGGATTCCGCGCGACGCCGCTCTATGGCGTCCTCGCGGCTGCGGCCGCGGCAAGCAAGCTGCTTGACCTGTCGCGACCGGCGATCGAAGCGGCGCTCGCCCATGCGGCGTCGTTCGCCGGCGGAACGCTGCAATCGATTGTCGAAGGCACCGATGAATGGCGATACCAGGCGGGCGTGGCCGCGCAACTCGGCCTCGTCGCTGCGGAGCTCGCGCGGGCGAACGCCCAAGGAGCCCGGGCCGCGTTCGAAGGCGAACAGGGGTTCGCCAGGGTGTTTGCAGGAGAGACGCTCGGCGACGAGGTGCGCGCTCACCTTGGACAGAACTGGTCACTGCGGCGCGTGACCTTCAAGCCCTATCCGGTGTGCGCGCACAATCAGAGCATCGTCATGGCGGCGATCGGCCTCGCGCCGAAGCTCGACGCCAGCTCCGTCCGGAAGCTCGAGATCCACGTCAATCCCTATATCGTTCCAGGCATGGATGGCAAAGGACCGTTCACTCGCGTCGCTGAGACGCTGATGAGCAGCGCGTTCTGCGCCGCAACCGGCCTGCTGCGCGGCACGCTCGACATCGACCATCTCGCCGCGTTCGATGACGAGGCGGTGGCGGGCCTGGTCGGCCGCGCCGCGCTGGTCGCCGACCCCGAGGTGCCGTTTCCCGCCTGCCGGCTGCGCGCGACGCTGGCGTCCGGAGCAGTCGTCACACATGAGGCGCGGATCCGCTTCGAAGATTTCGATTTTCCACGTGACGACGTTATCGAGCAGTTGCGCCGGATCGGCCGGAGCACAGATGTTCCCGCCGCGTTGATCGAGGAGCTCGCCGCCTTCGTCGACGAGCTGCCGACGGGTGATATCGACGCCGTGCTGGACATTTTCGCCCGGCTACGGCGGCACCAGGCATCGCGGGAAGACTAAACGACTATCGTCAGCGCCGGAGCAACGGTGCATCCACAGGAGGAGGCCGCATGGTAACAGTCACACCCACCGGCGCCGCGCTCGGCGCGGTCATCGATGATATCGATCTGGCAAGCAAGCTGGACGACGCGACGTTCAAGGAAATGCGGCAGGCGTTTCTGAACCACTCGGTCTTGGTCTTCCGAAACCAGCATCTCACGCCCGAGGCTTTGATCGACGTAACTCGGCGTTTCGCCGAGCTCGAGCCCTACGAGTCGACGGTTGCGGAATTCCTGATGCCCGACCATCCCGAGATCATCATGATCTCCAATATCGTCGAGAACGGTCGTCCGATCGGGATCCGCGAAGCCGGTCAATATTGGCACACCGACCGCTCCTATGTGAAAGAGCCGAGCTGGGGTTCGCTGCTCTATGCGGTGGAGGTGCCGCATGATGACCAGGGCCATCCGCTGGGTGACACGATGTTCGCGAGCATGGCGGCGGCTTACCGGGATCTGCCTGACGCGCTCAAGCACGACGTCGACGGAGAATGGGCGACTCATCAATATGTCTATCGCTACACCAAGCCGGTCGATCCGCTGCCGCCGGTCGACCACCCCATCGTTGCTCGGCATCCGTTCACGGGCGTTCCGGTGCTCTATGTCAACGCGGGATTCACCCATGACATCGTCGGCCGGAAGGATGCGGAAGGGAAGGCGTTGCTGAAGCGGCTGCAGGAACATGCGGCCAAGCCGGAGCATGTGTACCGCCACCGCTGGCGTGTCGGCGATCTCGTGATGTGGGACAATTATGCCACCCAGCACAATGCCGTTGGCAACTACGATCCGTCGCGGCGTCGCCTGATGTGGCGCACCACGATGAGAGGCGTCCCGATCGCGCCCGCTCCATTGATCGCCGGGGATTCCCGCGGTCGCGGGGCATAAGGAAGAACGAGAAATCAAGGCGAGAAATTAGGGAGGTCGCGATGCGCTGGTTGCTTCGAATCATGTGTGCCGCCGTGATCGCGGCCGGGCCAACATACCCCTGGCCTGCGGCGGCGGGTCAGGACTACCCCTCGCGAAATGTGCGCGTCATCGTGCCCTATGCCGCCGGCGGGGCGGGCGACATTCTCGGTCGCCTGCTGACCAACGAGTTGCAGACGCAACTCGGACAATCCTTCTACATCGACAACCGGGGCGGTGCCGGCGGCATCCTTGCCGCCACGCTCGCGGCGCAGGCGTCCGCAGACGGCTATACCCTCTTCGAGGGAGCCACCGGGCCACTCGGGATCGCACCGTTCGTTCATCGGAGTGTCGAGTTCGACCCGATCCATAGTTTCGCGCCGGTGTCCCTGATCGCGAAAACGCCTTATGTGCTCGTCGTCAACCCGGCCCTGCCGGTCAAAAACGTGGCCGACCTGATCGCCCTGCTGAAGTCCAAGCCCGGCCAGCTTAGCTTCGCCTCGGCAGGCGCCGGCGGGCCCGATCATCTTGCCGGCGTGATGTTCACCGAGATGACCCACACTCAGGCCGTGCATGTTCCCTATAAAGGCGCATCCCTCGCGCTCGTTGATGTGGCGGCCGGACGGGTGCAGTTCCAGTTCGTAAGTCCCCTGCCGGCCATGCCGATGGTCGCGTCCGGCCAATTGCGTGTGATCGCCATGACCAGTAGCGAGCGTTCCCCGGCCATGTCGGATGTACCGACCGTCGCGGAAACCGTGCCCTGGTTCGAGGTGAATCCGTGGTATGGCATTCTGGCGCCGCAGGGCACACCGCAGGCGATCGTCGACAGGCTGCATGATGCGATCGCGGCGGCGGTCGCGAACCCCAATGTCCGTCAGCACATGATTGCGAGTGGCCTCGATCCGAGCCCAAGTACTCCGAAGGAGTTCGCCGATCTCATCGCTGCGGACAGGGCGAAATGGGGGGCGATCGTCAAGAAGGCGAACATTGCGGCGACAGAGTGATTGGGGAGGGCCGATGCCGCGCGCGAGCGAAGCCTGTATCGTCGGGATCGGCCACACGGCGTTTACGCGCTGGGGTGGCATCCAGAACAAGAGCGAATTCGACCTCGCGTTCGAGGCGGTGCTGCGTGCGGCCGCGGATGCGGGGCTCGACCCGGCGGCGATCGACGGGTTCACTTCGTTCTCGGAGGATGCGACGGATCCGGCCCTCCTCCAGGTCGCGCTTGCGGCACCGCTGCTGCGCTTCAGCTCCATGGTTTGGGGTGGGCGCGGGGGCGGGACCTGTGGCGCGCTCGCCCATGCAGTCGCGGCGGTGGAAGGCGGCTATGCCGACCATGTGGTGATCGTGCGCAGCCTGTGTCAGGGACAAACCAGGCGCTACGGTCATTACTTCGACCGCCGTCCGCACACGAATTTCGTCGCACCGTTCGGCCTGTTTGCCCCGCCGCAGATGATGGCGCTGTTGGTGCAGCGCTATCGATACGAGCATGGGCTGACAGAGCGTCAGATGGCGGCGATCGCGCTCGCCTGCCGCGCCAATGCGCAGGATAATCCGGCGGCAGTCATGCGCGGCCGGCCGCTGACGATGGAAGCCTATCTGGCATCGCGCATGGTGGCCGAGCCGTTCCGCGTGCCGGATTGCTGCCTGGAGACGGATGGTGCCTGTGCGATCCTGGTTACGTCCTGGGCCCGGGCGCGTGATCTGCGCCAGCACCCGGTGCGGGTGCTGGCGGCTGCCCAGGGCAGCGGGCCTCACTGGGGCAGTGGGCCGCTGGGCTCTCACAACATGCCACTCGAGAATTATGGCGGCTGCAACGTAGAGGTGGTGGCCGAGGAGGTGTTCGGCCGCGCCGGGCTTCGCCCAGCGGATATCAGCGTCGCCCAGATCTACGATCATTTCACCGGGTTGGTTCTGCTCAGCCTCGAAGGATTCGGGTTCTGCGGCCGCGGCGAAGCCGGTGCGTTCGTGGAGGCTGGCGGGATCGACTGGCCGGATGGGCGGTTGCCGATCAACACCGCCGGCGGAAGTCTGTCGGAGGCCTATGTGCACGGGCTCAATCTGCTGATTGAGGGTGTACGCCAGATGCGCGGGCAATCGACGCGCCAGGTCAAGGACGCACAGACGGCATTCGTCTGTGGCGGTACCGGCGTTGCGCCGGGCAGCGCGGCTATCCTGGCGGCATAGCATGACGATGCCGTCGGACAGCTCCTACCTGCCTCGGACCATGCCGCCAGTGCGCCCGGATATGGCGGATGCGGAATTTTGGCGCCATTGCAACGCGCGGCGTCTTTGCTTTCAGCGCTGTCTTGCCTGCCGGCGGTTCACGCACCCGCCTTCGGTGACCTGCCCATTCTGCCGGTCGCCGGAGCGCGAATGGGTAGAAGCGCCGCCCTCTGCCACGCTCTTCTCCTTCACTTTCATCCATTACGCCGCGCACGACTCCGTCCGGGCGAGCCTGCCCTACAACGTCGCCGTGGTCGCGTTCCCCGAATGTGGCAATGTTCGGCTGGTGACGAATGTCATCGATGCTGCGCCGGGTGACCTCACCATCGGCATGACCGTGTTCCTGGCCTGGGAGTGCCATGCCGAGGGGCAACTCCTGCCGCGCTTCCGTCTTGCGCCGGAAGCAGGCGTGCGATGAGCCGATGCCCTGCGTGCCGGTGCGACAAGGCATGACGCTGCTCGCATCCGCAGGTGCGCGCCGACGCTATTGATCTCTCGCTCCGGCTGCGCTGAATATTCGAGCATGCCGGGGGTCAGGTGCTATCTGCCGGAGCATGGTCCGGAAAAGTGGAAACCGGTTTTCCGAACAGATCATGCTCAATCAAAGAGATGACATCATGATGCGGTTCCTTCATCGCATCATGATCCAGGCAAGCGGACGTTTCTCGATCTGAGCAGGAGCATCGCGGAGCCGCGGGGATGACCGACGTCGCGATGGGCGCACGCAGCGCTCACCGCGCTGGCGGCGTTCCTCAGCTTTGCGGTTTCCGCCCTGATCCTGCGAAAGTCGCCACTGCGTGCGATCGTGTAGAACGGGAATATCCCCGATCGCTTTGCTCCTTGCGGAGCAAAGCGACTTTTTTCGAGGGCAGGGTCGGAAGCTGGACCTCACAGCAGCGCGTATTGCGCGCGTTCGCGCTTGGCCAAAAGCGGCAGCGCCTGGCCGGCGATATAGGTCTTGAAGTGCGTGCTCTCCTGATGCGCCTTGAACGCCGCTTCATCGCGGAACAGTTCGTAGAACAGGAATTGCGCGGGATTTTCGCTGGCACGCGAAATCAGGAACAGCTTTGCGCCTTCCTCGCGCTGCGCCTCGGGCAGGAAGCGATCCAGGATCGCGGCGACCTTGTCGGCTTCGCCCTCCTTCGCCTCCCATTGCGCGACGACCAGAACCCCGCCGCCGTCGACGGCCTCGTTCACGGTCTTTCGTTCCACTGCATATCGGCTCATGGTGATCTCTCCTGTGTTGATGGGGGCAGCCCCGCGCCGCTTCCTACGCCCGCGACGGACGCCGACAGTTCGATCGCGGACGAACCATGCAATAAACGCTTCGATCCGGATCGAAGCGTGACAGCGTCGAAAACGAAACGGCTTCCACCTATGCCCTTGCCTCCGCCGCTCGTGCGGCCAGGTCACGGTGACCCGTCATCGGGTGTCGGCTTATTTTGATTTGCGCATGGTCTTTTCTGAAAACCGCTGCACACTTTTCCCGATCATGCGCTAGAAGGAACGCCGGAGGACGGCGATGCGTCCGCATTCGCCGTACAAGGTCAAGAAGGCGCGGATTGAAGTGGATATCCTGAAAATACGTGACGCCGCCGACGTCGAGGCGGTGGTGCGCGCGGCGATCGCAAACGAGCAGCCGCTCGAGATCGTCGGCCATGGTTCCAAGCGACAGGTCGGCCAGGTGATGGCGACCAATGCCGTGCTCGACCTGTCGGCGCTCAATACGGTCATGTCGTATGAGCCGAACGAACTGATCATCACGGTGCAGGCGGGGGCGCCGCTCGCCGACGTCGCCTCGCTGATCGATTCGAAGAACCAGCAATTCGCCTTCGAGCCGATGGACACCGCGCCGCTGCTCGGCACGGGCGAAATCGGAACCGTCGGCGGCATGATCGCGGCGGGGCTGGCCGGGCCGCGGCGGATCAGGGCGGGCGGGGCGCGCGATCACCTGCTCGGCGCCCACGCCGTCTCCGGCTTCGGCGACAGCTTCAAGACCGGCGGCAAGGTGGTGAAGAACGTCACCGGCTACGACCTCTGCAAGCTGCTCGCCGGCTCCTGGGGCACGCTCGCGGTCATGACCGAGGTGACGCTCAAGGTGATGCCGCGGCCCGAAGCCGAACGCACGCTGGTGCTGCATGGTCTCGATGACCTCACCGCCAACCGTGCCATGACGGCGGCGCTGGGCTCGCCCTTTGACGTTTCCGCAGCGGCGCATGTGCCGCCCTGCGCCTTGAGGGGCGAGGTCGGTGGCCTCGAGCGGCTTGGCGCGTCGCGCGGAGCCGTCACGCTGGTGCGGCTTGAGGGAATTCTCGCCTCCGCCAGCCATCGCGCCGGCTCGCTCGCCAGGCTGCTGGAACCCTATGGAGCGGCTGAGACGCTGGAAGATGCCGCGTCCGCCGAAGTCTGGCGCGCGATCCGCGACGTCGAGGCCTTCGCGGCCCGGGGGCCGCTCGGCGCGTGGCCGGTGTGGCGCATCGTCTGCCCACCAGCCTCGGGCGGCGCGCTCGGCCAGGCGCTGGCGCGCGAGACCGGAGGCGACGTGATCTATGATTGGGGCGGCGGGCTGATCTGGGCCGCGCTGCCGCCCAGGCCGGACGCGCAGGCCTCAACCGTGCGTCAGCGGGTCAACGCCGCCGGCGGCCATGCCACGCTGCTGCGTGCTTCCGACGAGGTGCGGCGGAGCGTCGATGTTTTCCATCCGCAGGAAGCGGGGATCGCGGCCCTGGGCGAGCGGGTGCGCCAGAGTTTCGATCCAAAGGGCGTGCTCAACCGCGGCCGCATGATCCGGGGGGCTGCCGCATGAAGACCGAATTCTCACTCGCGCAGCTTGCCGATCCCGACATCAAGGAAGCCGACAAGATCCTGCGCGCCTGCGTGCATTGCGGCTTCTGCACCGCGACCTGTCCGACCTATGTGCTGCTCGGCGACGAGCTCGATAGCCCGCGCGGCCGCATCTATCTGATCAAGGAGATGCTGGAGAAGGACGCCCCTCCGACGGAGGAGGTGGTCAAGCACATCGACCGCTGCCTGTCGTGTCTCGCCTGCATGACCACCTGCCCATCGGGGGTCAACTACATGCATCTCGTCGACCAGGCGCGGGTCCGGATCGAGCGCGATTTCTCGCGGCCGCTGGCCGAGCGGCTGTTGCGCAGGGTGCTGTCGCTGGTGCTGCCGAGCCCGAAACTGTTCCGCCTGAGCCTGCTATTGGCGAGGCTCGGAAGGCCGCTGGCGGCGCTGTTGCCGATGCCAGCGCCATCGGCGACCCCGGGTCTGTTGCGGCGCATCACCGCGATGCTGGCGCTCGCGCCCAGGGAGGCATTGCCGGCCCCGGGGCCAATGGCGGGCCAGGTGTTTGCCCCGCTCGGCAAGCGCCGCGGCCGCGTCGCGCTGCTGCAGGGCTGTGCGCAGCAGGTGCTGGCGCCGCGAATCAACCAGGCCGCCATCAACGTCCTGACCCGCCACGGCATCGAGGTCGTGCTGGTCAAGGACGAGCAATGCTGCGGCGCATTGACCCATCACATGGGCCGCGACGACGACGCGCTGACGCGGGCGCGAGCCAACGTCACCGCGTGGCTGGCGGAGGCCGATGGCGGCGGGCTCGACGCCATCCTTGCGACGGCCTCCGGGTGCGGAACGGTGATCAAGGACTACGGCTATATGCTGCGGGAAGACCGCGATTTTGCAGGCCCGGCGGCTCGGGTCTCGGCGCTCGCCAAGGACATCACCGAGTATCTCCAGGGCGTCGAATTGAAGCCGCAAGCGAAGGCGCATGATGGCGTCGTCGTCGCTTATCACTCGGCCTGTTCGCTGCAGCATGGGCAGAAAATCACGGGGCTTCCGAAAGAATTGCTTTCCAAGAACGGATTCGTGGTGAAAGATGTGCCGGAGAGTCATTTGTGTTGCGGTTCGGCTGGGACCTACAACCTTCTCCAGCCTGACATTGCGACGAGGCTGCGAGACCGAAAGGTCGCCAACATCGCAAGCGTCAAGCCGGACATGATTGCTGCGGGCAACATCGGATGCATGGTGCAGATTGCCGGCGGTACATCGGTCCCCGTCGTGCACACGATTGAGCTTCTCGACTGGGCGACGGGCGGTCAGCGGCCAAGACCGACAGGTCCGAACTGAAGCGGCCGAACTGATCGAATGGCTCCGCGCGACGCTGCGCGGGTGATTTGCAAAACGCCTGATAGACCATGATCGGCGGCAACAGGAGGATCACGATGGCTAAAGGGAAAAAGAGCAAGAAGAGCAAAAAAGAGAAAAAGAAAAAACTTCTGATGGCGAAGAAGTCCGCGAGGAAGACCTCGAGGAAGGCCAAGGCAAAGAAGTCGGCCAAGAAAGCCAGGAAGGCTGCAAAGCAGGCCGCGCCGAAGAAGGCCGCGAAGAAAGCCGCCAAGAAGACCGCGAAGAAAGCTGCAAAGAAGGCTGCTGGCACGACGGCCAAGAAAACCGTAAAGAAAGCCGTCAAGAAAGCCGCGAAGAAGGCTGCGCCCAGGAAGAGCGCGCCGAAGATTGCGGCCCCGCCGCCTCCGGCTCCCGAACCCATGCATGAGCCCGAGCCGGCGCCGGCTCCCGCCGCCCCGGCCCCGAGTTGGGCGATGCCGAGTTCGCCGAACCCCGTCGCCTCGTCCCATGATGACGGTCCGTCATCCGGCAGCGACGATCACAACGGCTGAGGCAGGCCGTTCTGCCCGCCAGCAGGCAGGTCACACGATTGGGTTGCAGGAGACCGCCGGCATTCGCCGGCGGTCTTTTGCTGTGGGTAACCACATTTCTGGCCTTGCCGAAGTGATTCGCCGGCGTGGCTTCCGCGCTCGATTCGAGAGACGGGAGCCCGTGTATTCACGGACAACGACCCGCCGAAATTGTTGTCGGAATGCAACAGCCAACAACAACCTCTTCTGGAATTGCGAAAACGCCCAAGAAGGCGGCAAATGCACGTGTTTTTTGCTTCACCACCGTCATGCGCACGTTCCAGATTGTGGGCGGGTTAAGAAAATTCGTCTTGCAGCCGGTATCGCGTGCCCCTGGGGCGTCCGGAAATCGGGCTGCGTTCTTGGAAAGTGATGGGGATCGTCATGAAAAAAGTGGTCTTGTTGGCAACGGCGCTGGCAATGATTTCGGGGTCGGCTTTGGCCGCGGATATGTCTCTGAAGGCGGTGAAGGCCCCGCCGCCGGCACCGTTTGAACCTTGGGATGTCGCGTTCGGTGCCGCCGTGATGAACGATTACATCTTCCGCGGCGTGACCCAATCCAACCACCAGCCGTCGGTCGCGGCCTATTTCGAGCCCCGCTACAACGTCAACAAGGACCTGCAGCTTTACGTCGGCACCTCGGCCGAGAGCATCTCCTTCTCCAACCGCGCGGCGGCCGAGGTCGACGTCTATGGCGGTATCCGGCCGACCTTCGGCCCGGCGGCCTTCGACTTCGGCGTGTGGGGTTACCTGTATCCGGGCGGAAGCTGCGCCGACAACGTCGTAACGCTCATCGGCCCCTTTGCGGTTCCGGGCGGCAATGTCTGCCCGGTCTCGACCACCACGATCTTTCTGGGCAACGGCAACGTCATGAAGAAGGACGTCAGCTTCTTCGAAGTCTACGGCAAGCTGAACTACACCATCAACGACAGCTGGGCGTTCGGCGTCAACGAATACTACTCCCCGAACTTCCTGAACTCGGGCGCGTGGGGTGACTACGCCTCGATCACCGGCAAGTGGACTGCCCCGAGCTCGCTGATGGGGACCAGCGGCGTCGGCATGTATGTGTCGGGCGAGTTCGGCCGTCAGTGGCTCGGCACGTCGGACTCCTTCTACGGGACCGGCGCGGGAACGATCTTCGCGGCTGGCATCCCCTACAAGAGCTATGACACCTGGAATATCGGTGTCGGCTTCACGTACAAGGTGTTCACGCTCGATCTGCGTTATTCCGACACCGATCTGAGCAAGGGCGATTGCAACGCCTTCACCAGCGCCTTCAACTCGACCGGGACGACCAACATCACGCCGATCAATCCCGGCGGCGCCGGCTCGAACTGGTGCGGCGCGGCGGGTATCGCCAAGCTCTCGTTCGACCTGACGGCGATGACCAGCCTGAAGTAAGCTTTCCCCTGCAGGATGCGGAAGGGCGGCAGAGCGATCTGCCGCCCTTTTCATTTTGGCTTTGCGTCTTCACGGCTTCGCGCCTCCGCTGCGACGGGCAACATGAAGTGATCGCCCTCGCGCACCAGTGCGGCCTTGCGCTGGTGGAAGGCGTCGAGCGTCGCGCGATGACCGATCGAGACCAGGGTGGTGTCGGGCAGTCTCTCCTGCAGCACGCGATACAGCGCCGCCTCCGCGGGCTCGTCGAGCGAGGCGGTCGCCTCGTCGAGGAACAGGAATTCGGGGGCGTGCAGGAGCGCCCGCGCGATGCCGAGCCGCTGCTGCTCGCCAAGCGACAGCATCCGGTTCCAGTGCTCCTCTTCCTCGAGCCGCGGCGCGAGCTGCGGCAGGCCGACCTCGGCCAGGACCTGCTTGACCCGGCCGGCGTCGAACGCATCCGGGTCGCCCGGATAGGCGATCGCCGCGTGCAGTGTGCCGATCGGCAAATAGGGCCTTTGCGGCAGCACCATCAGCGATGCATGAGCGGGAATCGATATCGAGCCGCCGCCGAACGGCCAGATCCCGGCGATCGCGCGGAACAGCGTCGACTTGCCGGCGCCGGAGGGGCCGCTCACCAACAGGCGCTCGTGGTCGCGAATGCGGAAGCCGTCGGCGGCAATCAGCGGCGCGCCATTGGGAAGCCGTACCAGGAGCTTCTCGAGGTCGATTTCCTGTGGCCCGTCGGCAGCCGCGAGCTGGATTGAATTGGCTCCCTTCTTGAGATGCGCAGCGCTCTCGATCGACATTTCGAATCCGTCGAGGCGGGCAACCACCGCCCGCCATTCCGCCATGGTGCGATAGACCGAGACGAAGAACGACAGGGCGTCCTGGACCCTGCCGAACGCTTCCGCGGCCTGCAGCAGCGTGCCGATCAGGATCTTGCCGGCAAAATAGGCCGGCGCCGCCAGCACGATCGGAATGATCACGGCGGCCTGGGCGTAGCTCGCGGTGAAAGCGGTCAGCCGCTTGGTCCGGCTCATGATGCCGTACCAGTTGCCGACGACGCGGCCGAAGCGGTCGAGCAGGCGGGAGCGCTCGGCGTGCTCGCCGTCGAGCAGCGCGATCTGTTCGGAGTTTTCGCGCACGCGGACCAGGTTGAAACGGAAGTCGGCTTCCAGCCGTTGCTGCTGAAAATTGAGATGCACCAGCGGGGAGCCGATCCATTGCGTCAGTGCGGTGCCGAAAATGGCGTAGACCAACGCGGCCCAGACCAGGTAGCCGGGGATCGAGAACCCGCTGCCGAACAGCAGCAGCGGTGCGGCCTCCGACAGGCCCCACAGGATCACGACGAAAGAGAAGAACGATACGACGGAGCTCAATAGGCCGATGCTGATCGTCAGTGTCTCGTCGACGAACAGCTTGATATCGTCGGTAAGGCGCTGGTCCGGGTTGTCGGCGGCGTCGCCCTGAAGCTGCATGCGGTAGTGATTGGCATCGTGCAGCCACTCGTTGAGATATCTGCGGGTCATCCAGTTGCGCCAGCGGATCTGGAGCCATTGGTTGAGATAAAGCTGGTAGACGGAAAGCACGACGGAGATCGACGCCAGCACGATGAAGATGATGGTCTCGCGGCTGAAGCCGTTCCAATCCTTTTCCTGCAGCGCGTTGTAGAAGCGGTTGCGCCACTGGTTGACCAGCACGGAGGTGCCGACCAGCGAAAGCTCGATGGCGATGACCGCCGCGAGCAGGCCGCATCCGGCCCATTTGTCCTCGGAGCGGAAATAGGGCGTGGCGATACGCCAGACGATCGCGAGCGTCGCGCGGATGTTGTTCACAGGTTCGGATCTCCCGGAGAATGGGCTAGAGCCCTGAGATAACGAAGCAATTGAGTGTACTTAGACTAAGGTCGTAAGTATCGTGATGCCGGTCGCCTTGTCGCGGGGGGCTTTGAGACCCTAGCATGGGCCCAACGGTGCGAGGCAGGGGGCCGGCCAACTTCGCGACCTTTTGAGCGGATCTGCGTCCAGCAAATTCCGCGGGACTATTTTGCAGAGTGAGTGGTTAACCCCTGCAAGCGCGCCAGGCACCGCCGGAGGAGACGGCGTGCCGCAAAAAGCATGCGGGGGAGAAACATTCAATGTGGAACCAGATCTATAATCCGTTGGGGAGTGCGGCGCTGTCGACGGTCGCGGCCGCCGTGCCCGTCGTCACGCTGCTGATCCTGATCGCGAGCGGCCGGGTGAAAGCGCATGTCGCGGCGATCATCGCCGTGATCATCACCAACCTGATCGCAATCTTCGTCTTCACGATGCCTGCGGGCATGTCGATCCGCGCCTCGATCCTGGGCATCGTGACCGGCTTCTTCCCGATCGGCTGGATCGTGCTCAACGTCATCTTTCTCTACCAGGTGACGGTCGCGACCGGAAAATTCGAGCTGTTGAAGCGCGCGGTCGGTGGCGTTACCGAAGACCGTCGGCTCCAATTGTTGCTGGTCGCGTTTTCCTTCGGCGCCTTCTTCGAGGGGGCGTCGGGCTTCGGCACGCCGGTGGCGATCACGGGCTCGATCCTGATAGGGCTCGGCTTCTCGCCGCTCGCCGCCTCCGGCCTGTCGCTGATCGCCAACACCGCGCCGGTCGCCTATGGCGCGCTCGGAACCCCGATCCAGGGCCTCGCCTCGGTGACGGGGCTCGATCCCTACACCCTCGGCGCAATGGTCGGCCGGCAATTGCCGGTGTTTTCGCTGATCGTGCCGTTCTGGGTGGTATGGGCGTTCGCAGGCTGGCGCGGCATGAAGGAGATCTGGCCAGCGATCCTGGTCACCGGCATCTCGTTTGCGGTCCCGCAATTCGTGATCTCGAACTTCATCAATCCCTGGATCGTCGATATCGGCGCCTCGCTGATCTCGATGGGCTGCCTGATCCTGTTCCTCAGGGTGTGGCAGCCGCGGCAGCTCTGGCTGTCGCCGGCGCTGCGCGGCCGCGATGAATCGGCTGCGACCATGGCGGCGGCAAAGCAGCTCGACAAGACGCCATTGACGCAGGGCGAGCTGTGGAGCGCGCTGCTGCCGTGGATCATCGTTTGCATTCTGATGCTGATCTGGGGCAACGGTGCTTTCAAGAGCTGGGCGGACTCGATCTTCGTCTGGAAGTATGCCGTTCCCGATCTGCACAATTTGATCAACAAGATGCCGCCGGTGGTGGCGAACCCGACGCCGGAAGCTGCGGTGTTCTCGTTCACCTATCTGACCTTCACCGGCACCGGCATGCTGATCGCGGCGATCATCTCCGGCCTCCTGATGGGCGTCGGGCCGGGCAAGCTGATCGCCGAATATGCGCGCACCATCCGGCTCTGCGCGATCTCGCTGATCACGATCTCGGCGATGCTCGCGATCGGCACGCTGACGAGGCTTGGCGGCATTGACGCAACTCTTGGTCTCGCCTTCGCCGCGACAGGGGTGCTCTATCCCTTCTTCGGCACGCTGCTCGGCTGGTTGGGCGTGGCGCTGACGGGATCGGACACCGCCTCGAACATCCTGTTCGGCAATCTGCAGAAGATCACCTCCCAGCAGCTCGGCCTGTCTCCCATCCTGATGGCCGCTGCGAACTCGTCCGGCGGCGTCATGGGCAAGATGATCGACGCGCAATCCATCGTTGTCGCCTCCACGGCCACCAACTGGTACGGTCACGAAGGCTCGATCCTGCGCTATGTGTTCAAGCACTCGATCGTGCTGGCCTGCCTCGTCGGCATCTTCGTGATGTTGCAGGCCTATGTCTATCCGTTCACGCTGCTGGTCCTGAAATAGGCTGCCACTGTCGTCGGTAAAAATCCCCGCGGGTCGCACCACCGCGGGGATTTTTTGCGCGAGCAGTGAACTCGCGGACGAGGCTGCTCGGATTTTGTCCGGCCGAACCTGTTCAATGCGCCGCGCGTCGAATAGAACGGCGCCGTCAACAAGCTTGTGCGCCACTTCGAGGAGTTTTGATGTTTTCGACGAGTTTCGCGTTGCGGTCGGCCGGCCTTGCATTGCTGCTGCTGGCTTCCGCTCCGATGAGCGCCCGGGCCGAGGAAACCGGATTTCCGTTCGGCATGGAAATGACGCTCAATGCGCCGCCGCAGCCCGGATCGAAGCGGGTGCCGGACCTCGACATCGGCGACAATGGCGAGGTCGTGCTCGAACTCTGGTGCAAGGCCGGCAAGGGCCAGTTCTCGGTCGCCGGCAACACCGTGATCTTTGTCGCCGGCCAGATGGAAGACCGTGGCTGTCCGGCGGCGAAGGCGCAGGCCGATGACGATCTGCTCGCCGCTTTGACCGAGGCCACCAACTGGCAGCGCCAAGGTGATGACGTCTCTTTCATCGGCAGCAGGACGCTCAAGTTCCGGATCAATACCAACTAGCGCATGATCCGGACCCGCAGGGGGCGCCTAGCGCAAAGCATGTAGCGGCTTTCCCTCGCGACAAACGCGGAACGCGTTTGCGCGGAGATCATGCGCAAACAAGAATCCAAAGCGCGATGAGATTGGATTGAATCGTCATCGCGCTTCAGCTTTTTGATCCGTAGCGGGACCAGGCCTATTTCCACACCGATTTGTCGGCGTCCCAGCGCTGGCCCTTGAGCTGCTTGATCAGCGCGTCGACCAGGCCGATGTCGTCGCTCTGGTCGGCGCCTTCGTCATCGCCGCCCGAATCGTCCGTCAGATTGAGCTTGGGACCTGCGCTTTCGTCGGCGGTGGTGGTCACGGGATTGCTGGTCCAGATCATCAGGTAATCGGACGCGCCAGGCTTGTCGTTTGAGACGAGCCCGTCGACTTCGATCGTGTCGGTGAGGTCGAGCGTGGGATAGGTCGGGCTTGGGCGCTTGAAGATCAGCTTGAACTTGCCGGTGGCGGCGCTCCAGCTCGTGCTGGTGAGCTTGGCCGACAGCGCTTTCGAAAGCACGTCGGAAACCGTCGCGGCCAGCTTGTCCCTGTTGATCTTGTCGCCGTCGCGCCAGCCGGCGGCGGGAAAGCGGATGGCGCGGTCCATCTCGACCACGCCCGTGGTCCAGCCGGCGGCGACCACGCCCGGCGTCGCCTTGGCCGTGGCGATGAGGGCGGCGGCGCGGTCGGGATCGACCGACAAATTCAGGGTCTGCTGGCCCGCGCGCAGCGAATCGCAGGTGATGTCCAGGCTGTTGAGGGCAATCTCGATGTCCTGGCCCTTGAGGCTCTTCAGGAAGTCCGCCGCAGCGTCGAGCTTGATGCGCACGCCGACCGCTTCCGGCGAGACGTCGGTGAAATCCCTCGGCGTCGCATTGATGCCGTCATCGACGGTCTGGCTGTCCTGGAACTCCTTCTCGCTGATGTCGGAGTTTTCGCTGGAGACGACCTCGGTCACGGTCTGGCCGATGGTGATCTGGCCGCGGAAGTCGAACGTGTCGGCGTTCGGCTTGCGCGTCAGCTTGACCGAAACCGGCTTCTTGTCGACGAGGGTTTGCGTCGAGCCGGTCATGGTCTGGCCGTTGACGGCGAGGTTGACCACGAAGCGATCCTTGCGGCCGGAACTCTTGTCGGCGGGATAGCAGAGGTCGAGCGTCGCGGCGTTCAACGTCCTGCCCTGCCGCGTCTCCTTCAGGATGACGTCGGCATTGCCGTCCATCAACCCGTCGATCGCGGTGAAATATCTGGTTTCGACGGCGGTGGGGTCCGGCCTGGTCGACAGCTTGATCTGGGCCACCGCGAAGTCCGACGTGCCTGCGAACAGGCCCGCCGCGATCAACAAAAGCGCGCGCATGCAAATTTCCTCGGAAGCTTGAACCGACTCCGTCTTACGTAGCAAACCTGTGCGACATTCGCCAAAAAGAAGGCCGCCCGGAGGCGGCCTTTTTGTTTCTTGTTGTGCGTGGAACGGCGTCTTAGAAGCCCATGCCGCCCATTCCACCCATGCCGCCGCCGCCGGGCATCGGAGGAGCCGGTTCCTTGGGCAGTTCGGCAACCATGGCTTCGGTCGTGACCAGGAGACCGGCGACCGAGGAGGCGTCCTGCAGCGCGGTGCGGACCACCTTGGCCGGGTCGATGATGCCCTTGGAGACCATGTCGACATATTCCTCGCTCTGGGCGTCGAAACCGAAGGTTTCCGACTTGTCCTCGAGGATCTTGCCCACCACGATCGAGCCTTCGACGCCGGCATTTTCCGAGATCTGGCGAATCGGAGCTTCCAGCGCCTTCAGCACGATGTTGATGCCGGCCTGAACGTCGGCGTTGTCGTTGTGGATGCGGCCGACCGCCTTCTTGGCGCGGAGCAGCGCCACGCCGCCGCCGGGCACGATGCCTTCCTGTACTGCCGCACGGGTGGCGTTGAGGGCGTCCTCGACGCGGTCCTTCTTCTCCTTGACCTCGACCTCGGTCGCGCCGCCGACCTTGATCACCGCGACGCCGCCGGCGAGCTTGGCCAGACGCTCCTGCAGCTTCTCGCGGTCGTAGTCGGAGGTGGTTTCCTCGATCTGCGCCTTGATCTGGGCAACGCGGGCCTCGATGTCCTTCTTCTTGCCGGCGCCCTTGACGATCGTGGTGTTCTCCTTGTCGATCACCACCTTGCCCGCGCGTCCCAGCATGTTCACGGTGACGCTTTCGAGCTTCATGCCAAGCTCATCGGAGATCAGCTGACCGCCGGTCAGGACCGCGATGTCTTCCAGCATGGCCTTGCGGCGGTCGCCGAAGCCCGGCGCCTTGACGGCGGCGACCTTCAGGCCGCCACGCAGGCGGTTCACCACCAGCGTCGCCAGGGCCTCGCCCTCGACATCCTCGGCGATGATGAGGAGCGGACGGCCCGACTGCACCACGGCTTCCAGCACCGGCAGCATGGCCTGCAGGCCCGAGAGCTTCTTCTCGTGCAGCAGCACGTAGACGTCCTCGAGCTCGGCGGTCATCTTCTCGGCATTGGTAACAAAGTAGGGCGACAGATAGCCGCGGTCGAACTTCATGCCTTCGACGATGTCGACCTCGGTCTCGAGCGACTTGTTCTCCTCGACGGTGATGACGCCCTCATTGCCGACCTTCTGCATCGCCTGGGCGATCATCTTGCCGATGGCGGCATCGCCATTGGCCGAGATGGTGCCGACCTGGGCGACTTCGGACGAGGAGGCGACCGGCTTGGCGCGCTTCTCGAGATCCTTCACCACGGCATGGACCGCGATGTCGATGCCGCGCTTGAGGTCCATCGGGTTCATGCCGGCGGCGACCGACTTGCCGCCCTCGCGCACGATCGCCTGCGCCAGCACGGTCGCGGTGGTGGTGCCGTCGCCCGCGGTGTCGTTGGTCTTCGAGGCGACTTCGCGCAGCATCTGCGCGCCCATGTTCTCGAACTTGTCGTCGAGCTCGATCTCCTTGGCGACGGTGACGCCGTCCTTGGTGATGCGCGGTGCGCCAAAGCTCTTCTCGATGACGACGTTGCGGCCCTTCGGGCCAAGCGTCACCTTCACAGCATTGGCGAGAACATCGACGCCGCGCAGCATGCGGTCGCGCGCGTCACCTGCAAATTTTACGTCCTTGGCAGCCATATTGAATTACTCCTGGATGATTGTGTTTGGGACACTCTCCCGTCTTTTCATCTCGTCATCGCCGGGCTTGACCCGGCGATCCATCTTCTTCGAATGATGGATGCCCGGGGCGAGCCCGGGCATGACAGCGGAGAGCGCGGAGGCTCTGGAACTTTGAGCGCTTAAACCAGCACGCCCATGATGTCGGACTCCTTCATGATCAGGAGTTCCTCGCCGTCGAGCTTGACTTCGGTGCCCGACCATTTGCCGAACAGCACGCGGTCGCCGACCTTGAGGTCGATCGGGATCAGCTTGCCACTTTCGTCGCGGCCACCCGGGCCGACCGCGGTCACCTCGCCCTGCGACGGCTTTTCCTTTGCCGTGTCGGGAATGATGATGCCGCCCTTGGTCTTCTCTTCGGCGTCGATACGCTTGACCACGACGCGGTCATGCAGCGGACGAAATTTGGATTTGGCCATGACGATTCCTTGTTTTCAGGGCGGGTAGGGGCGGATCGGAACCGGCCCTGCTCGACGCCGTCATGGCGCCAAATTTGGCCGGCATCGCTGGCAATCGCGCCTTTGGAGTGCTAATTGCGCGCCCGAAATATGGCCTTGGCGCAGTCCTGTCAAGCAAAGGTGGTTAAGGCCTTATT
>Ga0153954_1000708_pt1 | contig 23551 bp, 23 predicted proteins | sample TSFL038MetaG_FD_102277 | JGI IMG/M metagenome (GOLD analysis project Ga0153954, IMG submission 102277) | Attine ant fungus gardens microbial communities from Florida, USA - TSFL038 MetaG | ecosystem: Host-associated > Fungi > Mycelium > Unclassified | place: USA: Florida, Wekiwa Springs State... | reverse complement strand
TTCTTATAGCCTAATATTATTTTTAAACTCTCAATTTGTCTAATCAGGCTGCTGTGGCTTCTCGTTCCCATGCATCTTAAGTGGATTATCTCCGAGGGGTCCAGCTTTTCCCATGCCCGCCCAAAAAAAAAATTCTTTCTTAACCATATATTAATGTCCATAGTGTAAACTTAATTTAATTAGTTTTTTGTAAAAATAGGTGCCTTGTATGATTTGTGGAGAGGCACACGATAAAGAATTCAACGCTACTGCCCATAACCCCCCTTCTCAGTTAAAAACTTATGGGTTTATCCTCGCCATCATTGTAGGCGTTGGCGGATTGGCTGCGGGTGGTGCTGGTGCGGCTGGCTATTTCCAGATAGGCGCACTGAGCAACATGGACCAAATTGATGCCATCATCATGATGGCAGCAGGCGGTGGAGGCGGACTAATCTTCTTGATTATTGGAATTGTCCGCACTGTAAAAAATCAAAAAATGGACCATGGCCCTTCAATTCCAATTGAAAATCAAGCTGACAATCTCCAAGCTCCTTTAAATTTACATCAATTAAAATTAGCTCGGATAACATTTAGTGCAAACACATTCAAGGGAGAAATCCGAGGTGACCAACGCTTTGGGAAGGCAGAGTGGGAAAAATATTTTGGAGAAGTAGGAAAGGAACCTCCTCTTCCAGAAGATATCGATGACATTCTAAATAGCCCATGCCCTTTCTCAGAAAATGAGAGTGTTAAGGTCAAAGATACTCATATGCTTGTTTTAATTCCTGCCACTGTGAATGGAGAGAACCTGACTCTCGATAAATTAGGTGAGCTCATAAAAAATCCGAAATGTGGCCGTAAAGCAAGGTATCGTTATTATGACGACTCTGAGACTAAAAAACAGTGTGGTCAAGAGAAAATCGGTGTTTCTCGTTGGGTGCTGATGACAAAAGATGTACTGCCTGGTAGCAAAGGGATGAGCCTTCAGTCTCAGAGAAAATTAGTAAGTGAATACAAAGATTATCACGTTCCGCAAATCGCGGAGGCTTCTGTTTGTATTTTAATGGAGTATATCCAATCAGGCACATATCTGTTTAGTGCTTCTAAAGCTAAGCCAGATAGTCCATCTGCATCAACGTATACACTTTGCGAAGAGACTCTTAAATATACTTCAAAAGTTGATTATTCTGTCATGGTTGGCGCTTTTGATACCGATGAATTCGCGATCCATACCACGGTCGTCATAACGGAACCAGACAGGGGCGTTGCTGCCCTTCGAAGGTTATAGTCGATTCAGCCCAAAATTGCAGCGTTTGACCCGCCAAAGCTCCCGGGCCTGAACGATCACAAATGACCCCATGTTTCTAACATTGGGTCGTTTGTGATCGTTCAGTCGCGGGGCTTTCGCGTAGGTGAAACGCTGCAATTTTGGGCTAAATCGACTATAGCTTAGGCCTTCATCCTTTTAAAAGAGTTTGTGTGTAGGGATGTTGGGGGTGATTAAAGACAAACTCTGTTTCCCCCTCTTCTACGATTTTGCCTTGATAGAGCACAAGGACGCGATCGCAAAGATGGTAGATCACCGAAAGATCGTGGGAAATGAGAAGATAGCTTAAATGAAAAGTCTTTTTGAGATCGATGAGAAGGTTTAGCACCTGAGCTTGCACTGATAGGTCAAGTGCTGAAGTGATCTCATCGCAGATGATGAGCTCAGGCTGCAAAATCAAGGCTCTACCAATAGAAATCCGCTGTTGTTGCCCTCCTGAGAATTGATGGGGGTATTGATTGAACGCTGAAGATGATAGGCCCACTTTTTGCAGGATTTGCTCTACTCTGTGTTTTTGCTCTTCTTTTGTGTTGACCATTTTATGGTAAAGAAGCGCTTCCCCCACGTTTTCAAGTATGGTCTTACGAGGGTTTAATGAGGCTAGGGGGTCTTGAAAGACCATTTGAAATTTTGGACGCAACTTTCTGAGCTGTGAGGGTGAAGCGCGCAAGATATTTTGCCCACCAAAATAGACTTGACCACTTGTGGGTTCGATGATGCGCGTGATGGCTCTTCCTGCGGTGCTTTTTCCTGAGCCTGATTCTCCGACCAACCCGACAATTTCACCAGAATCGATATGAAATGAGATCCCATCGAGAGCTTTGATTTCTCCCTTTTGACGACGGAAAATCCCTTTGCGGATTGGAAAGTATTTTGTGAGCTGATGAACCTCAAGTAATTTCTTCATTTGTTGTGATTGCCATTTTTGAGCTTAGCTCTTTGTCATAAAGCCAACAGCTTGTTTGATGATCTTTCTCTTTAAGGGGAAATGTTGGGCACACTTCTTTTTTGCAAAGCTCCCATGCGTATTTGCATCTGGGATGGAAAGGACACCCTTGAGGCATATGGGTCATGCGCGGAACAAAGCCTGGAATCGCTTCCAATTTTTGTTTGCGATGATTGGGTTGAGGCCTTGCTGCAAAAAGAGCCTGAGTATAGGGGTGAGCGGGATTACTGAGGAGGTCATCTCGTTTCCCTTTTTCAACTTGTCTTCCTCCATACATCACAATCACTTCAGACGCAATCTGTGAAACTACGCGCATGTCGTGTGAGATGAGTAAAATAGCCATTCCATTTTTTTCTTGGAGCTCTCGCAAAAGGTGTAAAATCTGAGTTTGGATGGTCACATCGAGAGCAGTTGTCGGTTCATCTGCGATCAGAAGGTCTGGTGAACAGACAAGGGCCATGGCAATCAGAGCGCGTTGCAGCATGCCTCCCGACAGTTGATGAGGATAAAGACCCATGACTTGGGCGGGCGCTGGTAAACGAGCGTCTTCTAAAGCTTTTACGACAATCTCAATGGCTCTTTCTCCCTTTAGGTGTAGATGTGTTTCGGCCACCTCGAGTAACTGCTCACCAATGGTGTAAACAGGGTTAAGGGACGAGATCGGATCTTGAAAGATCATGGCAATTTTTTTCCCTCGAATATTTCTCATTTGAGGTTCTTGGAGTTTCAAAAGATCTTGCCCATGGTAAAGCACTTGACCTTCTGGGTGTAGGACAGGTGGTTGAGGTAAAATCCCTAAAAGAGCGTGCGCCGTCATCGATTTACCACAACCAGACTCTCCCACTAAAGCCAAGGTCTGTCCAGCTTGCAGCTCAAAAGTGATATTCCTGACAACAGGGTAAATTTTTTTTTCAACCGAAAGCTTAATTGTGAGATCTAATACTTGAAGCAGGGGAACGTTCATATCATTTACAATATTCCTAAGTTGAATTATTATTGCTCGCAAAAAATCGGCAAAATATGCAAACACTTGCTCGTCTTTTTGGAAGATCACCCTTTACTCCACTACAAACACATATGAATCGGGTCGCTGCCTGTGTCCATTTGATTATCTCGCTATTCGAAGCTTTGACAGCTAAGGACTATCCGCAGATCGCTTCCATCGCGCAAGAGATGTCGAAGCGGGAGCATGAAGCTGATTTAACAAAAAATGACATCCGGAATAACCTACCCTCAGGCATTTTTTTACCCATCGATAAATCGAGCCTATTGGAGATCCTCTCCTTGCAAGATAATATTGCTGACTGCGCAGAGGATATCGCTGTTTTGTTGACTTTCCATAATCTTGAAATTCTCCCTGGTTTTGCCAATGAATTCCAAGCTTTTTTAAAAAAGAATCTCGAAACCTTTGAAAAGGGTTATGACATTATTAAGGAGATGGAACAGCTTCTTGAAAGCTCTTTTGGGGGGGTTGAAGCGGAAAAAGTGAGAAAGATGGTTGATGAAGTGGCCTTCAAAGAACATGAGGCGGATCTTTTGCAAGCCACTCTTCTCAAAAAAATGTTCCACCAAAGTGATGCTATGTCTACTCCTGCCTTTTTCTTATGGATGAAAGTGATCCAAGAAGTGGCAGCTCTCTCAGATGAATCGGAAAGACTCGCAAATAGGGTGCGGATGACCCTTGAGGTAAAATAGTGACTGCCCCTTTTGTCCTTCTGATCCTGGCTTTGGTCGTTGGTTTTTATGTTGCCTGGAATATCGGAGCCAATGATGTTGCAAATGCCGTGGGAACCTCGGTTGGATCGGGTGCCCTCACACTGAAACAAGCTGTTTTGATCGCTGCAGTTTTTGAATTTTGTGGCGCTTTTTTTTTAGGTGGGGGGGTTTCTGAGACACTGGAATCGGGGATTGTCAAACAGGAGATCTTCTCTGAACACTCTTACGATTTTGTTTATGGAATGTTAGCCTCCCTATTAGCAACAGGTGTTTGGCTCCAGTTTGCTTCTTATTTTGGGTGGCCCGTTTCGACTACCCATTCAATCGTAGGAGCCGTTTTAGGTTTTGGATTTGTTTTAGGGGGAATCGAAGGGATCTATTGGGGAGAAATGGGCTCCATCGCCTTAAGTTGGGTTCTCTCACCTTTACTAGGAGGGGGGCTAGCCTATTTAATCTTTTCGGTGGTACGTCACAAAGTCCTCTATCATGTCAATCCCATTGCTGCTGCCAAGCGGATGACCCCTTATCTCGTATTCATGATTTTTGCTGTCCTTTCGATGATTATTTTGTTCAATGGCCTTTCGAATATTGACATGGATCTTAGTTTTTTTGAGGTGTTAGGTTTGGCTCTGCTTTGTGGCGCCATCACTGCAGTCATCTCCCATTTTCTAGTCAAAAGGGTAAAAGAACCTTCCCTTCCGATTCGCAACCAACATTTGCAAGTTGAGCTTTCCTTAAAAAAAGCTCAAAAACATCTTTTGCGAGTAGAAGCTGCAGCCTTTGGGGAACTTCAATCTAAAGTCCATGATCTTCTCGGAGAAGTGGAGCTTCTCAAAAAAGAAGTTGAAGTGCCTGAGCAGGAGCAATATTCAGAATACATGGTGGTCGAAAAAATCTTTATTTATTTACAGATCATCATTGCGTGTTTCATGGCATTTGCGCATGGCTCTAACGATGTCGCAAACGCTATTGGTCCCCTGGCAGCTATTGTGAATACGCTTAAAAGTAGAACCCTTGTAGGAGAGAGCGTCCCTGAATGGCTGCTTCTTCTTGGAGGTGTCGGAATTGTTGTGGGTTTAGCCACTTGGGGATGGCGTGTGATTGAGACAGTGGGAAAAAAAATCACTGAGTTGACCCCTTCAAGAGGTTTTTCAGCTGGATTTGGAGCTGCCACTACCATTGTCATGGCCTCAAAACTTGGGCTGCCTATTTCAACGACACATGTTTTAGTTGGAGCCGTGCTAGGTGTTGGATTTGCCCGCGGTATCGGTGCAATCAATCTCGACACCATTCGCGACATTTTTATTTCTTGGATTGTGACAGTTCCTGCTGGTGCCGTCCTTTCCGTCTTATTCTTCTACGCTTTACGCGCCATTTTTTCTTAAAAACGTGAGTTTTGGCATCTCTTTTGCTTATATCGTGATTGCAAGAGGAGCGCGTCATGTTAGGAAAAAAAATTAACTTACCTTTATATCTTATCTTTTGTTTTTTTTGCTTTTCAAATTACCCCATTTATTCTGATGAAAATAGTGACCTTTTAGAAAAAAAGATAAAAGTGGTCATGCGTCAAGGATCAAGAAAAAAAATGAGTGTTCTCTACAAGGAACTTGGGGATTGCTATGTACAAAACAAAAACCCTGTAAAAGCCATTGAAGCTTATCAAAAAGCTCTTTCCTTTCCATTTGAATCATTAAATGTTGATAAGCGGCTTGAAATCGTTAGATATTTAGTCTCTCAAAGGGAAAATCGCACAGCTTTATTAGAAGTTGAAAAGATTCTAGTCCACGATCCTTACAACGCAGAGTCTTTACAATACAAATTTCAGCTGAACCCAGTAAAAAATACCGTGAGTGCTCAATACTTGGAGGAAATATCTTTGGCTAAAAAAGATAATAACCAAAATAAGCTCACGCGTCTTTATAAAGAGTTGGGTGATAGCTATCTCGACCTAAATAAAAAAGAAGAGGCCATCGAGGCTTATGAAATGGCTCTGGCCCGCCCCGCTATTTCTCTTACCTTGCCAGAGCGATTCAAACTGGCTGATTTTTTAGGTGAACAAGGTCGTTATACCTCTTCGATTGCTGAACTCAAAAAGTTAATCCAAGCAGATAGTAACAATCTAAAAATCAAAATCAAGTTAGCTTCCTTTCTTATCGCTAACAAAAAATTTGATGAAGCAGAAAAGTACATTAATGAGGTGCTAGATATCGATCCCAAAAGACAAGAAGCCTTATGCATAAAAGAGAATCTTTTGAAATTGACTGAAAAAAATGAATAAAAAAAGGCCAGCGAGAGGATCTCGCCAGCCAGGGGGGGTAAATCGCTATTTATAAAAAAAATTAAGTATGACCTTAACGATAAATTAAAATATCATCAAGAAAAAATGATCAATTGCATATATCTGATCTGGCAGAGGCACGGGTCTTGGTTTCGAAAGAGGAAGAGGTCTAATGCATTTTAGGATCGATCGCATCGCGTAACCGATCGCCCACTAGAGCAATTGAAATTAACAAAACACTCAAAAGAATGGCTGGCGGCCATAAAAGATAGCTTTCAGAAGGGAAAACCGTTCTTCCTTCATCCATGAGTACACCCCAAGAGGTTGAACCTTCTTCTCCAAGTCCTAAAAATGACAATCCCGCTTCGCTTGTGATGGCTCCCATGATTGAAAAAGGCAAAAGCGTGAGGATCGGAGGAATTGCATTGGGCAAGATATGGGAAAACATGATACGGGAATTTGCAAATCCAAGAGATTGACACGCCGCTACGTAGGGTAAATTGCGTTGTTTAAGCACTTCAGAGCGGATAAACCGGGCCATGCCCGTCCAACCAAACATTCCTAGAACACTGATCACTAAAAAGATCGATTTGGTTTGGGTAATCGCAATGATCAGTAAAAGCATAAAAAAAGTGGGCATTGCCTCCCACATTTCAATGAGCCGGCAAATGATTAAATCTGCCTTACCTGCAAAATAGCCTGCAGTTAATCCTAAAGGAATTCCTATACTCAAAGCTAATAGAATGGAACACAGCCCTACAACTAAAGAAATGCGGATTCCAAAAAGAAGACTCGCAATCAAATCTTTTCGATTCAACCGAGTGAGTTCCCACCAAGGGAGGAAACGGTTGGCTTCCTGAGAGCCTCCTGCATCATCTTCCCAATGAAACGTCTTTAAAAGAGGAGGTATGAGGACTATTAACTTTTGGTTTTCATGGTTCAACCATTTTTCTTTGTCATCAAGATATTTAGCGTCTGCAAACGCTTTTTCGAATTGAATCATGTGCGCGCGGGTATTTTCTAAAGCTATCCGTTGATCACTTGCTTCTTTGATAATCTTTTCTAACTCTTGCCCTTCCCCACGCTGTAGGGCAACTTTTGCGAGCATTAAAGAATGGGAAAAGGGCAAATAGGCATTTACCAATTCTGGCAGCTGTTGCTTGGAAACTGCATAAAGCTTCTCAGAATCTTGCATGATTTGCTGTAATTGCTCCTTCTGAGCGATAAGATTTCGCTGTCTGACGAGCCATAGAGTGGGAGGATCCCTTCCCATTCTCTCTGAGAAATGGGTGAAATACCGCGAAAGCCTTTCGTGTTGCATTTTCAAATAACGGTATTCCAAAAGCTGGTTGAGCTTGCTGTATGGCGTCAACGCCTGTAGCTCTAATTCCCAACTTTTTTGCGCAGGCAAAGGCGCAATCAAGGGATCTCCATGGAATCGATAAGATTCTGTCGTAATCGCTTTTCTCTCTTGATAAGCAGGATCTTTGATAGGATTTAAAATGAGCCAAAAAAACAATCCCATTTGTAAAAAAACGGCACCTATCCACCACAACCTGACCCGTAAAAAAAGCCTGCTCAAGAAAGCGACTGGTAAAGTGAGCATCAACAAATTGAAAAAAAGATCAATCGGTTTGGTATAAAAACCTGTAAAAAAAAGATACCGCAGTAAGGGAAAATAAATCTGATGGTTCCAAACAACCACAAGAGGCTTGGCTGAAGCAAATAAAGGGGCATAGATGCCTATAAGGCTCAATACACCCAACAAACAGAGCGCGGAAACACCCACCCGACTTTTGCGGTACTGCTTCCACACCACTTTCCAATACGTATCATGCATCTAGTTTTTGATCATTAATTCCAAGAGGCGATTTAAATCATCGATGCTGTAATAGTGGAGGGTAATTTTCCCCCCTTTTTTGGAGTGATCGATGTGCACTTTAGTGCCCAATTGGCTTTGTAATTTCTCTTCAATCTCTTCCAGGTGGATGTCTCGGTTTTGTTGAGAATGTTTTTTTTGTCTTTGTAGCTTGCGGCATTCTCGCTCTGCATCTCTCACATTCAATTGCTTTGAGATAATCTTTTCACTTAACTGTTGACGCAGTTGTGAATTTTCAAGAGATAGGATAGCTTTGGCATGCCCCATCGAAATTTCTCCACTGGAAACAGATCTCTTGATCGTTTCAGGAAGGGCCAATAACCGGAGATAATTTGCAACTGTGGAACGTTTTTTCCCAACTTTTTCCGCTACTTCTTCTTGCGTCATGCGAAAGATATCGATCAACTTTTTAAAAGCGTCTGCCATTTCAATAGGATCCAGATTAACCCTTTGAACATTTTCGATCAGAGTTGATTTGGCTGCGTGTTCATCATTGGATTCGCGCACAAGCACTTTCAATCTATGTAGACCTGCTTTTTGTGCAGCTCTCCACCGTCTTTCCCCTGCAACAAGTTCATAATACAAGACCTTCCCACCTCCCTTCACAGGGCGCACTACCGGCGGATGGATCAATCCAACTGTACGAATGGAAGCAGCTAATTCTTCTAGTTCTTCCTCTAAAAAAGTCCTTCTTGGCTGAAATGGACTCACCCGTATTGCGTCACATTCCACTTCACAGATTATATCTTCCACTCTTTTACCTTTTCTTTCAGGGCTTGAAATATCGCTTCATCATCGATATGGTCAACATGCTCGGGGTGATAAAGGGTTTCGACTTTTTTACTCAAAGGCCTCCATTCTATAGGATTGGTTATTCCAAACAACACGACTGCAGCTTTTCCTAAAGCTGCCCCCAAATGAGAGGTTCCTCCATCTCCAACAAGCAACACATCTGATGCATCCAGCAATACCATAAACTCATCAAAATTTCGAGGAAAATGAACACTGCAATCCATAGAAAGTTCAGACTGGATGGCTCTCGCGAGTGTATGATCATTTTTTTCGGCGATGATGAGTACATTAAAGGGATAAATAGTATGTAGCCGATTGAGGATGGAACCATACCTTTTAGGTGCTAAACTACTTGTCTTTCGATTGGAAGTTGCTGAAACGAGCAAGGTAGGGTACGAGCTTTTCTGTGGCTTGGGGTATTGATCTTTGATTTTTTGTGGAATGTGTAAAACTGGATAAAACTCTTCGGGAACATCTAAACATGTTTCATCTACTGTTCTCAGTCCTTTCAAAGCTTGATGCATCGACTTGGCAATCTTTACATCAAATTGCAGAGGTTGATTGATGAACTTGCTGCTTTTGTTTGGATCGACATAGGCAATCCGTTTCTTGGCTCCCAGACAAAATAAAAAAAAATTAATCAATTTCATCGGTGAGGTTTTAGCAGAGACTGCCACATCAAATTGCTTGCGATGCGGGATTGCTGTGCGCAGCATGTTCCAATATTTAAAACCCTTGGAAGGAAAGACTACGACCTGTTCAATTTTTGGCAAATAGGGGATCAAGGGAGCATTTCTTTGATCGATAAAAAGTGTCACCGAAGCTCCCTTTTTCGTCTGTAAGTAGCGAATCAATGGATAAGCACAAAGCAAATCCCCTAATCCATTCCTTCGCACAACAGCTATATTCTCCATTTACAATAAGACCTTTTTACGCCAGAATAAAGGTAAAAAAATAGCAATTATCATGGAAGAAAACAAGTTCTTAGCCCTTCTCTCAAAGCATTGGTCAAAAATCGTCCTAGGAATTTTAGCTATCGCTACAGTTGCTGTTTGGTCAGAACGCCTTTTCAAGTCCAACAAAAGCGAAAAAAGCCAAGATTTCTTCATTGCACAGCAAATTTTTGAGCGGTTCCAGAAAGGGGAATATCTTGCACCCGAATCGATCGAAGCTACCCAAAATATTTTAGAGCGCCATCCTGAACTGCACCCAAAATATGACCCTGTCTTAGCACTCACTTTTTTTGCTCAACAAAAAACTCCAGAGGGAATCTGTTATGCACGATCGCTAATCCACCATGCCCAGCAACACCTTCCTGATGTTTACAAAGAATATGCCAACACCACTCTTTTAATCTCTGAAGGAAAGTATGAAGAGGCATTCCGAGAAGCTTCTTTTTTAGAAGCAAAACTGAGTGAACAGCCGGGATATCCCACTTTGGACGCGGTGAACACCTTGCGTCTGCTTTTTTTAGCTCGTGAAATAGGCAATACCGAAGGTCAACACCATTTTTGGACAAAATTATCTCAGCATCCAAGTTATTCAACGCTTTTATCCATTTTTCAAACTGAAAATCTATCTCTCTCTGACTTCTTTTTGAGGAAATAATTCTGCTATCAATTTTCTTGTCAACTTTAAGCAGGCTTGTTATCTTATGGGTAAAAAGATCGATTCGGGTCTTTTTCTTGCAAAAATTTTTTTAAGTTATACCTGACTCAAGTGGATGATCGAAGCAGATAAGGAGGTGACATTGGGGCTGTAAGCTTAAAGCCACAACGGGAAAGGTCTGGAATTGGTACAAATGAGGACTCATCAAAGCGGTATCCGGTTTTGATGGGATGGAAAGTTAGGAGTAACACAATTGAATACACCTGCAAATTTAATGGTATTAGAAGTCGGCGGGGGGTATGAAATTTTAGAGGATGAGGAACTTTACGAAGGGGCTTCCCATTTAGAAGCCCAAACTGAAAATGTCTTTATCATCAGCGGAACAATCACAGTTTCGCCATAACCCCGTTGCATCAAGCCCTCGCTAAAAGCGAGGGCTTTATATTAAATCATGATCAGTACAACTATTATTGTTAAAAATGGCGCTCGCCATCTTAATAACGTTTTGCAAGCACTGGAATGGTGTGATGAAATTGTTCTTTACGATACAGGTTCTACAGACACAACGTTACAGATCGCAAAAAATTACCCTAATGTTTCCGTCTATCAAAAAGTTTTTATCGGGTTTGGCCCTTGCCATAATGAGGCTTCTCGTTTGGCAAAACATGACTGGATTCTTTCGATTGATGCAGATGAGGTGATGTCTGAAAATTTAACTCAAGAAATCCAGTCTTTATCGCTTAATCCTCAAACTGTTTATTCCCTTCCTCGTCATAACTATTACAATGGTAAGCACATCAAATGGTGTGGCTGGCACCCAGAAGCATGCGTCCGTCTTTACAATCGTAAAACAACTTGTTTTTCTGAAGCCTTAGTTCATGAGGGAGTGATCAGTAAGGGGCTTCAAATCATTTATCTTAACCATCCACTATTCCACTATCCATATGAATCTCTTTCCGACTTTTTAGTCAAAATGGAGAGATATTCGAGTCTGTTTGCTGAGCAGTACCATCAAAAAAGAGCAGCATCCCCTTGGACAGCCATCCTTCATGGTCTTGCAGCTTTTGGCAAAAGTTTTTTTATCAAAAAAGGATTTTTAGGTAGCTATGAAGGTTTTCTGATTTCTGCGTACAACGGCCATACAGCTTTTTATAAATATCTCAAACTTTATCAAGCCAATCAAAAAAGCTCCCCAAAATGCTTTTAACTTTGATGTATCATCGCACGTTAGTGGGGCCGCACATCGATCAGTATGCCAATTCACTCGAAATGATGCGCGAGCATCTTTTGTTTCTCAAGGAACATTATCCTATTGTTTTGCCAGGGGATCCCTTAGGGAAAAGTAAACTATCGGTCTGTTTAACTTTCGACGATGCCACTTACGACTTTTATCACTTTATTTTTCCCCTTCTCAAAGAGCTCAATATCCGAGCTCTGCTAGGTGCCCCTGTACACTATATTCAACCCACTACTCAATTGAAAGCCGAAGAGCGATTGAGTGTTCCCTATCCTTTAATGATGCAGGAGGGTTTTTACGATCAAAAAACCCCTTTTTGCACATGGGAAGAACTCACTGAAATGGTGGATTCAGGATGTGTTGAAGTGGCCTCCCATTCCTATTTGCACTGCAATTTAACCTTTGACTTTGTAGATCTGCATAGGGAAGTGGTGCACTCAAAAGAAATATTAGAAAAAAAGTTAGCTCAGCCTATCTCTTCTTTTATCTATCCGTTTGGCAAAATGACTTTCGCCCTTCAAGAATACATTTCCCTTCACTACCCGTACTCTTTCTGTAAGGGATCTTCCCTCAATTTTGGTTGGGGCAATGGATCCAAACCGATCAGCCGCCTCCCAGCTGATAATCTCTCACACTACGCCGCCCCTCTCTCTTGGCTTTCTCTCAGTAAAGCTTTTTGCAAAGCCCTCATTTCCTAAAAAATTGACCTTGAGTTGCCTTTTTTTCTTGAAAAATGGCATCTCCACTACCTTAATTAATTTTCCATGAAAGAATCGGGAAAGGGCAGAGGCACAGGCACGTGATCTTAGTTTCGAAAGAGGTCTAATAAAAATTAACGAAGTAGGTCGAGAATGGAAGTGAGTGAGGAAAAGAAAATGTCGATTTCCTCGAAGGTGTTGTAAAGGCCAAAAGAGATGCGGGCTGAAGAAGTGAGGCCAAAACGATCATGGGCTGGTTGACTGCAGTGATGTCCAGTGCGGATAGCAATGCCGCGGCAGTCGAGAAGAGTAGCCAAATCAAGTGAATGAATTCCCTCGATAGTAAAACTGATGATCCCCCCTTTTTGTGAGGCATTGCCAAGAATTTGAAGTCCGGAAATTGTATGCAGTTTTTTGGTCGCATAGAAAAGCAGCTCCTCTTCCCAACCACGGATTGTTTCCATGCCAATAGGGGAAAGATAATTGATAGCAGCCTGCAACCCAATCGCTTCAACAATCATGGGCGTGCCCGCTTCAAATTTCAAAGGGGAGCGCTGATAGGTAGTTTTATCGAGGGTGACTTGTTCGATCATGTCCCCTCCTCCCTCTAATGGAGGAAGCTTTTCTAACCATTTCTGTTTGCCATATAAAATCCCTATTCCCGTGGGGCCGTAGAGTTTATGCCCAGAGAAAGCGTAAAAATCGACATCGAGATCTTGCATGTCAAGAGGAAGATGGGGGGCCGCTTGAGCACCATCTAAACAGACACAAGCGCCCACTGCGTGTGCTGCAGCAATCATTTCTTTGACAGGATGGATTGTCCCCAGAACATTAGACATATGGGCTATACTGACCAGTTTCACTTTTTCATCGAGAAGGTCTTCAAATGCTTCTTGAATGAGCTCTCCATCATCATTCACTGGTATGATCCTCAGCACAGCGCCTCTCTCTTCACATAGCATTTGCCAGGGAACAATATTGGAATGGTGCTCCACTTCAGAGATCATGATGGCATGACCTGGTCGAATAAAACGCTCGCCAAAGGATCGGGCCAGTAGATTGATGGCAGAGGTAGTGCCTCGTGTAAAAATGATCTCTTCAGGTTCAGCTGCGCGGATAAAATTCTGCACACTACGGCGCGCTTGTGAATAAAGCTCTGTGGCTTCCCGTGCCAAAGAGTAAATTCCCCGATGGACAGTTGCATATTGATGTGTGTAAAAATGGTGCATCGCTTCGATCACAGCTTGGGGTTTTTGAGCAGTGGCTGCTGTATCGAAATAGATCAGAGGATAGCCTTGAATTTTTTTGCGCAACATGGGGAAATCTTGTCGAAAATCGATGCAGGTATTTTTCATAATAAATGAGAGGCCCTTTCTCGCATGCGCTGATGGGGAATCAAGTCGATGATTTCTTGACTAAAGCCTTTAATTAAAATAGCTTGAGCAGTAGAAAGCGGGATCCCACGTGCTTGCAGATAAAAAAGATGTTCTGCATCAATCTGTCCGATAGTGGCGCCATGAGAGGCTCTCACATCATCTGCAAAAATTTCCAAGTTAGGTTTACTGTGTGCAGAGGCTCTTTTACCTAGAACTAGATTATTATTCATTTGGTAAGCTTCTGTTTTCTGAGCTTTGGAATGGACATAAATTTTCCCTTCGAAACTCGATCGAGAAGTATCTGAAAGGGTACCCTTGAATTTTTGTAGCGTAGTGCATCCTGGCTCTTGATGGTCCATCCAGATGTTGACATGATGTTGTCTTTGCTCTTTTAAACTCCAAACACCATATAGATGTGCCTGAGCCTGCTGTCCAAGGCAATGAACGACATAATCCTCACGTGAAGTCGCACTCCCATTGGTGACTGAAAAGCTTTTTAAAGAACTATGCTGTTTTAAGGTAGCACGCACGTTCCAAAAAGAATGTGCAGCTCTCGGCAAATGGCTCAGCTGTATGATTTCAAGGGCAGCAGCTTCTTCAAGCGCACAATCGATGTATGTATTGACTAATGTTGCATCTAAAAGACCCTCCTGCTCCCATGTGAGCTGCATCGAAGATCCTTTTCCCATAAAAAGATGGATTCTCGGGCATACAAGCGTCTCATTATGATCTACATAGTGAATGATTCTTACAGGAGTATGACAAACGCATTTAGGGGGCAAATAGAGAAAAAGACCTTCTTGATAATAAGCCCCGTTCAATGCAGCAAAGGGGTCTTTTTCTTGTTTAAGAGATTTTTGTATGCGGGCAGTGAGAAAAGATCCGTAGACATCAAACGCCTGAGAAAGGGGTGATACAATAAGTCCTTGAGGAGGTTTTGAAAGGGAAGCTTGAAATTCCCCATTTGTAAAAACGAGAGTAGACTCTAGAGGTTGGATTGAGCTTTCAAACCGTTTAGGAGAAGCAAAGGAGCCGCTATAAAGTTCTTTTAGCCTGACATAGCGATACACTTCAGTGTGTTGATTAGGCAAACCTATTTCGAGAAAACGGTCCCAGGCTTGGATGTGCCTGGGTTTTTCTAAGAGCTCAAAAGGCATGTATACCCTTTTTCTTCGAGCTTCAATGCTAAGGATTCATCCCCCGATTGCACAATTTGTCCATCAGAAAACACGTGGACAAAATGGGGCCTGACATATTCAAGAAGGCGTTGATAGTGGGTGATCAAAAGCAATGCGTTTTCCTTTGTCAACAATTTTGTTAAACCTGCAGCCACAATGCGCATCGCATCAATATCTAAACCTGAATCCGTTTCATCTAATACAGCCACTTTCGGCTCTAGAATGGCCATCTGTAAAATTTCATTGCGTTTTTTTTCTCCACCCGAAAATCCTTCATTTACATCCCTTTCTTTAAAAGAAGAGCGCATGTCAACCAGACTCATTTTCTCATCTAATAGCGTTTCAAAATCTTTTTCTGAAAAAGGGGAAAGTCCTTTTGCTTTTATCATAGAAGAATGGGCTTGGAATAAAAATTCTTTGTTCGTGACACCGGGGACTTCAGGGGGATATTGAAAACCCATAAAAAGACCGCAAACAGCCCTCTCTTCAGGTTCCATCTCTAAGAGGTTCTGACCTAATAATTCAATCGTCCCTTCAGTCACTTCATATGCAGGATGCCCTGCCAAAACTTTAGCAAGTGTCGACTTTCCAGCACCATTGGGGCCCATGATGGCATGGATTTCCCCCGCGCGGATGGTCAAGTTCACTCCTTTTAGGAGCGGCATACCCTCAACATTTGCATGTAAATTTTTGATAACTAACATTTTAACCAACAGAATTTTCTAATTTTAAGGTTAATAATTTTTTTGCTTCTTCGGCAAATTCGAGGGGCAGTTCTGCGAATACTCCTTTACAAAAACCAGTCACGAACATGTTGATAGCAGCTTCACGAGAAATCCCTCTCGATTGAAGATAAAAAAGCTGCTCTTCGTTCATTTTGGAAGTAGAAGCTTCATGTTCCACCTGAGCAGTGGGGTTGTTCACTTCGATGTAAGGGAAGGTATTTGCGCTACACTGATCACCCACCAACATGGAATCACATTGTGTGAAATTACGGGCATTTTCTGCTCGTGGCCCCATTGTGACAAGTCCACGATACGTATTGCGCGATCGATCAGCGGAAATGCCTTTCGAAACAATCGTAGAGCGTGTGTTTTTTCCCACATGGATCATTTTCGTTCCCGTATCAGCCTGCATGTGTCCATTTGTCAAAGCAACTGAGTAAAATTCTCCAATGGATTCCTCACCCTGCAGCAAGCAGCTGGGGTATTTCCAAGTAATAGCTGCGCCCACTTCCACTTGCGTCCAACAGATTTTGGAACGTTTTCCAGCACACTTTCCCCGTTTCGTCACAAAATTAAAAATGCCCCCTTCTCCCGTCTTGCGATCCCCTGCATACCAATTCTGAACTGTCGAATACTTGATCTCTGCCTTTTCATGAGCGACTAATTCAACAACAGCAGCGTGAAGTTGATTGTTGGAGAACGCAGGGGCGGTACATCCTTCCAAATAGCTCACATAAGAGCTTTCCTCTGCAATGATGAGTGTTCTCTCGAACTGTCCCGATTCTTTATCGTTAATGCGGAAATAGGTGGAAAGTTCCATCGGGCAGCGCACACCCTTAGGCACATACACAAACGATCCATCGGTAAATACAGCAGAATTGAGTGCTGCAAAGTAGTTATCGCCAATGGGCACTACAGTGCCTAAATATTTTTCAATCAACTCTGGATATTTTTGAACGGCTTCAGAAATGGAGCAGAGAACGACCCCAGCATCTTCTATTTTTTTCTTGAAAGTAGTTCCTATGGAAACGGAATCAAAGACCAAATCAACAGCAACATTTGCGAGCTGCTTTTGTTCATCCAAAGGAATACCTAAGCGTTCAAATGTCTTCAAAATTTCTGGGTCAACTTCGTCAAGACTACTCAGTGAAGTCTTCTTTTTTGGAGCTGAATAATAGGTAATATTTTGATAATCGATGGGAGAATAGCTGAGATTTGGCCACCTAGGCTCTTCAAGCTTAAGCCATTGCTGATAAGCTTTTAACCTAAAGTTTAGCATAAAAGGAGGCTCCCCTTTTTTCTCGGAAATGAGCCTCACCGTCTCTTCATTGAGCCCTTTAGGAATTGACTCCGTCTCCACCTCGGTGACAAAGCCATATTTGTATTCAGCTCTCTCCTTTAAAATTTCTTCTGTTGTAGAAGCCATAGCCTCTAAGATTACCCTTTTATGCGGTTTTTTACAACTATTGAGAAACAGGCCAAGACAAAAATCGAGTGAAGTGTTAGAAAAAGACGCCATGAAGTGTTATGTGCTTCTAGTGTTTTGTTTATTGTTTGGGGCTGTGGGATGCTCTCCTGCGTGCGGCTATCGGTACTGCACAGAGGGGGCTCAAGAATTTGTTTTAGATTCCTATCAAATCAGCCAGGGAAAATTTTCTATTCTGGGATTAGAGGGGGAATGTTATGCACCCCTACCACCTGAGCTGCTGCTCGAATATGAAGACCGTATCGATGAAGATGACGTTTTACGGATCGCTATTTTTCACCCCATCAGAAAAGATTTAGTGGAAGCTGTCGGTTGTGTAGGTCAAAGCATAGGCTACCGTGTTGTGAATGGACAAATCTTTCTTCCTATTTTGGGTGGGGTTTGTGTGAGGAATCTAACACTCAATGAGGCCCGTGATTATATCCAGCAGCTCTATGCAGGTGAAATCTCAAATGTCGATGTTTTCATTGATTACGCGGAAAGATTGCATAGCAAAGTTGAGCTTGCAGGTGCTGTAAGAGTCCCTGAGATTCCCATTAATGGAAGGATCCGACTTTATGAGGTTCTAGCCCTTGCTGGGGTGCCTCCCGATTCAAATCTTTTTAAAAGCTATGTTGTCAGAGAAGGCTGCCTTCTTCCTGTGGATCTTTTCAAACTGATTCACGAAGGAGATATGTGTCAAAATATTGTCATGTATCCTAACGACAAAATTTTTATCGCCGCCCCAGAAGCTGCGACAGTCACCGTTTTAGGAGAAGTTGGCCTTGCACAAATCATTCCTGTACCCAATGGAACGATTTCCTTACGTGAAGCCATTGCAGCTGCTGGCGGGATTCCCTTTACAGGTGATAAACGGTGTATTCAAGTGATCCGTGGCAATATCATTAACCCCAAAATCTACCGCCTTTCTTGGGAACATATCACCTATTTACCCAATAATAGCCTCCTTCTCATGCCTGGCGATACGGTATATATCTCTGAGAGACCCATTACCAAATGGAATCGTTTTATCGAACAGCTATTACCGAGCTCTTTGTTAATCGATTTGGGCATCAAAACACGTGGGGTGTTCCATTGAACTTCTTTTTTTCATTGAGCGATTTGACAAAACTTTTAAAACAGAACAGGCTTCTATTTGGAATGATTTTTTTGATTTGCTCTTGTCTAGGTTTTTGCTACAAACTCACAAGACCTTTGCAATACACAGCCCAAGGATTATTTAAAGGGCATGTATCTAATAACAATTCCCGCATCTTAAAAGCCCTAGAATTTTTGGGAACAGATGATACCTATCTTTCGGCTGACGATCCCAGATACAATTTGCGCAGCTATCCTGTTATTGAAGGCGTGGTCAAATCATTAAACCTTCAATCCTATCTGGTAGAAACGGGTGCAAACGGAAAGATCAAGGAAATTTGGCATACACTCAAGACAGCTGCAGCCTATCGGAGTCTAAAAACAAATCCTCATCCCTCTGCCATTTTGGATGCGAAAGTCTATGTGCCAAACCGCCAGATTATTCCCGATTACCACCCATCTGCCGTCTGCACTCACCTTGAATATATCAAAGACACCTCTTCCACATTGTCTATCCATTTTTTGAATGATACACAATTCCAAGTCAAAGAAGGCTCTTCTGTGTTGGGCAAGAGTGCATTAAACCTTCCGTTTGAATGGTTAGGGGGAAGTTTTACTTTGACTGGGAAAGGGTATAAAGGCAAAATACTCACTTTACATCTGATACCGCTTCCACAAGCTATCCAAAGCCTACAAAATACCCTCAAAATCACCCGTGACAAAGAAAATCCGGTTACCATACTCATTAAATACACACATAGAGATCGGCTTTTAGCAAGCTGTATCGTGAATGAGACCATGCAACAATACCAAGCCTATTTGCATACGGAAGCTAAGAAAAAAATCACCAAACAGCTAGCTTACCTCCGTTCAAGGCAAGAAGAGAACATGGATCAGTTTGAGAGCATTTTGGCTGAGCAAAAAAAGTATCTATCCTCTCACCTGGATGCAGGAGCCATTTTATCTTCAGAAAAAGAGTTAGAGTTCATGGCGCAAACTCAAGCTCAAATTAAAAGCCGTCTTTTGGATATCCAATCAGAATTGGAGTACTTATCAGAAATAGATACCGATGATGAGAATATTCCTCCTGGTTCATCACATAGCTTTTCTGTTGAATCTGCCCATCAGATGATCCATGAACATCAAAAGGAACTTGATCGTATCCATTTAGACCTGGTGCGGTATGATTATTGTTTGGAACAACTCAACAGGGAAGATTTTGATTGCTCCTCTTTATCTAAAATCATCGATGACAATACCCTACAAGACCGTTTTATAAAACTGCATACTCTACATCACCGTTTGATCGACACAAAAAATTGGTCACCCAAAGAAAGAGAACAACTCCACACAGAGCTTGAAGTTGAAAAAGCCTTTTTGAAGGAGCATACGAATCAATTAAAAGTAGGAGCTGAGCTTCATGCAAAAGCCACCAAAAAAAGAATTACTATTCTTCAAAAGGATCTTGGTCTTTTGCTCGTAGATCGTTACAACCAAGAGCAGAAATCTTTGGCCACCCTCTCAGAAAATTTAAAAGGATTTCCAGAAAAATGGGTGTATGAACAAAAGCTCAATCTGAGCACAAAAATGTACAAAGAGATGATGGAAGCGATCTCTAAAATGATCGAAGCCAAAAACTTTGGCTATCATCTTGATTACCTTTTAGCCAATGTCTTAAAACCTGCTCATGCTCCCCTTTTGCCTGAACCCCCAAGACTTTTATTGTGGGCAGCCTTAAGTGGGTTTTCAGGATCGATGTGTTTGCTTCTTGGTCTTTTGTTTTATGGAGTTTGGAAAGGCCCTTCTGCAACTTTTACGAATTTGTCGTTTTATGGGAAACGTGTGATCAACCCCAGCGAAACGATCCCCTTGCTGGGTCTTGAGCTGAGTGATCAAGAAAAAATCATTTTATGTGCATCCAAAAATGAGACAGGGTACGCTTTCGCACTTGCTGAGTGGCTCGGACAAAAAGGGGAAAAAGTACAGATCTTAGATCTGCGAAAAAAAGATGAGGCTTATCTTGTGAGCCGCACTTTCCGTGACAGGCTGATTCAAGACCAGTTCAGTCTTGACCGGATTCTCTTAGTAGCCAATGGTCAAACTACCGGATTTACGATACAAGCTTTGCTCAAATATGCAGATGCCGTGATTTACGAAACCGTGTGTGGGGATTTCATCGAAAACCTTTCAGCTCTCCCACCTAAAACCATTTTCATCTTTAAAGATGAAAATTCCTTAAAATCATTGGGGGACATTGCCCCCCAGCTAGATCAACTTTATAAAAGAATTAAACATTCTTCTTTTTCCGTATTGACGCGCGTTTGGCAACAGGCTTTTCCTTTAAAGAAGTCGTAAGAGAATTGTCAATAGACCTCTTTCGAAGCTAAGATCCTGTGCCTGGCCCACCCTTTCCAGATTCTTTTAAGGCCGTACGACCCAATTCAAACAATCAGGAATTCTTGAATAAAACCTCTAGAAGTTATAGCCAAAAAGAGTGCGCAATCCGTAGATATTATTAGCGATTCGAAGGTAGTAAGGTTCTAGTTGAAAATCCCATCTTTTTGAGCATCCAATAAACCAAGTCACTGGAACTCCAATTTCACCTCCCCAAAAATTATTATGAGATTTAATGGTTTCGCTAGCTAACTTAAATCTTTGCTCAGAATTAAAGGTGCGAAAGACTTTCCCATTCAATCCAATATCAAAAGCGTAGCACAAGCCATATCTGAACCTGATGCCACCAGCTAAATAGGGAAGATCCTCTTGCAATCCTTGCTCGTTATAGTGATCAACGGGGACGATTCCATAAATACCTATACCAATAAAAGGTGAGGCGATGAGATTTGGAGACGAACAAAAAGAATACCCCAAGCGAAATTCAATATCTCCAAATCCTCTATCCGTTTTTTGCCAGGCTACATTAGTCCCCTGGTGTTTACCTTTAAAATCACGACTAGAACCAACCCCAAAGATGTCTATCCCTGCATAGATGCGACAGGGCTTAATATATTCATAACCAAAATGTAATCCGCTAAAAAAATTTGATCCATCTACCCGGATTCCATCGATATTCTCATGAACAGAAATTTCACAAAATTCGAGCCCCAAGTAAAATCGGTGAGGGTTGAATCGCTCCTGCTCGCACTGGCCAAATGCCGTATTCAATAGAACCGACATGAAAAATGCCAGAAAAACTATTCTTTTCATCTTGCCTTCCCTCAGTTTGTAATTGCTTCTTCAAGTTTTTCTAATAGTTCGATAACAAGCATGATTATTTTGCAGACCTTGTATATCTTTTTTGTTATCTTTTTCGCTTGTTTGAGAAAACCTAAGTCTTTATGAATCAAGTCAGAATCGTCTTTTAAAGACTGAATCGAGCAATAGTAATCTTCATCAAGACCTACCAATTCTCTTGACATTCTGTCTATAATGGATAAAAGGGTGTCTCGAACATCTATTGTACAGGCTAATTTTGCTAATCCCTTTAGCGATTCGGTTACTTCATTGTAGTCATCCGAATAAGAATCCTCCGAATCGGTAACCTCATTAATTTCGCATGCACGAAGAATGCAAACCAAATTCTCTATTTCTGCTCGAGTCTCATTTTTGAGGGCATAAGTTATCGTATGCAATCACTTTCCCAAAAGAGATAAAAAATTCTAGCTCAGGTAGCCACTGATCGGATTGTGCTAAAACCACTTCGCCTTTTTCGAATTCTGCTAAAGCTAATTCAAAATCGTGATGAGTCAAATGCATATTACCATAAGCAATGTGGACCGTGCACAAGCCCTGTGCAGTCACATCAACAATTTCTTCCTGTGGAGGAATATCTGAATTTTCAATAGCAAACACGCCAGGAATATAACTCAACATGCCCAAAAATAGAAAAAACAGGGTCTTTGTTTTCACAGTATCTCCAATTTAAAATTTTATTTTCGTACGGCAAGTGATTGTACTGATTCAAATTTTAAAGAAAATATGAAAAATATATTTTATTGAAGTTCTTCGCACCAGGCATTTTTATAAAAGAATTAAACTGTTTTCTTTTTCCGTATTGACGCGCGTTTGGCAACAGGCTTTTCCTTTAAAGAAGTCGTAAGAGATTCTACAAGAGGTGATTTCAGTTTTTGCAAATAGGCAAGCTCTACATCCCCTTTTTGCTCATCGCCGCGCAAGTAATAGAGCCGGCCAAGAAGATAGTGAGATTTTTCATGTTCGAGATCAATAGACAAAGTTTTGTGCAGGACATCAATCGCTTTTGTGTCATCTTTTAAATCGATGTATGCAATGGCCAGATAAAAAGAAGAGTCTGCATCCTTCTCATTACGTTTAAGCGCTTCTGTAAAACAATGGATCGCTTTTTTTGATTGATTAGCAGAAAGATAGCAAAGCCCTAAATTGTAATAGCTATCTGAAATTTCCGGTTTGATCTCGACTGCTTTTTCATAGGCCTCAGTCGCTTCATGCCATTTTTTCTCATACGAGTAAAAAAGCCCTAATTTAATCCAACCTTTCCAATAGGAAGGGTTAATTTCTACTGTCTTCTTTAAAAATTCGATGGCTTTTCCAGAATCACCCTGCTCACCAAGCACAAGCCCTAGATTATATGAGGCTTTGTAATGAGAAGGGTCACATGAAAGAGATTGTTTATAATAGTTGAGAGCTTCCTGAAAATGGCCTGCTTGGTCATAAGCGCATCCTAAGCTGAATAAACATTCCGCATCTTTGGGGTGTTCCTTCAAATAGATGAGATACTGTTCAATGGCTTCTTGAGATTGCCCTTTCCGCTCAAATGCCGCTCCTAAACAATAATGGAGGTAGCCATTTTCAGGGTCAATTTCAAGCCCTTTTTCACACCATCTTAGACCCCGATCTAATTCCCCAAGTTCTAAGGAGATGATCCCCAAATAACAATAGGCTAAAGGCAATGAAGGGTCGAGCTTAAGTGCTTCTTGAAATTCAGTTTGGGCTTCTTCATATTTCCCATCGAGAAATTTACCAACCCCTGAACAAAAATATTCTTTAGCTTGGTTTTCATCTCTTGCAGGGGGTGAGTTTGCCATAAAAAAGTAGCTCCTTTATTTCGCTACTTTCTTCAAGCAAGCTCAATGCCAATTGACTAATCATAACCTGAGTTCGATTTTGAAATTCTTGATATGGAATCAGTTGCAGACAAATTTTAAACAAAGAATCTGAAAAATCATGAATATCTGACCGTGATTTTTATTTGGATCAAGCGTGCATCATTT
>Ga0153954_1000707_pt1 | contig 23560 bp, 21 predicted proteins | sample TSFL038MetaG_FD_102277 | JGI IMG/M metagenome (GOLD analysis project Ga0153954, IMG submission 102277) | Attine ant fungus gardens microbial communities from Florida, USA - TSFL038 MetaG | ecosystem: Host-associated > Fungi > Mycelium > Unclassified | place: USA: Florida, Wekiwa Springs State... | reverse complement strand
TGCGGTCCTTAGAGTGAGCCGCACTGCAAGGAATCAGACTCGATTCTCCCTTGGCAAGAAAAATCGTGTGCACACCTTAGCCCGCAAGGGGAGAGGTAAGCCTCCGATGCCGCTTATCTTACGCGTTCTTCAGCGCGACGCGGAAGTCGGCTTCGGTCTTCGCCTTGACCTCGTCGAGCGTGACGCCGTCGGCGAGCTCGATCAGCGCCATGCCGTTATTGCCGTGCTTGTCGATGGTGAAGACCGCGAGATCGGTGACGACCATGTCGACCACCCGCTCTCCGGTCAGCGGCAGGTTGCAATTCTTGAGCAATTTCGGGCCATCCTTGGCGGAATGCTCCATCACCACGACCACGCGCTTGACGCCGGCGACGAGGTCCATCGCGCCGCCCATGCCCTTGACCATCTTGCCGGGGATCATCCAGTTGGCGAGGTCGCCGTTCTGCGCCACCTGCATGGCGCCGAGGATCGAGAGGTCGATATGGCCGCCGCGCACCATGCCGAAGGAATCGGCCGAGGAGAAATAGCTCGTGGTCGGCAATTCGCTGACCGTCTGCTTGCCGGCATTGATGAGGTCGGGATCTTCCTCGCCCTCGTAAGGAAAAGGTCCCATACCGAGCATGCCGTTCTCGCTCTGCAGCTGAACGTCCATGCCGTGGGGGATATAGTTCGACACCAGCGTCGGGATGCCGATGCCGAGATTGACGTAAAATCCGTCCTGCAGCTCTTTGGCGGCGCGGGCTGCCATCTGTTCACGGGTCCAGGCCATCTTGGCTCTCCTGATCCTAAATTCCTGCTGTCGAAGCTCTTTGATTCACGCGTGATCTTATCGGAAAATCGGTTTCCGCTTTCCGGATCACGCACTCGGCCGCGGACGTGTATTGCGGAACTCGATGCGCTTGCGGCCGGTGCCGACCTCGACCATGCGCTTGACGAAAATGCCGGGCGTGTGGATGTGGTCAGGATTGAGCTCGCCGGCCGGCACAATATGCTCGACCTCAGCCACCGTGACCTTCGCCGCGGTCGCCATCATCGGATTGAAGTTGCGCGCGGTCTTGCGGTAGATCAGGTTGCCGGCGGTATCGCCCTTCCAGGCATGGACGATGGCGAGATCGCCGAACAGGCCGCGCTCCATCAGATATTTTTCGCCATCGAACTCGCGGACTTCCTTGCCTTCGGCGATCAGCGTGCCGACGCCGGTCTTGGTGAAGAAGGCGGGAATGCCCGCCCCTCCGGCGCGGATGCGCTCGGCCAGGGTGCCCTGCGGGTTGAATTCGAGCTCGAGCTCGCCGGCCAGATATTGCTGGGCGAACAGCTTGTTCTCGCCGACATAGGAGGAGATCATCTTCTTGATCTGCCGGGTCTCGAGCAGCCGGCTCAGCCCGATCCCATCGACGCCCGCATTGTTGGAAACGACCGTCAGGTTCTTCACGCCGGAGTCGCGGATCGCATCCGACAAGGTATCGGCGATGCCGCAGAGGCCGAAGCCTCCGGACAGGATCATCATGCCGTCCTTCAGAAGACCGTCGAGGGCGGATTTGGCGTCGGGATAGACCTTGTTCATGGAAAATGACCTGGTGGGAGAAGGCGGCCCTGGGCGGCCGTCATTAGCGGCGATTATTAGGCGAAATCTTCGCAACGCGTCAATGATGGGCGGCCGAGGGCATTCCAGCCCCTTGCCAGCCCCTTGCCAGCCCTTTGGATGAGGCCCCGTGCGTTGCCGAGGTGGCCTTGAAAGCGTCAAGAAAACCCATCAAGTTGCTGATGTTGGCAAGGGTACCGGCGCGCCCTGCCCAATCCCCGTTCAATCGCGATCCGACCGACCTGACCGATCAGGACATGATGCTCAGGACATGATACTCAGGACATGGCACTGACGATGGCCCAAGGAATGAGGCGCCTCGGGACGCCGATCGCGGCGTTGCTGGGCCTGGTGCTGATCGGCCTGATTGCAAGCTCCTGGCTGATCAACCGCGATGCCCTGCGCGAGGCGGTGGAAGCGCAGATCCATGCCGTGACCGGGCTCGACCTCACGGTCAAGGGCGAGATCGACGTCTCCGTATTCCCGGGCAGCTATGTCTCGTTTCATGACGTTGGATTCAAGGATGGCGCCGAGGATCCGGCGCTGCGCGTCGATGTGCTGACCGCGAACTTGCGGCTGCTGCCGCTGCTCCTGCAGCGGTTCGAGATCGCCGACCTGATGCTGCTGCGGCCGCAGATCCATGTCACCCGCGCCGCCGACGGCGAGAGCAACTGGACACCCTTCATCCAGACCATCGCACGCACCATGAAGCCCGGCGCCGACAACCAGGTGTCGTTCTCCGAAATCCGCATCCAGGACGGCATCCTCACCTATCAGGACGCCGGCAATCACGCCAAGGAACGGCTCGACGACATCGACCTGTCGCTGGCCTGGCCTTCGATCTCGCGTTCCTTTGCCGCAACCGGACAGTTCGACTGGCGCGGCGAGCGCATCGACGGCTCGATCAGTGTCTCCGATTTTGTCGCGGCCCTGTCGGGCGATCGCTCCGGTCTGAAGGCGCGGCTCTCCAGCGCGCCGCTCAAGCTTGCCTTCGACGGCACGGTCGCCAACCGCACCAGCGCGATGATGGAAGGCACGATCACGATCGACAGCCCGTCGCTGCGCACGGCATTGCAATGGACCGGCCAGGAGCCGCCCGGCGCTGGCGGTTTCGGCCGCTTCGCGCTGAAGGCGCGCGCCAATGTGGTCGGCGCGTCGATCGCGCTGACCAATGTCAATGTCGAGCTCGACGGCAACGTCGCCGAAGGCGTGATGACCTACGCCAATAACGGCCGGCAGACGCTGCAGGCGACGCTCGCCGCCGACGCGCTCGACTTCACGCCCTACATCTCGACCTTCCGCCTGCTCGCCTCTGGCGCGCGCGACTGGAATCGGCAGATGTTCGACCTCAATGCGCTGTCGAGCACCGATCTCGACATGCGCCTGTCCGCGGCGCGGGTCACGGTCGGCTCGACCAAGCTCGGCCGCACCGCGTTCGGCGCCAATCTGCGCGGCGGAGCACTCGCGCTTTCGGTCGGCGAGGCGCAGGTCTATGGCGGCATCGCCAGGGGCTCGCTGTCCGTCGCGCGCGCCGACACGGCCGCGGACGTCAAGGCGCAATTCCAGTTCCTCGATGTCGACCTGCAATCCTGCGCCGGCGAATTGTTCGGTGTCGGCCGCCTGTCCGGGCGCGGCAATCTCAACGTCTCGGTGGCGGCGTCCGGGTCGAGCCCGTTCGAGCTGATGCAATCGCTCGACGGCACCGCGACCCTGACCGGCCATGACGGCGCGATCAACGGATTCAATGTCGAGCAATTGCTGCGGCGGCTGGAGCGTCGGCCGCTGTCCGGCGCCGGCAGCTTTCGCTCCGGCTCGACGCCCTACAACAATCTGACGGTGTCGCTGAAATTCGCCGACGGCACCGCCACCACCGATGACGTCCATATGGAGGGCCCGGCGGCGCGCGTCACCGTGACGGGCACCGCATCGGTGCCGTCGCGCGAATACGACCTCAAGGGAGTCGCCAGCCTGATCTCGAACGGCACCAGCACGTTCGATCTGCCCTTTGTGGTGAACGGGCCGTGGGACGATCCGCTGATCTATCCGGAAGCCGACAGCCTGATCAAACGCTCGACCGTGGCCGGACCGCTGCTCGATGCGCTGAAGGATCGCACCACCCGCGATGCCGTGCGCTCCGTGCTGGAGCGCCTCACCGGCGGAAAAAAAGCCGCAACGCCCGACGCCGCCGCGGCGGCTGCGAGCGCGCCGGTCCAGGCCGCTCCGGCGAAGTAGGACCCATCTCGTCCAGGCCGGGCCTGCCCCGGCCATTCGGGCGACTGCTGGATCTCTCGAAATATGAGAGGCCTCGAAAGGATCGCGACGAGTTCAAAGCGCGAATGATCGAAAACGTGGCGGCGCTGATCGTTCTGGGCTGCTCGTCGGCATTGCCGCGGCCAACCTCAGCGACATTGAACAACGCGAGCATTGCACAGCCGTCTCGGATTGCAGCTATTAGCGATCCTGCTCTCTTCGTATCCCGTCGCGGCTGAGCGACGCGGTCGCGCCAAGGACGGTCGCAGCACCGCGGCCAACGGCCTCAATCCACTGCCCACGTCGGACAAGATGCTGCCGGATCGGCATCGACGCCACAAGCAGACATTGCCGGCGTGCTCAATCCGCGACAGGCCGCCGTGAGAAAAGCAGCAGCCCTGCGGCGACCATCATCACCGCCACGGACGACAACGCGAGCGACCAGTGAATGCCGATCAAGCTCCCGATCAGGCCAACCGAGACGCCGCTGAACGCCCGTAGTCCCAGGCTCGCCATGTTGAACAGGCCAATGACACGTCCCCGCTTGTCCGGGGGCGCGTCGAGCTGAACCAGACTCTGCGCCATCGCGTTGAACGACAATTCCAGGAAACCCGCGACGAACAGAAAACAAACCGCGAGCCAATAGACGCCGGCAAGGGAAAAGACCATCAGTGCCGCCCCCCAAAAGAGCGCAAGCATGATCGCAGTGCGTGGTCGCGGGGGCAGCAATCCGCCACCCTCGAGAATCAAACCACCCAATAGTCCGCCGGCGGCGTCGGCTGCCAGCAACACGCTGTAGGCCACGCCGGGATCGCCGTGATGAAGATCGCTCGCAAAACCCGGCATCTGCGAACTATAGGCATTTCCGACAAGGAACGACGCTGCGCCCGCGAGAAGCACCATCGACACGATGGTCGGATGATCCTTGACGTCCCGCACCGTCGACAGGATGTCGTTCAGTCCCCGCACCGCCCGCCGCGGCGCCGGCGTCCCGGCGCGATACCGCGGACCATAGGGCGCATTCACGAGCCACAGCACCAGCGGCAGATAGAAGAGCGTGTTGAGCATCATGCCGTGCGCCGGCCCGAACGCAATCAGAATGGCGCCGCCAACCGCCGGGCCAACCAGCACGCCGAGATAACGCGCCATGGCATTGAGCCGGACGGCGCTTTCGAGATCCGAGGGGCCGACGACGTCGTAAAGCAGCATCTGATTGGGCGTCTGCCAAAGCACGCCCGCGCACCCGTGAATGATGAGGATCACCATCGCCTGCCACATCTGCAAGGTGTCGGTGATGAAGAAATAGCTCCAACTGAGAGAGGCGATAATGAAAAGCGCCATGCCGACCTGAATGACCCGGCGCGGATCGAAGCGTTCCGCAAGCGCGCCCGAAGCGACCGAGAACAGGAGAAACGGCAGCCAATGCGAGACGATCGCAAAGCCTCCCAGCGCCGGCGAGTGAAATTTCTGAAACACCACCCAATAGCTGATGACGTGCTCGATATTGTCGGCCATCATGGCCAGCGCGTAAGTGGTGAACTGGGCTTGAAAGCCCTTGTGCCGCATGGCCGCGAACGATCGCTTGGCGGGCGACGGCGCGTTGACCCGGATCGGCTTCAGTTCATTCATGATGAGGGGATTTCCGAGAGCTGAATGGCGCGGCTGGAGTTCGAGATGATCGAGCCTTTTGGACTGCGCCTTTTGAATTGAGCCGCTTGGGGCTTCGACCAAACTGCGCTGCATGGAGCAGACGGCCTTCTTTTGGTCTACAAATAGCTGAGTATCAATACTCCTTGCCAACCCGCTCCATGAACCGAAGCGCGCGTTCCGCGTTTGAGCGCCGGCCACTACCTACGTCGGACAAGATGCGGCTGGATCACGGCATTCGGCTGGGCTAGTCTTTCACCCAACCGGTTAAAAAAATCGGCAATCAGGGAGAACGATGTGAGATCCAAGGTTTTTGGTGCGCTTTCACTCGCGGTCGCTGCGGTCGGGCTGTTCGCCGTCACGGCGCCCGCCTTTGGCCAACAGAAGACCATCACGGTCTGGTTTGGCAAGGGCTTCTACAAGTCCGAAGACGATGCGTTGCTCGATACGATCAAGAAATTCGAGGCCAAGACCGGCATCAAGGTCGAGCTGTCGCAATACGCCATTCAGGACATGATCCCGAAGACGGTGGCCGCGCTCGATGCCGGCACCGTGCCCGATGTCGCCTATTCCGACACGTATGACGTTCAGGCGCAGGGCAAATGGGCCTATGAGGGCAAGCTCGAGGACCTCTCGGACGTGATGACGCCGATCCAGGACCGATTCGTGCCGAACACGCTGGAAGCCTCGAAGCTCTATGACAACGTCGCCAAGAAGAGGTCCTACTACGGCTTCCCGCTGAAGCAGCAGAGCATGCACGTCAATATCTGGAACGACATGCTGGAGAAGGCGGGCTTCAAGCAGAGCGACATCCCGAACGACTGGAACGGCTATTGGTCGTTCTGGTGCGACAAGGTGCAGCCGGCGATCCGCAAGGCCACCGGCCAGCGTATCTATGCCGTCGGCCAGCCGATGGGCGTGGAATCCACCGACTCGTTCCAGTCGTTCTACACTTTCATGGACGCCTATCACGTCAAGCTGGTCGATGACGACGGCAAGCTCCTGGTCGACGATCCCAAGGTGCGCGACGGCCTGATCCACGCGCTCAAGGACTACACCGACACCTACATCAAGGGCTGCACGCCGCCCTCCTCCACCACCTGGAAGGACCCCGACAACAACGTTGCGTTCCACAACAAGACGATCGTGATGACGCACAACTTCACGATTTCGATCGCGGCCAAGTGGTACGAGGATTCCACCAATCCGGCGCTGACGGACGAGCAGCGCGCGGCCGGCAAGAAGGCCTATGAGCAGGACATCATCACCGCGTCCTTCCCGAAGGCACCGGATGGTTCGACCATTAGATACCGCTCCGACGTGAAGACCGGACTGATCTTTGCCAGTGCCAAGAACAAGGCGGAAGGCAAGCAGTTCGTCAGCTTCCTATTGCAGGAGGAGAACGTTCGTCCCTATGTCGAGGGCGCGCTCGGCCGCTGGTTCCCGGTGACGAAGGCGAGCCAGGAGAGCCCGTTCTGGCAGGCGGACAAGCACCGCAAGGCGGTCTATGCCCAGTTCACCGGTGGCACCGCGCCGTTCGACTTCACCAAGAACTGGAAGTTCACCATCCTCAACAACGAGAACGTCTGGGCCAAGGCGATGAACCGCGTGGTGAGCGAGAAGGTTCCGGTGGACAAGGCCGTCGACGAACTGATCGCCCGCATCAAGGAAGTCGCGGGTTAGTAGAGAAATGACGAACGCGGCCGCCGCATATTCAGTGTCGTCCCTGCGAAAGCAGGGACCCATACGCCGCGGCGGCCGTTTTGAACGATATTGGTCGCCGGCTTTCGCGCAACGACCAAGGCCTGTGGTTATGGGTCCCGGCTTTCGCCGGGACGACAGCCCACTCGGACTTGGCACCTCGTCCTTTGGCACCTCGTCCCCTGGCACCTCGTCCTAAGAGTAGACCATGGCGATCACGCTTTCGGCATCCGACGTTCCCAGCGCGCCGCTGTCGGCGCGGCTCTCGCCACCGCAGGTGTGGGGCATTGTACTGCTCGTGCCCTACATCCTGGTGTTCCTGGCGTTCGTGGTTTACCCGATCGGCTACGGGCTCTGGCTCGCGCGCGCGCCGTCAAACTATGTCGCGCTCTACAACGATCCGATCTTCGCCCGCGCGGCGATCAACACGCTGATCTTCCTCGTGATCGGCATCAACATCAAAATGCTGATCGCGCTGTTCCTGTCGGGCTTCTTCGTCGAGCAGCGGACATGGATCAAATGGCTGTCGGTGATCTTCATCCTGCCCTGGGCGGTGCCGTCGATACCCACCATCCTGTCGGTGCGCTTCATGCTCAATCCCGAATGGGGCATGGTCAACCACATCATCTTCAGCCTCACCGGCGACGACGGCCCGAACTGGCTGAACGATCCGACGATTGCGCTCACCATGGCGATCGGCGTGCACGTCTGGAAGTCGCTGCCGTTCTGGACCTTGATCCTGATCACCGGGCGGCTTGCGATCTCGCACGACCTGTTCGAGGCCGCTTCGGTCGACGGTGCCACCTGGTGGCAGAAATTCCGCTACGTCACCTGGCCATCGATGCAGACGCTCTACATCACCTGCACGCTGCTCTCGATGATCTGGACGCTCGGCGACTTCAACAGCGTCTATCTCCTGACCGGCGGCGGGCCGGCCGACCTCACGCACGTGCTCTCCACGCTCGGCATCCGCTATCTCCGCCTCGACCAGCTGTCGCTGGCGATGGCATCGATCGTCTGCGCGATGCCGTTCGTGCTGCCGCTGGTCTATTTCATGATGAAACGGTTGTCGCGATGAAGTTACCGACGCTCCGCGAAGCCGGCAAAGAGGCGCAACTGCTGCTGATCGGCATCCCGGTCTTCCTCTGGACCATGATCCCGATCTACCACATGTTCCTGTTCGCGATTTCGCCGAAGGAAGACGCGTTCTCGGGAAAACTGTGGCCGGATCATCCGACCCTGCACAATTTCGAGATCGTGTTTCGCGAGCAGCACTACTTCCTCCGCGACTTCTATGTACAGTTCTGGAACTCGACCGTCATCGCAGCCGCAGTCGGCGCGCTGACGCTGCTGGTCGCGACCGCCGCGGCCTTCTCGATCTCGCGACTGCGCGTACCCGGCGGCCGCGTCGTGATGAATCTGGCGCTGTTCACTTATTTCATCCCGGCGGCGTTTCTGGCCGTGCCGATGTACCGGACCATGGCGACCTACGGACTGCTCAACAATCACTGGTCGCTGATTCTCGCGATGGTCACCATCGCCTCGCCTTACGCGATCTGGGTCTTGAAGCAGGCGTCCGACAAGCTGCCGGTCGAGCTCGATGAAGCCGCCGTCATGGACGGCGCCACCACGCTGCAGATCTTCCGCCTGGTCTATGTGCCGCTGATGATGCCGTCGCTGGTTGCGATCGGTACCTATGCCGTGCTGCTGGCCTGGAACGAATACCTCTATGCGTTCCTGCTGCTGTCGAACGACCGGGACATCACGCTGCCGGTCGCGCTCGGCAATTTCCTCGCCGCCGACGACTCGCCGTGGGAATTGTTGATGACCACCGGCTTCATCTACGCGCTGCCGCCGGCCGCGGTCTACTACGCCTTCCGCCGCTACATGGTCGGCGGGCTGACGGCGGGCGCGGTGAAGTCGTGAAACCCCACACAACGTCATTCCGGGATGGCGCGAAGCATCGAGCCCGGAATCTCGAGATTCCGGGTCTGGTGCTTCGCGCCATCCCGGAATGACAACAGGCTACAGCGGCGCCGCGCTCTTTGCCTGCGTGTTTGTCAGCTTCGAGACCAGCGACGCCACCACGATCACGACGGCAATCAAGGCGATCACCAGCGTGCAGATCGCGTTGATCTCGGGTTTCACCCCCAGCCGCACTTCCGAATAGATCCGGATCGGCAGGGTGGTCGAGCCCGGCCCCGTCGTAAAGCTGGCGATCACGAGATCGTCGAGCGAGAGCGTGAAGGCAAGCATCCAGCCCGCGGCGACCGCGGGGATGATCAAGGGCAGCGTCACCATCAGGAACGCCCGCACCGGATCGCAGCCGAGATCCATCGCGGCCTCTTCCAGGCTCCTGTCGAGCGAGCCGAGCCGCGACTGCACCACGACCGCGACAAAGCACATCGTCAGCGTGGTGTGGGCGACGGTCACGGTCCAGAAGCCACGCTCGGCGTTCAGCGCGACGAACAACAACAGCAGCGACAATCCGGTGATGACTTCAGGCATCACCAGCGGCGCATAGAGCATGCCGGAGAACAGCGTGCGGCCGCGGAAGCTCTCGCCACGCGACAGCGCCACCGCGGCGAGCGTGCCGAGCAGGGTCGCGATCGTCGCCGACGCGGCGCCGACGCGCAGGCTCATCCAGGCCGCCACGATCATGGCGCTGTCATTGAAGAGCTCGCGATACCAGCGTAGCGACCAGCCGCCCCACACCGTCACCAGCCGCGAGGCGTTGAAGGAATAGATCACGAGGATGACGATCGGCAGATACAGGAATGCGAGCCCGAGCGTCAGCGATGCCACATTGAAGCGGGACAATCTGCGCTGCGCCATCACCGCGTCTCCAGCTGCCGGCGTTGCAGGCGGTCGTAGGCGAGCAGCGGTGCGATCAGAAGCACCAGCAATACGACCGCGGTAGCGGACGCGACCGGCCAGTCCTTGTTGGTGAAGAACTCCAGCCACAACGTCTGGCCGATCATCAGCGAGTCGGAGCCGGCCAGCAGATCGGGAATCACGAACTCGCCGACGATCGGGATGAAGCAGAGCAGCACGCCGGCGCCGACGCCCGGCAGCGACAGCGGAAAGGTCACGAGCCAGAACACCTGCCGCGGCGAGGCGCCGAGATCGGCGGCCGCCTCCTCCAGCGCCGGTTCCATCCTTGCCAGCGTCGCGTATAGCGGCAGGATCATGAACGGCAAATAGGAATAGACGATGCCGAGATACATCGCGCTGTCGGTCGAGAGCCACACCAGGGGCTGCGACACCAGATGCAGCGCGAGCAGGATCTGGTTGAGCAGCCCGTCGTGCTGGAGGATGTTGATCCAGGCGTAGATGCGGATCAGGAACGAGGTCCAGAACGGCACGATGACCAGCATCATCGCCACCGCCTGCCAACGCTTCGGCAGCCGCGCCATGCCATAGGCGATGGGATAGCCGATCACGAGCAGGATCGAGGTCGAGACGAGGGCGACGACCAGACTGCGCAAATAGGACAGCACATAGAGATCGTCGGAGACGAGCAGGCGGAAATTGTCGATCGAGAGCGCGGAGAATGCCTGCCTGAGCGCAGTCATGCCAGCGGTGAAGTCGAACACCGGCGTGTAGGGCGGCTGCGCGATCACCGTCTGCGACAGGCTGATCTTGAGCACGAATCCGAACGGAACCAGAAAGAACAGCACCATCCAGACATAGGGTGCGATCGCGGCCAGGCGCGCTGGCCCTGCGAAGATCTGCCGCGTGAAGATGTTGTTGCGGGCGCTCATTGCTCCAGCACCATGCAATCGTCAGGCGTAAACCACGCCACCACGCGCTGGTTCACGCCATAGGCGTCCATCTCGACGCGCGCGGTGTTGGCCAATGAGCAGCGCACGATCGCGCCGGAATCGAGCTTGATCTTGTAGGCGGTCATACCGCCGAGATAGCCGACATCGGTGACGACACCTTCGAGACGGTTGATCGATGACGCATTGGCCCCGTTCGACACCGGGCCGTGGAGCGAGAGCTTGACCTTCTCGGGCCGGATCGCGACCGAGACCGCGGTCCCGGTAACTGGATTGCGCGGCTCAGCGACCGCAATGGTGCCGCCGTCGCGGGTGGCGATCATCAGCCGGTCGGTCTCACGACGTTCAACCTCGCCATCGAACAGGTTGACCTCTCCGATGAACTCGGCGATCCGGCGCGACAGCGGCGCCTCGTAAAGCTCGCGCGGCGTTGCGACCTGGCCGAGCCGTCCGGCATCCATGACGCCGATCCGGCTCGCCACCGTCATCGCCTCTTCCTGGTCATGGGTGACGATGACGAAAGTCATGCCGAGGCGGCGCTGCAGTTCCATCAGCTCGGCTTGCGTGCTTTCGCGCAGCTTCTTGTCGAGCGCGGCGAGCGGCTCGTCGAGCAGCAGCACCTGCGGCCGCCGCGCCAGCGAACGCGCCAGCGCGACGCGCTGCCGCTGGCCGCCGGAAAGCTGGTCGGGCTTGCGCTTCTCCATCCCTTCGAGCTTGACGAGGGCCACCATCTCCGTGACGCGCGCGTCGATGTCCGCGCGCGCCATACGCGCGCGCCTCAAGCCGAAGGCGATGTTGTCGCGCACGTTGAGATGCGGAAACAGCGCGTAGTTCTGGAACATCATGTTGACCGGCCGCTCATGCGGCATCACGCGCGCAATGTCCTTGCCATCGAGCAGGATGCGGCCTTCGTCAGGCGTCTCGAAGCCCGCGAGCATGCGAAGCAGCGTGGTCTTTCCGCAACCGCTGGGACCGAGCAGCGCAAAGAACTCGCCGGCGGCGATATCGAGCGATACGCCATCGACCGCGCGAAAGCCGCCGAATTTCTTCGCCACGCCTTCGATGCGAAGCAACGGCATCGTGCCCTGCGGCTCCGCCTCTGTCCTCTCGCTCGCCGCTTCGATCTTGGATATTTCCTCAGCCATCCTTCCTGCCTGCCCGAACGCCCGCGCGCCAAGCTACCGGCGGACGGGCACGGGCTCAACCGCCTCACTGGAAATCATATTCATCCCCCTTCCATCCTTCGTATGAAACAGCATATGTTTTGAGCATGACCAAACTCCTGGAACAAGCTCTCGAGATTGCGCGCAAGCTACCGGCCGACGCGCAGGACGATATTGCACGCGTTGTTCTACAGCTTGCGGGCGCGGAGGATGCTCCTCCGATAGAGCTTTCGGACGACGAACAGGCTGCAATTGCCCGGTCGAAAGCTGCCGCTGCGCGCGGCGAATTTGCAACTGACGACCAAGTCAGGGCGGTTTGGGCGAAGTACGGCCTGTGAAGGTCCGTTACACTCTCCCGGCGCTCGCTGATCTTGACTCAATTTTGGACTACCTTGCCGCCAGTTCGCCTCAGGGGGCAAGGCGCGTTAACCGGCGTATTCAGGCTGTCATCGAACTGCTCCCGACTCATCCCAAGATCGGGGCTCCAACTCGTGATCCGGTCATCCGCCGCCTGACGACGTCGCCATATCCCTATCTTGTTTTCTATGAACTGAGCCAGGGAGAAATTATCATCCATGCGGTTCGGCATGCCGCTCGGAACCCTCGCACCATGCCAGGATCGAAATAGCGGACAGCAATTTGGACTAGGCGCCCTCCGCCATGAATTTAGCTAGCCTTTCGCGATCTTCTGCCGGCATGGTCAGGCCGAGCTTCGTACGCCGCCACAAAATGTCTTCGGCAAAGCGCGCCCATTCTTTGGTCATGAGATAGCGCACTTCCGCTTCCGTCAGCGCCTCACCAAAGCGTTGGCCGAGATCGTCGCGGCTTTTGGCCGCTCCCAGGATCTCAGCCACGCGCGAACCATAAGCAGAGAACAGACGCTGCGCCTCGGCTTCGGAGAGGAAGCGCCAGCGGTCGCGCACCGCCGCGACCTCCCAATCAAAGCGCTCCCAGTCGAAATCGCCGCCCGGCAGCGGCGCTGTCCCGGTCCAGCGCGGCGACATCGGATAGAACGGGATCAGCCGCGACACCGCCCGCTCCGCACGCCGCCGCGAGGTCGTGACATCCCCGCCGAACAGGGTGAGCAGCGGCGCTTTGCCGCGGCGATGGTCGAACATCATCGCCCCATCCCTGCCAAAGCGGCTGCCGCCGCGATCCGGCGCCAGATTGACACCGGACACACTGCGAACCACGTCAGAGGGCGCCACCTGCTCGCGGAAATAGCGGTTGGCCGCATCGCAAAGATAGGCGGCATCGGCCGCGCCGACCGCGACGATCGCAGGATCGCCGGTGAAAGCATGCGAAACAGTGCCGATCAGCGTGAAATCCCGCTCATAGGGGCTCGCGAAGATCAGCCGGCGGTCGGCATTCTGGAACACATAGATATTGTCGTTGTCGAACAGGCGGCGAACCACGATCTGCGCCATCTGGACCGCGGCGAGTCCTGGAAAGGGCTGGCGCAGGATGGTCTCCGCCACCATGCCGGTCCAACCGCCTGTGGTGTTGGCAAGTGCTCTCGACGTGATGACCCGGCGATGCCCGCGATCGATCACGGCGAGACGCCAGACATTGTCGCGATCGGCGCGGACGCAGCGCGCACCGGTGCAGATCGTCGCCCCGCGTTCCCTGGCATCCAGCGCAATGAGAACCACCAGGCGGGAATCGTCCACCATGCAGTCGGAATATTCGAAGGCGGTGCCGAACGGCCGCTTCAGCGCATTGCCGATGGCGTGATGGGTCACGTCGACCGTGCTTGCGGCCGGCAGGCGGTTGCGCGGCCCCAGCCGATCGTAGAGCCAGAGCGCGGAACGCAACAGCCAGGGCGGCCGTTCATTGGCATGAGCGGGGATCGCGAACCGCATCGGCCGCACCACATGCGGCGCGGTGTTGAGCCAGATGTCACGCTCGGCGAGCTGGTTGCGCACGCGGCGGAAGCCGCGGCGTTCCAGCACCGACAGATCGCCATGGACCAGCCGCGACGTGGCCGAGGACGCGCCGCCGCCGAGATCGCCCTGCTCCAGCAGGATCACGCGCAGGCCGCGGCCCGCGGCATCGCGCGCGACGCTGACGCCGTTGAGCCCACCTCCGATGATCGCCAGATCGTAGTCCGCCATGCGCCAGTTCTAGGCAACGAATGTGTCGTTACACCTAGCCTGTCTTACGCGCGGGCTCCATGACATTGCTGCAGCGGCCGACCACCGCCGCATATTGGCCGATCGGCAGCGGCTTGCCGAGCAGAAAGCCCTGCACGGCGTCGCAGCCTTCGTCCGCGAGGAAAGTCAGCTGTTCCAGCGTTTCGACGCCTTCGGCCACCAGCGACATGCCCATGCCATGTCCGAGGTCGATCACGGCCGAGATGATCGCCGCCGATTGCGGGTTGCGGCCAAGATTGATGACGAAGGCACGATCGACCTTGATCTTGTCGAACGGGAACGCCTGCAGATAGCTGAGCGAGGAATAGCCGCTGCCGAAATCGTCCATCGAGATGCGCACGCCGAGCGCCTTCAGGCGGCGCAGCAGCGCCAGGCCGCGGTCGAAATCTTCGATCAGCACGCCCTCGGTGATTTCGAGCTCCAGCCGGCCCGGCGCGAGCCCGGTCTCGATCAGGATGGAGTGCACGAGCCCGACCAGATCACCGTGCACGAACTGCGCCGGCGACAGATTGACCGCGATCTGCAGCGGTTTCGGCCAGGAGGCGGCCTCGCGGCAGGCCTCGCGCAGAATCCATTCGCCCATCTCGACGATCAGGCCGCTTTCTTCGGCGAGAGGGATGAAATCTCCCGGCGAGACGAAGCCGCGCACGGGATGCAGCCAGCGCGCCAGCGCCTCGAAGCCGATGATCTCGCTTTCGGCAACGCTCTTGGCCGAGACCGCCTGCGGCTGGAAATACAGCGACAACTCGCCATTGCGGATCGCCACCGACAGATCCTGGTGCAGCACGCGGCGGTCGCGAATCTGCTGGTCCATCTCCGGCTCGTAGACGCTGATGGTGCCGCGCGACTTCGCCTTGGCCCGAAACAGCGCCGCGCCGGCATTGGCGAGCAGCGAGGCGGCATCCGCCCCGTTATGCGGGAACACCGAGATGCCCGTCGTGAGGCCGGTGCGGACCGATTTGCCGTCGATCTGGAACTCCTGAGCGATCGCTTCGGCGAGGTGCCGGGCGAGCTCGATGCCCGTCGCAGGCTGCTTGCCGTCGATGATCAGGCCGAATTCGTCGCCGGAAAGCCGCGCCACCACGCCACCCCGGGCCGCCGCCTGGATGCGGTGCGCGACCTCGATCAGGAGCTTGTCGCCGATCGCGTGCCCGAACACGTCGTTCACTTCCTTCAGACCGTCGAGGTCGACCGACAGCACGGCAAATTCCTCGCTGGTGCCGGCGCAGGCCTCGATCATCTGAGTCAGCGCCTGCAGGAAGGCCGCGCGATTGGGCAGGTCGGTCAGGCCGTCGTGATAGGCCATGTGCGCCATGCGCGACTCGGTCTGCCGGCGGTCGGTGACGTCCTCGTGGGTCTTGATCAGGTATTTCGGCTCGCCGGCTTCGTCGAGCACGGTCCGGCGGCGGGTCAGGAACAGCCGCAAACCGTCCTTGGTCGAGATCGGATGCTCCTCGGTGAGCAGGTCGCGCTTCTTGATCGCAGCCTCGTCGCGGGCGATGATCAGCTTGGCCTCGCGTGGGTTGAAGATGTCGGCGGCCGTGAGCCCGGCGACTTCCTCGCGGCGGCGGCCGAGGATCGCCTCCGCGCTGCGATTGGCAAGCAGATAGCGGCCGTCGCTGACGCGCTCGACGATCAGCGACACCGGAATGTTGTCGACCACGAGTTCCAGGAATTTCTTGGCGTTCTCGAGCTCCAGCGACAGCGAGCGCCGTTCGGTGACATCGTCAAACAGAGCGATCAGGAATTCCGGCTGGTTCTTCGCGTTGCGGGCGATGACGCGGTGGGAGGACAGCACGCGCTTCTCCGGACCGCGCTCGACCAGGAGCTCATTGCGATAGTGGCCATCGTCCGACGCCACGGCGGCGCGGTCCGCGGCCTCGATGCCGGCCGCGGTGTCGGGGCGGAAGATTTCGTCGGCGCGTTTGCCCACGAGCTGGTCGCGGGAAAACCGTGAGAAGCGCTCGAAGGCACGGTTGGCGAAGATGTAACGGCCGTCCTCGATATTCTTGGCGGCAACACAGACCGGCACGTTATCGAGCACCGATTCGAGAAACTGCTTGGTCGAGGCCAGCTCCCGCGACAAATTGCGCTGCTCGGTGCAATCGAGATGGGTGGCGATCGAGCCGCCGTTCGGCAACGCGAAATGCTTCACCAGGATCGAACGGCCATCCGGCAGCTCGGCAATCAGGCCTTCGGGCGCACCAGCCCTGGCGTAGAAATCCCGGTCTTGCAGGTCGAGGACCCCACGCGAGCGCAGCAATTCCAGAAGCTGCCGCCCCGTCATGTCGGGCCGGAAATCGGAGCGCGTCAGGCCGTAGATATCCAGATAGAGTTCGTTGCAGAACACGACCCGCTGTTTCGGATCGGTCATCACCACGCCCTGGTGCAGATTGTTCAACGCCGAGTTGATGAAGGCGTTACGCCGCATCTGCCGTCGCTTGAACCGGTACAGGGTCGAATGGATCCAGAGTCCGACCGCCACCACGAAGGCGCAGACGACGATGCCGCCGATCAGAACTTCCCAGAGCAGGCTGGGGTCGAGTGAGTCGATGTAGCTGGCAGGCGCGAACTGGTCGGAGATGGCCCAGGCGGGCGCGCAGGGAAAAAGGCAAGGCAAAGCAGTAGCGGCAAGGCACATGAGCGCCCGCGCAGGGATCAGACCCTTGCTGCCTGCCTGCCGATTGTTGCCAGCCATCAATCACCCGCGCGGATTTCAGCGGCGGAGTGTCTGGCTTGACGGGTTTGGATCAGGTAAACGCCTACCCTCGAAGCTCGAAAATGTGACTTAAATTATGGCAAATGCCCTGACATGACTAATGCTTCGCTAACAGGCGCCGGCATTGAGACATGCCAGAGAAAGCAATGGCTTGGCCGAAACTCTCTGGCTAACAACAGGCTGATCAATCAACGCGGCGCTGCACCATTGCCGCCAATTCCGGGACCTGAAGCTTACAACAATGGACAAGGTTGAGTGCGTCGTTATCGGGGCGGGCGTGATCGGGCTGGCGATCGCGCGGCGCCTCGCCCAGGCGGGCCGCGAGGTGATCGTTCTGGAAGCAGCCGAGGGCATCGGCACCGTGACTTCCTCGCGCAACAGCGAGGTTATCCATGCCGGCATCTATTACAAGGCCGGCAGCCTGATGGCCCGATTTTGCGTCAATGGTAAGCGCGCGCTTTACGAATATTGCGCGAGCCACGGCATCCCGCACAGAAATTGCGGCAAGCTGATCGTTGCCACCACGCCGAAAGAAACCGAGAAACTGCAATCGATCCGTGCGCATGCTGAGGCCAATGGCGTACTCGACATGCAGCTGCTTTCCGGCGAAGCCGCGCGGGCGCTCGAGCCGGCGCTCAACTGCGATGCGGCGCTGCTCTCGCCTTCGACCGGCATCATCGACAGCCATTCCTACATGCTGTCGCTGCGCGGCGATGCCGAGGCTGCCGGCGCAGCCTTTGCCTTTCACACACCGCTGCTGCGCGCCAAGGCCGCCGCCGGAAAAATTGAGCTCGAGGCCGGCGGCGAAGCGCCGATGACGCTGGAATGCAGGCACCTGATCAATGCCGCGGGCCTCGACGCGCCGGCGACCGCGAGACGGCTCGAGGGCATGCCGACCGAAAAGATCCCGCAGGCCTACCTCGCCAAGGGCAATTATTTCAGCTGCAGTGCCCGGGCGCCGTTCTCGCATCTGATCTATCCCGTGCCGGAGCCGGGCGGCCTGGGCGTGCATCTCACCCTCGACATGGCCGGACAGGCGCGGTTCGGTCCCGACGTCGAATGGGTCGATCACATCGACTATGCCGTGGATCCGGCGCGCGCGGAGCGCTTCTATCCCGCGATCCGCAAATACTGGCCGACCCTGCCCGACGGCGCGCTGATGCCGAGCTATTCGGGGATGCGGCCGAAGATCGTGCCGCCGGCGATCGCCTCGCAGGATTTCGTGATTCAGGGCCCGCGCGAGCACGGTGTCGATGGACTGATCAATCTGTTCGGGATCGAGTCGCCCGGACTGACATCATCGCTGGCGATCGCGGATCGTGTCGGCGAGCTCGCCGGGGCATAATATCTGCTGCGCGTTATATCTGCTGCGCGTTTTACCCGATGCCACCGTGCAGGAAGGATGCCACAGTGCATAAAGAATGTGCGGGAAGAACTTCATCAATCCCGCGATGAGCGCGTAATCACGCTCACCGGGGACAACAGACGCTAAAAATTTCGGCTAGTGCACCGTCTCGTCGGCGGAGTGTTTCAGGCGTTCGATCAGGTCCTTCACCATCAATTTCCGGCGTTTCAATTCGGCTATTCGCAGGTCGTCCGTTGAAAGGTGAATAAGAGCTTCGTGCAGTTCGTTCTCGAGACTCTTGTGTTTTCGTTCCAGTTCAACGAGATGTGCCTGAATGGCCATTCGAAACCTCCTTGGTTGATTTAACCTCAGATTCGACACGGGCAAAGAAGTGTACACAACAAGCCGAATCTGTCGATGGTTATCCGAATCGGCGCCGTCTTTTTTGACAAATGTATGTAACCAAGCGTGAGCAAGGAACCGGTGAGCTTAAACATCCGACGAGTCCTGACTTCACCTGATCCGACAGGGCCTTGCCCGGCCTTTTGCCAGTTGCGCGCTGCGCCATCAGGGACGATATTTCCCACAGGTTTCCACAACCTTTCGAAACCTCATCGCGTTTTTCGGCTAACATAGATCATGACCGAGGAAGATGAGCGCGAGCTGCATGCCGAGCTTGCGCGGCTGCAGCAAGAACACCGCGATCTCGACGCGGCGATCGATGCGCTGCATCAATCGCCGGCACCTGACCTGTTGCGGTTGCAACGTCTGAAGAAACGCAAGCTGCAGCTGCGCGACCGCATCGCCTTCATCGAAGATCAGATCACGCCCGACATCATTGCCTGAACGGCGCGAGCTGCGCTTCTGTTGAAGCGTAAGCCTTGCTTCCCCTCTGCACAAAAATGCTGCTCGCATCTCGGTGGAGCGTTTGACTCCCCTAGAACAAAATAGGAACATTGTGGACCGCCTCATCCTGACAGATCCGGAGCGTTCGCCATGTCCGCCTCACCGCAAGCGTTCGACAACAGCCACTATGAGAGGGCCTGCGACCAGGCGATCGCAATGTGCGACGGCAATCTGCGCAGCACCATCAAGGCGCTGATCATGGCCAACGAATATCTGGAGGCGGAGCTTTTCGAATTGCAGGCGGCGATCTCGTCGGGCTGCGCCCCGCTGTCATCGCAGCATGACGAGAACGCGGCCTGAGGGAGCAACATCCTGACGGAGCAACACCATGGCCGACATCACCTACTACGTCGCAATGCCGTTTTTGCAGGACGACTCGGGATCGCTGGTGCCCGGTGCGGCGGAGGAATGCCAGAGCGCGACCACCGCGATGCGGCGTGCCGAGGTGCTGTCGCGCGCCGCCGGCCATATCGGCGCTGTGGCCTTCAGCCGCAGCGGTGACCCGATGGCGGGTGAGTTCAGGGATGCAAAATTGCTCAGGACGTTCGGCCAGGTGCCGGACGATCTGAACGAGATTTAGGGGCCGTTTCCGTCATTGCGACGGTGTTCGTCTCGTGTCGACGCTGCGCCTTGCGCACATACATCGCGCTGTCAGCCTCTTCCAGCGCGCGGCCAGCCTCGGAATGTTGTCCCAGGATCGCGACGCCTGCCGATGCACCGGCCGACACGATCTGTCCATCAAACTCAAAAGTGAGCCGGTCGATATCGGCTTCCAGCATCGCCGCCTTGGCGCGCGCGTCGGTCTCGCTGAGATTCCACAGCAGGAGGGCAAATTCGTCGCCGCCCAGCCGCCCGACTACGTCGGAGGCACGTACCTGGGAGGTCAGCACCGTCGTGATCGCCTTCAGCACCTGGTCGCCGGCAGCGTGACCAAAGATATCGTTGATCGGCTTCAGGCGGTCGACATCGAGCAGGATGAGCGCCCCGCTCGCCTTGTAGCGCTTGATGTAGGCCACGGCGCGCTGCATCTCGTGCTCGAACCCGCGCCGGTTGGGAATGCCGAGCAGAAAATCGGTATCGGCCGAGGCCTGGAGTTCCTCGATCCGCTTTTGCGCCGCGGCCAGTTCCACCCGGAGCCGACGGATCGTCGCCTTGTCGCGGCGGGCGGCCAGCGCTGGTGGCGCTACCGCCTTGCGGGCAGCTGCGACGGTCCTGCGGCGCCCCGTTTTCGCCAGCGCTCGAACTTTCTTTTTCATGGGCATTCCGCGTTCGAGCAGCTTCAAGGGCTTGCCGGGATTCACCAAGACAGGATAGTGCATTCTTGCTCCCTTGCCACGCCTTGCCGCCATCGGGCCCGAATCTATAATCCGGCCTATGTTTTTGGATTCCTGAGAAGAATTGAAAGAATGCCTGCTTCCGTCGCCATTATCATGGGAAGTCAGTCCGACTGGGAAACCATGCGGCATGCGGCCGAGACGCTCAAAGAGCTCGGTATCGACTGCGACAGTCGCATCGTCTCCGCCCACCGCACCCCGGAGCGGCTGTTCGCCTTCGCCAAGGGCGCGAAGGCGGCTGGATTCAAGGTCATCATCGCCGGCGCCGGCGGCGCCGCGCACCTGCCTGGGATGGCGGCTTCCCTGACGGAACTGCCGGTGTTCGGCGTGCCCGTGGAATCAAAGGCGCTGTCGGGCGTCGATTCGCTCTATTCCATCGTCCAGATGCCGGCCGGCATCCCCGTCGGCACGCTTGCGATCGGCAAGGCCGGCGCCATCAATGCAGCGCTGCTGGCGGCCAGCGTGCTGGCGCTGGCTGATAGCGCCCTGGCCGAGCGGCTTTCCGCCTGGCGCAAGAAGAACGCCGACGCGGTCGCCGAGCGTCCGGAGGGGCCGGCGTGACGCAAGCAAATCGCGTGAAGCTGAAACCCGGCGACACCATCGGCATTCTGGGAGGCGGACAGCTGGGGCGGATGCTGGCGATGGCGGCCGCCCGCCTCGGCCTGCGCTGCCAGATTTTCTCGCCGGATCCGGATTCACCCGCGTTCGACGTCGTGCTGAACGCCACCTGCGCCGAATATGCCGATGTCGAGGCGCTCGAAGTGTTCGCCAACGACGTCGACGTCATCACCTACGAGTTCGAGAACGTGCCGGCGTCGGCCGCGCTGGTGCTGTCGGCGCGCCGCCCTGTCCTGCCGGACCGGAAGATTCTGGAAACCACGCAGGACCGCCTCGCCGAAAAGGATTTCATCACGCGGCTCGGCATCGGCACCGCCGACTATGCCGACGTGTCGAACGTGGCGGACCTGCGCGAGGCGATCTTGCGGATCGGCTTGCCCGCCGTGATCAAGACCCGCCGCTTCGGCTATGACGGCAAGGGGCAGGCGATCATTCGCAAAGGCGACGATCTCGGCCGCATCTGGGCCGAGATCGGCACCAAATCCGCGATTCTGGAGGCCTTCGTTCCCTTCGAGCGCGAGATTTCGGTGATCGCCGCGCGTTCGGCCGACGGCAAGGTCGAATGCTTCGACGTCACCGAAAACGAGCATCGCGACCACATCCTCAAAGTCTCGCGGGCGCCGGCCACGATCCCCGAAGCGCTTGCGGACGAGGCGCGCGCCATCGCCGGCAAGATCGCGACCGCCCTCGACTATGTCGGCGTGCTCGCGGTCGAGATGTTCGTGCTGGCCAACGGCACGGGATCCAAGGTGCTGGTCAATGAGATCGCGCCCCGGGTGCATAATTCCGGCCATTGGACGCTGGATGGCGCTTCGATCTCGCAGTTCGAGCAGCACATCCGGGCGATTGCCGGCTGGCCGCTCGGAAAGCCGGTGCGCCACGGACCGGTCACCATGACCAATCTGATCGGCGACGAGATCAACGATTACGAGCAATGGCTCACGGTGCCGGGCGCGACCATCCATCTCTATGGCAAGGGCGCGCCACGGGCGGGTCGGAAGATGGGCCATGTCACGGAAGTAGCGCCAGCGGGCAAGAAATAGCCCGCTGGGCTCAGGACTGACCTCGACGGGCCGCGCCAGCGCGACCCGTCCGCGCAAGTTATGCCGACTTGGTGCCTGCCACGATGCCGGTCGGCTCCGCGCTCAGCCAGCGATAGACCACGCCGCCGATCACACCGCCGATCAGGGGCGCCACCCAGAACATCCAGAGCTGCGCTAGCGCCCATCCGCCGACGAACAGTGCGGGTCCGGTGCTGCGCGCCGGATTCACGGACGTGTTGGTGACGGGAATGCTGACAAGGTGGATCATCGTCAGCGTCAATCCGATCGCCAGCGGCGCGAAGCCCGCCGGCGCCTTACCATGGGTGGCGCCCATGATGACGAACAGGAACATCGCGGTCATGACCACCTCGGTGATCAAGCAGACCACCATGTCGTACTGACCGGGCGAGTGCGCGCCATAGCCGTTCGATGCAAAGCCCTTGGCGACATCGAATCCCGGAGCGCCGCTGGCGATCACATAGAGCACCGCCGCAGCGATGATCGCGCCCAGAACCTGTGCGATCACATAGGGCAGGATCTGACCGGCAGGAAAACGCCCGCCGGCAGCGAGGCCCACAGTAACCGCGGGGTTGAGGTGACAGCCGGATATGTGGCCGATCGCATAGGCCATGGTGACGACGCTGAGCCCGAATGTCAGCGACACGCCGACCAGGCCGATGCCGACCTGCGGGAAACCGGCCGCGATGACCGCGCTGCCGCATCCCGCAAATGTGAGCCAAAATGTGCCGATCAGTTCGGCCGCATATTTCCTTGATTCCATAGAACGCCTCTCAGATTCGCCATTGATTCGCTGCCCCCAGGGAGAAAATCGGTCCAAAACATAGCAAATTCCCGGACCAGGGTCCGGTTTACGGCTCGAAATTCACCGGGTTTTACGCAGGCCCCCATTGCGCGCGAAATCCTGCTTCAAAGGTGGACATTTGGCCTTTTGTCTGATACATCCCGCCCCTCAAGACCTAGGGCATGGCCTTTTGTCGGCCCGCGGTTCTTAATCCGATTAAATTCCGATCACCTGAAAAGAGGATGCCGCGTGCAGGTTCTCGTTCGCGATAACAATGTCGATCAAGCCCTCAAGGCGCTGAAGAAGAAGATGCAGCGCGAAGGCATTTTCCGCGAGATGAAGCTCCGCGGCCATTACGAAAAGCCCTCCGAAAAGAAGGCCCGCGAAAAGGCCGAAGCCGTACGCCGCGCGCGCAAGTTGGCGCGCAAGAAGTTGCAGCGTGAAGGCCTGCTGCCGATGAAGCCGAAGCCGGTGTTCGGCGCGGGCCCGGGAGGGGAACGCGGCGCGGCCGGCGG
>Ga0153954_1000706_pt1 | contig 23576 bp, 21 predicted proteins | sample TSFL038MetaG_FD_102277 | JGI IMG/M metagenome (GOLD analysis project Ga0153954, IMG submission 102277) | Attine ant fungus gardens microbial communities from Florida, USA - TSFL038 MetaG | ecosystem: Host-associated > Fungi > Mycelium > Unclassified | place: USA: Florida, Wekiwa Springs State... | reverse complement strand
GTGCGGCACAGGAATAGCGTCTTTCACGATCTTCTGAAACTTGTGCCCTGGGCGGTTTTCGACAAGCTGGTCGACGCGTATGGCGCCGACCAGGGGACGCGCAACTTCACCTCCCGGCAGCACCTCAACGCGCTTCTGTTTGCGCAATTGAGCGGCGCGGGCTCATTGCGCGGGATCGAGGCGGCGATGGCGAGCCATCAAAGCCGGCTCTATCATTCTGGCGTGGTCGCGCCGAAGCGCTCGACCATCTCCGACGCCAACCGCAACCGGGATTTTCGCGTCTTCTCCGGCTTGTTCGAGGCGATGCTGGCCCGGTCCGGCCGAGGCTTGCGCCGCAAGATGGCCGATGCGGTGCGGCTGATTGATTCAACCGGTTTGCGGCTTGCGGGCGTCGGTTCGCAGCGGGCGCGCTTCTCGACCAGCGTCTTCGGAGCCAAAGCCCATGTCGTCTACGACCCCGACCTCGGCCGCCCGCTCTATCACGCCGTGACCGCAGCCAACGTCAACGACATCACCGCGGCCAAGGACATGCCGATCGAGGCGGGGGCGACCTACGTGTTCGACCTCGGCTATGACGACTTCGCATGGTGGGCGAAGCTCGATGCGCTGGGCTGCCGGCTGGTGACGCGTTTCAAGACGAATACGCCCCTCAACAGCCTGCGCGAAATGCCGTTGCCGCCCGGATCAGCGGTTGTGAGCGACCGGATCGGCTTTCTGCCCGCCCGGCAAATGATGAATCGTAAAAACCCGATGCAGGACGCAGTGCGCGAGATCGTCGTTCTGACCGAGACAGGCCAAACCCTGCGCCTGCTCACCAACGACCTCGACGCCTCCGCCGACGAGATCGCCGACCTCTACAAGCGCCGCTGGCAGATAGAGCTGTTCTTCCGGGTGATGAAGCAGACGCTCAGGATCACGAAGTTCGTCGGGCGCTCGGAGAACGCCGTGCGCATCCAGATCGCCCTGGCGCTGATCGCCTATCTACTGCTGCGCGCGCTGCAACAGATCACGAAAGATGTTCACGGCTTCCTCGAGCTTGTTCGACTCGTGCGCGCCAATCTCATGCATCGGAAAGACCCGACCCGACTCCGAAATCCGCCGCCTCCAGAGCCGCTCGACCCAACCCAACTCCAACTCTCCTTCCCCTCAACTTGAACCGGACAGCCGTGGGCTTGACCCGGCCATCCACGAGAACACCGTCTTATCAGCATAAGCCGCTGCTCCAGCATCGTAATTTACGATGGCCGACGAAATCGCAGCGGCGCCGCGTGGATGGCCGGCACATAGGGCGTCCGGCAGGACGCCCGTCTATCGACAGGCTATAGGGCGTCAGGCAGGACGCCCGTCTATCGACGGGCTATGCCGGCCATGACGAGACGGGCGGAGATCCGAAAACAACACATAACGCTACAAGAGCAGCAGGTATCTTTCTGATTTTATCCCATAGGCGACATTTCCTTGCAGATGATCAGAAATCCCGCTAAGCTGCCCGCATGAACGATCCTGTCCCCCCGTCTGCCGGGAAGCCCCGGCGCCCGTCCCTGGCGGGCCTCGCGCCGCGCAGAAGGGAGGAAGAAATGCTGTCGCCCGAAAATCGACGCAACCCATTGAAAAGTCTCGATTCTGACGAGAGAATCCAAAGAAATCCAAGACAATCCAACCCTCGTCGACGAGGCCCTTCGCGGCCAGAAGGCCACGCGCCAAGACAATCCAAACAGAGACGCCGGAGCGCGACGGCCGTTCTCCGGTCGGCCAGCTCGCGGGCGTCGCGCCGGCGCGAACGGGCCGCGCCCGGCGAGCCGGCTGCGCGCTAGTCTTACACCATCCGGGGCGGCGCAAGAGGGAGCCGATCGTTTCAGCATGACCAACTGGCGCCAGACCGGCATCGTCGTTCGCGAGGCCCGCCCGCGAGATCTCGATGCGATTGCGAGGCTCGAGAACGAATCGTTCGAGACCGATCGCGTCTCGCGGCGATCCTTGCGCGAATTCCTGCAAGCCCCGCATCGGCCAGTGATCGTGGCGCTCATCGACGATGAACTCGCGGGCTATGTCCTGGTCTCGCTGCGCAAGGGCTCGCGGGCTTTGCGCATCTATTCGCTCGCGGTCGACCGGCGCTTCGGGCGCCGTGGCGTCGGCCGGGCGCTCCTCCAGGCCTCCGAGGCTTACGCACGCCGGCATCGGCGCGAGGCCCTGACCCTGGAGGTCCGCTACGACAATGTCGCGGCGATCGGGCTTTACGAGAGCTGCGGGTTCCGCCAATTCGGCGAGCACGTGCGCTACTATGCCGATGGGGCGACCGCCTTGCGCTACGAGAAGCGGCTTCTCTCGACCCCTGAGCGGGAAGTGGGGAACAATTCCCAAGCTGAGGGCGTTCGACCATTGCGCCGCGCGTCGCGGCCACGCTAGGGGATATTCTACAGCGCGGGACTGAGTCGCGCCCCCGTCGAACTCTCGCGCCGAACCTCAGGGACGCTTCCGCCCGTCATCATGCGAACGACGTCGCGACTGTCAGCACCGCCCGATTGGCGCGCGCCATGAACGGTTGGGTCATTCTGGTCGACCACGCGCGCGACTTTCCGAACGCCGACACGCCGCATAAGGTCATCACGACCGACGACTATCTGGCGCGGCCGAAACTGTTCGCGGCCGAGAGCCGGGCGAAGATCGTCAATCTGTCCCGCTCATACAACTACCAGTCCAAAGGTTACTACGCCTCGCTGCTCGCCGAAGCGCGCGGGCATCGGGTGATCCCGACGGTCGAGACGATGCTCGACCTGCGCGAACTGAAACTCTACGAACAGTCCCTGCCGGAGTTGCAGGAGGCGCTGACCGCGGCGGCGGCCAAGGCGCGCGCCACGGAAGAGACGACTTTCGATCTTCTGTTCTGCTTCGGCTTCGCGCAGGATCCGCGCTTTGAGGCCTTCGGCCGGCTCCTGTTCGACTGGTACCGCTGCCCGGCGATCGAAGTCACCATCACCCCCGGCAAACGCTGGAAGATCGATCGGCTGCGCGCCCGTCCGCTCGTCAAACTCGGGCCCGACGAAGCTGACTTCTTCCGCTCAAGCCTGCACCGCCATACCCAGCGCGAATGGCGCAATCCGCGCGGCCGGCCGATCGCCCGCTATTCGCTGGCCGTGCTGCACGATCCCCAGGAGTCGCTGCCGCCGTCCTCGCCTGAAACGTTGCGGCATTTCCAGCGGATCGCCGAAAGGCAATCGGTAGCGGTCGAGCTCATCACGCGCAGGCAACTGGCTGAGCTCGCTGAATTCGATGGATTGTTCATCCGCGCCACGACGTCGATCGACAATTTCACCTATCGCTTCGCCCAGCGCGCCCGAAGCGAAGGCATGCCGGTCATCGACGACCCGCAAGCGATGATTCGCTGCACCAACAAGGTCTATCTGAACGAGCTTATGGAAGCCCATGGCGTGCCGACGCCCCCGACGGTGATGCTGGCCGACGACAAGGACCTCGCCAAGGCCGAACGCCTGCTCGGTTGGCCGATGGTGGTCAAAATTCCGGACGGCTCCTTCTCGCGGGGCGTACATAAGGTCGAGAACAGGGATGAACTGAAAAGGCTGTCCGACACGCTGTTCGAGGACACCGACCTCCTGCTGGCGCAGAAGTTCATCCCGACCAAGTTCGACTGGCGCATCGGGGTGCTCGACGGCGAGCCGCTGTTCGTCTGCCAGTACCAGATGGCGCGCGGCCACTGGCAGATCATCAAGCACGGGCCGAACGGCGCGCGGGAGGGCGGGTCGAAGACGATTCCCATCGGCGACGCGCCCCCGCGCGTCCTCGACGCGGCGCTCAAGGCTGCGGGGGCGATCGGCCCCGGCCTCCACGGCGTCGACATCAAGGAAACGGATGACGCGATCGTCGTCATCGAGGTGAACGACAACCCGAACCTCGACCACGGGGTCGAGGACTTGGTCGGCAAGGACGAGGTCTGGACGCGGATTCTCAACTGGTTCATCAAACGGATCGGCGCGTGAGGCGCGCCCCGGCGGGGTCGGGCTTCATCGCGGCGCCGGCAGGCAAGGCCCGTTGAGCGTAGTTCTACCCAGAGCGCCGGATCGGCGGCTCCGCTATAAGCGCCATCCAAAACCAGTCCTTCGCCGCGCAGGCGCCGGTTCGGGAGGAAATTCATGAATCCAAACAAAGCGCTTTGGGAGAAGGGGGACTTCACCCGCATTGCTGCGAGCATGCGAGAAAGCGGAGAGGAACTCGTTCAGAAGCTTGGCGTCACAAAGGGCATGAAGGTGCTGGACGTCGGATGCGGCGACGGGACGACGGCCTTGCCGGAAGCGAAGGCGGGCGCCGACGTGCTTGGGGTCGACATCGCCTCGAACCTCGTCGAGGCCGGCGCCAGGCGGGCCAAGGCGGACGGTCTTGCGAACTGCCGGTTTCAGGAAGGCGACGCTTCCGACCTCCGCGATCTCAAGGATGGAGCGTTCGATCTCGTGGTCAGCATCTTCGGCGCCATGTTTGCGCCGAAGCCGTTCGACGTCGCCAAGGAGGTGACCCGCGTCACCAAGCCTGGCGGCCGGATCGTCATGGGAAACTGGATTCCGAACGATCCAACTCTCGTCGCACAAATCTTGAAGATCAGCTCCGCTTATTCGCCGCCGCCGCCCGAGGGGTTCGTGAGCCCCATGACCTGGGGAATCGAGGACAACGTGGTCGAAAGGTTCGGCGCCGCCGGCGTCCCGAAAGACAGGATTGCGTGTGTCAGGGACACTTATACGTTCCGCTTCGCCTCAGCCCCCACGGAGTTCGTCGACGCTTTTAGAAAATACTACGGACCCACGATGAACGCCTTCGAGGCCGCAGAGAAGAACGGCCGCAGCCAAGACCTGAAGAAGGAGCTCGATGATCTCTTCACGAGGGAAAACAGGAGTTCGGACAGCGCCGCGACGGTCATTCCGGCGACATATCTGCGAGTGACCGTCACGCGCTGAGACCCGGCGGCGCGGCCCCTTGGGTGCCTTTGGGGCTCCCGATTGCGCATTCGGACGAGGACTGATAACGGTCGCGATCGCTCAGGGGGCTAGTGCAGGACCAGATTCGGCGGGCGGTCGCCCGCGGGGGAGCCAGCATGCCGGACATCGCGACACGCCGACGATTCCTGCTTTTCCTTGTCAAGCCGTCACACTACGACGACGAGGGCTATGTCATCCAGTGGTGGAAGTCGGCCCTCCCCTCCAATTCGCTCGCCTGTCTGTTCGGCATCGCGCAGAAATGCATGGAGGATCAGGTCCTTGGGCCGGACATAGACATCGAGATCTTCCCCGTCGACGAGACCAACACGCGCGTCCGGCCGGACCGCATCGCCCGCCAGATTACGGATAATGGCGGCTTCGGCATGGTCGGCTTTGTCGGCGTCCAGTCGAATCAGTTCCCCCGCGCGATGGATTGCGCCCGCACTTTACGGGCGGCCGGCGTGCCGGTGGTGATCGGCGGATTCCATGTCTCGGGCTGCCTCTCGATGCTGCCGGAACGGCCGGCCTCCCTCAACGAGGCGCTCGACCTCGGGATCACGCTCTATGCGGGCGAAGCGGAGGGCCGTTTCGACGAAGTGCTGCGCGACGCGGCCGCGGGCGCGCTCAAGCCCATCTACAATTATCTCCACGATCTGCCGGGGCTCGAAGGCGCGACCGGCCCCTACATGCCCCCTGAGCGGGTCGGGCGCACGCTCGGCATGATATCGAGCTTCGACGCCGGGCGCGGCTGTCCGTTCCTGTGCTCGTTCTGCACCATCATCAACGTGCAGGGCCGCAAGTCGCGCTACCGCACCGCCGACGACATCGAAGCGCTCGTGCGGATCAATGTCGCCAACGGCGTGCGCTACTTCTTCATCACCGACGACAATCTCGCCCGCAATCGCAACTGGGAATCGATCTTTGACCGGCTGATCGAATTGCGCCAGCAGGGCATCCACTCACGCTTCATCATCCAGGTCGACACGGCCTGCCACAAGATTCCGCGCTTCATCGAGAAGGCGGTGGCGGCTGGCGTCAAGCGAGTGTTCATCGGGCTCGAGAACATCGATCCCGACAACCTCGCCGCGGCGAAGAAGAAGCAGAACCACATCTCCGACTATCGCGAGCTCCTGCTCGAGTGGCGCAAGCGCCGCGTCATCACCTATTGCGGCTACATCATCGGCTTTCCGAACGACACGCAGGAATCGCTCGTTCAGCGCATTCAGATCATCCAGCGCGAACTGCCGCTCGACATCCTCGAATTCTCGATCCTGACGCCGCTGCCGGGCAGCGAGGATCACGCCAAGGCGGTGGCGAAGGGGGTCGACATCGACCCGGATCTCAACAAGTTTGACCTCGAGCACGTGACGACCGACCATCCGCGCATGTCGCGCGAGGAATGGCAGGAGGCCTATCGCCTGGCGTGGCGCACCTATTACACGCCCGAGCACATCAAGACGGTGATCCGCCGCGCCGTGGCGGGGGGGCCACGACCCGACACCGTCGCCTATCTTCTCACCTGGTTCTGGGCCAGCTTCCATTTCTACAATATCTACCCGCTCGAAACCGGCATGATCCGTCGGCGTTATCGCCGCGACCGCCGGCCCGGCATGCCGCTCGAGAACCCGATCAGCTTCTACGCGCGCAACTGGGGCGGGCAGGTCGTGACCTACGGGCGAATTCTCGGGATGTTCGCCAAGATCCACATGTTCACGCGCCGGCTCGAGCGCGACCCGAACGCCAAGAATTATACCGACGCGGCGCTCCGGACCTCGGACGATTTCGATCACCAGGAGATGTACCAGCTCTCCGAGGCGGCCCGGCAGGCCGCCGCCAAGGCGAAGCGCGTCGAGGAGCACAAGCAGGCGCGCGCCCCTGTCCCCGAGCCGACCGTTGAGGCGGTGAAGTAGAAGGGGCTCAGTCGCCGCCCGGATTCCCCGCGGCGGATTCAACTCGCGCAAGCGTTCCCCAGGCAACGCCACATCAATCCGACCAAAAAGGCTCGGATCGACGTGAAAGCAATCGGGCTATTTTCCCATGTTGCAGGTCACGGCGTTCGCGGCGTTGGGCGAAGCGGTTGGAATCGTCACCCCGTTGTTGATCAGCGTCTGGCGCCCTGTCGGCGGAGCTTCGGGCGTCGAGTAGGCGAAGACGCCGGACCCATTTCCTGGCAAGAAGGGTGCAGCGCCAAGCCCTGGTCAACTGCGATGTATTGCCGCGCACGCGATCACGCTGGTAGTGTTCGCGCTCGATATTGTCTCGGCGGGCGCTCCCGCGGCGCCCGAACCTGGCGTCTGGGCGATGATGATCCTGGGCTTTGCGGGGATCGCGCTTTTGCGGATCCGCACGGTTCAGCCTGCCGCGTGAGAGAGCGGACCGCTCCGAAGGGTTCGGACTGAGGCGGGAGCAGATCGCGGGCATTCCGGGCAAAGTGCCGAAGGCGCTTTGGAGGAAGACGACGGACCACATGAACTCTCTTCATCGAGCGATTATCGTTGCGGCCGTCACATTTGGCGCGAGCCTACTCGGCATGGCGCTTCAATCGGTCGTGCCGGCGGAGGTCTTGACCGCCTCAAAATCTTCGGTCGGCGCCATGGCCGGGCTGATGACGCTCTTGTTGGCGCTCGTCTTGGGCTTCCTGGTCTTCACCGCCTTTTCAGTCTTCTCGACTCAGCAGACCGAGGCGCAGGGTCTCGGCCCCGTGATCATCGAGCTCGACGTCATTCTCGAACAATACGGCGACGGCGTTGTAGGAGCCCGCACAGGCCTGCGAGAAGCGCTCGGGCGGGCGCGCCGGCGGTTCTTCGGCGATGTGAAGCATGGGCCTCAAGCCCACACGTTCGAGGAAACACGAGCGACCATGCTTTGGATGAACACCTATTTCGACAAGCTTCAGCCTCCGACCGAACGGCACCGCCAGTTGCTTAATTCGGCGCGCGATCTCGCCAAGAAGTTCGCTGAAACGAACATGCTGATGACGCGCCAGCTCGCCAATCCGTTTCCGCCTTACGTCCTGGCCGTGGTAGTGTGCTGGGCTGCGGCGCTGTTTCTCGGCAATGGCCTGGCCGCACCGCCGAACGCGATCACGGTCGTTGCGCATCTCGTGGGCGCGATCGCCATCGCGAGCGCTATTTTTCTCATCCTCGAATTGAGCACGCCCTATAACGGCCTCATCCGGTTGTCATCGGCGGGTCTCGACCGAATGCTCGAGGTTCTAGGCACGGTCGAAAAGAAAGAGCCGACGGCGAGTTGATCGAGGCATGCACGCGACCCGTCGGTTCTCACGGCCAACGTTTGCTGCCGCGCTGGTTCTGACCGCAGCGTCGAACCGTCAGACGCGAGCCAGGGCAGGACGCTGGCTTCGCGGGCAAGCTTATCGGGCCGAGCCGATGCCTGACGCCCCCGACGGCGCGAGCGCCTACTGTATTCTTTCTTGGTGGACTAGACTTGAGCCCTCGCCGACGAATTGCGGGACCTGAGGGCGCCCGGGAACTGCATGGATGAGATCGAACAGCTCGAGATTCGGATCGAGCAACTGAAGGACGCGATTGCGCGCAGCCGCAGGCTGCGGCTCGTTGGCGTCACGTCAGCCGTCATCGGGCCCGGGCTGATCGCAGCGTTCATTCTTGGCGTTCTCGACTATTCGCCGACCCGCGTGATCGTCGCTTTCGCACTCGCCATCGGCGGTATGGTGCTAATGGGGTCGAGCCGCTCCAGCACCGAGGAGCTGGAGCACGCCTTGTTGAAGGCGGAGACGGCGCGGATCGCGGCAATCGACGCCCTCGATCTCCTCCCGATCGACGAGCGGAATGAACCGCGCTCGGATATTCTCCCGCTCGGCTGATCCCCATCCGCGAGGCGCCGCCCATGGTCACGGCCGCAGACTTCCGCCGCATCGCGCTCTTGTTTCGAGGGCGCCGGCGAATATCCCCATTTCGATCGCCGCGCCTTCAAGGCGCGCATAACCTTCGCCACGCTCGCGCCAGACGAACTGAGCGCCAACATCAAATTCGCGCCTGATGAACAGGCGCTCAAATGCGCTGTTGCGCCGGACGCGTTTGCAGCCCTCGATAACGCCTGGGGCCGGCGGGGCTGGACGCGTGCGACGCTCGCGGCGCTGAGCGAAGCCGAACTCAGAGCGGCCCTCGAAATGGCCTTTCGCCACGCCGCGCCAAAAGAGCAAAAGCGCAAGCGACCCTAGCCGGCGGCGCGCTCCGTCGGCGATCGTGCGCCAGCCAGAGCCTCGCTCACCTCCCACAGCCTCTTCGCTGCTGCGTCGTCCCGCGCCGCCACGGAGGGCTCGACGATCTTGCGCTTGACGAAATAGGCGCCGGTCGTTGTGGCGACCTCGGGCGACGAGGCAAGGTGGACGATCGTATCGGCGCCCTTTTCCGGCGAGATGAAGAACGGTCTTAGAAATGGGATCACCATGCCGGTGAAGCCGCCGCTCGCTTCGCCAAACCGCGTCGCGACGACGCCGGGATGGAGACAATTTGCTGTCACTCCGTCCCCCGCCAGGAGCCGGGCGAGTTCGCGGGTGAACAGGATATTGGCGAGCTTCGAGCGTCCGTAAGCCTTGAACCCGCTGTAATTTTTGGCGCTCTGCAAGTCGCCGAAGTCGAGGCTCGCGCCCTGATGCGCGGTCGAAGACGTGGAGACAATACGCGCGGGCGCCGAAGCGACGAGCCTCTCGCGCAGCGCCTCGGTTAGCACGAAATAGGCCATGTGATTGAGCGCGAAGGTGAGCTCCAGACCCTCCGCCGTCACCCGCCGATGCGAGAAGAGGGCGCCGGCGTTGTTGATGAGCACGTCGACGCGCGGTTCGCTCGCCGCGATCTCCGCGCCGACCTTGCGCGTTTCCGCCATGCTCGAGAGATCCGCCAGATGCATGCGGTGGTCGAGACCGGGCGCCTTCTCCTTAAGCTTGCGCATGGTCGCCTGCGCGCGGGCTTCGTCGCGGACGATGAATACGATGCGCGCCCCCTGGCCCGCGAGCGCGAGGACCGCGACTTCTCCAATGCCCGAGGTCGCGCCGGTCGCGACAATGGTCTTGCCCTTCATCGAACCGTTCCTTCGCTTGGCCTGACCCATGAGCATGTAGTCGCGCCCAGGCGACGCAAACAGAGCGCTGCGCCATCGAAGACCGCGATTGATCGCGCGAGCGCGTCGCCGCGCGGCCTACCCCGCGGACCAAGGCGCAATACGCGCGGGCGCTCAGCCGCACACCCCGATAACGCGCGGCGACGGGGGCAGCGCCACTTTCAGGCCCACATTTTGCCAAGTTCAGCCCGTCCTTTTCAAGGCGTTAGCCGTGCGGCGGCGATTAAGCGCAAAACAAATGTCATACCTGTGGCAACCATGCCACACTTTGCTAAAATAGAAACGTAGTTAACAAGCGCCGGATGAACCGGCTAGTCTCGAGCGACAGACTGCGTTAAGGAAGACTCAATCCGTACGCGCTAATTTGATTCAATTGCCAGGCGTACGCGTAGGGCGGGGGATGCAGGGAATAGACGCGACATTCGACGATCTTTCGTTTGAGGGCGGGGAAAGTCCTCGGCGAGCGCTCACCAAGATCCTTCCCGGCGTTGCGGCGGTGGCTCTCGCGGGAGCCGTCAGCGTGTGGGTGCTGCACTGGCGCGGTTCGGCTCCCGAAACGATCTTCTCGAGGTGGACCCAGGTCTCGACGGCGACAGCTCCAATGTCGAGGCCGTTCGGCGACATCGCCATCGACAGCGCGCTCTTGGCGCGATTGCAGCAGCCGCTCGCTTCCGCCACCCCGCCGGCCCAATCAGCGGCCCCTCAGGCGCCGAGCCCGCAAGTCGCCAGCCTGGAAGCTGCGCCGCCGGTTCCTTCCACGCCTTTCCCGCTGCCGACCCTCGAAGCTTTCCCCTCCTCTCCCGTCCCTGCTCCGTCGGTTCCGCAAGCCATCGCGCCTCTGCCGCCGGCCCGCGATCTGCCCGAAATCGGCGAGACCGAGAGCTTTCCTCTCCCTCCGCCGCGCCCGCCTGAGCTCGCGGCGCCCACCATGCAGCCCACGGCGCCGCTGCGGCGCCCGGCTCGACCGGACGTGGCGATCGCTCGCCCTGCCGCTCCGGCCGACAATCGCAACGTCTTTGAGAAACTGTTTGGATGGGGCCGTACGGCTTCACCCGCCGTCGCGACTGCCGTCGCCCCGACCCGCACGGCCAGCCTGGCCGTCCCTGAGCAAAGGGAAAGAGAATCGACGGGCCTCGGCAGAGGTCCGCTTTTCAGCCTCCCGTCGCCGTTTGGCGGTTCGGCGCCGTCGTCGGTCTCCGGTTATGATCGATACACAGCCGTCTATGACATCTCGGCGCGTGTCGTTTATCTCCCCGATGGGACGCGGCTCGAGGCTCATTCAGGGCTGGGCCAGGCGCTCGACGATCCCCGCTACGTGGCCCAACGCGCCGTCGGCCCCACTCCGCCGCATCTCTATCAGCTGACTCTGCGCGAGGGATCGTTCCACGGAGTCCAAGCGATCCGCCTCAACCCCGTCGGAGAAGGCGGCATCTACGGCCGCGCCGGACTTCTGGCCCACCCGTTCATGCTCGGCCCCAATGGCGACTCGAACGGCTGCGTCTCGTTCAAGGACTACAACGCCTTCCTGCGGGCCTACGAGAACGGGCAGGTCAACAAACTCGCCGTTGTCGCCAAGCTGTAGACCCTCCGCTGAACCAACTTCGCATGCGCCGCTTGGTTCCGTGAGCTTTTTGCCGAGCGCCATTTTTTTGCAAGACGCAGGCGCGAAGACATGAGCGCCCGCGTCCTGCGATCCGCATCGAGAGCTCAACGTCCTCCGCGAAAGGCACAGACAGGTAGCGGCTTGCCGGCGAGCGAGCGCGTTTGAGGTAGCCGGGGCTCATATCCGCGTTGTCGGCGACGATCAGCGCGCCAGGGTTGAGGCGGCTCTCGAGCAGGCTCAGGATCTCGGAATAGAGGGACTTCGCACCGTCCAGGAGGGATGAGGTCGATTCGCTCAGGCAGATCGCGGGCAAGCGTTTTCGACCGCGTCGCCCTCGCGCGCGCCTTGGCCGCCGACCTCATCGCGGCCGCGCTGAGCGCAGTCGGAAAGCATCTTTCGGAAAGCCCGGGAAGCCAGGCGGAAATCGAGACCTACGCCGACGCGCTGGCTGACATGTTTTGCGCCTATCTTAAAAGCCTCGAGGGCGCATCCCAAGCTCCCGTCAAGAAGTCTTGATCCCCCAGCCGCTAGAGAGTCTATTCATAAGGAGCGGAAGATAGCCCCATGGCGCACGAGCATAGCGGCCACTCTCACAACCACGACGATCACGACCATGGCGACCACAGCCATGCGCACGCCCATGCACCGGCGACGTTCGGCAAAGCCTTCGCCATCGGCATTGCGCTCAATCTCGGGTTTGTCGTCATCGAAGCGCTCTACGGATTCTTGAGCAATTCCGTCTCTCTGCTCGCCGACGCAGGACACAATCTCGGCGACGTCCTTGGCCTCGCCGTCGCATGGCTCGCGAGCGTGCTCGCAAGGCGCGCGCCGACGGAACGCTTCACCTATGGGATGCGCGGCTCCTCGATCCTCGCCGCCCTCTTCAACGCAGTCTTCCTCCTGGTGACGATTGGAGGGCTGTCGTGGGAGGCCATCCGGCGCCTCGGATCGCCCGAGCCGGTGGCCGGCAAAACGATGATGGCGGTGGCCGCCATCGGCATTCTCGTCAATGCAGTCACGGCCTGGCTTTTCGCGTCAGGCCGCAAGGACGACATCAACCTGCACGGCGCCTTCCTGCATATGGCGTCGGACGCGCTCGTGTCCGTCGGCGTCGTCGCGGCGGGACTTCTGATCCTCCTGGCCAATTGGTTGTGGATCGACCCGGTCGTCAGCCTCGTCATCAACGGCGTGATCATATGGGGCACCTGGGGCCTTCTGCGCGATTCCGTCGGCATGTCGATGGCGGCGGTCCCGCCGCAGATCGATCCCGCCGCCGTGCGCCGCTTGTTGTCCTCGCGCGCGGGCGTGGTCGACGTACATGACTTGCATATTTGGGCGATGAGCACGACCGAGAACGCGCTGACCTGCCATCTCGTCATGCCGGCGGGCCATCCGGGCGACGCTTTTCTGCACGAACTTGCGGGCGATCTCGCGAAGCGCTTCAAAATCATCCATGCGACCGTGCAGATCGAAGTCGATCCGCACATCGCCTGCGCTCTTGCGCCGGACGAAGTCGTCTAAGCGGTCAGCAGGGCGTCGCAGGCCTGCTTGAGCTCGTCGAAATGCGAGATGACCCGGTCCGGTTCGAGCTCCTCAACCGGAATGTCGGCATAGCCAAAGTCGACGGCGACCACGGGCACGCGAGCGGCGCGGGCTGCCTTGATGTCCGTCCCTGAATCGCCGACCATGATCGCGCGCTCGCGCACGCCCCCTGAAGCTGCGATGGTCCCGAGCAAGGGCTTGGCGTCCGGCTTGCCGACGCCGAACGTATCCTGGCCACAGATGAAGGCGAACCGCCCGGCGATCCCAAGCTTCGTGATGAGCAGCTTGGCTAGGCTCTCGGTCTTGTTGGTGCAGACTGCCTGGCGCCAGCCGGCGCCCTCGAAGCGGGCGAGCGCTTCCGAAACGCCGGGGTAAAGCCGGGTGCGCTCCATGATGTGGGCGCCATAATAGCTCAGATAATCGGCGAACAGCGCCTCGAGTTTTTCCGGCTCGAGGCTCCTGCCCGAAGCGGCGAAGCCGCGCTTGATGAGCGCCCGAGCGCCCGCCCCAAGCAGCGAACCGGCGGTTTCGACCTTGAGGGGCGCGAGGCCCTCTCTCCCGAGCAGCCAATTGAGGGTCGCAACCAAATCCTCGGCCGTGTCGGCGAGCGTGCCGTCGAGATCATAGACAATCGTTGGAGCGGGCATCGCGATCAGGTCCAGAAGTCCGGTTCGGCGGGGCTCAGAATGCCGCCGATGCGGACCGGCGCGATGGCCTTGGTCAGACCGTCTGGACCGATTTCGGCGGCAATGGCGCATAGCGTCGCCGGTCCGAGCGCCGGCTCGAAGCGCCCGGACGGAATCTTGGTCGTGAACCGCCTGAGAGGCTCTTCCTTCTCCATGCCGATCACTGAATCATAGTCGCCTGTCATGCCGACATCGGTGATGAAGCCGGTTCCTCCAGCCAAAATGCGGTGGTCGGCGCTCGGCGTGTGCGTGTGGGTGCCGACCATGAGGCTCGCCTTGCCGTCGACGAAATGGCCAAACGCCCATTTCTCGCTCGACGCCTCGGCGTGGAGGTCGATGAGCGAGACGTCGCAGGCTTCGCCAAGAGGACAGCGGTCGAGCTCGCGCTTGACGGTTGCGAAGGGATCGTCGAGGGCGTCCATGAAGATCCGGCCCATCACATTGACGATGAGGAGCCGCGCGCCCTTCGCGCTTTCGATCACCGTCGCGCCCCGCCCGGGAGCGCCCTCGGGGAAATTGACCGGCCGGACAAGGCGTGGCTGGCGCCCGATGAACACGAGCGCCTCGCGCTGGTCAAAGGCGTGATTGCCGAGCGTCACCGCGTCGACGCCAACGGACAGGAACTCCTCGAACAGATTCTCGGTCAACCCGAAGCCGCCCGCCGCGTTCTCGCCGTTGACAATGACGAAGTCGAGCCCCCAGCGGGCGCGCAGAACGGGCACGTGCTCGAGAACGGCGAGGCGACCCGACCGTCCGACGACGTCGCCAATGAACAGGAGGCGAATCATTGCTGGGAGAAGAAAATGGTTTCCTGTTCAGTCACAAGGGCGTCCAGGCGCTGGTCGTGACTGTCATAAGGCACGGCGGCGATTTCGCATACCCCATACGCGACCCCGATCGCCTGGACGGGCTTCATCGCGCGTAGCCGGGCAAGCGTCCGGTCGTAGAAGCCCGCGCCATAGCCGATGCGATTGCCGCTCCGGTCGAAGCATGCCAGGGGCACGAACAGCATGTCCGGATCGACAACGGGCGCGTCCTCGAGCGGTTGGCGGATTGACATGGCGCCTGCGCGCGTGGGCTCACCGGGCCGCCACAGGCGAAAGATGAGCGGCGCGGCGCGGCCGACCACGATCGGCAGGGCGGTCGAAAATCCGTCAGCCGCGAGGGCGCTCAAAAGGCCTAGCGCATCAGGCTCGTCGCCTAGCGGATGAAAGGCCGAGACGATCCGAGGGCGCCATAAGCGCGCAAGGCGCAAACCCTCATCGGCAAGGCGGCGCGCGAAAGCAACGCGGCTCGCCGGCCCGACTTGTCCCCGCCGGGCGAGAGTCTCGCGGCGCAGCGCCGCCTTCGGATCGGTGTTGGTCGAGGTCAAATGCGGCCGCCTACCCGAAGGAGCGCTCAAGCGCAGAGAGCGCGGAGCCGAGACGGTCGTTGGACGGTGATCCCGGGCGCCTACGTAAGTAGGTGGGAGCCATATGCCAAAGCCCACGAGCCTCGACAGGGACAGCCCCCATAGGGATCGTACGGCCCCGAGGAATGTTGTCCTGACGCGCCACCCAGCTCCGCAGCCCCCTATGTAGGCGCTCCTCCCGCAAATGGCCAGCCAGAGGCGCCGCCGTTTCGACTTTTCTCCCCCAACGAAAGGTTCTATCGCCCCCGGGCGCCTCCCCCTTATGATCGCGAACCATGACCGAGCTTGCTCGAATTGCGGCCGCTGAGCCAGCGCCGCACGCGTCTTCCGACGTCTTCAAAACCCAGGCCGATCGACGATCGGAATTGCGCCGGATGCGCGCCATCGCTACCGGTCTGCTCATCCTGATGGCGGCGATCTATCTCGCCATGCGGCGCGCGCCCCCACACTGGGCCTGGGCGCCTTATCTCAGCGCCTTCGCCGAAGCCGGCATGGTCGGGGCGTGCGCCGACTGGTTCGCCGTCGTCGCGCTCTTTCGCCGCCCCCTCGGGCTGCCGATCCCCCATACCGCCGTCGTCCCGGAGAACAAGCGGCGCATCGGCGCGGCGATGGGGCGCTTCATCACCAACAATTTCCTCTCGCCCCGCGTCGCGATCGCGCGGCTCGCGTCCATCGACTTTGTCGGTCTCGCGGCGCGATGGCTCGAGGACGAGCGCAACGCGCGGTCATTCGCGGCGGCCGCCGGACGCGTGGTTCCCTACGCGCTCGACCTCGTGCCGAAAGCGGCGATCGACGAATGGGTCGGCATGGCGGCGCGGCGCGGCGTCGAGGCGGTTCCGGCGGCGCCGCTCGCCTCGCGCGGGCTCGCAATCCTTTGGGCGAGGGGAGCGGGCCAGACGCTGCTCGACCAGGGCCTCGATTTCGTCGAGACGACGCTCGACCAGCACAAGGGGACGATCATCAGGCATGTATCGCAAAAGACTTGGCGCTTTATCCCACAGTGGGTCGACGACATGATCGCCGCCAAGGTGGTCAACGGGCTCGCAGGCACCTTGAAGGAGATGCGCGACCCCGACCATCCGTGGCGCGAGAAGGCCGACGAACTCATTGAAAAATTGATCGACGATCTCGCGCACGATCCGGAGATGCGCGCACAAGGCGAGGCTTTGAAGCAGGATATCCTCGCCAATCCAATTTTCGCCGAGCAAGCGAGAACGCTCCGGGAAGAGCTCGAAACGGCGTTGAGGGACGACCTGCCCGCCCATCGCGAAACCATCGTCCAGTGGCTTGTGACGTCAGCCGGGGCGCTCGGCCGGTGGCTCGAAGAGGACGCTCCGCGCCGGGCGAGGATCAACCGGCGTCTGCGTCTCCTCGCGCTTCGCACGGTCCTGCCGCGCCGGGCGGAGATCGGCGGCTATATCGCCGCTGTGGTCGACAATTGGGACACCGCCACGCTCGTCAACCGCCTCGAACTGCAGGTCGGCAAGGACCTGCAATATATCCGCATCAACGGCACGCTGGTCGGCGGACTGGTGGGGCTCGTGATCTTCAGTCTGTCCCGGGCGTTTGGCGGATGAAGCATCTTGGAGGTTAGATCTTACAGTATTAGCTTGTTGAATTGGCAAAACCTCCCGTTTTTGAGCGCGCCGGTAAACGGGGTCGTAAGAGGCTGAAAAGATTGGGGGGCACCGGTAACATTGCGGCTAGGCTAACGGGCTCGGCCGGACACTGACCGCTCCGCTACGCTTCTCGCCGGGCGACCGCCAGGATCGCGTAGCCGCGAAACCGGCTCTCGATCTGTCGCGTCATGCCCCGCTCGGCGCACAGGGTCTCGAGCCTCGCGGCGAGATCGTCGCGCGGGGTCACGTCGAAGGCGCCGAGCCAGCGGCGCAAGCCCGCCTTGAACGGACCGGGCAAGCCGGCGCAGTCGCCGAAATCGACGACATGCAGCGAGCCTCCTGGCGCGACAACGTCGAGCGCGTGGGCCAGCGCTTCGCCCCACGGGGGGATCATGGATACGGCGTACGAGATCAAGACGCGCTCGAAACTTGAGCAGCCAAAGAGCCTCTGAGGGTCGAACGCCGTCGCGTCTCCCTGCGCGAGCGCGATGCGGGAAGCGAGGCCGGCGCGCGCGGTCGACGCCGCCGCTGTCGCGAGCATTTGGTGCGACACGTCGAGGCCGAACAGTCGAGCCTCAGGATAGCTTCGCGCCAATTTGACGAGGTTGCGCCCGGTGCCGCAGGCGATCTCCAAGACCTTATCGCGGGGAGCGGGACGAAGGCGCGCGATCGTCTCATCGCGCCCAAGAAGGTAAAACTTGCGGCTCGCGTCATAGATATGGCGCTGACGCCGGTACATCCGATTCATCAGCGCGGCTGTGTCGCTCATACGTCAGCCATCTCTGAGTGTGTAAAGATGGAAAGCGCCATAGATGGACGATCGATCCTGCCGGGTGAGCGCGGCGCTCTGCTCATCTTCGTAGCGCCACGCGTCAAGCACGCTCTCCGGCACACGCCCCGGCAAGAGCCGCTCGGCCGCGGCGGTGCGGAAGATGACCCGCGCGCCCGGACGGGCGGTGCGCGTGATTTCGGTCCACAGCGCGGTCAGCTCCACATCGTTCATCCAGTCCTGCGCATCAAGCAAGGCGAAGCGATCGAAGCTCGCCGCCGGAGAATCGCGCAAGATCTCGGTGAACGAACGCTGCATGTAGCGCACGCGGCTCGAGCGCCCGCGGACCGCCTCAAAATTTTGCCGCTGCAGATAAGGTGGGAGCGCGGGATTGGGCCCCGGCGCATAACGCCGGCCGAACGCTTGCCAGGCGAAATAATTATCCGCGATGTCGAATCCACAGGCGAGCCGCTCGAGCCGCTCGCTTAAGACCACGCCGATGCCTTGCGGAGAATCGGCCGCAAGCGCCTGGTACTGCGCAGGGGGAATCCCAAGTCCGTAAAGCGACGCCGGCTGCTTCATCATCCATCGGACGAGCGGCTTGTTAAAGATCGGGGCAAGGCGCTCCTCGTAGAGGGCGCGCTGTTCGTCGAGGGTCCTCGCTTTGAGCACGACCGAAGGGTCGCACCCGTGCAAGCGCGCGAGCGCATGGCCTGCGCCAAGGAAACGCCCAAGCACGCCGTGACGATAGAAATTGCGCGCGAAGAGCCCGATGCGCCGCTGTCCGAAGGCAGTCCGCTTGTCCCAGTAGGCGCGCGCGGCGGGATCGAGTTTGGCCCGCAGCCGGCGGTCGTAGGCGGCGACGTTGGCGCGCGTGTCGGCGCGGCCGAAGAAGCGGAAGAAACTCTCGTAGTCCGGCAGGTTCTGCGCTGCGCAAATCTTGAGCCGACCTAGCGCGATATGCGCCCCGTTAAGGTCGACCGCTGTGACACCGGCAGGATCGGCGGTCAGATACGAGAGGACATTGCAGCCTCCGGAGGCGATTGCGATGACCTCGTGGCCCGGCCCGATGTCGAGCGCCTTCATGTCGACCACCGGATCCTCCCAGATCTGGGGATAGACCAGGCGTTTGAAAGCGAGGGTGAACAGGCGTTCGAGCACGCCCGCGCGCGACAGCGGCTTCGAGCGGTGAACCGCCGCCTTGAGCCCAGCGGTGGTGACTCGACGGGCCGTGTTGCTCGATTGCCGCACGTGATCTTTCCTCTAAGAGGCCGATCGCAGCGCGCTAATCGAGTCGCATGACGGGGACGTGACGAGGCCGGTCGGAACGCGTGTCATCTAGCGCCGAACTGCGACACACGGTGGCGCGGGGTCGGCGGCGGCGCCGACCCCTAGAGCCGACCCTAGAGAGGCGCGCCTACCCGAGCCACCCCTGAACCGCGATCCCCGCGAACAGGATGAGGCCAGCGTCGCGATTGGAGCGAAAGAGCCTGAGCGCCGTCGCCGAGTCTGCGCCTTCGACCTGCGAGCTCTGCCAGCCGAGATGCGCCGCATAGGCGAGCCAGCTGATGAGCGCGATCGCCCCTCCCCCGGCGGCTTCAATCGCGGCGAGAGCGAGCGCCGCGGTCGCCGCGTAAAACGCGCCGACGCCAAGCTTAACGCGCGAGCCGAACAGGCGAGCCGTCGAGCGAATGCCGACGATCGCGTCGTCGCGCGCGTCCTGCAGCGCATAGATCGTGTCGTAGCCGATCGTCCATGTGAAGGCGGAGGCATAGAGCAGGATCGGCGCCGCCGCGAGGCTCGCGAAGGTCGCGCTCCAGCCCATGAGCGCACCCCACGAGAAGGCGAGGCCGAGCGTCGCCTGCGGCCACGAGGTCACACGCTTCATCATCGGGTAGATGACGACGACGCCAAGCGAGGCGATCCCGAGCCAGATCGAGAACCGGTTGAAACAGATGAGAACCGCGAGGCCAACCAGCGCCTGAGCGACGAGGAACGCCACTGCGGCGCAAATGGTCACTCGCCCTGACGGCAGCGGGCGATTGCGCGTGCGCTCGACCTGGGCGTCGAGCTTGCGGTCGAGAATGTCGTTATAGGTGCAGCCCGCGCCGCGCATCGCGATCGCGCCAATCAGAAAAAGAACAAGATGCCAGACACTGGGCCCGCGGTGGAGAACAAGGCCGGCCAGCGCCGTCGACTGCCAACACGGGGCGAGCAGGAGCTGCCATCCGGCGGGTCGGTCAAGCCGCGCGAGTTGAACAAAGGGAAGCGCAAAATCGGGAGTGAGCTGCAACACCAGGCTTGCCGGCCGTGCATCCGGCAGCAGCGCCGCCGGGCGCGGCGCGGTTGTCAAAGCGGGCCGGCCGGCAGCGGCTGCGCCTGCGGGCCGCCGCCCTGCGCCGCCTGCTCCTTCATCTTTTTCATCTGCGCTGCCACGGTGCACGCCCTGTTGGTGAACATCACGTTCTTACCGTGATGCTCCTTGAGCGCGCCGATCGCCTCGTCTGGGAACGAGCACCAGTCCTTGTTCTTTTCCATGTATGCGATCAGCGCGGTCTCAGCCTTGATAAGACCAGACGACTTGGCGCAAAAGGCCGTTGGATCCAACGGCTTGCCGTGGAACGATTTGGCGAAGTTGTTGACGATCTCGAGCTGTGTATTGCGGGCCTCAGCCAGCTTTTGCATGTCTGCGCCGCAGTCCGCGTGAGCCCATCCGCCGAGCCCAACCGCCAAGCCGATTCCCGCTCCCAATGCGCTTAGTCGTTGTCTTGTCACTCGCCTCTCGCCTCGAGTCTCGCCGCCCGTGATTCGGGTGGGAGAAACCTTAAAAAAAAGGCGAAAGAGCGACCAGCGGGTATCGTCAAGACACGGAGCGGGCGCGGGCTAGACCCACGCGCGGGATCCGTAATCGACCCCATAACGCTCTGGCGTCGAGGCGATCGCCGCCATTCCGACCAGGACCGCGTCCTCGCGCGTCACGAGCCGGGTCGGGATGCGCCTGGCGAGACCGTCGACCGGCGCCTTCGTCTCGAAGGCTTGGCGAAACGCAGCCTCGTCGAGAAAATCAACCACTCTCGGCAAGACGCCCCCCGAGAGCGTCACGCCGCCGGTCGCGACGAAGGTGACGGCCATGTCGCCGGCAAAGCGCGCCACGATATGCCAATAGAGTCGGAGACTCGCGGCTTCTTCGCCATTGGGGTCGGCCAAAGCCGCCGCCGTGACCGCCGTCGGGCCGACATGCGGATCGGGCGCTCCCTTGGCCATGACGCGCGCGCGATGGACGCGCGCGAGACCGGCCCCGGAAATCACGCTCTCACTGGTGATGCGCCCGTGCGCGCGCTCAAGATGCGGCCAGAGATCGAACTCCTCCGGATGAACGGGGCCGAAATCGATATGGCAAGCCTCCGACGACACGGGGGTGTAGCGCCCATCCGCCTCGACCAGAGCGGCGACGCCGAGCCCGGTGCCCGGGCCGAGAATCACCTGCGGGCCATGGGCTCCAAACGCGAGCGGTCCGATACGCCGTTCCCACGTCTGCGGGATCGTAGGCAACGACAACGCCTGCGCCTCGAAATCGTTGAGCAGGAGCCCCTGTTTGAGGCCGGTGCGCCGCGCCGCTTCCGGGCCGTCCATCACCCAGGGCGCATTGGTGAGCTTTAGCGTCCGGCCGACGACCGGCCCAGCTCCGCACGCAATCATCGAGCGAGGCCTCGTCCCGAGCTTGGGCGCGGCCGCCTCGATCGCCTCCGGCAGCCCCGGATAATTGCCGGTGCGCAAATGAACAATATCGCTCAAGGGGGCGCGCGGCGCGCTCACAACCGCAAAGCGCACGTTGGTGCCCCCGGTGTCGCAAACGAGGGCCGGGAAGGGAAAGGCGAAGTCGCTCATGGGACATAAACGCAGGAAGCCGAGGTGGCGGTCAAGAAGGAAGAACGCCCTCATGTCGATCAGATCAGCTAGGCTTGTCGCATTCCACTGCGATTCGCGGCCCTGATCGATGCCCGGCTTCTACGAGTTCTTCTGCGGCGGCGGCATGGCGCGCGCCGGGCTTGAGCCACACTGGCGTTGCCTGTTCGCCAACGATGTCGATGCGCGCAAGAGCGCGGCCTACGCGGCCAATTGGGGGAGCGACGAACTCCGCGTCGCTGATGTCGCCTCGCTTCGCGCCTCGGATCTTCCCGGATGCGCCGACCTCGCGTGGGCGTCATTTCCATGCCAGGACCTTTCGCTCGCTGGCGCGGGCGCTGGCCTCGCTGGCGCCCGCTCCGGCGCCTTTTGGGGCTTTTGCGCGGCGATGCGCGCGCTCGCCGAGGACGGACGCGCGCCGCGCTTGATCGCGCTCGAGAACGTCATGGGGGTGCTGACCTCAAAAAAAGGGGCGGACTTCGCGGCCGTCTGCGCCGCGCTGCAAGGCCTTGGCTACCGCTTTGGAGCGTTGACCATAGACGCCGCGCATTTCTTGCCGCAGTCGCGACCGCGGGTGTTCTTTGTCGCGCTTCGTCGCAGCGAGCCCCCGCCCGCCTGGATGGTCTCAACGGGCCCCTCACCCCATCACGCGTCGCCCGGGCTCAGGCGCGCCGTCTCCGCGCTCCCCCCGACAGTTGCCGCCGATTGGCTGTGGTGGCGCGCGCCAGAGCCGCTCCGCTCGAATCTCCGGCTCGCTGACTGCCTCGATGAGGATGGAGACGAGCCGTGCTGGCACAAGCTCGAACAAACCGAGCGCCTGCTGGCCGCGCTGTCGCCGGCCTCCCGCCGCGACGTGGAGCTGGCGCGCGAGAGCGGTGAACGCGCGATCGGCGCCCTGTTCCGCCGCACGCGCCCTGACGGTGCAGGGGGCGTGAAAGTGCAGGCCGAGGCGCGTTTCGACGGTCTTGCGGGGTGTCTCCGGACGCCCGGCGGCGGCTCAAGCCGTCAATTCCTCATCATCGTCGTCGGCAGCCTGACCCGCACGCGGCTCATGACCCCCCGCGAGGCAGCGCGCCTCATGGGCCTGCCCGACGCCTATACGCTGCCGGCTCGAGCGACCGACGCTTTTCACCTTGTCGGCGACGGCGTCGCCACGCCGGTCGTGCGCTTCCTGAGCGACAACCTGCTGTTGCCTCTGGCCCGCCATCAACACGAAAGCGGGTCCGCCCGGCGGGCGAAAAGCGCGTGACCTACGACCGCTCGGCAGTCATGCGCGCGGTCAAATCGTGCGACACGGGTCCCGAGCGCGCAGTCCGTGCGCTTCTGCGTCCGATCGCGCCTGGTTACCGGCTTCATCGGGCTGACCTGCCGGGCAAGCCGGACGTGGTCTACGCTTCCCGCAAGCTCGCAATCTTCGTGCACGGTTGCTTCTGGCACGGGCACGACTGCGTGCGCGGCGCACGGAGCCCCAAGGCCAACGCCGACTATTGGCGGGCAAAAATCAGCCGTAACCGGGATCGCGACGTCAAGACCCTTGCGGCCTATGACGCCATGGGCTGGCGCGCGCTCGTCGTCTTCGAGTGCGAACTCAAGGATAAGGCCGCCCTTGCCGCCCGGCTCGCCGAAGCCTTGGCGACACAAAAATCGGCCTCGGGAAAGCCGAAATAGCGGCCATCGTTGCCTATTCTTCGGCCTTGCACCCAAATCTGCCGCAGTGCAGCATCCGCAAACCTTTCGCCGACGGATGCGCCCGATGGCCATGATTGCGAAAATCCAGAAGCTGCCCCCTCGCGCGTCGGACGAGAAGGACGTCCCTTTACGCAAGGACATCCGCTTGCTCGGCCGCATTCTCGGCGACACGGTGCGCGAGCAGGAAGGCGAGGAGGTCTTCGAGCTGGTCGAGCAGATCAGGCGGGCGTCGATCCGCTTTCATCGCGACAACGAGATCGGCGCCCGGC
>Ga0153954_1000705_pt1 | contig 23606 bp, 24 predicted proteins | sample TSFL038MetaG_FD_102277 | JGI IMG/M metagenome (GOLD analysis project Ga0153954, IMG submission 102277) | Attine ant fungus gardens microbial communities from Florida, USA - TSFL038 MetaG | ecosystem: Host-associated > Fungi > Mycelium > Unclassified | place: USA: Florida, Wekiwa Springs State... | reverse complement strand
GCGCGGCGCCCCCGGCGCCCCGCGCGAGCTCGCCCGCCTCACCCTCCAAGGCCACCTCGACGCGACCGGCCACCTCTCCCGCGCCCTGCTGCGCGAGTGGCTCCCGGCGAGCCTCGCCCTCGCCCTCACGAGCCGCCGCGCCCGCCCCGCCCTCGCCATCGCCCTCGCCGTCGAGGCCTCCCGCGGCGCCCCCGCCCTCCGCCTCCTCGACCACGCCGGCTACGCCGCCGGGCTCTGGCGCGAGGCGGCCCGCCGCCGCGATCCCACCGCCCTCCTCCCCGCACTCGAAGGCCTGGGTAGAATTGTCGCCGTCCGGCGGACGTCGAGTTCGCCTGTACGGGGCTATAGCTCAGCTGGCAGAGCGCCTGGTTCGCAATCAGGAGGTCGGCGGTTCGATCCCGCCTAGCTCCATCCCCCCGAAGTCCCTGCAAATGCGGCAAGCGCGGCAGCCGCGTCCGGCAGGTCGCCGACCCGGCCCGGCGGACGTCGTGCCTGCATAGGCAGGATTCCCCATTGCGCACGGGACGACGGACGTCGAGGCTGCACGCCTTGGAGGTTCTCTCGAGTCGCGGCCGTCCCAGGGTCGGGTGGATGCGGACCGCCTTCGCCGATCGCAGCACGTCCAAAAGGGGGATCCCGTGCACCGTCTTCTGTCCCAACGGCCTTCACCGGCGATGCTGGTCGCGCTGGTCGCGCTGTTCGTCGCACTGGGGGGCGGCGCCTATGCCGCGCTGGCGCTGCCGAAGAACTCCGTCGGGTCCGCCCAGCTGAAGAAAGGTGCGGTGACGCCGGTGAAACTCAGCCCGGCCGCGAAGACGGCGCTCTCGCGCCCCGGGCCGAACGGCGAGGCCGGCCCGCGGGGACCCGAAGGGCCCAGAGGTGACCCGGGACCGAAGGGCGATACCGGCGCGGCGGGCGATACCGGGGCGACGGGACCGGGAGCGCAGATCCTGAGTTGGGACGAAGCCGCCGGCGCGACCCCGGTTCGCAAGGTCATCGGCACGGTGCTCGGCGATACCTTCTCGGCCGAATGCCTGATCCCGGCGCCGGGCGAAGCCGAAGTGAAGGTCTACGTCCTGACCGGTGACGGCTCGCTGCGGTGGGACATCGGCTCCGAGTCCACCGACGGCAGCACGAACATGGGCCGCGCCGCCAACCTCAACGTACCGGCGGGCACGCTCCTGACGCCCACCCAGTTCGGCGCGGCCACGGCGACCGCGGGCGGCAGCTCCTCGGACCACAACTCCCAGATCGTGCAGCTCGCTCCGGTCCGGGGCTACCTCGACCTCCACGAGATCGCCTCGACCCAGAACTCCGCCCAGACCTGCCACGTCTCGGTGCTTGCCTTCGCGTCCGGCTGAGCGGCGGGTCGCCGACGGGCGGAGCCTATTCCTCCCGCAGGACCTGGCCGAGCGGCAGGCGGCGGAGCGAGATCGCCGCCGCCGCCGAGGCGAGCGCGGCCCCGGCGAGCGCCCCGGCCCCGAGCAGGGCGATGAAGCCCCACGGGACCGCCAATGAGTCAGGTGGCGGATCGAAGACGTGCTGGAGCATCGCCACCAGCATTTCCGCCATCAGCCACCCGAGCCCCGCGGCGAGGACCACCGCCCCGCCGAGGACGGCCAGCACCTCGGTGCGCACGAAGGCGCCGATGTCCCGCAGGGAGGCGCCGAGCGCCGCCATCGTCGCGAACTCATGCCGGCGCTCCTCGACGACGAGGCTGACGAACAGCCACATCGCCGCGGCCGCGAGCAGGATCGCGAAGGCCTCCTCGAGCCGGGTGATCCCGGTCAGGTCGACGGTGGTGATCGAGCTGACGGTCTGGACAGTCTGTTCGTCGATGTTCTTGACCGTGACGCCGTAGCCCTTGGTCGCTTCGATCACCCGCGCGCCCACCGCCGAGGGGCTTTCCGAGGCGGCGGCGAAGACCGTGTTCGGGCCGCCGCCGTGGTCGGCCGCCGTGAGGTAGGAGAGGTTGGCGACCATGAAGGAGTCGCGCGGCGCCGCCGGGAACTCCTGGACGACGCCGACGACATGGAAGGGCACGACGTGGAAGCGGCCGGTCCGGTGGTCGAGCACCCGGAGCCGCAGCAGGTCGCCTTCCTTCAGCGAGTAGTCGAGGATCGTCTCTTTGGAGACCAGGATCCCGCTCGGGGTTTCCTGTAGGCGGGTCATCAGGGTCTGCGCGCCGGCGCCGAGGAAGTAGGAGTCGCGCAGGGTGGTCGCCGCGGAGATCGTCCGCGGTTCGATCCCGAAGACGTCCTGCAGGTCGGGACCGACGTAGGCGTAGGAGTGGTCGACCGGCGAGGTGGCCGAGACGCCGGGGACCGCGGCGATCCTCCGGGTCAGGCCCTTCGCCGAGGTCACCCCGGGCGGGGCCTGGACGGTGATGTCGGCGCCCAGCGTGAGCTGCGCGTCCACCCCGGCCTGCTGGTCGTAGGTCTGCGCGAAGACGCCCATGCTGACGCCGAAGGCGAGCAGCAGGCCGACGAAGATCAGGCCGCGGTTGATCGCCGCCCCGCGCCGCGAGGCGCTCGCCAGCAGGAAGCGCCGTCGCCCCGACCCACCCGCGCCGCGACCGAGGACTCGGGCCGTCCAGCCGAAGAGCCGCCCGCGCAGGCGCACCAGCAAGAGGGTCGCGCCGATCCACAGCAGGGCCGGGGCGAAGAACATGTAGATCGAGAGCGAGAGGGTCGGGTTGGAGTCGGGATTGACCACGGCGGAGAAGCCGGTGCTCGCGGTCAGCCAGAAGACCAGGCCACTGAGCGCCAGGCAGAGGAGGTCCAGGTAGAGCCGCTGCCAGAGCGGCTTGCCGGCGCGGCCCGATCCACGCCGCCCGGAGGCGACCGTCTCCGCGAGCGAGCGCAGCCCGGTGCCGAGCCGGGAGACGAAGCCGCCGAGGATCGCCAGGGCGACGCAGACCGCGACCACCACCGCGCCGCGCGCCGCGGTCAGGCCCACCGAGCCTTCGACCAGGGCCGAGACGGCGAGGAAGGAGACGCCGGCGCCGAGCGCCCCGGCAAGCAGCCCGACCACCGAGGATTCGACCGCGGCCATGCCGAGGAGCGAGCGCCGGCTCGCGCCGCGCGCCCGCAGCAGGGCGAGCTCGCGGCTGTCGCGGTCGACCGTGCCGAGCGCCGCCAGGTAGGCCAGCCCGAGCGCCAGCAGGGCGCCGGGGACAGCGAGCAATATGAAGAGGGCCTCCGCGTAGAGCGCGTCGCCCGCTGCCGTTTCCAGGTTGGCCGAGAGGTTGTCGACGAAGCGGATCCGGCCGGTGAGTTCGCGTTCGATCGAGTTGCGGATCTGCCCCGCCCTGGTGAACGCCTGGCTCGGGGTACCGCCTTCGAGCGCGGCGCGGTCGAGCTGCACCTGGACCTGCCACTGGACGCCGGTCGCCGCCCCGGGAACCGCGGCGGCACCCGCGCCCGACCCCTTCAGCGTCGGCAGCGCCCGCCCGATCGTGTGGGCGAACGTCGCGGTCGGCAGGATCGCGATGTTCGCGGGCGGTTGCGCGGGCGCCGGGCCGGCGAGTGGGTTCAACGGCTGGAAGAGGACGTCGGAGGAGGAGACGACGGCGACGCCCCCGACCTTGAATCTCCGGGTCCCGCCGCCGCCCAGGTGGAGCGTGACGGTGTCGCCGAGGCGGGCGCGCAGGGTGGCGGCAAGCTGCTGGTCGAGCACGATCTGTCCCGGCCGCAGGCCGCCGTGGAGGAAGCGAAAGGTTTCGATGTGTTCGAGGTAGTTCGGCGGCACCGCGAGGACCTGGCCGGAGCCCGCGGCGGTCGCCCCTTCGGCACCGTGGTGGCCGATCCCGGTGAACGGCGCGGTCGCCACCGGCGAGGACTGGGCGACGTCGGGTTCGCGGCCGATCCGCCCCGACAGCGCCACCGCCTTCCGGTAGCCCGTCACCGGGCCCTGGAGGTCGAGCGGCACGCTGCGGGTCGCCGAGGCGGTCATCGTCCGCAGCGAGTGGCCGATGAAGAGGATCATCGCCCCCAGCAGCGCCACGGCGACGGCCAGCACCAGTCCCTGGGTCAGCGTGGCACCCGGTCGGCGGCGCAGGCGGGCCAGCCCGAGCTGGATCGCGGCGCTCACTGCGAGCCCTCGCTCACCCGGCCGTCGGCGAGCTCGATCTGGCGCGCGCAGCGCCCGGCCACCCCGGGGTCGTGGGTGGCGATGACGAGGGCGAAGCCGAAGCGCTCGCGCAGCGCCCAGAGCAAGTCGAGGACGCGGCCGGCGGTGTCGGAGTCGAGGTGGCCGGTCGGCTCGTCGCAGAGCAGCAGCTCGGGCATCTGGGCGAGCGAACGGGCGAGGGCGACGCGCTGCCCCTCGCCGCCGGAGAGCTCGGCCGGCAGGGCCGCGGCCTTGCCCTCGAGGCCGACCAGCGCCAGCAGTTCCTCCGCCTCCATGCTCGGGCGCGGCCCCGCCTTGGCAGCGAGCCAGGCGGCGAAGGCGACGTTCTCCAGCGCCGTCAGGTTGGGCAGCAGGTTGGAGCCCTGGAAGACGTAGGCGATCCCCGCCGCCCGGGCCTCCCCCCGCGCGGCGGCGTCGAGGAGCGCCAGCGAGCGTCCTTTCCAGACGACCTCACCCTCGCTCGGCAACACCAGGCCGCCGAGCAGGTGCAGCAGCGTCGTCTTTCCCGATCCCGACGGACCCTGCAGGGCGAGGGTCTCCGCCGCCTCGATCGTCACGTCGACCTCCTCGAGGGCCACCACCTCCGCCTTCCCGGTCCCGTAGCGGACGCCGACCCCGCGACAGGCCGACAGCGCCGTCGTCTCCGCCGTCGCCCTCACCCCGCCACCACCGCGCCGTCGACCATCTCGATCACCCGGTCGGCCGCCGCAGCGACGGCCGGCGAGTGGGTGACGACGACCACCGCGGACGCGTGGTCGCGCGGCAGCCGCCGCAGCGCCCGCAGGACCACCTCCTGGTTGACCGCGTCGAGCTCGCCGGTCGGCTCGTCGGCGAGGACGAGCGGCGCGCGCCGGGCCACCGCCGCGGCGATCGCGACCCGCTGCTGCTCGCCGCCCGAGAGCTCCGCGGCGCGGTGCTCCGCCCGTGACCCGAGGCCGAACTCGACCAGCGACTCGGCGGCCCGCTGCGCCGCGTCCCCGACCCCCGCCAGGCGCAGGGCCGCGACCACGTTCTCGCGCGCGCTCAGGGTCGGCCAGAGGTTGCCGCTCTGGAAGATGATCCCGACCGAGCGGGCGCGGTAGGCGGCCAGCTCGTCCTCGCTCGCGGTCAGCAGCGAGGCGCCGGAGCTGCGGACGTCGCCGGCGGAGGCACGGTCGAGTCCGGCGGCGAGTGCGAGCAGGGTGCTCTTGCCGCATCCGGAGGGCCCGAGGATCGCGGTCATGGTGCCCGCCCGGGCCACCATGTCGACGCCGCGCAGGGCGACCGTCTCGACCGGCCCGGAGCGGTAGATCTTGAAGACGTCGTGCATCTCCAGCACCGGCCAGACGACCTTGCCGTCGGCCTCCGGCTCGCGATAGAGGCTCTCTACCGCCACCGGAAGCTTTCGCTGATCATCCGGTAGGCATCGACGTTGTCGACGCCTTCCGGGGTCTCAAGTTCGAGCACCGCGACCTTGCCGCCCTTTTCGTATTCGTAGACGTCGACCACCAGCGGCACCCGCTTGCCGGTGACCGGGTCGGGGGCGCCCTTCCTGGTGAAGCTCTTCTTTTCGCCGGGCGCCAGATGGGCCGCGCCCGAGCGGACCGCGACGTGGATGACGTTCCCCTTTTCGCGGAAGGTGACGTCGTTGCCCGTGCCCGTCCGCGCCCAGCCCGCCGGGTACTTGATCGAGTAGCCGGCCGGCTTGTCGGCGTAGGTGAGGAATTCCTGGTTGTCGGGGATGTCGCCGGTCGCGAGCGATTCGGCCTCGCTGGGCACGGCGCCGCCGCCCGCTTCCGGCGGGCCTTCGGAGCTGCCGCCGGAGCCGCAGCCGGCGATCAGCGCACCACCGAGCGCCGCGGTCACGATCAACGTCAAGGGTCTCTTCTTCATGCTCGCCTCCATTGCCGGTTGCCCTGGCGGGAGGTCTATGCGGGTCAGGTGAACTGAGCGTTAGCGACGCAGCGCCAGCCAGGCATCGGCGCCGCCGTCCCGGTTGCCGACGCCGGCGGTGCCGCCGTGGGCCTCGGCGATCGCCCTCACGATCGCGAGGCCGAGCCCGGTACCGCTGCCGCCGTCGCCCGGCGAGCCCTGGCTGAAGCGGTCGAAGGCCCGCGGGATGAAGTCGGGCGGGAAGCCACCGCCCGAGTCGGTGACGTGGAGCTCGACCACGCCCGGCCGACTGACCACGGTGAGGCGGACGGGCGGCGCGCCGTGGGCGAGGGCGTTGTCGACGAGGTTGCCGAGTGCCTGCTCGAGGCGCAGGCGGTCGGCATCGATCCGGGTCGGCGCACCGATCGGCCCGACCTCCACCTGCCCGCCCGGATACCTGGCGGCGACGGCGGCGAACAGCTCACCGAGATCGACCTCCTCCCGGTTCACCGGCAGGCGGTCCCGATCCGCCCGGGCGAGGACGAGGAGGTCCTCGCTCAGCAGGGACAGCCGGTCGGTGTCACCGATCGCGGCGACGATCGCGGCGTCGAAGTCCTCGCCGTCGGGGCGCTCCTGGCGCATCAGTTCGAGCTCCATCTTCAGCTGGGTCAGCGGCGTGCGCAGCTCGTGGCTGGCATCGGCGACGAAGGTCCGCTCGCGGCGCAGGCCGTCCTCGAGGCGGACCAGCATCCGATCAACCGGGCGGAGCGCCGCGCCGACCACCGCCCAACCGACGATCGCCGCCAGCAGGAGCGCGAGCGGCTCGCCGACCAGGAGCAGCGTGCGCAGGTTGGACAGCGCTTCGTTGCGGTCCTCGAGCGCGGCCCCGACCGCGACCACGTAGTTCCGGCCGCGGGCGTTCACGGCTCCCGCGACGATGCGGACCGACCCCAGCTCCGGCTGCTCGGATTGCAGGTCGTAGGTGCCACCGCCGGCGGCCAGCCGGCGCAGCGCGGCGGGGTCGAGGACGGCTTCGTCGCCGAGCCCCTCGCGCGCGCCGACCACGGTGCGGCCCCCCGGCAGAAGGATCTGCACGAACCCCGACCCCTCTTCGCCGCGGGCGACGGCGCGGGTGAGCGAGTGCGGCCCGCCGCGTCCTTCCCGCAGTCGCGAGGAGACCAGCTCCAGGCGGGCGTGGAGGGACGCGTCGATCCTGCTGTCGAGTTCGGTCCGCAGTCGCAGGTAGAGGAAGAGCGAGGTGGCGGCCAGGACGGCGGCGATCGCGACGGTGAAGGCGAGGGTCAGCCTGGCGCGGACCGGCAGCCGCCGGGTCACTTGCCGTCGTCGCTGCGCAGGCGGTAGCCGACGCCGCGGACCGTCTCGATGCTCCTGGTCCCGAAGGGGCGGTCGACCCTGTCGCGCAGCTGGTGGACGTGGACGGAGATCACGTTGGAGCGGTTCTCGTAGCCGCTGTCCCAGGCGCCTTCGAGGAGGTCGAGCCTGGTGAGGACCACGTCGGGGTTGCGCATGAAGACCTCGAGCAGGGCGAAGCCCTTGGTGGACACCTCGACCTCGGTCTCCAGGCGCCAGACGCGGCGGCTCGGCGGCTCGATGCGCAGCGTCCCGACCTCGAGCGTCGGCCGCTCGCGGACCTCGCCGCGGCGGGCGAGCGCCCGCAGCCGCGCCAGCAGCTCGGTGATCTCGAACGGCTTGGTGACGTAGTCGTCGGCGCCGCCGTCGAGGCCCGCGATCCGGTCGTGGAGGGCGTCGCGCGCGGTGAGGACGAGGATCGGCGTCGCGATCCCCTCCTCGCGCAACCGGCGGCAGGTCTCGAAGCCGTCGATGCCGGGCAGCATCACGTCCATGACGATCGCGTCGTAGGGGGTCGAGGCCGCCATCCAGAGGGCGTCCTCCCCCTTGATCGCGACATCGGCGGCCTCGCCGGCGCCGCGGAGCGCCCGGCGGATCAGCCCCGCGAGCCTGACCTGGTCCTCGACCACGAGCACGCGCATGGGGAGACGGTCCCGGCTGGAGATGAGAGGCGCATGAGACGCCGGGGACGGCCATCGCCGGGTCTCGTCGGGCGGGGCAGCGATGCCATCCGCACGCTCCTCAAAAGGTACGCCTGACGTCGATCGTCGCGCTGTATCTCGCCGCCCGACGATGGCGGGCACCATGTCGGCGCTCCGTCGAGCTTGAACGGCGGCCTGATGCCGCGCGCCGGCAGGTAGCGGGTGCGGGCCGGGTTCAGACCGAAGATCGGCCAGTTCACCGTCCGCGGCTTCCCGTGCCCGAGCCGCGGCGATCACGAGGGTGACGACGCCGATCGCGCCAGGGCGACGCGCCGGTGCTCGCGCCACAACCCGCGCGGGTGAGGATCGGAAGAGGCGATTTCGAACCACACTTCCTCTAAATGAGTAGTCCCACGAATTGCCCGCCCCGCCCCGCCCTCCCCGGTGGAGGTCACGCCTCCGCCCTCTTCGTGGGACTTCTCTTCTATTAGTGCTTTGGTAGTTCTCACTGGTCCGGTGGCGGCAGATGGAGGGAGAGCCGGTCGAGGTCGACGGGCTGATCGCAGGTCTGGCAGCGGCCGGTCCAACACCTGAACAGCGGTTGCAGCATCCGCACCGTGGCGGGAAGTGTCAGGCCGGCCGCCGGGCTTTTGGGTGAAGGCGCTCCAGGGTGAGGAAGCCGTGGGCGGCGGTGACCAGTGCGGTGTGGTGGTGCCAACCCAGGTAGCTGCGGCCCTCGTAGTGGTCGAGTCCGAGCTCGCCCTTCAGTTGGCGGTAGTCGAGCTCGATCTTCCAGCGCATCCGCGCCAGGCGGGCCAGCCGCTCGGGCCCGGCGTCCTCGGGGAGGTTGGAGAGCCAGTAGCCGGTGGGCTCCTCGGCGCCCTCGGGCCACTCGGCGATCAGACACTCCTCGCGCGGCGGGGCCTGCGCACCCCCTTTCCATTTACCGGCGGCGCGACGCCAGTGGTGGGCGGCGCGGACCCGCACGAAGAGGAACCGGGAGCTGACCGGCTCGCCGTCGGGCCCGTCGCGGAAGGCGACGGTCTGCGCCCGGTCGGGCTCCAGGCGTGCGATCAGGTCGCCGATCGACTCCGGCTCGCGGTCGGGCTTCGGCTTTGTCTGCGGCCTGCCCTTCCTGCCCGTGCGCCCGAGCACCTCGAAGGAGGTCTCCGGCCCGAACACCGTCGTCGTCGGCCCTACGGCCAGCACGTACTCGCTGCCTGCCTCATCGAGACGGTCGCGCAGCCCGGTGTTCTCGCCGTAGGCCTGATCGCCCAGGATCGGGGCCCGGGGTATCTCCCAGCCGGTGGCCTGCTCGGCCAGCCCCACGCCCAGCTCAGGCTTGGTCCTGAAGGAGACGTCCTCCGGGATCTTCGCCTTGCGCCGACGCCCGGCGTCCTCGCACCACTCCTCGGGCAGGTAGAGCGCCCAGCCCAGGGGAGCGGTCCCCCGCCCAGTGATCCGGCTGATCAATGAGAGAGCGGCCGGCCGAGACCTTCTTGTTCGTCTTGCCCCCGCCACTTCTTGGTCAGCCTGGTTCGTCCGCAGCTCCCGCTTCGTCGGGGATGAGGCCGGTGATCTCTTCTTTCTCCTCGCCAAGAGGCTCGACCCGTTTGAGAAAGTCGGCCTGGTGCATGCGAAAGGCAGAGGCGGTGTCTCGGACAGGCTGCAGGTCTCCCTCCCCCAGCACGACTGAACCAGTCGCGCTGACCACCGCCAGCTGCACGGGGCCGTCCACCAATGCCGGCGTCGCTATCACCGTGTCGTCGGTGACTTTGTAGACGAGCATCTTGGCCGCCTCGAGCGGCAGAGTCTCGTATTCGAGGAAGCCTGAGCTGGTGAACCCGAAAAACGCGATGCGCGCGATTTCCGCATTGCTTCCAACCGACCCGTATTCGAGCTGAAATTCCACGGTCCCGTCGCTGTAAGCCTTTAGGAGAAGGTTCTCGCCGTCCTCCGCCGAGTGCCAGGCAAAGAGCCCGGCGAACCGACCGCCCGGAAGACGACCCTCGGAATCCATCATCTCCTCGGCTGCCGCCTTCATCACCTCACGGATCGCCCGACGCCCTGACTCCTTGCTCGGATCGTGCCCGAAGCTGGACTTCTCGAACTGTGACTCGATCGCCTGTGCGGCGGCGATCGGACCCGCGGTTCCCCAGGCGATCCCCTGCGGCGAACAGAAAAGCTTGGTCCCGTGGGTCCTCAGCGCCTCCACCGTGACCTGACTGTCGGCACCGAGCACGACTCCCTCTCCACACCTGAGCCCGCTGATCAGAGTCATTGATCACACGAGAATATGCAGTAGTGCGGCCGGGCTACTCCCCTCGGCGAAAGACCGAATTCACGGCATATCTCGGATAGCGCTCATAGACGTCCTCCAGCAACGCCGTGAAACTCTTCGAGGCGACGGTCTTCTTGATCTGATGGAGGCGACGAGAGTCCTCGGGCGAAAACGACCCGCGCATCAAGCGACGTCCCTCCTTCAGACCCTTCTCGGTGGCCACATAGCGCGACCAGGACTGCCCCTTCACCGGAATTGCCTCGATCATCCCGGTGCGGGTCAGCTCCCCCAGATCGGTGTAGATCTGGGCACTCATCGGACCATAGTTGTACGGGACGAAGGAGTAGGTCTCGGTTCTTGACGCCCCGCTCTCCTGGGCGTCGAGGAACATTCCCTTCTGCAGGCGCACAGGGTCCAGCCCGCGCGGCGCACCGTCGAGCGCGATGAACAGTAGGAGTCGATCGCGAGCTTTCATTTCCTGACCGGATGGTACTCGCGGCTCTGACCAAGCTGATCCGCGCGGCTCAGCTTGGCCGCTCGAACGGACGGAACAGATCCGTCCCATGCCGACACTGCCGAGGCGCATGCGGCGCCAGAACTTCGGTCCATAGCCCTGCCGTCGCCGCCGATCCAGCAGACGAACCCGATCAGCGCGGGCATCCCGCCTGTTCGACCAGCGAAATGCGAGGCCTCGACGACGGGTCTGAGCCACGGCCCTGACCGGTTCGGCAGCGGTGATGTCGACCGTTGCACACTTGGCATGCACGCTGGTTGATGAACGGAGATAAGTCCTTCTGACCACGAACATATGTTCGCATCCCTGTCAAGGCGGAGGACGCACAGAAACTCAGACCATGACCGCCGGGCCTGGAAAGTTCCCCTATCAACCTCTACTGATCAGGGCAAGTGAAACTTGCCTCAACGCGGTCACTTCAGCCGCACGAGGTGAGGCGGGTGATGTCGCCGGCGGCGCGGACCAGGAACGACAGCCCGCCATCTTGTCGGCACCGCCCCCCGGAGTACCGCGCCCCCCTCATGTGTCGTCGAGCCCGAGGATCTCCTGGATCATCCCGACCACCATCTAGGCTCCCGGTCCGGAGAGGTCGGCGCTGCAGGGCCAGACCGGTGGTGGACGAACTACCCCGGGAGCAGGTGATGAACGAGGCGAACGATCCGATAGCTCTGCGATTGGAAAGGACCCGTGCCAAGCGTGGAATCGCCCTGTCCGATTTCGAGACCTTCATCGACAGCTTCATCACTGCCCTCCGTGATTTCGACCGCGGACGCCGAGTCGATCCAGCTGACGAATCTCTGTTCGCTCCTGACCAACGTCGAGCGCGAGGCGGCACTTCCGGAGTCGGTGACCGACGCGCTGGAGAAGGCGGTCCGGACCGCGGGTGAGGACGGTTCGCTCTCGGTCGAGTTCACGGGAACCCGGACCAAGAGGTTCGCCGATCATCCGGTGCGGATCGACATCGGGCGGATCGAGCGCATCCGTGCAGCACGCCAGACGCCGGCGCCGAAATTGGTGGCCTCGATCTCCGGCCGCCTGCATCACATAAAAGGGATCGAGCAGGGACAGCAGACCGGCCTCTTCTCGGGCGAGCCGATCTCCGATCAGGACCTGGCGGCGGCTCAGGGCATAACCGGGCCGCAAGGTCTGGATGCGATCGGGATCGCGCAGTGGAGCGATGCCGAGGAGGCCTATCTAGCCGCCCTCACCGACGGTTAGATGGAGGCGCCCGACGCGCCCGAGCGGCTTCTGTGCGACACCAGCTTCGTCGCCCACGCCGGCATCCGGCGCGTCAGACCGGAGCGCTACGAGCATTGGGGCAGGCAGATCGTCGCGCGGATCGAGGCTGCGATTCTCGCGATCAGCGTCATCACCCTCGAGTGGGGACGCCTGAGGGACCTGGCAAAGCGAGGCGGGAACGCCATCTCCGACAACGACCTCTGGATCGCCACGACGGCGAGCACCCGGAGATATCCGCTGCTGACCTGCGAGCGGGACCTCTCCCGCCCAAATCGCGCCGGGAACGTATCGGCCTTGGCGGGATCGGAGCTACCGCCGCAGCCGCAGCCGCAGCGGGCCTCCTGCCATCAGCTCCTCCTCGTCCTTCGGGAGCTGGAGGCGGCAGAACCAGCGGCCGATGGCCTCGAGCATCGCGGTCGACTCGAGGGGCTCGGGTTCGCGCAGATCCTCCCGCAGCCCCCGGAGCAGGGCGGCGCGTTTGCGCTTCGAAAGCGCGCCGCCGGTCAGGTCGACCATCAGCTCAAAGGTGCCGATGGGATCGACGCGGCCCCGCCAGTCCAGGAGCAGGGAGTAACCCATGTGCCAGATCAGGAACATTTCGGTGCTCCGGCGGGCCCGGTGCAGGGAGACGGGGCGCGGCGGTGGGCCTCCCGGAGGGATCGGCGCGACGCAGAGCCTGGCATCGGCCGCCCGGCTCATGGTTGCGCCGGGCGCCTCGTTCGTCCGGTGACGATCGCCGTCGCCCAGATGCCGCCGGGCCCGGTGAGCCGGCCGAGCACGACCAGGCGCCGCCCGACGCGGAGCCGGCCGCGTTGCCTGTCGGCGATCTCGTCGGGGACTTCGACCTCGCACACCGCGACGGCCCGGCGGGCCTTCTCGTCGGGGGCGTCGAACGAGATCAACAGGACGGTGACCGGATCGCCGTCGCGGCTCCGGTCGCGGAGGGGCTCCTCGACAATGGTGCCGCCGAGGAGCGCAAGGTTGGCTTCCTCGTCCGGGTCCGGCAGGCTCGGCTCGACCGGGGGGTCCTTGCCGGCGGGCGGCGGCGTTCCCTTGACCGGTTGGCAAGCCTGACGGATGCGTGGCAGGAAGCTCATCCGGCGCCGTCCAAGGCCTCGAGGACCGTGGCACAGGCTTCGCCGACCAGCCGGTTGCGCTCCTCGAGCATGCGGCCTTCCGCCCAACCCGTCGCCTGCGCCACCCGCTCGGCGGCGGTGGAGTCCCGCAACCGGCGAAAGAGCCGCCGCAGGGCGTCGGGGTCTGTCGTCAGCTCGACCGACGCACCCCCCGGGCCATCGCCCCAGCCGAGGTCGTCCAGCACCAGGCGCAGTTCGTCGGAGTACTCGCGGCCGAGCCGCTCGGCGGCGTCGAAATCGGCCGACGACGCGGCCAGCCACACGTCGCCGATGCCGCTCAGCCGGTCGAGGATGCAGTCGTAGAGCGCGTCCCGCTGTTCGGCGGTGATCGTCACCGCCATCTCGAGACGCTGCATCTCTTGAGAGCGCGGGAGACGAGCGCGCCGTGGGAGGGACGCTCGTCTCCCGCTCCGCCGTCGCCGCCCGGCCTGGGAGTGGGCGGCGGTGTTGGGGTGGCGGTGGGGGCGCAGTTCATATGTGGGACTCAGCCGGCCGTGGTCGACCGGGTCTGCCGGAGCGGCCTAATATTGATTGACCACTTGACCGTTTCAGTTCATAGGCCAGGCGTCAATCACACGATGTACGTCAGTCAATACCTGCTGAGTGGGATGGCTTCGGCGCTTTGAGCGCCCGCTCGAAGCCGAGGACCGCCACAACGTAGGGGGCGGTGTCCTCGCCCGACTCCGCGACGCGATTGGCCGCCCTGGCCTTGATCGCGTTCAGCCGCTCCCAGGACTCTTCCTGCTCATGGAACAGTTCCTGACGACCCTCTGCGTCGAGGTTGAACCGATCCCACGCCATGAAATCGCGAGGGTCGTCGAACATCTTTCCGGCCCAGAGCCCGGCCATCATCTCGGCCACCAGCGACTGAATGATCAGGCCGGCGCTGACCTGACGCTCTTGCTCGGTCATCGCCTTGGCTTCCTTTTCGTCGAAGAGCGTCGTGTGGACCGCTCGGAGATAGTGCTGATGGGTGTTGCGACGACGCTTGGTGTCGACGATTTCGATCGATCCGGCGTCCACCAATTCGCGGATGTGGTTGCCGACCTTGTTCAAGGGCTCGTCGATGATGTCGGCGATCTCTGCGGCCGTGTAGGTGCCCTGGTTGAGGACCATCAGGATCTGGGAACGGATGCGGTGGCTGACCGCATACTCCACGACTTCCTCGATGCGCTTTCCCCGCTGACCGGCTCTTTTTATGGTCCCTGCAGCCACTCGCGCCTCCTATAGAGCAGTGGATTCCTGTGCTCAACTATTACCGAGCATGAGACTTTACGGAAAGTCGGCCAGGCCATCGCTCACCATCTGGTGGATAGTTGAATTCGCCTTAGCATCCCCTCCGCTTCGCCCGGTGAATGGACCGGGCCTGGAACTTGGGGAGGGGGTGAAAGGCCATGAAGATGGAGAAGGTTCCGGCTGTCTTGAACAGCGTTCAGACCGGGAAGGCCGTCTAGTCATGGGCCGGACGCGGGGCCTGGCTCGCCGATCTGCCGAGAGGATGGGCCGGGCCCCCGTCATGGCCTCTGCTTTCTGGCCTCCGCGTTCCACGATGGGCTCAGAGTAATGGAACTTTGTGAAGTTTCCTAAATAAGCGGACTTGTGAAGTGCCCTATGGAGCTATTTGCGGATAACGCCGACGATCCCAGGCGTGGGCAACCTCGGCTCCAACCTCAAGGCTGCCCGCCTGAAACTGAGGCTCACGCAGGAGCAGGTGGCCGAACGCAGCGGCGTCCATTCCACGGAGGTGAGCCGGATCGAGGCCGGCAAACGCGACCCCCAGGTATCGACCGTGGAAAAGCTGGCGAAGGCCGTGAAGGTCCGCCCGGGCGAGCTCCTCGAATGAGGCCGCCAAGAAGCCTGCCGTCCACCTTCCCGCGCAGGGTCTGCGCGAGGTGCGCCGGGTACGTCTCGTCGAGCAGGAGCCTCTACCTCCGGTGCATTGAGGTCGCCATGACCACCTCACTCAGTCCTCTTACGACCCCAGCCGAGAGGTCCGGCTTTGCGCATGACCCCGAAGCCCCGCCGGCGCGCGTCGAGGCGCCCGGCGTTGTGGTCCTCGACCAGGGTCAGGACCGTGTCCTGGGAGCACGACTTGTTGGTGCCGATGAAGCCGGTCGGGCCGCGCTTGATCCAGCCGACGACGTAGGTCCCGGGCAGCGGGGCGCCGGTGGCGGGGTCGAGCACGCGGCCGTCGGCGTTGGGGATCGTGCCGGTGGCCTCGTCGTAGGGCAGGCCGGCGACGGGCATGCCGCGGTAGCCGATCGAGGTGATGACGAGGCCGGCGTCGACCGTCTCGCGGTCGAACCGCAGCGCCGTGACCGCGTCCTCGCCGAGCACGCGCTCCGGAGACAGGCCGTAGCGCAGCGTGATCCGCCGCCCCGTCCGGCCGTCGGCGACGAGCGAGCGCAGCAGGTCGACCTTCGGGTCGCCGGCGCGCGTGCCGCCGAGGTCCGCGGGCGGAACCGCGACGACGATGCCCGGCGTCGCGCTGAGTCCCACGAGCTCGGGCAGCGTGAACGCCGATGCCTCGGGCCCGCGGCGCCCGACGACGACGACCTCTTCGACCTGACTGGCCCGCAATGCCGCCAATGCCGCCGGGGCGATGGTCGTGTCGGCCAGCGTCTCGGGGTCGACCGTGAGGATCCGCGCGACGTCCAGCGCGACGTTGCCGTTGCCGACGACGACCGCGCGGCGGTGGGCGAGGTCGAAGCGGCGCTCGGCGTGGTCGGGGTGGCCGTTGTACCAGGCGACGAACTGGGTGGCCGAGGCGACGCCGGGGAGCTCGGCGCCGGGGATCTCCAGCCGCCGGTCGGCGGCCGCACCGACCGCGTAGATCACCGCGTCGTGGGAGTCCCGCAACTGCTCGTGGGTGACGTCGGTCCCGACGTCGACCCCGAGGTGCATTCGCAGGCGCGGGCTCGCGGCGATGCGGTCGAGCTGGCGGGCGATCCGGCGCGTGCGCCGGTGGTCCGGGGCGATCCCCGCGCGGACGAGCCCGTAGGGAGCCGGCAGGCGCTCGTAGACGTCGACACGCGCGTCGGCGACGGTCAGGACCTCGTCCGCCGCGTACATCGCCGCCGGGCCGGACCCGACGATCGCGACGCGCAGCGGGCGTCCCGACCGGCGCACCCGGAGCGGCGGCCGGACCGGCGCCAGCGGCGGTCGCGCGCCCGCGGCGCGGTGGTAGCCGGCGTTGATCGCCAGGAACGCCCGCTCGCCCGGGTCGAGCGCGGTGTGCGGCTTGATCGCGTCGACCGGGCAGGCGCTGACGCAGGCCCCGCAGTCGACGCAGGTCGCGGGATCGACGTGCAGCATCTCCGCCAGCTCGAAGGCCGGGTCGTCCGGCGTCGGCTGGATGCAGTTGACCGGGCAGGCGTAGACGCAGGAGCCGTCGCCGACGCAGGACTGCGTAACGACGTGGGGCATCAGCCGATCGTCTGCGCCTGACGGTCGGGCTCGCCGCGGTAACGGGTGCGCTCGCCGTCGATGCCGAGGCGCCGCCACAGCCGCCGGCTGGCCGCGTTCATCAGCCCGGCTTCCGCGGCCAGCGCGCGCATGTCGCCGAAGTAGGAGGCCATGATCGCGCGGGACTTCGGGCTGCCCCAGAAGGCTTCGCGGTGCACCTCGAGCGGCACGCCGAGCCGGCGCGAGAGCGAGCCGGGCATCGTCATGATCTCCTCGGTCGCGACCCGCATCGCCACCGGGAAGTAGAGCGAGAGCGCGAACCGGCTCACCCGGCCGACCCGCGGCATGTACAGCCGGACGAACTCGTGGGCGAAGGAGATGTGGCGGGCCTCCTCGGCGATGTGGATCTCCATCGTCCGCCGGACCGCGGGCGGGACGTTGCCGCCCTCGCGCAGGATCGACTTCTGGTGGTGGTCGATCGGCTCCTCGCCGGCGAGGATCGAGACCATCAGCGCCAGCGGCAGGTACGCGAGGGCGCCGCCGATGAACGGGGAGGCGCGCCGAAGCCACCGTCGCATCCCGGGGACGTCGACCGCGGCGCGGTTGACGAGCTCCTGGAACATCTGGATGTGGTTGCACTCCTCGGTCATCTCGTGGAGGCAGTAGCGGAACTCCGGCGACCCGTTGGGCAGCGCCACCGCGTACTGCATGAGGCCGCGGATGAGCATGCTCTCGAACGCCGCGCCGACCTTCACCGCGTTCATGATCCGGGCCTTGCCGATCTCGATCTGGCGGTCGAGCGGCTGCGCCTGGTACCACTCGGTGGCGCCGAGCGGGTCGAACGTCGCCGGGAGTACCCAGAGCGGATCCTGCGGATCGATCGCCAGCTCGGGCGAGTCCCACGCGATGTCCTCGTAAGGATCGAAGTGCACGTGCACGGAGCCCTCCGACAGGGTCCGCAGCATCGCTTGGTAGGCCTCGTCGTGACGAGGAACGGCCGACACGGTCATGGCATCGTCCTTTCGGCGGGGTTGGTGACTGCCTGGTCCTGGGCCAGGGCCTGGATGACGGGGCGCGCCAGCAGCAGCAGGCGCGCGAGGTTCTCGATCAGGGCCTCCTCGTCGAGCTTCAGCTCGTCGCGGACGTAGGCGACGAGCAGCTCCTGCGCCGCGCCAACCAGCGCGCGGGCGACCAGCTCGACCTGCGGCGACTCCAGCGCCCAGGGCCCGAAGGCGCCGGCGACCGCCCGCCGGATCACGTCCGCCAGCCGCGCGATCAGCGCCCGCCGCGTCGCCTCGATCGCCGGACTCACCCCGACCACCTCGACGAGGAGGATCCGCGCCCGCCGCGGATCCCCGGTCAACGACCGGACCACCGCCCGCGCCGCCGCGTCGACCGCGACCTCGCTCTCGGTCTGCGCCAACTCGATCGCCGGCCCCACCGCCACCACCAGGTCCCCGACGATCCGCTCCACCAGCGCGACCAGCAACCCTTCCTTGTCCGCAAACGACTCGTAGAAATACCGCTCGGTCAGCCCCGCCTCACGGCACACATCACGCACCCGCGAGTTGGCAAACCCCCGCGCCACGAACACCTCCAACCCCCCCTCGAGCAGCCGCTCCCGCCGCTCCGCAACCCGCCGCTCCGGGCTGATCCCCCGCCACGGACGAACCGGCTCAGGCGTGCGCGTCATGTCGTCTCGAATTCCTGACCATGGCGGATGTCAACAACCTACAAGATGACAACCGCCGAAGTCGACTTCGCCTGCACCCCAGATCGCACCCAGGAGGTCGGCGGTTCGAATCCGCCTAGCTCCGTCGAGGAGAAGGCCTGCAAACGTGTGCCCTTGCTTCCGGCGGTCTCGTTTTGACCACAGGCTCATTTCCGCCGGTGTTTGGGCACTGGTGCCCAAACAGGATTTCGGTTAGCCACTCGTATGGTCATTGCACCAGCTCAATGGCTGGTATGGTTTCCTCATTGCTTGGTCGGCCCCCGGTAAGAGGGGTAGCGGGCTGAGCGCCATGAGGCCCGTCGAAAGATGGGCCTCATGCTTTTCCCGACGGGCCCCGTGAAAGACTGCGCAATTCATGTCTGCCAGTCTGCGTAACGAGGACTACATAGCTTTTCTCGATGAGTCGGGAACCGGAACGCTCCAAGTCGTCTCCGGCGTTTTCATCCCGGTTCGCTGGCTACGTGGGGCAGAGCACCGCTGGCGTACTTTCGCACGCCAGGAACTCGGGAGCCGGACGGGCCAAGTCGAGGTCAAGTCACGGGAGCTGCTCCATGGGGAAGGGATTTCGCTGCATGCCCAGACCCGGCAACTCGAAAGTGGCGCATCGGCACTCACCGCCAAAGCCGCGGGGCGCCAGTTCTTCAGGCGCTCGCTAGAGCACATCGCCGAGATTGCCGAGGTTCGTGTTCTGACCGTTGGCCTGCCGACGACCCGCCCCATCGAGACCTACAACCTCTGGTTCTGGATGGCCTACGCAGCGTTGGTCGAGAAATCGAAATCGCCACGACCGCGTCTCCCGCTTGTCGTCATCGACGGTGAGGATGCCTCGTTCCGGCGTACTCAGGACCTTGTCGCCTATCGCTTCTACAAACGCTTTAGGGGGTGCCAGCCATACGTCAAATCAGGGCGCAGCTGGTTTGTGGGAAGCGCTGTCCTCCAAGACAGCAAGCTACACCCCTTTGTGCAGATGGCCGACCTCACAGCCGGTGCAGGTCGACTGGCGATGACCAGTGGAAAAGCTCCAGGAACCTGGTATGCCACGCATCTTCGTGCACACGGCGAAGAACGTGGACGTGACGTGGATGTCTCAAAACACGCACTCAGCCTGTTGAAACGCAGGTCGCGCCATGACGCATGCGGTAGCGGGTGGCCAGACGCCGTGCTGCCATAGGGACGGGCTCAGGCAACGTCGGTCATGACTCGGATCATTGGCGCCGAATCGGGGCCGGGAGAATATCGACGCGTCGACGCCCGATAATGAATTACATAGAGGCGCGAGAAAGAACACCCTCCCTGACCTCGGAGGGAGAACCTATTGCTCACCTTCTTGAACACCGTCTGAAACTAACGGACGGACGCCTCGACTACCGAGAGACCAGCGCGACCAGGATCGACCCGCGCTGCGGCGCCGACGGGCAACGTGACCTTCTCGCTGGTATGGCCGAGATCGACGTCATAGAGGACCGGAAACTCGAAGTCACCGGTGTTGCGGAGCACGAGGTCAGACATCTGCTCATCGGACTCACGCCACCGCTCCTCGACGGCGACCGGGCGGCCGACTACCAAAGCGGCGATCTTGTCGAAGATCCCAGCCAGGGCGAAGTGCGAGAGGCAGACATCGACGTCGTGCAACTCGGTGTCGATCTCCTCGATGAACAACACGGCCCCCTCCCACTCGGGCTCGTAGGGCGTTCCGATCAGCGAGCGGATCGTCCCCAGGTGGCCACCCAGTAACCGACCGGTGACCGGGTCACCGTCACGGAGCGTCTGCCACTCGCCATGCGGCGGGAGGTCGCCGAGCGGCTCCACGGCGGAGAGCGCCGCGAGCATCGCCGTCTCCGAGTAGGCGGGCAGGGTGCCGAAGTCCATCCCGGTCGGGCCGTGGAAGGTAACGACGCCGGTGAGAGCGTTGAGCGCCAGGACCAGGAGGGAGACATCTGATAGTCCCATGAACAGCTTCGGCGACCGTTCGAACGCCCCATAGTCGATCAACGGCAGCAGGTGCACCGAGCCCTTGCCGCCCATGGCGGCGACGATCAGCTCTACCTCCGGGTCGGCAATCATCGAGTTGAGGTCGGCTGCCCGCTCAGCCGCCGTGCCGCCGAGGTATCCGGCAAGCGACCGGCCGACGCTCTCACCGACAACCACTCTGTGGCCGCGACCCTCCCAGTAGGAAACGGTGTCCGGCAGGAGCGTCCCCCGCGGCGGCGTCGCCGGGGCGATCACTCCGACGGTGGCCCCCTGGCGCAGCGCGGGGGCCACGGTGACGCTCATGCGATCGCTTTCCGGCCTTGCAATCCCGTGATCATCGCAACTACCTCGTTGCGGTCGACCTCGGCGCAGCGGCAGGTGGCGACGTGTGTGCCGCGCCGCATGACCACGATGCGGTCCGCGAGCCGGAATACCTGGTCGAGGTTGTGGCTGACGACCACGATCGCAAGCCCTCGGGTTCGAAGCCGGGCGATCATCTCCTCGACTTTCAGGGTCTCGGCGACGCCGAGGGCCGCGGTCGGCTCGTCGAGCAGGATCAGCGAACGCGCCCAGTGGGTGGCGCGGCTGATCGCGATCCCCTGACGCTGGCCGCCGGAGAGTGCGCTGATTCGCACCTGGGCTGAGGGAATCCTGATGTCCAGCTCGTCGACCAGCTGCTGGGTCTCTTGCGCCATCCGCTTGCGATCGAGACGGCCAAACCGGGTGGTCAGCTCTCGGCCGAGGAAGAGATTCATGTAGACGGGCTGATGGTCGACCAGTGCGAGGTCCTGGTAGACGACCTCGACCCCGGCCGCGCGGGCGGCAATCGGGTCGTGAAATCGATGGGGCTCACCGTCCACGTAGATGGTGCCACCGCTGGGTCGGTGGACACCGGAGATCAACTTGATCAACGTCGACTTGCCAGCGCCGTTGTCGCCGACCACGGCGACGATTTCGCCGCGCTCGACCTCGAGGTCGATCCCGGCGAGCGCGACGACGCCGCCGAAGTCCTTGCGCAGCTGCTCCAACCGCAGCGCGGTCATCGGGCAGGCTCCCGCAGCGTCAGGGCGACGGCGACGAGGATGATCACGCCCTGCGCGATCTGCTGTTCGGAGGTCGAGAAGCCAGAGAGGATTAGGCCGTTGTTCACCACCCCGAGGATCAGCGACCCGACCAGGGCGCCGACCACGGTGCTGCGCCCGCCGAGCAGCCGGGTGCCGCCGATCACAACCGCGGCGACGACCGTGAGGAGGTCGGTGGTACCGAGCGAGTAGGAGGCTCCGTGGAGGTTCGCGGTGTACATGAGTCCGGCGAAGGAAGCTGAGAGGCCGCTGGCGACGAGGACGCCGGTCCTAACCCGCCCGACCCGGACGCCCGAGACCTGGGCCGCCGCGGCGTTGTCGCCGCTGGCGAGAACATGGGCGCCGACCCGGCGGTGGCGCAGAACATAGTGACCGACCGCGACGATCACCAGGGACCAGATGATCAGCGTGGAGACACCCAGCACCTCCCCCGAACCGAACAGGTCGTTGAACGTTTCGTTCACCGAGGGGACCGATTCGAGGTTGGTGACGCGCTGCGAGAGGCCGGTGAAGAGGCCCATCGTCCCGAGCGTCACCAGGAACGACGGCAGGCGCAGCCTGGTCACCATGGTGCCGTTCAGGAGGCCGACGGCGGCACCGGTGCCGAGGCCGGCGGCGATCCCCAGGATGGCGGCGTCGGTTTCTCTTAGCACCAACGCGGCGACCAGGCTGGAGAGGGCGACGATGGCACCGATCGAGAAGTCGACCTCGCCGGCGCCCAGGACGAAGGCGGTGGCGACGGCCATCACCGTGATCGGCGCCGTTGCTTCGAGGATGTTGAGGAGATTGCGACCGCTGGTGAAGCCGTCGTTGCGAAGAGTGATGCTGAAGAAGAGGAAGATCGCGACGAAGCCGAGGTAGACCGCGTACCGATCGGGTTCGATCGCCCGCAGTCGCTGTGTCAGAGAAGGGCGCCGATCACCCTGGCCGGCCGCGAGCTGGGGGCTGCGGCCGGCAAGGGGGGAGGAGGACGGATCGGCCTGCATCGGCAGCTATCCGAGCGCTTCGAGGACCGTCGAAGGCGCGCTCTTGTGGAGCGATTCTTCGTAGGCTTCTTCGACGTTTTCGGGGGTCACGGTGATCGACCCGACGACCGAGAATGCGGGTGCCGTTTTACCGACCAAGGAGTAGGCGGCGACCCGGGCGAGGCCGGTGCCGATTTCGAACGCTTTGTCCACGACGATGGCAGCGACCTGGCCTTCCTTGATCATGTCGGTGACGACCGTGTCGTTGAGGTCGAGGGTGACGACTTTGGTGGTCGAGTTCTTGGCCGCACGCAGCGCCGCCAACACCTGTTCGGCCGGTTCGGCCCAACTCGCGTAGATCCCAGCCAGGTTCGGGTGCTGGGCGATCATGCCCTGGGCGACTTCCTGGACTTTGGTCGGGTCGGTGAATCCCGATTCGGCGACGATCTCCATTTTCGGGTACTTCTTGCGGATCGTGCTGGCGAACGCCGCGTCACGTTGATTGGTCACGTAGTAAGGGATGTTGTAGTTGATCATCCCGATTTCCCCTTCTTCCCCGACGCTTTCGGCGAGAGCTTCCGCTGCCATCGCGCCCATCGTGTAGAGGTCGTCGGTGACGATCCCGACGTACTGTTTGCCGGGTTCGTAGCCTTCCGGCACCGTCGACAGGAAGACCAGTTCGGCTCCTGCCTTGCGCACTTCGTCGTACATCGTCGCCGCGGTGCTTGGATCGACCGGTGCGCTGATCACCACGTCGGGTGACTTAGCCAGCGCTGCCTTCAGGTCGGAGGCCTCCTTGGACGTGTTGAATTCGGCGTGGCTGGACGAGGTGATCTCGACCCCGAGGTTGCCGAGTTCTTCTTCCACCCCGGACTGGACGGCTTCGGTGAACGGCGCGTTGGCCGCCCAGACGAGGGCCACCTTGTAGTCACCTTCCTTCAGTTTTTCTTCCTCTTCCGGGCTGAGGCTGAGACTGGAGACCTGGACCGGTTTTTCGCCGTTCGGGCCTTCGGTCTTGGTCACGGTCTTTTCCGCAGGTGATTCTTCGGACGCGCCGGTACTCGAACCTCCACCGCCGCAGGCGGAGAGCACAAGAGCGAGAAGGACGGCCAAGAACGCGGTCAGGGCAAGGGGACGTTTGGCAGGCATGTTTCTCCGGTTTTCAGGGGCTGGTGGCAGTGCCAGAAATGGACTAGACCAATTATCCGCGAGACCGTACTACGGTCGCTGCGGCGGTGTCAAGCGCGCGCGCGACATTCGCCGCCTGCTCGCGGATCTCGGTGATTC
>Ga0153954_1000704_pt1 | contig 23615 bp, 21 predicted proteins | sample TSFL038MetaG_FD_102277 | JGI IMG/M metagenome (GOLD analysis project Ga0153954, IMG submission 102277) | Attine ant fungus gardens microbial communities from Florida, USA - TSFL038 MetaG | ecosystem: Host-associated > Fungi > Mycelium > Unclassified | place: USA: Florida, Wekiwa Springs State... | reverse complement strand
TGGTTGCGAGATCGACCACGACCGACTGCTTGCCGCGGTTGAGCCAGACGAAATAGCTGCTCTGGCCTTTCGCGGCGGCATCATAGCCGCGGGCGAAATCGCCCTCGGGGCGCTCGATCTTGATCACGGTGGCGCCGGCATCCGCCAGGCGCGACGAGCAGAACGGCGCGGCGACCGCCTGTTCCACGGCAATGACGGTTATTCCCTCAAGCGGCAGCATTTTCGTTTCTCATGCTTTTGCGCATCTCCTGCATCGGCGAACCGGTTCCCACTTCGCCGGGACATGCATCAGTAGGAGCGGGGCATGCCCAGCACATGCTCGGCGACGAAGGACAGCACCAGATTGGTCGAGATCGGCGCGACCTGGTAGAGCCGCGTCTCGCGGAATTTGCGCTCGACGTCATATTCTTCCGCGAAACCGAAGCCGCCATGGGTCTGGATGCAGGCATTGGCCGCTTCCCAGGACGCGTCGGCCGCAAGCATCTTCGCCATATTGGCTTCCGCGCCGCAATCGAGCCCGGCCTCGTATTTGCGGGTCGCTTCCTTCACCATCAGCTCGGCGGCGCGCATCGAGGCATAGGCCTTGGCGATCGGAAACTGGATGCCCTGATTCTGGCCGATCGGCCGGCCGAACACCGCGCGTTCCTTGGCGTAGCCGGTTGCCTTCGCGATGAACCATTTGGCATCGCCGATGCATTCGGAGGCGATCAGGATGCGCTCGGCGTTCATGCCGGAGAGGATGTAGCGGAAGCCCTTGCCTTCCTCGCCGATCAGGTTTTCGGCCGGCACCCTCATGTCGGTGAAGAACACCTCGGTGGTCGAGTGGTTCATCATGGTGCGGATCGGGCGGATGGTGAGCCCGGCCTTCCGCGCCTCGCGCATGTCGACCAGGAACACCGACAGACCGTCGGTGCGCTTTTTCGCCTGCTCCTTCGGCGTGGTGCGCGCGAGCAGGATCATCAGGTCGGAATACTCGGCGCGGCTGGTCCAGATCTTCTGGCCGTTGACGATGTAGCTGTCATTGCCCTCGCGTTTGGCGAAGGTCTTCAGCGACGACGTATCCGTGCCGCTGGTCGGCTCGGTGACGCCGAAGGCCTGCAGCCTGAGCTTGCCGCTCGCGACCTGCGGCAGCCATTTCGCCTTCTGCTCCTGGCTGCCATGCCGCAGCACGGTCCCCATCGTGTACATCTGGGCGTGACAGGCGCCGGCATTGCAGCCCGCACGGTGGATCTCTTCCAGGATCGCGGTTGCGGCCGACAGCTTCAGGCCCGCGCCGCCATATTCTTCCGGGATCAGCACCGAGAGGTAACCGGCCTCGGTCAGCGCGTCGACAAAGGCGGACGGATAGGCCATCTCGCGGTCGAGCTTGCGCCAATATTCCCCGGGGAACTGGGCGCAGAGCTTTGCCACTGCGTCGCGGATGTCGGCGTGTTCGTCTTGCTGGTTCTCTTGCTGGTTCTCTTGGGCGGTCATTGGAGCTCGGCTGGCGGATCAAAGGAGGCGCGAAGGCTCTCGATGAGGCCTCGGGCGCCGGCCTTGGTTAGCAGGGCCGACCGGTCCGCGGTAGTCTCTAAATGCCGGTCGGATTACCCTGGTATGCGCACCGGCAGGGACTCGTAGCCCTTGATGAAGCTGGAATAGATCCGCTTCGGCTCGCCCACCACCTCGATCCGCTCGAAGCGCTTGAGCATCTCCTGCCAGACGATCTTGAGCTGCAGTTCGGCGAGCCGCATGCCGACGCAGCGGTGGATGCCGAAGCCGAAGGACAGATGCGTGCGCGGCCGCGGCCGGTCGATGATGAATTCGTCCGCACGGTCGATCATTTCCTCGTCGCGGTTGCCGGAGACGTACCACATCACCACGCGGTCGCCTTTCCTGATCCTCTTGCCGCCGATCTCGGTGTCCTCGAGCGCGGTGCGCCGCATATGGGCGAGCGGCGTCTGCCAGCGGATCACTTCCGGCACCATGGAGTCGATCAGTTCGGGGTTTTCCCGCAGCTTCCGGTATTGGTCCGGATTTTCGTTCAGCGCCAACACCGAGCCGGTCATGGTGTTGCGGGTGGTGTCGTTGCCGCCAACGATGAGCAGGATGATGTTGCCCATCAGGTTGTCGGGGTCCATGTGGCGCGTGGCGTCGCTGTGCGCCATCATCGAGACCAGGTCGTTGCGCGGCTCGGCATTGACGCGCTCATTCCAGAGGCGGGCAAAATATTCGCGGCACTCGTCCATCTCCTGGCGGCGCTGCTCGGCCGATTCCACGATGCCGCTCTTGGGCAGCGCGGTCGAGACGTCGGACCAGCGCGTCAGCTTGCGCCGCTCGTCCCAGGGGAAGTCGAACAGCGTCGCCAGCATCTGCGTCGTCAGCTCGATCGAGACGCGCTCGACGAAATTGAAGGTTTCGTTGCGCGGCAGATTGTCGAGCACGGTCGCCGAGCGCTGGCGGATCAGCTTCGCCAGCTCGTCGAGATGATCAGGCGTGAACATCGGCGACACCGTCTTGCGCTGCGCGGCGTGCCTGGGCTGGTCCATCGCGATGAAGCTCGGCCAGTCATAGCCGGGCGGCGCGTCCCTGATCGAGATGCCGCCGAGCGTGGCGTCGGAGGAGAAGATGCCGTGACTGGTGTCGACATGCATGATGTCGTTGTATTTCACGACCGACCAATAGGGCTCGATCGGCGCATTCGTGCAGTAGTGTACCGGCTCTTCCTTGCGCAGCCGCTCGAACCACGGCCACAGCGTGTCGTTCTGGAATAGCCGCGGCGCGCCTGGATGAAAATCCTTCAATGGCGTCGAATAGGCCTCTTCGCGCGCCTGTGCCAACAACTCGGTCTTGTCGGGGCGAATGGCAGTCTGGACGTTCATCGATCGCTCCGGTGCTGTTACCTCTCCCGCTTGCGGGGGAGGTCGCATTGCATCGAAAGATGCAATGCGGGTGGGGGAAACTCTCTCCACATCGGCACTGCATCTGTGGCGGCACCCCCACCCCAGCCCTCCCCCGCAAGCGGGAGAGGGAGCGCAGTTCCGTCGTGGTTACGGTTCAATTCATCGCGACGCGACCGCCTCAGGCTGAAATGCGGACCGGCAGGTGCTCGATTCCCTTGACGAAGCTCGAATATATCAGCTTGGGCGCACCCACCACCTCAATATTCTCGAAGCGCTTGAGGATTTCTTCCCAGATGATCTTGAGTTGCAGCTCGGCCAGACGGATGCCGACACAGCGGTGAATGCCGAAGCCGAACGACAGATGTGTGCGCGGCCGCGCCCGATCAATCAGGAACTCATAGGGACGTTCGATCGCTTCCTCGTCACGGTTTCCCGAAACGTACCACATCACGACCTTGTCACCCTTGCTGATCCGATGTCCGCGGAACTCGATGTCCTCGAGCGCCGTGCGGCGCATATGCGCGAGCGGCGTCTGCCAGCGGATCACCTCCGGCACGAAACTGTCGATCAGCGCCGGATTCTTCCTCAGCTTCTCATACTGGTCCGGATGCCGGCCCAGCGCCAGGATCGAGCCCGACATGGTGTTGCGGGTGGTGTCGTTGCCGCCGACGATCAGGAGGATCAGATTGCCGAGGAAGTTTTTCGGGTCCATGTCGCGCGTGGCGTCGCCATGGGCCATCATCGACAATAGATCGCTCTTCGGCGGCTGGTCGATGCGCTCCTTCCAGAGCCTTGCGAAATAGGTCGCGCATTCCATCAGTTCGGCCTGCCGCTCGTCCTCGGTAGCGACAAGGCCGCCGGGACCAGGGATCGTGGTCGCGATGTCGGACCAGCGGGTGAGCTTGCGGCGGTCCTCCCAGGGAAAATCGAACAGCACCGCGAGCATCTGCGTGGTCAAGTCGATCGAGACGCGATCGACCCAGTCGAACATTTCGCCTCTCGGCAGATGGTCGAGGCATTCGGCCGAGCGCTTGCGGATGTTGATCGCGAGCTGGTCGAGATGCGTCGGCGTGAACATCGGCGCCACGGTCTTGCGCTGCGCGGAGTGGCGCGGCTGGTCCATGGAGATGAAGCTTTCGCGGCGGAGGTCCGGCGCGACGTCGCGGATGGTGATGCCGCCGAGCGCGGAGGCCGAGGAGAACACCGCGTGGTTGGTCTCGATGTCCATGATGTCGTTGTACTTGGTCACCGACCAGTACGGACCGAACATGCTGTCCCGGGTGTAGTGGACCGGGGCTTCCTTGCGCAGCCGGTCGAAATAGGGCCAGAACGTATCGGTCCTGAACAGTTCGGGATCGCCGGGATCGAATTCGTCAAGCGGCAGCGAAAAGGCGCGTTCGCGCGCGGCCTTGCGATTGTGGTTGTCGGCGAGATCGATGGTCCCGTGCATGGGCGGCTCCCGGATTTCTCTTCCCTGATAGCGCCTCAGAGGGTGCTTTGCCGCGAATTACATCCCCTTGCGTGTGTCCGCGCAAGCCTGACCGTTGCCGTGAGCCAACAGGCCGCAGGCGGTCATCCCGAACTGCGCCCGTTTCTGCCCGTGACAAGCGCAATTCGAGCGAATATGGCTGTTTCAAACAACGTTCGATTTGCCGGAGGCGCGACGCCATGATCCCCAACGCGTATCGGATATTCAATTTCGACCTCGGTGAGACCGCGGATGCGATTCGCGAGACCGTGCATGATTTCGCCAGCAACGAGATCGCGCCGCGCGCCGCCGAGATCGACAGGAGCAACCAGTTTCCGCGCGACCTCTGGCCGAAGATCGGTGCGCTCGGCCTGCACGGCATCACGGTCGAGGAGGAATATGGCGGGGCCGGGCTCGGCTATCTCGAACATTGCGTCGCGCTGGAAGAGATTTCGCGCGCGTCCGCGTCGGTCGGCCTGTCCTACGGCGCGCATTCCAATCTCTGCGTCAACCAGCTCCGGCGCAACGGCAACGAAGCGCAGAAGCGGAAATATCTGCCGAAGCTGATTTCCGGCGAGCACGTGGGATCTCTCGCCATGTCGGAGCCGGGCTCGGGCTCGGACGTGGTGTCGATGAAGACCCGCGCCGACAAGAAGGGCGACCGCTACGTGCTCAACGGCAGCAAGATGTGGATCACCAATGGTCCGATCGCAGAAACTTTGGTGGTCTACGCCAAGACCGATCCGAATGCCGGTCCGCGCGGTATCACCGCCTTCATCATCGAGAAAGGCATGAAGGGATTTTCCACTGCGCAAAAGCTCGACAAGCTCGGCATGCGCGGCTCCGACACCTGCGAGCTGGTGTTCGAGGATTGCGAGGTGCCGGCGGAGAACGTGCTGGGTGAGGTCGGCCGCGGCGTCAACGTCTTGATGTCGGGCCTCGACTATGAGCGCGCGGTGCTCGCCGCGGGGCCGCTCGGCATCATGCAGGCCTGCATGGATGTGGTGCTGCCTTATGTGCACGAGCGCAAGCAGTTCGGCGAGCCGATCGGCAGCTTCCAGCTCGTGCAGGGCAAGATCGCCGACATGTACACGACCATGAATGCCTCGCGCGCCTATGTCTATGCGGTGGCGAAAGCCTGCGACCGCGGCGAGACCACGCGCGAGGACGCGGCCGGCGCGATTCTCTATGCTGCGGAGAAAGCGACGCAGTGTGCGCTGGACGCGATCCAGCTCCTCGGCGGCAACGGCTATATCAACGACTATCCGACCGGCCGCCTGCTCCGTGACGCAAAACTCTACGAGATCGGCGCCGGCACCAGCGAAATCCGCCGCATGCTGATCGGCCGCGAGCTGTTCGAGAAGTCGGCGTAGGCCCTAATGAGATTTGCGTCCGCGGATGCATACCCCTCATCTGTCGCGGACTTCGTCCGCGCCACCTTCTCCCACAAGGGGAGAAGGAACGGAGTTCGCGCCGACGAACTTGAGGAGGTCGCCAGCTTCCGATCATGCGTGGAGACAGCCGATGACTGACGTCCCTACCTGGTTGCCTTGCGCATCACGCCTTCGACGTAGGCTGATTTGGCGTCGGTATACGCCTCGCGATCAGTCTGATGCTCGGTGGCAAGTCGCCTTTTGAGCCGCTCGTAGGTCCTGGCTTCCTCCGGATGAGCGCGCAAATAATCCCTGAACGCCAATCGCTGCCACATCTCTCCGTGCGGCTCCGTTACATGCACATGGTGGGAGCGCTTCGGTCCAAAAGGGGGCATGCCTTTGACGAAGAACATTCGGTCCTTCTTCGGATTCTCGGCCCAATAGACATAGTCAAGCTCTCGAAGAGCTTCGACAAAGGTGGCTTGCGCATCGGCCAGTGATCGGACCGCAATCAGGATATCTATGATGGGCTTGGCCGATAGACCGGGGATGGCCGTGCTTCCGAAATGCTCAAGTCCCACGATCAAAGAGGGATCAAGTGTCGCCCGCAATCGTCTGGCCTCTTCGTCGAATAGTATAGGCCAGCGCGGATCATAGTCGACGATCTCGATCTCATCCATGTGCTTGGTTCCGTCATCAGGCATCAATGCGGCTACGGTTATGTTAGTGGGTCCGCGCCCTGCCACCTATACCGCCAAACGGAGATCCCAAACCGCCTGCATCGCGTCGAACGCCTGCGCGATCGCCGGCTCCTGGCGACGGGAGGAGAGGCAGGCGAGGCTGAGATCGCAGCTCAGGGAGACCGCGTCCGCGACGACGAAGTTGCGCTCGCGCGTGACGCGCGCGAGCACGGTGTCTCGGGCGAGGCTGAGACAGATGCCGGATTCCACGAAGTCCGTCATCGCCTCTTCCTGATCGGTGCCGGCCACGCGCGGCGGCAGTCGGCCGAGCGGACGGAAGATGTCGTCGAGCATTCTTCGGTGCGCCGATTTCGGCGGTGTTGCGAGCCAGGGCAGGCCGGCCAGATCCGGCCAGTCCTTGCCCATCACCTTGTCGCTCCATTCCGCCGGCGCGATCACGCGGTAGATGTAGCTCATCAGTGGCATCAGATGGAATTTACCGTCCTCGATGCTGCGTGAGGCGAACGGCTGCGACGACGGTGACGGCGCTGGCGCTGGCGTCGCATCGACATAGTAGCCGACATCGAGCTCACCGGCGCCGATCTGGTTCAGCACCTGATCGGTGATCCCGAAGCGCAGGAACACTTCAGTCTGCTTCGACGACGAGGTGAGGCTGCGGACGAACGGGCCCAGCCGAATGAATTCCGGATCCAGGATGGTGCCGACGCGGAGCGTTCGGCACCGCGTCTCCTTGAGCGAGTTGGCCACCACGCCAAAATCAAGCGCCGCAGCAACCGACTTGTGCGCGAGCGGCAGCAGCGCAGCGCCTGCCTCGGTCAGGGTAAAGCCGTTCGGAGTGCGGTTGAACAGTTGCAGGCCCGTCGCCTCCTCCAACGCCTTGAGCTGCAGGCTGACAGCCGGCTGGGTCAGGTTCAGCAATGCTGCGGCCCTGGAAACGGTGCCTTCGCTTGCGACCGTGATGAAGCAGCGCAAGGTCTGGGAACGAGGTAGTTCACTCATTTGCAAGACTTATACCACACTTCGCGTTGCCCGTTGGATGCGAGTTGCCCCTCAAGTCACGGTTCTTGACAACGTAGACTTTAGGCCGCGAAAAAAGTCCCACCCAACCTGGCTGCGTGACGCGCCGCACAATACGCATGTCGCTGTTGACGTGAAATGTTCGCAAAGTCCACCTAGGGTTTATCGAACCCGAAAGCTTTGGGTCCGACAAATGGGTAGATTTTCTCGAACTTTGATGTTGTTGGATTGTCGCGGAGTTGACGTGTGAACCAGATGAATTGGGTGCCTTTGCACCGCGAGCCGCCGCAACCGCCGCCTTCGTCAGTCTCGTTCACCGGCAACCGTGGTGACTTCATCCGCCTCGTGATGAGGGGAGCCGCGCTGGAGCTTGTCACCGCGGGCTTCTACCGGTTCTGGCTCGCCACCGATATTCGCCGGCATCTGTGGTCGAACACGCTCATCGATGGCGATACCGCGGAATATACCGGGCGCGGCAAGGAGCTGTTGATCGGCTTCCTGTTCGCGATGGCGATCCTGGTGCCAATCTATCTCGCTTATTTTCTGGTGAGCGTCGAGGCCGAGCGCTTCAAGGGATTCGCCAGCTTTCCGCTGATCCTTGCCTTTTATGCCTTCGGCCAATTCGCGATCTATCGCGCCCGGCGCTATCGGCTGACCCGCACGGTGTGGCGCGGCGTCCGCTTCTGGATGGACGGCTCGGGCTGGGCCTATGCCTGGCGCGCGGTGCTTTGGGGATTCCTGGTGATCCTCACGCTCGGCTTCGCGCTGCCGTGGCGGGAGGCCGCGCTCGAACGCTACAAGATGCGGCATTCCTGGTACGGCGATCTGCAGGGCAGTTTCGAGGGCAGGGGCCTGGAGTTCTTCAAGCGCGCCTGGTGGCTGTGGCTGGCCGTGCCGTTTGCGATCGTCCTGTTTCCGCTGTTTCCCTTCGTCTATGCCCAGTTCAAGGCTATCGAGTGGCGCTGGTGGCTTTCAGGCATCAGGTTCGCCGCGGTGCGGGTGGAATCGAAATTGCCGCGTGCCGCGTTGATCGGGCTCTACTGGAAGGTCATCGGCTGGTACGCGCTGGCGTGCATCGCCGTCGGCATCTACTTTGCCGTCTGTGCCGGCATCGTCGCCGCGCTCCACGGCGGCTTTCAGCAAGGGGCTCAGCCGGAACTCCTGAAGAATATTCCAATGCTGGTCCTGATGATCATCGGTTATCTGGGCTTGATCCTCTCGCTCAATGTCGTCCTGCGCGTCTATCTGCTGCGCGACGTCTGGGTGGCGGTGCTTGAGTCCGTGCAGGTGCACGACATCGGCGCGGCAGCCAATGTCACCGCCAAGGGCGAGCTGGCGACCGCGCTCGGCGAGGGATTTGCCGACGGTCTCGACGTCGCCGGATTCTAGGCGTGAGCATTTCCGAAGACGGAGCCCTGCATCGGGATCATCCGCCGACCGTGTTCTTCGACGGCGCGTCGAGCCGGCGGCGCATCGTCAGGCTCGTCTTCGCCGACACGCTTGAGATCAGCGAGACTGACGCGGCTTCCGTTTGCTGGGTCTATGACGATATCCGTGAGGCCGATAGTCCCCCTGGCATGCTGCGCGTGAGCTGCCTGTCTGCGCCGGTGCTGGCGCGGCTTGAAGTTCGTGACACGGCGCTCGCGGCGGAGCTGAGGTCGCGCTGCGCGCGGTTGGGCGAGAACCGGATCGACGGCCGCGCGATCGCGAAGATCGTCGGCTGGTCGTTGGCCGCGGTGGTCTCCATCGTCATGGTCGTGCTGTTCGCGATTCCCTTTGCCGCCGACCGGCTCGCACCGCTGGTGCCGGAAGCCCTGGAGAAGCGCCTCGGCGACGCCAGCGACGTGCAGATCAAGGCCATCTTCGGCAGCGGCGTCTGCACCAACGCCGCGGGGCAGGCCGCTTACGCAAAGCTCCTGAACGAGCTGCGCCGAACCGCCGGCCTCGACACCGCGGTGCAATCCGCCGTGGTGTCCACCAAGGTGCCGAATGCCTTCGCGCTGCCGGGTGGCAAGGTCTACCTGTTCAGCGCGCTGCTGGAGAAAGCCCGCAACCCGGACGAGATCGCGGGCGTGCTCGCGCACGAGCTCGGACATCTGAAGCATCGCGATAACATGCGCGGCCTGATCTATAATGGCGGCACGTCTTTCCTGATCGGGCTTCTGTTCGGCGACGTCACCGGCTCCGGCGCGCTGATCTTTGCGTCTCGTTCGCTGGTGACGGCGTCGCATTCGCGCGAGGCGGAGGAAAATGCCGACAGCTTTGCGATCGAAGTGATGCACAAGCTCGGCCGCTCGCCCAAGCCGATGGGCGAGCTCCTGTTCCGCGTGACCGGCAAGGAAGGCGATAGCTCGCTGACCCTCATGGCAAGCCATCCGCTGACCGAGGATCGCCTGAAGCGCATGAGCGCCGAGGACCGTCCGCCGAGCGGCCCGCCGCTGCTGACCGACAAGGAATGGGCCGCCCTGAAGGCGATCTGCGACGAGCCGGCGAAGAAATAAGCCGTCATTCCGGGATGGTCCCAAGGACCAGACCCGGAATCTCGAGATTCCGGGTTCGCCTCTTCGAGGCGCCCCGGAATGACGGCGCAAAACAAACCTAGGTCAGATCCGACCATGACGAGCTGGTTTGTCAATCCGGCAGCTTGTTCACCTTCTTCACCCAGGCGCGCGCGTCGGCGAGCGCGTCGGGCAGCACGGCCTTGACCTGCTCGACCGTCATGCCGGGCTTGATGCGGGGATCGTAGAGCAGGTTGAGGATGTACTGGTCGTAGACGTCGAAGAAGCCCATGGAAACCTTGTCGTTGAACATGGTCCAGGGCACCGAGCTGGTATCGTTGATCGGCCCGAGCGACTGCAACAGCTCCTCATAGGCGCAATCGAAAAAGACGAACTCACCATTGTCGATAGTGAGGATGACGTCGGAATGGGTGATCTCGTAGTTCTCGTTCTTGCGGAAACCGGACAGGCATTGCGGATCGAGCGAGGTCTTGATCTCGTGCGCGCGCTCGCTGCCATAGTCCCTGGCGATGGTCCGGTAGAGGTCGCGGTCGCGCACGAGCTGTACGGTGATTGTGGCGTCCTCGGCCTTGTCGGCCATCGCGATGTCGAGATGCTGGATGCGGTTTCCGATATCGGCGACGACCCTCGCCAGTTCGGCCTTGCGGTCGGCGCGGTTGCCGCTGGCGAACACGCGCACCGGCCCGTCATATTTGCGGATGCGGTCGACGCGGCCGGCCAGATGATATTCGGCGCCGAAGCTCGTCTTCATGAAGCCCTCGACGATCTCGGCGTCGGTAAAGCTCTTCTTCTCCGCGCGCTGGCGCGCGGCGATGGTGGGAATCTCGGACGATGCCGGTGCTGGCCAGCACAGCGCGGCGAGCGCGGCCGTCAGGACGGCGGTCGCGCAACATCGCGAAAACGAGGAGGAGGCGGGTATCATCGCGCGACGCTGCCGCAACCGGGCGGCGCATGCAAGGCTCGTGCGGCTCCCGCCGGCAGCGTCTAATTCTTGACGATCACCGTGGCGCCGACGGGAACGCGATCATAGAGATCGATCACGTCCTCATTGGTCATGCGAAAGCAGCCCGACGACACCGCCTGGCCGATCGTCTCCGGCTCGTTGGAGCCATGGATGCGATAGAGCGTCGAGCCGAGATAGAGTGCCCGCGCGCCGAGCGGATTCTCGATGCCGCCGGCCATGTGGCCGGGCAGATCAGGCCGGCGCCGGCGCATCTGCGCGGGCGGGGTCCAGCCTGGCCATTGCCGCTTGGCGCTGACGTGATGGACGCCGCTCCAGCGGAAGCCGTCGCGGCCGACGCCGATGCCGTAGCGCAACGCCTCGCCGCCCGGCAGGATCAAATAGAGCCGCCGTTCGGCCGTGTTCACCACGATGGTGCCCGGCGCGTAATTGGTGGGGTAGTCGACGGTGGTGCGGGGGATGGGGCTCGCCCCGCCGCCGCCGTTGAAGAAGTTCGGCCCGCCGCCCATGATGTCCCGGGAGTCGAAGAAGCCTTGAGCTTGCGCATGGGGCGCGCCTGCCACCAGTGCCGCGGCAGCGACCAGAACCAACATCCCCCGGGTCATTTTCTTCCTCACGAAAACTGCAGCCAATCCGCAAAACTTGCCATAACGGGCCAGTTTCGGGAAGCCATGTCGGGAAGCCATGGCCGCGTGACAGGCGGAGTTTCAAATGTCGGGGTTAAGAAGCTCTGCGTCATACGGGTGCAACAATGCGGCATCCCCCTTTGACGAATGTCTGGAACAGTGGTTGATCTCCTGAGCGCAACTACAGCCTCGCGAACGGGAGCGGAACGATGAACGGTGCGGAAAGTCTGGTGCGGACCCTGGTCGCGGGCGGCGTTAACGTCTGTTTCACCAATCCCGGCACGTCGGAGATGCACTTCGTCGCCGCGCTCGACCGTGTCGAGGGCATGCGTTGTGTGCTCGGCCTGTTCGAGGGCGTGGTGACGGGTGCGGCCGACGGCTATTACCGCATGAAGGGTACGCCGGCCTCGACGCTGCTGCATCTCGGTCCCGGCCTCGCCAATGGCTTGGCCAACTTGCATAACGCCAAGAAGGCGCATTCGGGCATCGTCAACATCGTCGGCCAGCACGCGACCTACCACATCGCGCTCAATGCGCCCCTGACCTCCGATATCGAAGGCTTGGCGCGGCCGATGTCGGAATGGGTACGGACCTCGCCCGACGCCAAGTCGGTCTCGGCTGATGGCGCGGCCGCGATCGCCGCGGCCAGCGGCTCCCCGCCGCAGATCGCAACCCTGATCCTGCCGGCGGACACCGCCTGGAACGACGCCGACGGCATCGCCAAGATGCCGGCACCGAAGCAGCAGCCGGGCTTCTCCGCGGCGGCGGTGGAGAAGGCGGCCAAGGTGCTGCATTCCGGCGGCGACACCAATCTGTTGCTCGTCACCGGCGGCGCGCTCACCGAGCAGGGGCTTGCGCTGGCGCAGCAGATCGCCGGCAAGACCGGCTGCAAGGTGATGGGCCAGACCTATCACCCGCGCATGGCGCGCGGCCGCGGCCGCTTCTCGATCGACCGCATTCCTTACGTGATCGAGTCGGCGCTGCCGATCCTGAAGAATTTCAAGAACATCGTGCTGGTCGAAGCCCGCGATCCCGTCGCCTTCTTCGCCTATCCGAACAAGCCGAGCATGCTCAAGCCTAAGGGCTGCGAGGTGCATCAGCTGACCGAATGGGGCGAGAATTCGGTTGCGGCGCTGGAAGCGCTCGCCGATGCGCTCGGCGCCAAGCCGACCGACGTCAAGCCGCAGAAGCTCGCCGAGCTGAACAAGCCGACCGGGGCGCTCAACTACACCTCGATCGCACAGGCGATTGCGTGCGCGATTCCCGAGAACGCCATCATCGTCGATGAGTCCATCACCACCGGCCGCGGCTTCTTCCCGCCGACGGCCGCAAGCGCGCCGCATGACTGGCTTCAGAACATGGGCGGCTCGATCGGCTTCTCAACCCCGGTCGCGACCGGTGCCGCGGTCGCCTGCCCGGACCGCAAGGTGATCTGCATGGTCGGCGACGGCAGCGCGATGTACACCATCCAATCCTTGTGGACCCAGGCGCGCGAGGGGCTGAACGTCGTGACTATCGTATTCGCCAACCGCATCTATCAGATCCTGCGCGGCGAGTTCGACGGCGTCGGCGCCGGCGAACCCGGCCAGCGCGCGCAGGACATGTTGAAACTCGACCGTCCGACCATCGATTTCGTCGCGCTCGCCAAGGGCATGGGCGTGGAAGGCCGCGCGGTCACCACCGCCGACGACTTCAACAAGGCGCTGGCGGAAGCCATCGCCGCCGAGGGGCCGCGTCTGATCGAGGTGCAGTTCTAAAATCGGCCGCAAAGGCAATGCGTGGTGCGGCCGCCGGAATCTTCCGGCGGATTCGGTTATGTTTGGGTCGGAGGCTGCATGCAGACCGAACTCAACAAGCTCATTGCCGCGCTCCAGGAGTTTTATGTGCGCGAGACCTTCATCCTGGAACGGGATGTCGGCGAACGCGCGCTGACGCATCGGCTGGCCGTGCTGGTGGAAAAGCAGTTTTCCGGCTGGGAGGTCGATTGCGAATACGACCGGCTGGGCGAGCGCACGCTGCGGCTGCCGAAAGGCTCGATCGCCTCGACCGACGACCATCTCGGCAAATCGATCTATCCCGATATCGTCGTGCACCGGCGCGACATTCCGAACAATCTGCTCGCCATCGAGGTGCGGAAGGCAACCAATCACCAGCCGATCGGTCATGACCAGCACAAACTGCAGGCCATGACCGATCCGCATCTGTGGTTCGCCTTTTCGATGGGGGTATTCGTGACGCTGGCGAAGCGGAACGTCTCGTTTTCGGAAGTTTATGTCGGCGGCGCGATCGAACGGCCGGCCTCGATCTGGTTTGCCGAGCGGCTGAAGGAAACGGGGCTGGCGGCATAGGAAGGCCGCGAAGCGCCGCCTCATGGGTCGCCGAAACCAAACGAAGGGCCGTCCATGGGCGGCCCTTGTTGTCGTTCGCCCCCCGGGGGGCAGGTTTACTGCTTGGTGGCGTTGTCGCCGGTCTTCTTGGCTGCCGCTTTCTTCGTCTTCTTGGTTTTCTTCATCGTGTCCTTGGACATGGTGTTGGTGTCACCACTGGTGGCCGCGGGCGCGGACGTGCTCCCGGCCTTGTCCTGGGCGAAAGCCGCCGAGGAAACCACAAAGGCGAGAGCTACGGTGGCGATGATGAGTTTGTGCATGCGAAGACCTCCGTTTCTTTTGCGCTGGCGCACCATAATGGAACACGAGGCGAAACGGTTCCGGCGCGCCGATCAGTTATTTGTGAGCGAGGTGTCGAAGCAACACCTTCTCCCGGTTGCAGCGCACCAGCAGGAACCGGGCACTGTCTGTCGTGTTTGCTTTATTGGGCAGGCGCTCCAGAGAAGAGCCATGGATTGGCGCAGCTCAATGATACGTGCCGAGACCGTCCGCGACACGCGCGAGGACGAAGCCGCCTATGCTGCCGGCTGGACGATCTCGGGCCTCGCGACGCTCGGCACCATTATCGCAGTCTGGATGTTTGCGATCTGAGAGTGCTGAAGAAGCGGCTGATTTCCGCAGCACGGTAGTATCATGCGCTGCAACGGCCGGCTGCGCCATGCGTAGCCCGTAAGGGCGAAGCATGGTGGGCGCACAAGGGATCGAACCTTGGACCTCTCCCGTGTGAAGGGAACGCTCTCCCGCTGAGCTATGCGCCCGGGATTTCTGTGCATCGTCAATGGCCGAGGACCTGCCCCAGGCTGCGACGACACGCCGTCAGAGCCCGCGATTTACGAAGTGCAGGCCGTCAGTGTCAAGCCGGAGCATGATCCGGACACGTGGAAATCGGTTGTCCGAAAAGCAGGCCGTCGGGCCTGACCCGCCTGCGGGGCCGAAGCCCCTTCGGCGTGGCGAAGGCCCGAGGGATCATGCTTGATCAAAGGGCCCAAGGGGCTGTGGGGTCATGCCCCCTGCTGGCGGGCGCGCGAGGCATGGGCCTGCAGCGCCCGGATCCGTTCGGCGAGTGTTCCGCCCTGCGGTGCCGCCGTGGCGTCATTCGCGGCAGCGCCGGCCACCGCGCCGTTGGCGGCCCTGGCCGGTTTGGCCGCGGGCTCGGCCGCCGACAGGATCGCATCGATCGCCGAATGCGGTCCCTCGAGCTGCATTGCGAGCTTCGCCACTTCCGCGGCGATATCGTTGATGCGCTCGCGCAGCAGTGCATTTTCCATGCGCTCGGTCGCCCAGTTGCTTTCGGCCTGCTGCTGGATCGCGTTGATATCGCGCTGCAGCTTGGCGCGCTCGTCGCGCGTGATCCGAAGCTGCTCCTCGAGAGTGGCCTTCTCCGCTTTCAGCTTGTCCAGCGCCGGCCATTTGCCGCCGTTGGAAAGTTCGACCTGGTCGTGCAGTTCCTTCATCGTGCGCTCGGCTGCCGCATTGGCCTGGCGCAGCTGATTGTTCTCGAAATCGCGCTCGGCGAGCAGCTTGCCCTGCGTCGCCAGCCGGGCCTCAAGATCGTTGACACGGTTGCCGAGCATCTCGGCTTCCTTGACCTGGACGATGAGCTGGCGATCGAGATCAGTGACGCGCTGGCTCAAATTTTCCACCCGGCTGCGTGCGTCGACGAGGTCGCGCGTCGCGACCTCGGACTCGCCGCGCTCGTGGGTGAGTCGCGCCTGGGTGGCGGCGAAATCCTTCTCGGCTTCGCCGACACGGCCCTTCAACTGGTCGATCTGGGCGCGCACGGCAACGAGCTCGACCTGGCGGCTGTCGGCCACCATCGACCGGTCGCTGAGTTCGGAGTTGAGCTTGGCGAGCTCGCCTTGCTTGCTGGTCAGCGCCTGCTCGGCGATTCGCAGCGCCTCGGTCTTGGCGACATGCTCTTCTTCGGTGGCGCGAAGTTGATCCTTCACAGCCTTCTCGCGCGCCTCCAGCGAGAAGATCGTGGCGTTCTTCTCGCCGAGCTCGATCTTCATGCGGTTGATCGCATCGGTCTTCTTGCCGAGATCGGCAAGCTGGCTGGTGGTGCGGTTCTTGAGCTGCTCGACGCTCATTTCGAGCCGCCGCGCCGACATCGCGAATTCCGCCCGCAGCTGGTCCTTGTCTGCCTGGATTTCCGCCATCGACAACGGGGTCGCGGCCTCGAGCCGGCGCGTGGTCAGACGCACCGCGCGGTTATGCACCAGCGGCACGATCATCAGGCCGCACAGCATCGAGACCAGAAAACCGATCGCCAGATACATGATCGGTTCGATCATGAAACGCTACTCCCCGAATACGATGTGTTCACCATGCCATGGGGGGAAGGGAAAAGGCCAGAGCGTTGCCGCGTTAACGTGAATCCGTAAAGCCCCGGGGCTTCAACCGGTCGGCAGTCCGCTCCAGGCAAGTCGATCAGAACGGGTTCCAGGTCGCGCGCGGCGTATATTTGAGGTAGCCGACATTGGCGCCGAGCCGCAGGCCGATGCCGGAGCGGATCGGCACCAGCACGATGTTATTGGCGGTCAGTGCCGTCATGCCGAAGCCGCCGATGATATAGGCGGAGCCGTCGAGGCCGATGAAGCGCTCATAGATCGCATTGGTCGCCGGAAGGTTATAGACCAGGGTCATGGTGCGCGCGCCGTCGCCGCCCCAGTCGAAGCCGACTGACGGCCCCTGCCAGTAAACCTTCAGATCGCCGGCATTCTTGGTGTAGAGCGTGCCCTCGCCATAGCGCAGCCCCGCAACAAAGGCGCCCGAGCCTTCCTCGCCCAGGATGTAGCCGTTCGGCAGGCCCCATTGGCTGACCGCGCGCTCGATGATCGAAGCGAGGCCGCGGGAGACGTTGCCGAAGAAGCGGTGCCCGGCGGTGACCAGTTCGTCGGGCCCGTAATAGCTCGGACCGGGCTGGCGTTGCGGCGGCGGCAGATTGGGCGGGGGCGCCTGCTGCGCCGTGGCGGGTACGCTCCAGCACACCAGCGCGGCCAGCGTCACCGCGGCAAGCCGTGAAACGAAAGTCATGGAACCACCCCTGATATCGCAATCTGAATATTGCAATCTGACCGCCGTCCTTAACCTGGCGCCAACGGCGGAGGTCTTAGCCTGCGTCCAGATTATCCCCACGATTCGAATGTTATCGGGACGAACTATGACGGCACAACGGCAAGAAAGATATGGCGCGGGCCTCCAAATCGCCTTTATCGCCGTGGCCGCGGCGATTGGCTTGGCCTGCCTCGGTGGCGCCGCCGTCGAGGCGACGACCACCGAACGGGTGGTGGCCAATCGTTTCAGCGGGCTCGCGATCGAGGGATTCGATCCGGTGGCCTATTTCGTTCAAAACCAGCCGGTGGTCGGCCTGCCGGATTTCGAGGCCCAGCAGGCGGGCGCGGTCTGGCGCTTCCACAACGAAGGTAACCTTGTGTCCTTCGTGGCCCATCCGGAGGTCTACGGGCCGCAGTTCGGGGGCTACGATCCCATCGACGTGGCGCGGGGCGTGACGCTCGCCGGCAATCCCCGCTTTTTCGTCGTGTCGGACCAGCGGCTTTATTTGTTCGGGCTCGAAGCCAACCGCGACGCCTTCGCCGCCCATCCCGAGCGATTCCTGCCCGAGGCGAAAGCCCGCTGGCTGCAGGTGGAACAAACGCTCGCGCAATAGCGCATGATCCGGACCCGAAGCCGTGTTCCCATCGCTTGCGATCACCCGACAGGTGGCGGTTCGGGGCGTCGCAGTGTATCAAGCGCCGAAGGCAATCGTGATTCGTCAAGAAACCCGCCGCAGTTCTCAAGGGCTGGCGGTGGATGGTTGGGAAAATCCTATGTCCGGCACGTCGTCATCAGGTCCCGCTCCCGATACCCTCGAACTCGCCGCACTGTTGTGCTCGCGCGTCTGCCACGACCTCATCAGTCCGGTCGGAGCGATCGTCAACGGGCTCGAAGTTCTCGACGACAACCCGAAGCCGGAAGACCGCGACTTCGCCCTCGACCTCATCCGCAAGAGCGCCAAGACCGCCTCCGCCCGGCTGCAGTTCTGCCGGCTTGCCTTCGGGGCCGCCGGATCGGCTGGCGCGCAGATCGATCTCGGCGACGCGCAGAACATGGCGAGGGGGCACATCGAGGACGGCAAGACCACGATCGCATGGAATCTGCCGCGGCTGCTGTTGCCGAAGAACCGGGTCAAGCTCCTGCTCAACATGCTGGTGATCGCGCAGCAGACCATTCCGCGCGGCGGCACGCTCACGGTGGACCCGATCGGCGAGGGCGAAACGATGAGCTTTCGCGTCGCAGCGACCGGCCTCAACGCGCGCCTGCCGCAAAACATCGTCGACCTCCTGGGCGCGGAGTCGTCGTCAAGCGTCGATGCCCATGCCGTGCAGCCCTATTATACAAGGCTGCTTGCAGAAGCCTGCGGGCTGAAGGTCACGCTCAAGGCCGAAGGCGAGGCGATCGTCGCGACCGCTTCGTAAACGCTTTACCAACCGACTTGGTTAATCGACAGTTGAGAGACGGCCACGGAGACCGTGAAGCCGTCTTATCTCTTTGTTGAGGCCATTCATTTCCGGTTGCTCAACCAAACTTAAACGCTTTGCGGAGAAGCTGACCGGACTTTGAGAGGCGCGTCGACGTCGCGCGCCGCTGTTGGGGTGCGAGTCAGTTTCATGGATGATCTGTTGCGCGAATTCTTGACGGAGACGAGCGAAAGCTTGGACACCGTCGACAATCAGTTGGTGAAGTTCGAGCAGGAACCGAACAACGCCAAGATTTTGGACAATATCTTCCGACTGGTTCACACGATTAAGGGGACTTGCGGTTTTCTGGGATTGCCGCGGCTCGAGGCCCTGGCTCATGCCGGCGAGACCTTGATGGGCAAGTTCCGCGACGGCATGCCGGTCAAGGCGGAGGCCGTGACGCTGATTCTGTCGAGCCTCGATCGAATCAAGGAAATTCTCGCAGGGCTTGAAGCGACGGAAGCCGAGCCCGAAGGCAACGACCACGACCTGATCAGCCAGCTGGAAGAGATGGTCGAGCGCGGCATGGCCGCGATGGCGGAACAAGCTGCCGCACCCGCAGAGGTCGAAGCCGCGCCTGCGCCTGCTGCGCCGAACATGACGCAGGGCACCCTGATCGCGCAGACCCTGGAGCGGCCGTTACGCCCAGGCGAAGTCTCGCTCGACGAACTGGAGCGCGCTTTCCGCGAGACTGAGGCCGAGGTCGAGGTCGAGCTGCTGCCTCCGCATGAAGCGCCGCCTGTTGCCGTCAAGGCGGAACAGCCCAAGACAGAACAGACCAAGACAGAACAGACCAAGACAGAGCCGAAGCAGCCGGTGAAGGACGTCAAGAAGGCAAGGCTTGGCGCCGGCAAGTCCGCCGGCGATGGCGAGCTCGCCGAAGGCGACAAGGTCGCCAACCAGTCGATCCGGGTCAACGTCGATACGCTCGAGCACCTGATGACCATGGTTTCCGAGCTGGTGCTGACCCGCAACCAGCTCCTGGAGATCTCCCGCCGCAACGAGGACACCGAATTCAAGGTACCCTTGCAGCGCCTCTCCAACGTGACCGCCGAGCTGCAGGAAGGCGTCATGAAGACGCGGATGCAGCCGATCGGCAATGCCTGGCAGAAGCTGCCCCGCATCGTCCGCGACCTCTCCGGCGAACTCGGCAAGCAGATCGATCTCGAGATGCACGGCGCCGACACCGAGCTCGATCGCCAGGTGCTCGACCTGATCAAGGACCCGCTCACCCATATGGTGCGCAACTCCGCTGATCATGGTCTCGAGACCCCAGCCGAGCGCTCTGCAGCCGGCAAGCCGGAGCAGGGCACCATCCGTCTCTCCGCCTATCACGAGGGCGGTCACATCATCATCTGCATCGCCGACAACGGCCGCGGCCTCAACACTGAGCGGATCAAGGCCAAGGCGCTTCAGAACGGTCTCGTCACCGAGGCTGAACTGGAGAAGATGACGGAAGCGCAGATCCACAAGTTCATCTTCGCGCCCGGCTTCTCCACCGCGGCGCAAGTGACATCGGTCTCCGGCCGCGGCGTCGGCATGGACGTGGTGCGCACCAATATCGATCAGATCGGCGGCACCATCGACATCAAGTCGGTCGCCGGCGAAGGTTCTTCCGTCACCATCAAGATCCCGCTGACCTTGGCGATCGTCTCGGCGCTGATCGTGGAAGCCGGTGGCGACCGCTTCGCCATCCCGCAATTGTCTGTCGTCGAGCTGGTCCGCGCGCGCGCCAACTCCGAGCACCGCATCGAGCGGATCAAGGACACCGCGGTGCTGCGCTTGCGCAACAAGCTGTTGCCGCTGATCCACCTGAAGAAGCTCTTGAAGATCGACAACGGTGCGACCTCCGATCCCGAGAATGGATTCATCGTGGTGACCCAGGTCGGCAGCCAGACCTTCGGCATCGTGGTCGACGGCGTGTTCCACACCGAAGAAATCGTGGTCAAGCCGATGTCGACCAAGTTGCGGGACATCGACATGTTCTCGGGCAACACCATCCTGGGCGATGGCGCCGTCATCATGATCATCGATCCCAATGGCATCGCGAAGGCCCTGGGCGCGCTCGGCAGCGCCGCCCATGAGATGGCCGAGGATCACGGCTCTGCGCATGCCTCGACGGCTGAGCAGATGACCTCGCTCCTCGTCTTCCGCGCCGGTACGAGCCAGCCCAAGGCCGTGCCGCTCGCGCTTGTCACCCGGTTGGAGGAGATCGCCGCCGACAAGATCGAGCTCTCTAACGGCCGTCACATGGTACAGTACCGCGACCAGCTGATGCCGCTGGTGCAAATGGCGGGTGTCGAGGTCCGGGCCACCGGTTCGCAGCCGATCCTGGTGTTTGTCGACGACCAGCGCGCCATGGGCCTTGTGGTCGACGAGATCGTCGACATCGTCGAGGAACGGCTCAACATCGAGGTGGCGGGCAGCCAGTCCGGCATCCTGGGCTCGGCCGTGATCAAGGGCCAGGCCACCGAAGTGATCGATGTTGGCCACTTCCTGCCGATGGCTTTTACCGACTGGTTCAGTCGCAAGGAAATGATGCCCTCGGCCGCCGCGCAGTCGATCCTCCTGGTCGACGACAGTGCCTTCTTCCGCAACATGCTGGCGCCGGTGCTCAAAGCCGCTGGTTACCGGGTGCGGGTTGCCGCCGGTGGCCAGGAAGGGCTCTCGGCGCTGCGCTCGGGCCAGGCCTTCGATGTGGTGCTGACCGACATCGAGATGCCCGACATGAACGGGTTCGAGTTTGCGGAAACCATCCGCGCCGATCAGCACCTCAACAAGGTGCCGATCATCGGCCTGTCTTCGCTGGTGTCGCCGGCTGCGATCGAGCGCGGCCGTCAGGCCGGCTTCCATGACTATGTCGGCAAGTTCGACCGTCCCGGCCTGATCGCGGCTCTGAAAGAGCAGACCGCAGAGCTGAACCAGGCGGCCTAGCGCATGATCCGGACCCGAAGGGCCGCGTTGGTGCAAAGTGTGCAGCGGTGTTCCCTCGCGACAAACGCGGAACGCGTTTGCGCGGAGATCATGCGCAAAACGTTGAGGATAGGATGATGAGCAAGACCCACACCGCCGAAGGCCAGGTTGCCGAATACGTCACCGCCGTGATCGGCGGGCAACTGTTCGGCCTGCCGATCTCCCGCGTCCAGGACGTGTTCATGCCGGAACGGCTCACGCGTGTCCCGCTCTCCTCCTCGGAGATCGCGGGTGTGCTGAACCTGCGCGGCCGCATCGTCACCGTGGTCGACATGCGCGCCCGGCTCGGTCTGCCCAGGGCCGAGGAAGGCAAGCCGCCGATGGCGGTCGGCGTCGACCTGCGTGGCGAATCCTATGGCCTCTTGATCGACCAGATCGGCGAGGTGCTGCGCCTGCCCGAAGACAGCAAGGAAGAAAACCCGGTCAACCTCGACCCCCACATGGCCAAGCTTGCCGGCGGCGTCCATCGCCTCGATGGTCAGCTCATGGTCGTCCTCGATGTCGATCGCGTGCTGGAGCTCGCGCCCGATGCGAAAGCGGCCTGACGCTGTGACGGCGCGGGAAACTGGAACGGAAGTGTCCCCATTGGGAGCTGCAAGTAGAAGCAAGAGGCTGTCATGAGAACATGTCTTGTTGTTGACGATTCGAGTGTCATCAGGAAGGTCGCACGGCGAATCCTGGAAGGTCTGGATTTCCAGATCATCGAGGCCGAGGACGGCGAGAAGGCGCTGGAAGCGTGCAAGCGCGCCATGCCCGAAGCCGTCCTGCTCGACTGGAACATGCCCGTCATGGACGGCTATGAGTTCCTCGGCAACCTGCGCCGCATGCCCGGGGGCGACGTGCCGAAGGTCGTATTCTGCACCACCGAGAACGACGTCGCGCATATCGCGCGCGCGCTGCATGCAGGTGCCAACGAATACATCATGAAGCCGTTCGACAAGGAAATCGTCACCGCCAAGTTCCAGGAAGTCGGCCTGATCTGAAACGGTCTGGCTTTTTGCGGCGGCCCAACGGCCTTCGGCATTTCCCAATTGCGTACGTTTTGAGCGGCGTTCGAGCCGGTCGGGTGAAAAATGGTTGTTGCGTTCGCGAGTACGACCTCCAACCCTGCGCGGCAGGAGCCGCTGCGGGTCATGGTGGTCGATGATTCCGTGGTTATCCGCGGCCTGATTGCGCGCTGGATCGGCGCCGAGCCGGACATGGTGGTCGCGGCCTCGCTGCGCACCGGACTTGAGGCGGTCCAGCAGATCGAGCGCGTCAATCCCGACGTTGCCGTGCTCGACATCGAAATGCCGGAGCTCGACGGCATCTCCGCGCTTCCCAAGCTGCTCGCCAAGAAGCGCGACCTCGTCGTCATCATGGCCTCCACGCTGACCCGCCGCAACGCGGAGATCAGCTTCAAGGCGCTCTCGCTCGGCGCGTCCGACTACATTCCGAAGCCGGAATCCACGCGTGAGCAGTCCGCCGCCGAAACGTTCCACCGCGATCTGATCCAGAAGATCCGCGCCTTCGGTGCCAAGGTCCGGCGCAGCGCGCCGGCAGTGGCCGCGCCGCCGCTCTCGCCGGTGCTGCCGCCCGCCGAGAAGCCGCGCGAAGCCCTGTCCGCATTGCGTCCTGTGGCGCCGCCCGTTGCAGCGGCGCCGGCTGTTCCAGCGGCGCGCCGCGCCTTCAGCGCGTATACACCGCGTGTGCTTCTGATCGGCTCGTCGACCGGCGGTCCGCAGGCGCTGATGGCGCTGGTCGCCGAACTCGGCCCGGTGATCGACCGCTTTCCGGTGCTGATCACCCAGCACATGCCGCCGACCTTCACCACCATCCTCGCCGAGCACCTGGCGCGGACGAGCCGCCGTCCGGCGCATGAGGCGGTTGACGGCGAGACCGTCAAGCCCGGCCAGATCTATCTCGCGCCCGGCGCGCGCCACATGCGCGTGGTGCGCCAGGGCGCTGAAGCCGCGATCGCGCTCGGCGACGATCCGCCCATCAATTTCTGCAAGCCCGCGGTCGACCCGCTGTTCACCTCGGCCGTCGACGTCTGGCAAAGCGGCACGCTCGCGGTGATCCTCACCGGCATGGGCTCGGACGGCATGCACGGCGGCAAGGACATCGTCGCCGCCGGCGGCAGCGTGATCGCCCAGGACGAGGCGACCAGCGTGGTCTGGGGCATGCCGGGCGCCGCGGCGAATGCCGG
>Ga0153954_1000703_pt1 | contig 23644 bp, 22 predicted proteins | sample TSFL038MetaG_FD_102277 | JGI IMG/M metagenome (GOLD analysis project Ga0153954, IMG submission 102277) | Attine ant fungus gardens microbial communities from Florida, USA - TSFL038 MetaG | ecosystem: Host-associated > Fungi > Mycelium > Unclassified | place: USA: Florida, Wekiwa Springs State... | reverse complement strand
TCGACACTCAAGTCAGGGAATGCGGCCACCATCTCCGTCGCTCCCTCGGCATGCGCGGTGTACTCGATGCTCACCGGCTGGAACGGAGGGTCTGCGGGAATGTCGTTGTCGAGTGGTATCGAAAGATCGACGAGTCGAGTCACGAGCTTCTCTCCGGGTCGATCTGTGCTTCGGCGACGTCGAGTCGGGCAAGAAAGTCGGGGGGATATCGGTCGCCGGCGGCGGCGCCGGGTGGCATCCCGCGAGACAGGCGGTCTACCTCGTCCCCGCTCAACCTCAGGTCGACGGCCGCAAGGTTCTCGGCGAGATGAGTGAGCGAACTGGTGCCGGGGATCGGCGCGATGTCCTCACCCTGCGCCAAAAGCCATGCCAGGGCAACCTGCGCGATCGTCACGTCGCGATCCAGTGCAACTGTTTCCAGCTCGCCAAGGAGATTTAGGTTGGCGGCAAGCCGATCGCCCTGGAACCGCGGCAGACCCCGGCGTGCGTCATCCTCGGCCAGATCGGTATCGCTACGGATCTCGCCCGACAGGAACCCTCGACCGAGAGGGCTGAACGGGACCAGACCTATCCCTAGATCACGAAGCGTCGGCAAGACGGCCTCCTCGACTCCTCGCTCCCAGAGTGAATACTCCGACTGGAGAGCGCTCAAGGGATGGGTGGCATGCGCACGGCGGATCGTCCCGGGAGCCGCCTCGGAGAGACCGATGAAGCGCACCTCGCCGCTCTCGACCAACGCGCTCATCGCGCCGACCGACTCCTCGATCGGGACGTTCCGGTCGATTCTATGGAGGTACAGGAGGTCGATGCGGTCGGTTTGCAGGCGCCGCAGGGAAGCTTCACACGCTCGCTTGATGTGAACGGGGCTCCCGTCTACTCGTCGGGAGCCATCGGGTTCGATGACATTGCCGACCTTGGTCGCAAGTATCACCTCATCGCGGTTTCCTGCGATCGCACGACCCACCCACTCCTCGTTGGTGAACGGGCCGTACACATCGGCGGTATCGAGAAAGTACGCACCACCTTCAACCGCCGCACGGATCGCACGGGCCGCATCCTCCTCTGAGTAGCGGCCGTAGACCCCGGAGAGGGCGAAGCAACCGAATCCCAGACGAGGAACGCGCAGGCCCTCGTCCCCCAACCGGACGGCGGGCAGGCGCGTCTCGGGCATCAATGGCCACCGCCGCGCTCTGGGCCGACTTCGACGGGCGGCCCACCGGCCGCGGCGGTGCCGTACTCCTCTCGGGGGGGCGAGAAGATATCCAATACGACTACCGGCTCGTCGCCGACGACGCGCGTGTTTCCATGCATGACGCCCCTGGGTGCGTAGGAGACGTCGCCCGGCTCGAGGACGGTTACCGCGTCGCCGATCTGCACCTCGAATCGGCCGCTGATGATGTAGGTCCACTGCTCGTGGTCGGCGTGCGAATGGAACCTGCCTTTTGGAGTATCGGGGGGAAAATCCCAGCGCACGACGGAAACGTGCTCACCCATCATGATCGTCCCGAAGCGCCCGGGACGGAGCTCGGCCGCACCTCCTTCGTCTGCGCGCCAGACCACCTGACGCCCGTCAGCCTCGACGCGACTCATCGCGATGCCTCCATGAAGGCGAGGGACGCAGGGATGGCGGTCGCGTTCTCCTCCGCACTGAAGATCGGCCGATAGATCGGTGCCACTCCCAGTTTGAAGAGGCTGACACAGGTGAGTTTGTTGAGCGCCGCTCCGCTGTCGAACTCCGCGACCAGCCAAATCTTGCGGTTGCCGGCCTCGAGGTACATCACCTCCGCCTCGAATGCCTCGCGTAACCACCCGAGCATCGCGAGGACGTCACCACCTCTGTCGATCTCGTTCATACGCTCATACTCCGGCTCGATCGAAATCAGATATCTCATTGAGTCCTCACTTCCTTGCACCTGTTCGGTCTGATGTTTGGCTACAGCGGTTGGGCCAACGCAGCCCAACTCGTTGCCGAGAGCCCACCCGGGTCGGCGTCCTCGGTCGGATGCTTCTCCCACTCGCCCAGTTGCACGGAGTTTTCGACCACCATCCGACAGCGGTCGTAACGCCGCTCGGTGAAGGCGGGCAGAGCCTCCGACAGCGGGGAGCCGGACTCCAGGACCTTGCCGAGGACTACGGCGTCCTCGACGGCGAGACCGGCCCCCATGGCCAGCTGAGGGGTCGAGGCGTGAGCAGCGTCGCCCACCAACAGGACAGAACCCTTGTTCCACGGCTTCGGGAGGAGGTTCGCCTGCAACGGGCGGCAGTCGACCTGATCAGGGTGGATGATCGACTCTCGGATCGCCGCGACCGGCCCGCCGAAGCCGCTTAGCAGGCTGCGCAGGATAGACGGCCATTCCTCGCGCGGCGGACGCTCGGTGTCGGCCGTGTTCACCGCCAGGAACAGATAGGCGTCGGTGGAGGAAACCGCGTTGATTCCGGCCTTCATGTCCTGTCCGTAGAACATCGCAAGCTCGGTGTAATCCTTGGGACGTGGGACGATCGCGCGCCAGACGATCTGCTCGGTGTAGTGGGGACGAAAGTTCGAACCCCACAGCTTCTCGCGGATGTCCGAATGGATTCCGTCGGCGCCGATCACCATGCCGTAGCTACGGCTCGCACCATCACTGGTCTGGACCTCGACGCCATCCGCCGCCTCCTGAAGCGAGGTGACCGTGGTGCCCAGCCTGACTCGCGTCCCCTCGGACTCGGCCGCCTCCTTCAACATCGTGTGGAGCTCCGGTCGCATGATGCCGGCCATCGCGGGCAGACCAGGACCGGCAATCTGTGCGACCGGAACGATCTCGAGCTGGTTTCCGTCACCGTCGTATATGCCTACGGTGTCGCCGCCCGCGCCCCTACGAGCACACTCGTCTGCCAGATCCATCTCACCGAGCGCTCGCAGCGTCGCTCCCATCATCGTGACGCCCGATCCCAATACGGTCCAGTCGTACTTCGCCTCGACGATCTCCGCATCGATACCGAGTCGACGTAGAACTATCGCGCAAGACAGCCCTGCGGTGCCGCCACCCACGATCAACGCGGATTTCACTGAAGGCATCATCAGCGCGCACCTGCCCGAGCTACGTCTGCCTCTGAACCCGCTCCAGCAGCCAGCCGGTTGCGCAGCGTCCCGATCTTCTCGACCGAAACCTCGACCGTGTCTTCCGCTTTCAGGTAGAGAGGTGGTTTGCGTCCCATACCTACCCCCGCCGGCGTTCCAGTCGCGATCACGTCGCCGGGTTCCAGCGTCATCACGCTCGAGATGAAGGAGATCGTCTCTGCGATCGAGAAGATCATCGATCCCGTGTGGCCGTCTTGCACGACCGTGCCATTGACCTTCGTCCCGACCCGCAGGTTCTGGAGATCACCGAGCTCGTCGATCGAGACGAGAGCAGGTCCGCACGGTGCGAACGTGTCGATCGCCTTACCCATGGTCCACTGGCCGGTCGCCATCTGCAGGTTCCGCGCGCTCACGTCGTTAAACGCCATCGCGCCGAAGACGTGGTCGATCGCCTCCTCGGTCGGCACCCTTGCGCAACATGTGCCGATCACGACCGCGAGCTCGGCCTCGTAGTCGATCTGATCCGCGGTGGGCGGGATCACGACCTCGTCGTCCGGGCCGACCAGCGAGTTGGCGAACTTGGCGAAGACGATCGGCGAGCTTGGTGCCTGCATCCCCGTCTCCTCGGCGTGATCCCGATAGTTCAGACCGATACATAGGATCTTCCCCGGATCGTCCACGGGCGGACCGAGACGGATCGATTCGACGTCGATGAGCTCGCCGCCGAACCCGTCCGCGCGATCAGCCAATTCCTCCTGCCGAGCCTTCTCTTCGACGATGAACTCCCGTACCGTTCGTGGTCCCTCCACGGCATCGAACGGGACGATCGTGTCGTCTCGAAGAAACCCCGCAGCGCGACCTCCCGCGCGTTCGTAGGTGACAAGTCTCATCGGTCCCTCCAGTTAATTGCGTTGGGCAGCTCATGAGGCCTTCTCGCCGAGGCTCAGCGCGGCGGAGGCGGCGGCGGGGTCCATTGGCTCCCGTTCGATCGACCGCGCAACCGTTACCAGGCGCTCGACTAGTTCGGCGTTGGAACGGACCGGCACCCCGCGACGCAACGTCAAGGTGTCCTCCATGCCGGTGCGAGCGTTGCCACCGATGGCGAGGCCAAATGCCGTCATCGGAAGGTTGGCGCGCCCTATCGCGATCACCTGCCAGATCGCCCCCGGCGGCAGCCGACGTACGAAGGCCAGGATGTTGTCCGGCGTCGATGCCATTCCGCCCCTGATCCCCGTGACGACCGAGAACCGCAAGGGGTCGGACAGCAGCCCTTCCTGATGAAGCGCCAGCGCCAGATCCAGGTGGCCGGAGTCGTAGACCTCGAGCTCGGGGACGACGCCGAGTTCGCCCATCCGCTCGGCAAGCCTGCGCACCTCGTCGGGTGGGTTCAGGAACTCGCCTTGGCCGAAGGTCATCGACGCGACATTGAGCGTCGCCATGGCCGGACGCAGCTCGACCAACCTTGCGCGCTCCTGCAGCGGCACGCCGAGGCCGACGCCGGTCGACAACTGGACAAGAGCCTCGCAGCGCTGGCCGAGCTGATCGAGCACCCGACGGCCGACCTCGAGGTCCGCTGTCGGCCTCCCCTCCGCGTCGCGAAGGTGAACGTGGAGGACGGCGGCCCCCGCGTCGGCCGCGGCCTTGCCGGCCTCGGCGATCTCCTCAGGACTCGTCGGAAGGTTCGGGTTATCGGCTTTGGTCCCGATCGGCCCGGTCAGGGCGGCGGTGATGATGACGGGATCAGCCATTGGGACCTATCTCTCGAGTCGAAGCCGCTACCGGGGTCTCAGTCGCCATACATGCTCTCGGGCAGGTCGCCGGTCCAGTAGACCGCCTGGTTTTCGGATGCCAGGTAGCGCACCGTCTTCCAATCGGGTGCGAACACGAGGTATCCGCCGGTGCAGAGCTCGATACGATGCCCTCCGGGCTCGCGCACGTAGAAGAAGAACAACTCCGACCCTCGGTGACGAGACGGTCCCCACTCCATCGGGACGTCGTAGTCACGACAAAGATCGGCAAGGTGCATGATCTCGTCCCGGGTGTCGTAGGAGAAGGCGGTGTGACTGATCCCCCCGCTGAGACCGTCGGGATGTTTGGTGATGCTGACGTCATGGTTGATGTTGTTCGACGTCGTTAGAGAGATCAGCTCCTCTTCGCTGCCGTCGATCACCGCCATCTCGGCGTGAAGGAACCCGAGGTCGTCGCAGATGAACTCGCGCACCGGCCGTACCGCGCTACAGGTGATGTTCACATGGTCGAGACGGCGCACAGGCGCACCTCGAGTCGGCATCTTCTGCGGGCGCGTGTGCACCGGACCTGGCATCCCCTCGGGGGCGACCCATTCCTCCACATCCCAGAACACCTCGAAGGGATGGCCGTCAGGCGACCTGAACCTGAACGCTTTCCCATGACCGATGTCGCCGTCCTGCCAGCCTTCGCCGAGGCCTTTCGCTTCGGCGATCGCCACCAGCTGGTCCAGCTCGTCGGGGCCGTGAGCCCGAAAGGCGATGTGACCGACGTCGGGGCGGTCGCCGCGGGGTGCCTGCGTCAGTTTCAGTGAATGGTGGTGGAACTCGGCATAGGTACGCATGTAGATCGAGTCGCCGTCGCGGGCCGACTCTTCCATTCCGAGTACGTCATGGAAGAATGCGGCGCTCTCCTCCACCACATCGGTCTTCAACTCGACGTGGGCGAGCTGAGATACAAGGTGCTTCCACATTTTCAGACCTCCTCCCTGAACAGGCGCTCCGCCGCGGTCCGGCCGAGCACCTTCTCCTTCTGCGTCTGGTCCAGATCAAGACCCTTAATCGTTTCCCAGATGGGAGCGTTGTCCCAGCCGGGGTAATTCGAACCCATGACCACGTTGTCGGCCCCCATCACGTCGATCAGCAATTCGAGAGACGCCGGTTCGTGCACGACGGTGTCGAAATAGAAGCGATCGAGGTACTCGACCGGGTCACGCTCCAACGAGCCACCTTTGCTGAAGTAGACCTGCCCGAGATAGCGGAGCCTGCCGACCTGGTAAGGGATCATCCCGCCGCCGTGAGGGATCATCAGGCGGAGGTTCGGGTGACGGTCCAGCGCACCTCCGAAGATCATCCCGACGACTGCGGCGGTCTCCGAGAAGAGGTAACCCCAGGCCCAGTCGACCTGATATTTCGTCAGCCATTCAGCGCCTCCGGTTCGAAGGTCGATGTCTTGGCCGAGCGCGACCGGGTGCAGGAGGATCGGGACGTCCAGGCGCGCGGCGGTAGCGAGGAACTCGTCGCATGCGGGGTCGGCGAGGGTGCTGTTCGCGCCCAGTACATAGCCGACCGAGCACGACTTGAGAGCCAGATCCGTCACGGCGCGTTCTAGCTCCGCGGCGGCCATGTCGAGGTCCTGCATCGGCAACTGCGCGGAACCCCAGAAGCGGTCCGGATGGTCAGCGATATGACGCGCCGTCTCGTTGTTGAATGCTTCCGAGAATGCCTTGTTCACCTCGGGTTTGAGGTGGTAACTGAAGACCATCGGACTCGGCTGCAAGACATTGATGTCGATCCCGTTGCTGTCCATCTCGGGGATCTGAGCATCGAGATTCTGGCCCCAAAATTTGGAGAGGCCGCCGCTGTTCGGCACCAGGTACTCCGCCGATCCGCTCCGGAAGTACCAGTCGCCGTCCCTGTCGATCATTTCGATGTCGTAGGGCTTGACGATCTCGAGGACGGACTCGGGCTGGTAATGCGTATGGACGTTGATGATCTTGGACAACGAGTGCTCTCGCTTTCGCGTGGTGTTTGTCTTCTTCAAGGGAATTCGGCGGCGTTCCTGATGTCCGCGTGAGTCATTTCGCGGACAGCCTCGGGACCAGGGCGCCGGCCGCTGAATCGAGTTGCGCTCTTTTCTCCGGACCGAGGAAGTCGAGGCCCGGCGCCGGGTCGGTTCCCTCGGGCATATCCAGATACGGCCAGTCGGTCCCGAAGACGAGCCGGTCGAACCCGACCGTCCGCTCGGCGGCCGCGAAGGCGAACTCGTTGTTGCAGAGCCCCGTGTCGTAGTAGAAGGCACGGAGTTGGGACAGAACCCCTGCCGGAACTCGTTCGAGTGCCTCCGGGGTCATGCGGCCGAATGAGGCGATCCGATCAGCGAGGAAAGGTGCCGTGCCACCCAGATGAGCGAGCTGGATTCGCACTCCCGGAAACGCGCTCATCGTCCCGCTGTAAATGAGATTCAGCACCGCCCGAGTGGTGTCGAAGGGGTATTCGACCACCCATGCGGGATATTGGGGCAGGGGGTTCGGCGCTTCGGAGAATGCGTTCGGATGGAGAAACACGTAAGAGTTCCTTCGATCGAGCTCTTCGAAGAGCGGGGTCATCTGGCTGTCGCCGGGATAGAGCCCGCGGACACTGGAGAGCATCAGGACGCCGTCCAGCCCAAGGTCGTCATATACGCGACCGAGCTCGGCGAGTGACGCCTCGACGTCGGGCAGTGGCAGCACGGCCAAGCCGGCGAACCTCGTGGGGTTCGATCGGACCAGATCGGCGGTCTCTTCGTTGCAGGCTCGAGCGAGATCGGCCGGCGTCATCCCGGACCCATCGAAGTGGGTCCCGTATGGCGCAGGGGCCATCACCGCTCCGTCTATGTGGAAGTGGTCCATGAAGCCGAGGGTCGTCTCTCGTGACCACGGTGGGCTTGGGTTGAATACTCCCGCGTGATCCATCGCGTCTTTGTAGACCGGCGATAGGTGGTGGATATGCGTGTCGATCCTGGTCATCGAAATCGACTCAGACGCTCTTCCATCGATCCGCCAGACCCGACGCCGCGTCTCGGACCAGATCGCCGAGTTGGGCCGGATCATCGATGTACTGGGACGGCTTGACGACGAACGTCGTTATGCCCCGCCCCATGTGGTCGGAAGTCTCGTCGAGCGCCTCGGCGAGAGATTTGCAACTCCCTGCATCCGGGAACGGGGTCGATCGACCCAGCCACATCGCGAACTCCATTTCGTCCAGGGAGCGACCGGCCGCGCCGAGTGCGTCACCGAGCGTCTCCATTTCCTCGGGCGTCGGCGGCGCGACCGGGAAGTACCCGGACGCGTACCGGACGGCACGCCGCAACACAGCTTTGTGGAGATGCAGACCGCCGGTCCAGACCGTCGGCCCGGCGGGCAGCCATGCCTTCGGCTCGAAATAGATCTCCTTAAGCTTGAAGTGCTTTCCGTCATAGTCGATGCGGTCATCACTCCATGCCCGTGCCCAGATCTCAAGCTGCTCGTCGAGGATCTCGCCGCGCTCGTGAAACGGCACATCGAGAGCGTCGTACTCCTCCTCGTGCCAACTGACCGCGGGCAGATACACGAGGCGCCCCCTGGAGATCAGATCGAGGGTCCCGAGCTGCTTTCCGACGGTCAGCGGATGGCGGAGTGGCGTCAGGAGGGCAACGGCAAACAGGCGCAGGTCGGTCGTCGTCGAGGCGATCGCACTCAGAAGCTCCAGGCTGCTCGGGTGGGCGAAGTGCGGGTCTTGGTTCCAGCCCGCGAGCCAGTCGCGCGGGTTCTCGGGAACTCCTTCGGTCGCTGAGTTGCTACCTAGAGCGACATGGTCGCCGATTAGTACCCCGTCGCCGCCGGCCTCCTCCACGACGGCCCCGAGCTCGACCAGTCCTGCCAGGTCGTGCGGATCGATCATGGTCCACACCTCGCTGAGCATCACGACGAGCTTCGGTTTCCGGTGGGAGCCGCTAGGCCGACCTGTCTGATGGCTCATGAGCAGCAAACCTCCTCTTTCGTCTCCGGTCGGGAGTCGCGTTCGTCGGAGAGCCCTCTCCAGGGGACTTCCCTCGAGGCGCCCGCCTTCAGGGCGAAAGCGATGCTCTCCCGCTGGAACTCGCCTCCGACCTTGTGGAAATCGATGCAGTGTCCGGAGCCTTGAATGAAGACCGGTTCGCGGAATGGTGAGCTTTCGAAGAGGGAGACCGATCTGCCAAGCGCCTCGACAGTAGGGGTGATCAGGGGATCGAACCCCGCGACCGCGATGCGGACCGGACAGGTCACCTGCGGGGCAAGGACCCGAAACTCATCCGGCCATGTGCGAGTGACCCCTCTGAAGTCGTCGATCCAGAGAGGTCGGAGGAACTCCGGGAGCGCCTCCGAGGCTGCCTGCTCATAGCTCCCCCCGGGGCCGAGCATCAGACCACGAGCATCGTCGTCATCTAGCTCGACCCTCGCGCCGTCCGCGATGTCGGGGTAGGCCCCCAGAGACCCGACCGGAGTCCGCTCATGGATGCCACTCACGAGGAGTCCTCGCAGAGGCCACGACGAGGGTTGGCGTGCCGCCAGCGAAATTGCGACGGCAGATCCGATCGAATGGCCCACGACGACGACACCGGTCGGGGACGTCGCGCGGATCTCGGCCGTGGACCAGATCGCTGCCACGGCATCGTCGATCCGGGCAGCCTGCTGACGGAAGTCGAAGAACTCTTCTGGCCGTGGACTGGCCCCGTACCCGGGACGATCGACGGCCACCGCGCAGACTCCGGCCTCCTCGGCGGCGGCCAGGAATGAGGAGTGCGGGAAGTCGAAGTAGGAGTGGTCGAAGCATCCCCCGTGGATACAGACCAGAATTGGGGCCCCCGAAGAGGATGCGGTCACGATTCTGCCCGACAGCCCGGCGCCCGGGACCACTTCGAGCAGGGATCGACCGAGGCGTCCAGAGTTCGACGTAGAACGGGGTTCAGTCATCGAGCATCTGCCATTCGATCGGCTTACAAGCCGTTAGGCGCTCGGCCAGGACCAGCAGCTGTGCTCTCGCCCCCGCGAGGAGGTCACTCCGTCTATCCAGAGGAACCTCCGAGGCAGAGGCGAACGCGAGACTCCAACCTGTGGACCGTGACGGAACGATGTATATCTCGAGCTTGGACCGGTCGACCCACGCTCTCGTCCAGGCCGACTCAAGCCTCCGGCACCCCCGTACGGAACCGTCGAATGAAACGCGTACCGATCGCTCGGCCCGGCCTCGAGGCCGAACGATCGCGCGAGCATTTTCAACGAGCCTCATATCGGCTCTCCGAGCGCCGCCCAGGTTTCGGCCGACAGACGGCCCGGGTCGGCGTCAGGACTCCCGTGCATCCGCTCCCAGGCGTCGAGTTGAAGCGAATTTTCGACCGCCATCCGGCAACGAGGGAATCGACGTTCGGTGTACCCGTGGGCCAACTCGTGTCCGGAGAGACCTTCGCCGACCAGCCGGCTCAGGACGATCGCATCCTCCACCGCCAAGCCCGCACCCATCGCGATCTGCGGCGTCGGGGCGTGGGCTGCGTCGCCAACCAGGAAGACAGATCCCCGGTTCCACGGCGCTCCGACGAGGTTGGCCTGAAGCGGACGGCAATCGATCAGGTCGGGGTCCTCGATGGACTCACGGATCTCGGCGAGCGGGCCGGCGAAATCGGCCAGGAAGCCCCTGACAATCTCCGGCCATTCCTGCCGAGGAGGTCGCTCGGTTCCCGTGGTGTTCATGAACAGATAAGCGGTCGTCTCCGAGACGGCGTTGATGCCCGCCTTGCTGCGCGGCCCGTAGAACATCGACAGCTCTGCGTAATCGGTCGGACGAGGAACCAGGGCCCGCCACACGGTCTGTCCGGTGTAGCTCGGCCGGTACTCCTCCCCCCACAGTCGATCTCGCACCTCGGAATGGATCCCATCCGCTGCGACGACGAGATCGTAGGAGGACTCGGAGCCATCGCTGAAGCGCACTGTCGCTCCGCCGTCGATCGGAGTGACCGAAGTGACAGTGGTCGCGAGCCGAACCTCCGTGCCCGCGTCTCGCGCGGCGTCTACCAACATGCCGTGAAGTTCCGGCCGCATGATTCCCGCCATGGCCGGCAGGCCGGGGCCGGCGACACGCGCCACCGGCACCGAGTCGACCCGATTGCCTTCGTGGTCACAGATCACCACTTCCTGGCACCCCGCACCTCGTCGTACGCACTCTTCGGCCAGGCCCAGTTCCCCGAGCGCGCGCAGGGTGGCACCCATCATGGTGACTCCTGAGCCGAGCACCGTCCAGTCCTGCTTCTTCTCGACTATCGCGGAGCTCACTCCGACCTTACCCAAGGCGATCGCGGTGCTGAGCCCGCCGGTCCCTCCCCCGACGATCAAGACTCGATTGATGGGGCTCACGCCGTCACCGGTGAGCCGAGACCGAAGACTCGATCCGCCGTGCCGTGGCTGATCAGGGTTCTCTGGTCCGGCGTGAGGTCGGTTTCTTCGGCCAAGGCAAGACTGGGCTCGATGGTCCAGTAGGGATAGTCAGTTCCAACCATCATGTGCTCGGCGCCGAAGATGGAGACACCCATCTCCACCGCAGGCCTCCAGAGGCAGGCGGTGTCCAGATAGAACCGCCGGATCTGTTCACTCGGCGACGAGGACAGAGTCACCGGCGGATCGAGGAGGGGAAACTTGATCTCGGCCTCATGGTCGAGCCGGCCAAGGATGAATGGAAGGACCGCCCCCATGTGTGGAAGCACGAATTTGAGATCTGGGTGACGCTCGAACATTCCAGAGAACACAAGTCGCAGGGCACATGCGGTCGTGTCCATGTGGAAGCCGATCATCACCAAGAGTGCGTAGTCGTCCACTTCGGCTGCGTGGACCGGCGTCGTCGGATGAAGTACGAACGGGACATCCAGCTGCGCCGCGGCCGCGAAGAGATCCTGGAAGCATTCGTCCGCCAGGTGCAAGCCGTCGACATTTGAAAGGACGCCCACTCCTCGAAGACCGAGATTGACCGCGCGCTCCAGCTCGGAGACGCCTCCGTCGGCACTCCGTAGCGGCACCACGGCCGTCGCCGCGAACCTGTCCGGATACCGCCGGACAAGCTCGGCCAGCTCGTCGTTGCACTCACGCGCGACGACAACCGCGTCGGCTGTATCCAAGGCATCGATGCTCGGCGCGGAGACGGAGAGCACAGCCAGATCGATGCCACCTCGATCCATGTCCCGAAGATGCAACTCAGGGTCGAGGAGCTCCTCGGAGAGCGGCGACTGCATCCCGGGACCCATGTCTAGCGACTCGCCGGTTCCCATAGCTCCGTTCGGCAGGCGGATTCCGCGCAGTCCGGGCACCTCGGTCATCCGCGGTGCGGAATCGCGCTGACGGTAGGCCTGGACGAGCGCCTGAGGGAACACGTGATGGTGAACGTCGACGATCCTCTTGCCGCCGATCACCGCATCTTTCTCGACTTCGCCGACGGTCGTCACGATGCACCCTCGGCAGCCGACCGACCGCCGTCCGGGCGGTTCCGATCGAAACGGAGGAGACGGCGGATGGCTCCCGCCCGGGTCGCAGTCGCCTCGTATTTGGCCAAGCCCACGGCCAGGAGCAGTGCTGCTCCGTTGAAGAGGTTCGGTATCCATATCGGAGCGCCCGCCAACTGGAGCCCCTTCACTCCGGTCGCAAGGACGTAGACCGCGACGATGGTTCCCCACACGTTGAAACGTCCGCCCCGGAACTGCGTGGAGCCGAGGAAAGCGGCACTGAACGCGGGCAAGAGGTAGGACGGCCCTACGGTCGGGTCTCCGCTGCCGATGCTGGCGGTCTCCAGCATCCCGGCGAATACAGCGATCACGCCGCAGGAGACGAGTGACCCGATAATGACTGCCGACACGCGTACCCCGGCGAGTCTCGCTGCTTCGATGTTGCCACCGGTCGCGTAGACGCGACGGCCGAGCGCGGTCTTCTCGAGCACGTACCAGACGACGAGCCCCACTGCGAGCATCAGGAAGACCGGCAGGGTGAGGCCGAAGATTTCCGCCGTGCCTAGATCTTCGAAAGAGGATCCGACGCCGAGGATCTGCTGAGAACTGGACACCCAGGCGATCGCTGCCAGGAGAACCGAACTCATCCCCAGGGTCGCGATGAAGGAGTCGATCTTGGCCTTGGTCACCAGGAGTCCGTTGACGAGGCCGACGAGGCCTCCGGCTAGGAGCGTGAAGACGATCGCCGGTACCAGTCCGACGCCCTTGTCGACGAGAAACCAGGCGACGACGATCGCGCCGAAGCCCAGCTCGGTGCCGATAGCGAGATCGAACGCGCCGGCGGTGATGGATATCACCAGCCCGATCGCCAGGATCGCGGTGACGGCCTGGCTGTCGAAGAGCGCTTTCCAAGTGTTCCACTGAAGGAACGTGTCCGGCACCCAGATCGAGAAGACGATGAACATCACGACGAAGATGTAGAGCGCCGAGATGTTGCGGAAGGAGAGGGCTCGGGCAATCCTCTCAGGCATTGTTCTGTACCCCTTCAGGTTCGGTTTCAGGTTTTTGGTCGACGCGGGCGCCGCCATTTTTCGACGCGACCCCGCCACCGAGCCCGGCTCGCACCAGCCCGGCCTCCGACAGGTTCGACTTCGACATCTCGCCGACGACGTAGCCATCGCGCATCACCAACACTCGGTCGCAGATGAGAGCCAGCTCTTTGGCGTCGGACGAACAGACGAGGACCCCGGCCCCTGCCGCAGCCGCGTGGGCGATCAGTTCGAAGATCCCGGCCTTGGCGCCGACGTCGACGCCCTGCGTCGGCTCGTCCATCAAGAGCGCCTTGGGCTCGTTGCGCAGCCACTTTGCCAACACCACCTTCTGCTGGTTCCCACCACTGAAGAGCTCCAAGGCCCGCTCGGGCTCCGCAGGCCGTACCGCGACGCGATCGATCCAGCCGTCGACCTCCTGGCGCTCCGCCCGCCCGTCGAGCCGCCCACCAAATCGGCGCAGCCCGCGCAGCCGGGGCAGAGTCATGTTCTCGCGCGCCGTCATCTTCATCACCGCGCCTTCGCGGTGGCGATCACCGGGGACGTAGGCGACACCCGCCGCAATCGCGCGACGGGGATCTAGTGCACGGGTCGCGACGCCATCGATCTCCAACTCGTCCACCTCGCCGAGCCCGGCACCGAAGAGCGTCGCCGCGACCTCCTCGCGGCCCGACCCGAGCACGCCGGAAACACCGAGGATCTCCCCCTCATGTAGTTCGAGGTCGAGTTCGGCGATCGTCGGCGCGCGGATTCCCCTGGCGCGCAGCACCGGCTTGCCCGGCGCCCTCGGCGCAACTTCCTCGGCCGCGGTGAGCGCCTCCCCCGCGATCAACTCGACCAGGTCGTCATGGTCGTACCCGCCGCGCGGCACGTCGGCGATCAGCTTGCCGTCGCGCAGGCAGACGACCCGGTCGGCGAGCTCGATCACCTCATCAAGGCGGTGGGAGATGAAGATGACTCCGGCGCCCCGCTCGGCCACACGACGCACTGCGACGAAGAGCTTGTCGACCTCCTCTCCGTGCAGGGAGGCGGTCGGCTCATCGAGCACCAGCACGTTCCGCGGGTGTTCCCAGCCGTCCAGGGCACGGGCGATCGCCACGATCGCCCGCTCCGCGGCACTCAACTTTTCCACCGGCGCGCGCACATCGATCTCAGCGCCGAATCCGGCGACCAATTCCTGGGCTCGCTTCGCTTCGGCGCGCACCGGCGCCGGCATCAGGGCGCTCCGACCCAGACTCCGCCCGAGGTCGAAATTCTCGATCGTCGAGAGCGTCCCCACAAGTCCCAGGTCCTGATGGATGAAGTGGAGCCCGGCTTGGCCCTCCCCGTCGCCGGACTCGCCGAGGGCGATCTCCGCACCCGGATCGGGCTGGTGCACGCCCGCGAGGACCTTGACCAGGGTCGACTTGCCCGAGCCGTTCTGCCCGACCAAGGCGATGATCTCCCCCGAGCCAACCTCGAGGGAGACATCGTCAAGCGCCTTCAGGCCCGGGAACGTCTTTGACAGTCCCCGGACCGAAAGGAGCGGCTGATTCTGCTGCGTCAACCTTTGACGCCCCATAGTTCGGCGAACTTTTCGGCGAATTCCGGGTATCCGGTCCAACCTTTGGACGGGTCGAACGTAATGTCTTCTTCACGCAGGAACTGGAGGACCGGGATGCCTTCCGCCTCGAGGCCAGTGAGCTTCTGTCCGATGATTCCGCGCGCAGCCTCGTCTACGAGAGACCAGGCGAGCACAGGCTCGTCGAAGCCAAGCCCAGCCGTGTACTTCCCTTCCTTGATGTATTGGAGTTCGGTTGGCGCCGGGCCCGAGCCGACCGCTTCGATTTCTATGCCCGCGGCCTGGAGAGCCGACGGCGTCCCCTCCCATACCTCTGAGCTCCCGAGAGCGGCAACGTTGGTGTCCGGATTCGCCTGAAGGTCAGACACAATCGTGTCCGGCGCTTTGCTACCGAGTTCTTCGACACCGATTTTCGCCACTCGTACCGAGCACGACGGGCAAAGCTTTTCGAGCTCACTGACGTACGATTCGGCGATGATCGTGGTGAAACTCAGCTCGGGAGTTTCGTAGAACACCGCATTGGTTTCTTCGCCGGTCATTTCGGCGAACGTGTAGGCAGCCATCAGTTCGCCCTCGAGTTCCGACGAGCGATTCGAGGCCTGAGCGCCTTCGATCCCATATTCTTCGGCATCCGCGATCCCCGTGGTGACCACCGGAATGTTCTTGGCCTGCAGTTCTTTGAGCTTGTTGGCCCAGATTTCCATCGGGAAACCACCGGCGATAACGGCGGACGGTTCCTGAGCGATCACGGTGTCGAAAGCCGCGGTGACGGTGCTTGCCGCCTCGCCGGCCTTAACCCTCTGCATCTTCACGCCGAGGGTCTTTCCTGCCGCATCGGCAAGTTCCCAGGTGAGTGCACAGAACGGCGTACCGCAGTCGACGTAGTCGATGGTCGCGCCTTTGGGCACTTCCTTGAGTTTTTCGGTTACCGGGAAGGGGCTGGGCTGTCCGATGAATCCCGAGATGGTTTCTTTCGCTTCCGCCATCGCGCCGCCCGAGGCTTCGGTGGGCTTTGAGGATTCCGTCGTTTCCGAGGTGTTTGCTTCGGACGGAGTCGATTCGGTGGTGGCGCTGGAACTGCTGCCGCCTCCCCCGCAAGCCGTTAGACCTGCTGCCAAAAGCAGTACCACACAGAGCCCAGCCAGAACGGCCGTCGGCCTGCTTGCTCTCATTGTCCTTCTCCTCCTCTGTTGTTTTCCCATAAACCCAGTCCTACGTTGTCCGGTGAAGTGATTCGTTCCCTGACTTCTGCCGCGATTTCGGGAGCCGGACCGCCCCGACGGCCCATGCGCCGATCAACGATCCGTCGTCAGTTCGGCGGCGATCCTGATGCCAGTCGCGGTCCCGAGTCCGGAAGACCCACAGTCACTTGACCCCTTCCGCTCCCGCGAACCGCCGCACGACGGAGTCCAGTGCATCGGGTGACTTATCCGAACCGGCCTCCTTCATGGTCTCGGAGACGGTCCATGAGTAATGGAGCGCAAGCAGCCGAGACACACCTACGGAGTCCCGTTCCTTCGCGGTCTCGACAAGGTGTCGATGCTCTTCGGCCCTGAGAAGCCAGTAGGGCGGATCGGCCAGCTCGAAAAATCGACGGTACCGTTCCGCGTGATCCCAGAGTCGGTCTATCGTCTGCTGCATCCCCGGGCCCGCCGCGCTGACCAACTTCATGTGTAGGGCTCGATGCGGCTGCTCCCACCCCAGATGATCACGTTCCTCTTCGAAATGTTCCATCTGGGCCATCAGTCCTCCGAGTTCGGCTATGTCGCCTGATCCCAGTGACCGAACGGTGAAGAGGGCCGCGCTGCACTCGAGCGCGACTCGCATCACGTACAGGTCTTCGACATCGTCGAGGGTGAAGTCGGCAATCTTGACGTTGCGGTTCGGAGCCGCCTCCAAAAGACCCTCGCTCTGAAGCAGCCGAAGAGCCTCGCGGAGAGGAGTTCTGCCGATGTCCAGTCTCTCGACCAGTTCACTTTGGGACAGAGAGGAGCCCGGGCGCAACTCGCCCCTAAGAATCATGCTGCGGAGCTCGTCGTGTACGCGCGCGACCTGGTGGCCGTCGCGGACGCGTTTCTCTTTCGTCGTGTTCATCTCTCTCGTTTCCCCCGTCCCAAGGTTGCCGCTCTTGCCGGTGGTTGCTGGCAAGTTGGCAGCATAGCGCAAAGGAGGCACGTTGCCGACAACAGAGTTTGTTGCCTATAATGGCTCCAGGGTTTACGATTAAGGAGGCTTTGATGGCCAAGTTCGGCCCGGGAGAGGCGCGCGCTTGGGCGCGCGAAAACCTACGAGGCGTTGCTGGATGTCTGTCGGCGACGATGACGGCCGACATGGCCGGTCTGAACGAGCAGGCCGTGAGATATGACGTCGCGCTCTCGGTCGAGCACGGGTTCGCTGGCCTTTTGGTCGTCGGTGAGTGCGGGACCACCCCCGCCGAGATGCGCCAGATGATCGATATCGCGGTCGACGAGACCGGCGATCGCCAGGTGACGATCCTTCAGGCCTCCGAGTCGACGCTACGCGAGAACCTCGAGCTGATCGCGTACGCGGAGCAGGCTGGGGTCGATGTCGTGCTTCCCTCGTTCCCTCTGACGTTCTATCCGCGTAGCGAGGAGGAGATCTACGACTACTACCGCTCCCTCGCAGATTCGACCACGATGGGGATGATCGTTTTCGCGATCCACCTGTGGAACTTCGGACGCCTCCACCCGAGTTCCTTTTCGCCCGACCTCATCGGCCGGCTCGTCGAAGACTGTCCTAACGTCGTCGCGATCAAGAACGAGATCGGCGCCCCAGGGGTAGCCGGGATCTGCGAGGTCTTCGACCGTTTCGGTGATCAGGTGGTCGTCACCGACCCGTTCGAGATGAACGCGCCGGCCTGGGTCCGCAACTACGGCATGCAGTTTCTCGGAACGTCGAACTACGAGTACCTGGGACCGCTTGTGCCACAGATCTTCAGCGATCTGGCGAAAGGTGACTTCGAATCGGCGATGAAGCTCTACTGGCAGACGCAGCCGGCTCGTCAGACAAACATGAAGGTGATGGGCGAGGCTGTTGCGGGCACGAGCTTGGTCCCGCGGATGATCTGGAAGTACCAGGGTTGGCTCTGCGGGTATAACGGCGGCCCCCTCCGCTCTCCGCAAGGCCGTCTGTCGGACTCGCAGATGGCGACCTTGCGACGATCGCTGGCCGCGAGCGGGGTTCCGGTCACCGCCGAGGAGGACCCGGAGTTCTTCGTCGGCCGCCATCCGGCCACGAGCTCATGACCCTGATTCTCGGCGAGGCCGACGTACGTGGTGCCGTTTCACTCGGGCGCACTGTCGAGGTACTCCGCGACGGACTGCGCCAGGAAGCAGCCGGGGAGGTCCAATCGGTTCCGCGGGTCAATCTGGGCCACGACGGCCAATTCTTCCGGCTTATGCCGGCCGTGGTCGGAGGCCTCGATCTGATGGGCTTCAAGGTCTTCAACGGTTCGGCCGAACGCGGCGTGCGTTATCTCGTTGGCATCATCCGCGCCTCGTCGGGCGAGCTTCTCACTTTGATGGACGCTAGCTACCTGACGGCGGTCCGCACGGGAGCGACCACCGCCCTCGCCGTCTCGTTGATGTCCTCGCGCGATCACTGGAGCGAGGTGGGCGTGATCGGGTCGGGCCTTGAGGCGCGCACCAATCTTGCCGCGCTGGCATCCGTGTCGACCGTAGACAGGGCAAAGGTCTTCAGTCCGCGACCCGAACGTCGGCAGAAGTTTGCCGACGAGTTGTCCGCCGAGTTGGGGATGCCGATCGAAGCCGTCTCCAGCGCCGCGCAGGCTGCGGACGCCGAGGTCGTGCTCGTGGCGACCAACACTGGCGCCGGGACGGGGGTCACCGCACTCGATCACTCCTGGCTGCGCGAGGACACTTTGGTCGCCTCGATCGGCTCTACCATGCCCTCGCTTCGGGAGATCGACGAGACGATTTTCGGCCTCGCAGATCTGGTCGTCCTCGACACCAAAGACGCCATCGAGGAGTCCGGGGACCTACTGGCCGCAATCCAGCGGGATCACTGGGATCCCGTCGGCGGGCAGCTCCTCTCGCATCTGGCCGCGCACCCCGTCGCCGGGTCATCGGGCCTCAAGGTCTTCAAGTCCGTGGGAACGGCTCTCCAGGACATCCTCGCAGCCGTCGCAGTCTTCGAGACGGCGAAACGGATTGGGGCAGGTACGGAGATCGAGTTCTTGGACCTGAAGCTTTTCTAGCTCGAAGTAGTTCCGACAAGGAGGAACCATGTACCAACCGCTGATCTCACAGCTCGCCCACATCGAGCTTCTCACTCCGCGGCCGGCGGAGTCGGTCGAGTTCTTCACCGACGTCTTCGGCCTCGAACGAGCTAGCGAGGAGGGGAACTCCGCCTTCCTCAGATGTTGGGGCGACTACTTCCACCACAGCCTTCAGATCACCGAGGCGGAGCGGCCTGCGCTTGGGCACATCGGATGGCGGAGCGCAGGACCGGACCAGCTTCAGATTGCCGTCGAGAGGCTCGAGGCGAGCGGACTCGGCGAAGGCTGGCGCGAGCCGGTCCAAGGCCACGGCGCCGCCTATCGCTACAAGGGTCCGAGCGGACACCAGCACGAGATTTTCTGGGACGTCGATCGATATGAAGCTCCTCCGGAGCTTCGCTCGACTTTTCCGACGAGGCCTCAGAGGATCTCGAATCGATCAGCAGCCCCGCGGCAACTGGATCACGTGACGGTAGCGTCAGCCGACCCCCTCGGAGATTCTCACTGGTACCGCGACACCCTGGGCTACCGTCACACTGAGTACACGGTGGTTGCCGACGCGCCGGACGTCTGCTTCTTCTCGATGGTCTCGACGAACGAGAAGTCGCACGACCTCGGGCTCTCCCTCGACAACAGCGATGTCGCGGGCCGGCTGCACCACTTCGCGTTCTGGGTCGACTCGGTAGAGGATGTCCTGAGAGTTGCCGATGTCCTGTTGGAGAGCGGACATGCGATCGAGTACGGGCCGGGGCGTCACGGGCATGGTGAGCAGACCTACCTCTATTTCCGGGAGCCGGGAGGCATCCGCGTCGAGGTCAATTCGGGCGGCTACCGCATCTACCAACCGGATTGGGAGGCCGTCCGCTGGTTCCCCGAACAGGGTTCGAACACGATGTACAGGAACACGCGCATGCCGGATTCCATGATGGAGGCCTTCCCGCTCGACGACGGATCGGTTGTGGCGCCGGAGCCGGAACTCGCCGGTCTCGCGAACCCCTGGGGGGAAGAGGGCTCCGGATAAGCTTCGGCCGGTCCTGGGAGGAAGATCCGATGGCCACCGGGACTCGTTTTTCGCTAGGAACGTTCGCCTGCACCGGCGGGACGGCTCCCTGTCTGGTGCAAGGCGAGCGTGCGCATGACCTTCGTCCGCTGTTAGGCGAGCAGACGACGCTCCGCGGTCTGCTCGACGATTGGGACGCGAGTTTTCCCGTGTTGGAGCGGATCGCCGAAGGGCTGCCCAGCGCGGAGGGTGTCCTCCTCTCCGGGCTGACCCCCCTCCCCCCGGTCCAACCGATTGGCACGATCTTCCAGGCCGCGGCCAATTACCGGCAGCACGTGCTCGATCTGATCTCAGGTGCGGAATCGCGGGGCGATGACTCAGATGGTCACAGCCGGGGCGACCGCGACGACGCCCGGCGCCTCCTGGACGAGCGGGCCGCCAAAGGACGCCCTTTCGTCTTCCTCGGATCCCCCCACTCCATGGTCGGCGCCGAAGATGAGGTCGTGCTCCCGGTCGATTCCGACCAATCCGATTGGGAGCTCGAGCTCGCGGCGGTGATCGGTCGCAATGGGAGGCGGGTGCCTCCCGAGGACGCGCTCGAACTGATCGCCGGCTACACGATCGCCAACGACCTCACCTCGCGGGACGCACTGACGCGCTGGGATGCCAGCACGCTCGGGATCGACTGGCTCGCCGGGAAGAACGCCCCGACCTTCCTGCCGGTCGGACCTCTCCTGGTCCCGGCCGAGCACGTCGCAGACCCGCAGGACCTGCGGATTGAGTTGAGCGTCAACGGCCGGACCATGCAGGACGAGTCGACGGACGACATGCTCTTCGACGTTTCCCAGCTGGTGTCCTACATAAGCACGGTCACCGAACTACGACCAGGGGACCTCGTGCTCACCGGTTCGCCCGCGGGCAATGGCGCTTCGCACGGGGTGTTCCTCGCCCCGGGCGACGTCATGGAAGGCACGATCACGGGACTTGGCGTGCAGCGGAACCGCTGCGTGGCGGAGGCATCACGACCCGACCCTTGAGGACTCTGGCGTCGGGGCCAGCCAACTAACGGAACAGGCGATTCCTGGCGATCGTGTTCGACGGACGGAAGGTGAAACAGTGAACAGAACTGATCGCATCCTGATCGTAGGCGACGGGATTGCAGGCTCGACGTTGGCGATCGCTGCTCAAGAACGCGGGCAGAACGTCGAACTGGTGGAGATCCAACCGACGTGGGAACCCGTAGGAACCGGTCTGACCCTGATGGGACCGACTCTCAGAGCACTGCACAGCCTCGGACTTCTCGATAACTCCGTCGCCGCCGGCGCGGGCCTGAACCATTTCGCGGTCGGAGACGAGGGAGGCAACACGTCTTCCGTCACCGACCTGCCGCGGCTCGCCGGCGATGGCTACCCCGCCTCGGTGCAGCTGAGTCGGCCGGCTTTCCATGACGTTCTGTCCTCGGCTGTGCATGCCTTGGACATCCCGGTACGTCTCGGCGCCACGGTCGACGAGATCGAGGATCGAGACGACGGGGTCTCGGTCGTCTTCTCCGACGGAGAGCGAGGGACCTATCGAGCAGTAGTCGGAGCCGACGGCTCAAGGTCAGGAGTCCGGGATCTGATCTTTCCTGACATCGCAGGGCCAAGATCAAACGGACAAGCCCTATGGAGGGCGATGGTCGACAGGCCGCCAGAGCTGGGCGACAGCTTCGCGGAGGGCACCATGTACATGCTCTACGGTCCACGGAAGAAGGCGATGGTGATTCCTACTTCCGCGGATCAGCTCTACATCGCCCTGACGGAAAACGGGGTTGGGGATGCAAGGCCGGAGACCTCCTCACTCCCACGCTTGATGCGCGACCATCTCGCGGACTTCCGCGGCTTCGTTGCCATTCTCCGTGACCTGATTGTCGACCCCTCGCAAGTCGTGTGGAGGAAGCTCGAGGTCCTCTTGGTGCAGCCGACCTGGCATCGACGCCGCAGCATCCTGATCGGCGATGCCGCTCACACCACGACTCCGAACCTTGCGAGTGGCGCAGGCATGGCGATCGAGGACGCGGTCGTGTTGGCCGAGGAACTGACCGCGCAAGATTCGATCGACGCTGCCTTCTCCTGCTTCATGAGTCGCCGTTTCGAGCGTTGTCGGATGGTCGTCGAGAATTCGGCTCAGCTGAGCGAATGGGAGCAGAACCCCTTGCCGGACACCGACCCGGTGGCTCTTACCGACGAGAGCTGGCGCATACTCAGTCAACCCATCTAGGCCTGCCTCACGGCGCAGTACTCGGACCGGAGCGAAATTTAAGTCGTCCTTCCGGTCCCTCGGGGCACAACACGGCCGTCGGCGCCGAACGACCACTGCTGGACTTCCCGGTTGGAGAAGATCTGGTGGACGGAGCCGTCAAGGCTCCGCAACGCCAGCTCCGCGGCAAGCCCCTCGATCCCCTCGCCGACAACGACCTCCTGGACCGCATGGCCCCCAGGTCCGTCGATAGTCAAAGCCAATCATTTCGAGCGGGGCGGGGCTACCGATTTGCAGCCAGGTGGGCTCGTCGAGCAAATGCGACACGACGTACTGGCCATCGAAGTCGAGCGGCGACGCGCTTAATCCGGCTCCGTTGTTGGGCTATTCGTTGGGCTATTGGACGCTTCATTGGGCTGAACAGAGCCCAACGCAGCCGAACGCAGCCCAACCCCAGAAAAGACGAAATCCCGCTCTGGAGCGGGATTTCGTTAAAGCGGCTGAAGGGATTCGAACCCTCGACCTTCTGCATGGCAAGCAGACGCTCTAGCCAGCTGAGCTACAGCCGCGTGGTTGGGGAACGATACCGCGCGAACGGCCCCGGACGCGCGACGACCCCGAAGCGGCAGATTCGGGGTCGTCGTCCAGCGGCACCGGTGCCTTGCCACACCGATGCGGGTTGTCGCCGGACGGCGGTTGGAGGCACGCCGACACGACTCGGGGTGATCCTTGCGGGCGGTCGGGGGAATCGAGTTAAAGGGCTGAGAAGTCGGCCTCGGACCTTCGGTGGGATCGTCGGAACGTCTCGGGGCTCGTCAGCTAGCCTGGGGGCATCGGAGATCTTTGACCATGCTCTTCCGCCAGATCATCCACGAGGACCTCGGCTGTGCCTCCTACCTGGTCGCCGACCGCGAAAGCGGCGTCGCGGTGGTCGTCGACCCGCAGTGGGAGGTCGAGCCGTACCGGCGCCTGGCGCGGCTGCACGGGGTGCGGATCGGCCACATCCTCGAGACCCACAATCACGCCGACCACGTCTCCGGCCACGGGCGGCTGGTGCGGCAGACCGGCGCCGCGATCCACGTGCACGAGCTCGCCGCGGCGGAGTACGAGCACGAGCCGTTCGGCGACGGCTGGAGGCTGACGCTGGGCGACCTGACCGTCGAGGCGATCCACACCCCCGGCCACCGGCCCGAGCACACCTGCTTCCTGCTCAGCGACGCGAGCCGCGGCGGGGCGCCCTGGGCGCTCC
>Ga0153954_1000702_pt1 | contig 23650 bp, 15 predicted proteins | sample TSFL038MetaG_FD_102277 | JGI IMG/M metagenome (GOLD analysis project Ga0153954, IMG submission 102277) | Attine ant fungus gardens microbial communities from Florida, USA - TSFL038 MetaG | ecosystem: Host-associated > Fungi > Mycelium > Unclassified | place: USA: Florida, Wekiwa Springs State... | reverse complement strand
CGCAAAAATAAGGGGGCCATATTAGAAAATATGGCCCCCTTATTTTCAGAGCCGAGAGTGCGAGCTTCTAGAGAGAAAATAATTTCGAATCCGACCGCCTTCATAGGTAGCAAGTTGGGTTTATAGTATAGTCGGTTGTCGAAGAATGCTCACTTATCTCGTTGACCTTCTCTGTGATCTCACTGTCTTTTCTCTGTGGTGAAAAAGATCGGAGTCTTTCCAGGCATGCCTGGAATTTCTTTCACATAACGAGGAACAGCATAGCCTGGCAAAGAGTCTGATAGCCTTCTGATGAGCTCCTTGCCTTCGACTTCGGACACTTCAAAATGGGCAGCTCCCTGTACTCTATCCAATTGATGCAAATAATAGGGAATGATGCCATTGTCGACAAGCTTGCTGCAGAGCTCAAAAAGTACTGAAAATTGATCGTTAACTCCCTTTAAAAGGACGGACTGATTGAGGATTGGGATTCCGAGCTGACGCACCCGCTTCAAGGCTTTAAAAATATCTTCGTCGAATTCGTTCGGATGATTCGAGTGGATGATAAACCAGAACTGGAAAGGAAATTTTCCAAAAAGGGATAAGAACCCACTATCTAAGCGTTCTGGAATCCCCATAGGAAAACGCGTATGAAAACGCACGGATCGGACATGCGAGAGAAGAGAAAGGCGTGACAGTAGATCTTCAAGAATTCGATTATCGAGTGATAGTGGGTCGCCACCGCTTAAAATGACCTCGCTAATAGAACTATCTTCGGCAATCATTCTGAGCTCTTCTTCAAAGATCTTATTGGTGGCGTCATACTCAAAATGCTGTCTAAAGCAATAACGACAATGCATGGCGCAGGCGCTGGTACAAAGCAAAAGAACACGTCCTTGATACTTATGAAGTAATTTTTTTGTCTTCTTGCAAAGACCATCTCCAACGGGATCGCTCAAAAAGTTTGAGGCAGCAGCGTTTTCATTCGCTGTCGGCAGAAATTGTTTTAAAATTGGATCTTCAAGAGTGCCCTTGGCAATTTTATAGGCAAGACGCTTAGGAAGATTTAAGGCGAATCGAGAACGCGCCAAAAGATTTTGTCGCTGATCCTGGTTAAGTTCCAAAAAATCAGCTAAAAGGGTAATGTCAGTAAAATTCTGTCGTAGGATTTGTCTCCACAGAGGAGGGGCAATTGGCTGCATAAATGGATGCAATTGGGGCAATAATAATTGATAATGAAGAAATTATAGAAAAGGATTTGTTTTTTTTACATGAAAAAGACGAAGTTTGAAGTTATTATGCCAACACGAATTCAAAATTTACCCTTATAACTTTCGCTTTAATGACTAAACGCAAAGATGCAAAGGCGCAAAGGAAGGAAGATTTCCATAATATTCTTTGCGTCTTTGCACCTTTGCGTTTTATTCATTATATGGCAAGCTTCTGCATAACATTGTAGCCAGGTATGCTAGGCAGCTACTGAGGTGGTTTTTTCAACGCGTGACGACGGCTGGCGATCCGTTGGATTTGCTGTCGCTTTAATTGACTTCTCATCAATTTTCTCGATAGAAACATCCGCTCCTAGGCTTCCTAATTTATTTACAAGATTTTCGTAACCTCTCTCTAGAAAGTGCAATCCCGAAATCCTGCTAGCTCCTGATGCCAATAAAGCAGCCATGACATAAGCAAAGCCTGCACGTAAATCAGGAACGGAAATATCCTTTCCAACTAAAGGAGAAGCGCCTTTGACAATCAAACTATGACAAAAACTCTGTGAAGCAAAACGACATTGTTTGCCACCAAGACATTGACGGAAAAGGGTAATATCGGCCCCCATTTCAGCGATAGTTTCTGTATAGCCGAATCGATTTTCATAAACGGTTTCATGGACAACCGATGAGCCTGTCGCTTGAGTGAGCAGCACCACAAATGGCTGCTGCCAATCTGTCATAAAACCTGGATGGACATCTGTTTCCAGATGAAGTCCGCCTTGCAAAGGACCGTCATAAAAAAATTCAATCCCATTGCTTCTGATATCAAAGCCCCCGCCAACTTCACGAATCTTATTGAGGAAAGTCACCATATTATGATGTTGTGCCCCTTCCACAAAGACGCTTCCTTTAGAGCTGATAGCTGCCATTCCCCATGATGCAGCTTCGATCCTATCAGGAATCACTGTGTGCTCGACTTCATAAAAACGCCGCGTCCCTTGTATGCGGATCGTACGGTCAACGTCTAAAGTGATAATTGCCCCAAGCTTTTGAAGGAACAAAATGAGTTCAACAACTTCGGGCTCGATGGCGGCATTTTTAATGACAGTAATTCCTCTTGCTGTCACTCCTGCCAGAATCGTATTTTCTGTTGCGCCGACGGAAGGATAGGGCAAATTGATAAGCGTTCCCTTTAATCCATTGTGAGCATGGGCAAAATAAGCCCCTTCTTTCTTCATACCGCGATATTCGATGCTAGCGCCGAGCTTTTGAAGTGCTTCAATATGGAAATCGACAGAGCGAGGGCCTATAGGACATCCTCCGACTGTCGGAACAATAATATCCTCATCGGTGCGTCCGAGTAGTGCTCCAATCATTAAAATGGGGATTCTATTGGCTCCAGAAAACCGTTGAGGGACATAGGAGGTTTTGAGTTCCTTTGTGATCACCTCCATAATGCCGGCTTCGCGATCCCAATCCACTTGCATGCCAATTTCTTGACATAAGGCCACTGTCACTTCTACATCGCCAATATTGGGCACGTTGTAAAAGCGGCAGCGTTTGTCAGAAAGCAAAGAAGCGACCAATAGTTTGGTCATCGCATTTTTTGCTCCGGCTGCCTTGACTTGGCCTTTAAGGGGAATTCCGCCTGTTATTTTTAATACTTCCATGAGTGAATTGCTCTGCGTTTTAATCGTTGCAGTTTGAATAGAATTTTATGATTTTTATTTATCTTAGATTTTTGAAGCTAACAACAATCATCCAAGACATAAGGACACGCAAACTTACAACAATTTCATTCTTATTCGCAATAAATAAATGATTCTTTCTTTATCATGGTTTATTTTTTTAACCAATAAAAATAACGTTTAAGATCGCTTCATCAATTCAAAAGTCAGAAGTCAGAATAATGGTAGCCAGTAGTCGGTAGTCGGTAGTCAGTAGATAGAAAACTCCTTATGTATATATGCATTTTTGTTTTCTACCGAAGGGTGAAATGGCTTGTAGATGCTTTCCAGCAAACTTTCAGGTCTACCTATTGGCTACCGACTACTGGCTACTGATTACCATTATTCTGACTTCTTTGTATTTCGAGTTGGTGACAAAACTCGCATTTTATAAGAGATTATGTAAAGATGACAGACTAAGAAATAGAATGAGGAGCTTTTGCTATGACTCAAAGAACTAGGACCGGGATAGGACAGGACAGCCATCGATTCCTTCCCTCCGATTCATCTAAACCTTGCATCATTGCCGGCATTATCTTTGAGGGGGTACCTGGTTTTAATGCCAATTCAGATGGCGATGTCGTTTTTCATGCCATCTGCAATGCGATCACTTCAGTGACGGGCGTGATGATTTTGGGAGATATCGCCGATGATCTTTGCCTAAAAGATGGAATTACCGATAGCGAAGTCTATCTCTTTGAAGCTTTAAAGACGCTTGGAAACCAAAAAATATCCCACGTAGCCATTTCTCTCGAAGGCAAGAAGCCGAAATTCAAACAACGTATCCATGACATGCGTGCAAATATAGCCAGAGTGATGGACCTGAATATCACGCAAGTGGGAATAACAGCAACCTCAGGTGAGGGTTTAACTGACTTTGGTTGCGGCGATGGCGTGCAATGCTTTGCCATTGTGACAACGCAAGAAATAACCTAATGTTTATCACCGAGTCTTATACAATCGCGGCTCCCTTATTTATTCGACTCCTCGGTTTCATTTATTTCTTTGCCTTCGGAGCTTTTCTTTTTCAAATTAAAGGATTGATTGGCCAAAATGGCATTCTCCCTCTAGATTCCTATCTACGGTGGATTCGATCCCGCCTTCCGAAAAATTATTACCGCCTCCTTCCCACGCTTTTCTGGCTGAATAGCAGCGATGCTGCCCTCATGGGCGTTGCTGCCGTAGGGACACTATTGTCCATCCTTTTGATGGCAGGCGTTTTTCCTTCCATCCTGCTTCTACTGCTTTATGTCTTCTACCTTTCTATTGTTTCCGCTGGACAGGACTTTCTCTCTTTTGGATGGGAAGGATTTCTTTTAGAGATCACTGTCAACGCGTTTTTTCTTAGCCTCGCTTCTCCTCCAAATCTTATGATTTGGATCAGCATCAATCTAGTTCTTTTTCGCTTCCACTTCCAGGGAGGAATTGTCAAGCTGCAAAGCGGAGACCCCAACTGGAGGAACCTTACTGGAGTCGCCTATCACTATCAATCACAACCCATTCCCAATGCGACCGCATGGTATGTGCACAAATGGCCCATGTGGTTCCACAAACTATCAACAGCCTTAATGCTCTTCGTTGAAATCATTGTACCTTTCGCTATTTTCGGTAATGACTCGATGCGCCTAGCAACATTCATCGCCCTGGTCGGCTTGCAATGGACCATATGGATGACTGGTAATTTCTCTTATTTGAATCACTTGACTGTTGTCCTTTGCGTCATTTTGGTCGCCAATGCTTATTTTCCACCCTGGATCTCCGATGCCAGCACACTAATCGATCCGCCTTCTCCTGTCATAGAATTTATTTGCCTTTCAGCTGGAGCCATTCTTTTGCTTTTTCAAATTGTGCAATTATGGCAGCACTTCATCCCTAATGAAACCTTCTATCGATGGTTACAACACATAGGTCCTTTCCATATTGCAAATCGCTATGGCATTTTTGCCGTCATGACCACAAATCGCTATGAAATCATCTTTGAAGGCAGTGAGGATGGGATTTTATGGAAAGAATACACTTTTTTTCATAAGCCATCCGAGATTACACGTCGTCCAAGAAGAGTTTCCCCTTATCAGCCGCGCATTGATTGGCAGGCTTGGTTCCTGCCATTGGGAAAATATCGCTATGATGCTTGGTTGAGCAACTTCATATACCACCTGTTAAAGGGCACTCCTGAAGTATTAGCACTTCTTAGAGAAAATCCTTTTTCACAACAGCCTCCCCTTTATGTTCGTACCCTGATGTATGAATATACATTCAGCAGTGCCAAAGAAAAGAAAGAATATGGATGGTGGTGGAAGCGGGAATACATCGGAGTATTTACACATCCTGTTGCCCTAAATGAAAAAGAAGTCTGAAAAAAGGTAGCCAGTAGCCACTAGTCAATAGCCGGTAGGAAAAGAAAGAGTCGTAGTCGGCAGGAGAATTCTGAATGTTTTTGCTCCTACGCTACTCCGCAGCTGCATTCCTCTACTGGCTACTGACTACCAACTACTGGCTACTTTTTTCCTTTTAATATACGTCGCGAAGATAGCGTTTAGTAGATCGAAGCTTCTTGATATAGTCTTTTGCGGCAATCTCATCGCATTTGGCATGATTTTGGACGATTTGATGAAGAGTCGCGTCGACATCTTTTGCCATTCGGCGAGCATCGCCGCAAACATAAATGTACGCCCCTTTTTCAAGCCACTCGAATAGTTCCTGGCCATGTTCCATCAAGCGATGTTGAACGTAGATTTTGTGCTCTTGATCACGCGAGAAGGCTGTCTCCAGGCGCAGCAATCCAGCTTGTATATACTCTTGCCAATCCTGCTCATAGTAAAATTCAGAATGGCGGTGCCATTCTCCAAAAAATAGCCAATTCGAACCTGTCGCCCCTTTAGCATGGCGTTCTTGAAGAAAGGCTCGAAAGGGGGCGATTCCGGTGCCAGGCCCGATCATAATGACGGGTGAAGATCCCTCTTGCGGGAGAGTAAAGCCATTGCTCGGCTGGATGTAAATAGGCACACTTTTCTCTCCCATAGGCGCAAGTTGGCAGAGGTAGTGCGTGCAAACGCCTCTTCGAGTAATGCCATTGGTTTCATAGGTTAATTCGGCAACGGTCAAATGGACTTCTTCTCCAACTGCCGCTAAGGAGGAGGCTATCGAATAAAAACGAGGCAAAAGAGGCATAAGAAGCTGGCTTAATTCTTGAGCCGTGAATTTAGCTTCTTCATTTTCTGCAAGAGCATCCCAAACTTCATGCCAGGCTTGATATTCTTTCAGTTTTTCTTTTTGTCCTTCAGAAAGCAAATGATCCAGATACTCTTTCTTGGAGGTATTGGTTTGACGTTTAGCGATTTCAGCGATTAACTTCCGCGGAACTTCGACAAGATTGCATTTTTTTGTCAGATATTCGCAAAAAGGGACGTTATCTTCAGAATGCTTATCCTTCACGAGCTCACTTCCATCCGCTTTAATCGAATGTATCGTGCGTTCAACAACGTGAGCATCATTCACAGGAAAAACAGCAATGCTATCGCCGACATCATAAGTTAGGCCAGATCCCTTAAGATCTAAAACCACATGATATGTGCTTTTTAGCGAACCGGGCTTACAAAGGCTATAGCGCTTTGTAATGGCTGCTTGATAGGGATGAGATTTGTTATAAATGGATGTATTTGTAGACATAAAAATGGAAACAATTCTATTGAATGCTATTATAATAGCACATTGGCTTAGTAAAATATACAAAATTTATTAGCGAACCCCAAGAGACTAAAAAATTGTCTATTAAGTCCGTGGATCGCTAATGTCTCTAAAATTAGTGTCTTTGCGTCCTCGCATCTTTGCGTTTAGTTTACCATGATTCATTACCAAGATTCCTTTTGCATGATATCGAAATTTCCCCTGATTAATTATCAATAGAAAAGCAAACAAATTATTTGTAATGCTTATTTATTAACAAAACAATATAATACGCTAAAAACATTATTATTTTGTGAGTATTATGGAATCAATACCTTCATCTATCTATTCATCTCATAGTTCAATTGAACCTTTAAGAGAGGCCATTTTATCGAATGATTCTAAAGAAATTGCTCATCTTTTAGACATAAAAGAAATAAGAGCAGCTTTTTTAGAATGGACAACTTCCCACTCAAAACTTCTTAAAGGGAATTTGCGTTTTAGGAAAATTGTAAAAATTGCCGAAGAAAAGGAAAAAGGGCAAAAAATTGAGAGCGAGGATCCCACAAGTTCAGGGCAAATTGTTGTTGCAAAATCTTCCAAAACTCTAGGGGAAAAAATTCAAGGGACTTTTCGGAAAATTCTTCCACCATCTCCTTCCCCTCTTGATGATTGGCTGAATACTAAAACTCCTCTGAATCGCAAGATAACCAAGGAACTTATCAATTTCATTACTTCTAAAAATGGAAAGGGATTTAAACGACTTACTGCATACTATGATCTCGGTCTAATAAATGATGATCAATTAAAAGAAATACTATTTCACAATACTAAAGCCACCAGATTTTATACAACAATTTTACATGATTTAGATAATTTTAAATTAGCATTTCCATTTCTAGAACGCCTATCTGAAAGAAACCCACAATTTCTAAAAGAACTTCTCCTTCGAACTGAAGAAGGGTTTGGAAAAAAGCCTTTGATACGTATACTCAATTTAGAAAGCTTTTTTCCTTTATATAAAAGCCTAGCGAATAAACAACCACAGATATTAAAAGAAGTTCTCGGCAAAGATGGCGGCTTTCTTCTGCATAATTCAGATAATTTTAAAACAGCTATTCCTTTTCTCGAAACATTGGAAGAAACTCATCCAGAACTGCTCAAAGACCTTCTAAGCATTCAAGAAAATCAGGGATCAACGCTCCTTCATAATAAGAAAAATTATCAACAAGCTCTCCCTTTGCTAGAAAGACTTACCGAGAATCATCCTGAATTGCTCGAAGAAATACTAATTATTAAAGATTTTTATAATGGAAATACTGTTTTTCACTACTTTGATTTTGAAATAAGCCTCTCTTTGTTTAATAATCTTGCAAAAAAAAATCCAGAGTTATTCAAGAGACTTTTAAGTGTACAAAATAACGAAGGAAAAACACCCCTACATAATGAAGATATTCTTAAATCTTTCATACTGAAAACTCTAGTGAATACTAATGCTGTTATTGTCAATGATCTGTTCAGTATTCAGGATGCGAGTGGACAAACTCCTCAAGATAGCCTTGCCACCTTCTTTAAAAAGCCAGATAAAGAAACATGGATAACAAAAATCTTAAAAACAAATGCTGGATTATTTAAAGTTATCGCTGAAAAGCTACCAAGTTTTTTTGAAAAATTATTTCAAGATCGTGTAGGTCAAGAGCTTTTTTTGCTGCTTTATTTTGAAGCGACAGAAGAACCCATGCTCCAGGAATCACTATTACTTATCATTCAAAATCAAATCGAAGATAAGCTCCTCTCTTCTATTGCTTACAATTTTACTTCAACAAGATATGAAGTCAGGCTTCTCAAACTCTTAAAAATCATCATTGAAAAGCATTCCAATCAGATGGTTCGTTTGATTTTAAATGACCCCGGCTTTGGGAGAGTTCTCATTGCAAATGCCCGAGAAGACCTGAATAAATTTATTCAAGAGCAAAAAATTTCCCTTCAAGAAATGCCTCTCAAAGCTCAATTGAATCTTCTTCCACTCTTTTCTCCAAATGATATCGCCTCCATTGTCAGTCAACCAATAGAGGAGCAATGGGAGATTATAAAACAACTAAAATTCCCTATAGATATCGATGACAGGGAATTCAGTCATAATGATATGATTGATACCACGGCAGAAGAGCTTTTCGATGAAATTAATGATTGCTATGGAGAAGCTGAATTTAGCGCACAAGATCTTTATCAAGATGCACGGATACGCAATGCAACTCCTTTATTGTCGCAAATCCCTTTTTCTTGCTTAGTTGCTGCCATGCAAAATCCTAAGTTAATTCCCTTGATCACTGGTTATTTCGAAGCTTTTTCACTCGCTCAACAGCAGATAATCTTTCCCTTACTCCCCAATGCAACAGCATTCCTCTTGTTTGCAAATTCCAAAAACATTGACAATCGATTTTCCTTCTTATCATTCGCCACCACAGAACAAAAATTACATTTTTTAAATGCTCCAGATGTAGATTCCTTAAAAAGCCAGAACTTCCTTCTTCTTTTGAAGGAAGCCAAGAAACAATGCAACAATTGGGAAGAAAACCTTCATTTATTGAACAATAAGGGAGCTGAGACAAATTTTGAAGACATTTACACTCAATTAGAGAAGTCTTTCAATAGTTTTTCCATACGTCAAGGCAGAGAGCTTAACGATCTAGCTCGACAACTCTCGAATTTGAAGAAGAGTTACTTAGTCAATTCTGACTCAGAAGAACTTGAAAACAAGGTGCAAACAAAAACATTTAGTACACTGCTCGCCAAATATGAAAAAATAAGCAATCGCATCAAGAAATGCCAAGATGACTTCGCCAAGATCGAGAAGCCAAAAGCGCTTTCTGAAGCTACGGAAGCTGATGAGGAATACGATGATTTAAATATGCCTCTTCAAGATCCTGTTCTAGGATCGGATGGAAGGATTTATAATCAAGCATCGTTTGACGGACTCGGTGGTAAATCGGCATTTTCACGCCAGCCTATAGAGATTGTTGAAAAAAAGAATCTCTCTAAATACCCTCATCTTGTTGAAAAATACAAAGAGTTTGAAAAGTTAAAAAATAAAATTAATAAAAGCTAATTATTCCTCAACTAAAATTATATTAAAAAAATTATCGATAATTTTTAATTAAATTAAATAACTTATATAATTATTTTATATCAAGCATTGCTTTTTTATTTTTATGGAATCTATTCCCTCTATTTATTCTGCCTCTGCTCCAATGGAACCTTTAAGAAAAGCCATTTTATCAGATGATCTTCCAGAAATTAAGAATCTTCTGAAAAGTAAAGAAATAAGGTCAACTTTTTTAGAGTGGACGCATTCTAATTCTAAATTTCTTAAAGGAAATTTGCGCTTTAGGAAAATTGTAGATATTGCCAAAAAAAAAGAACATCACATTGAAAAACCCCTTTCTTCTCAGATTGTAACAAAACCTTTCAAATCATTAGAGAGTAAGATTCAGCACGTTTATTGGAAAACTAAGAAGCCGTCGCCTCTCGATAAATGGCTTGATGATGAAAAGATAACAAGGGAATTTAGAGACTTTATCATTTCTCAAAAGGGTTTTAAAAGTCTTACTGCCTATTATGATCTCGGTCTAATAAATGATGCTCAATTAAAAGAGATTTTATTCATAGAAAATGGACAAGAGGGAGGTGTAGAACTTCCTATTATACATATCTACTCAAAGCAGATGCTTCCTTTGTTAATATCACTTTCCAAAAAGTCTCCAGAATTTCTCAAGGAGATTCTCATTCAGCCTGCCCAGAAAACAAACGTGAGACCTTTAGAGCTCGATGGCTTTCAAGACAATTTACCTTTATTTGAAATTTTAGCAGAAGAACAGCCAAAGCTCATTAAAGAAATTTTTGACTCTTATAATAAATATACTTCCCCAGTCCTATACAATGAAGATAATTTTCAGGAAGCTCTTCCTTTTCTCAAGATAGTGGGAGAAAAAGATCTAGAAATACTCAAAGACATTCTTTGCATTAAAGATCAGTATGGAACGACTCTCTTTTGGCATCATTATCGTCATGTAGAAGAAGCTTCAGAACTTCTGGAAAGCTTTATCGACACACGTCCTGACTTACTGGAAGAGATTTTGACTGTAAAAGATAACGGGGGTTCTACTTTTTTGCATTTGGTAGACACATTTAAGAATGCTTTGCCTCTTCTTCAAAAACTGGCTGACAAAGAACCTAAGATTTTTGAAAACGTCCTTAGCATCAAAAACGACGAAGGAAAAACTGCTTTTCATCATAAAAGTAATTTGGATGACGCCATTTTAGGATTAGATGTTTTAGCCGAAAATCACCCTGACCTTGTTTATAATTTACTTACAATTCAGGATAATGAGGGCAAACGCCCCCTCGACATTTTTAAAGACATTCTTACGACAGAGAACGAGAATGGCGAAACGTTAATACATTATCCGAGCCCTATCAAAGATACTATTGAGATAAACAAAATCCTTGCCGAAAGAGAACCTCTTTTTCTTAAAAAACTGCTGGATACTCAAAATAAGGACGGTAATACTCCACTACATCTCGAAAAGACCTTTGCAGAAATCATTCCTTTGCTTGAGATCCTATCTGATAAATCACCAGATATACTTATGGATTTATTCAGTCTTCAAAATAAAGATGGCCATATTTCCCTCAATTCAAAAAAAATTCTTGAAAAAACTCTTCCATTCCTTGAATCCCTTGCTGAAAAGAATCCTCCTCTTTTCATAAAGATCTTGGGTATTCAAAATCATGAGGGAAAAACATTTCTGCATTTTCCAGGCCAATTCCAACCCGCTGTTCCTCTATTAAAGAAAATTTCAGAAAAACAACCTGATCTTTTCAAAGATCTTCTCGGCATCAAAGGTTCCGATGGGGCATCCCTTCTCTTGCCTTTATATCTTGATGTTATTGAAGACACTCATCCCCTCTTTCCATATATCCAAGACCGATTGAAACAGGAGAAAACAACCTCTATTATTAAAGAGATGGCTCAATTTGTTTCACCGGAATATGAAGAGAAGCTAACTCAACAGTTAAAAACTCTCATAGGCAACAAACCATTCGAGACTCTTCCTCTCATTTTAAGTAATCCCTTGCTTAGCAAAATGCTTATTATAAATCAGAGACTCTATTTAGATGACGGCATTAAGAATGGATATGTAAATCTTCAAAAAATATCTTATGAATCACAAATCGATCTCCTTCCTCTTTTTTCTCCAAATGATATCAGGTCTCTCGCGATGCAACTAACAAGGGATGAGTGGGATCTGTCGAAAAGTATAAACGAACAAAAATTCTCTATTGCTATAGATGACGATGATCTTAGTCAGGATGATAAGATTTATGCCACGGCAGAAGAGCTCTTCAATATCATTGAGAATCACTATGGACAAGCCGAATTTGGGGCGGATAATCTCTATCAGAATACAAGGATACGCAAAGCGGCTCCTTTATTATCACAAATCCCTTTTTCCTGCCTGGCTGCTGCCATGCTAAATCCAGAGCTAAATCCTTTTATCATGAATTATTTCGAGGCTTTTTCCCTTGCTCATCAACAAATAATTTTTGCCTTGCTCCCCGATGAACATGCATTAACTTTGATTGGAAAAACTAGGAACATTTCAGATCAAACGGCCCTCTTTTCATTTGCGACAACTGGACAGAAATCATTCATTTTATCTCAGGTAGAGATAGGCGAAAACTTTCTTCGCCTTTTAAAATCCGCGACAAAACAATGCGAAAAATGGGAAGAAAACCTTCGTCTGCTGACCAACCAGGGAATAGAGATAATTCCTAAAGTCGATTACGCTCAATTAGATCAATCATTTAATAGTTTTCGATTACGTGAAGGCAGGAAGCTTAATGATCAGGCCCGGCAAATATTAAATTTGAAAAAAATTCTGCTAGAAAATTCTGATTCAAACGAGCTTAAAAACTTTGTGGAAAAACAATTTAGCTCAATATTCAATGAGTTTGACGCTGTTAGCAATCGCATCAAGAAATGTCAAAATGACTTCGCCAAGATCGAGAAGCCAAAAGCGCTTTCTGAAGCTACGGAAGCTGATGAGGAATATGATGCCTTAAATCTGCCACTTGAGAATCCTGTTCTAGGATCGGATGGAATGATTTATAATCAAACATCGTTTGACAATCTCCGCGGTAAATCAGCATTTTCACGCCAGCCTATAGAGATTGTTGAAAAAAAGAATCTCTCCAAATACCCTCATCTTGTTGAAAAATACAAAGAGTTTGAAAAGTTAAAAAAGAAAATCAGCAAAAGTTAATTATTCCATTAATCTAAAAGATTAAATTAAAAACAAACATTAGATAATTTTTAATTAAATCAAATAGTTAATATAATTGTTTTATATTAACTATCGGCTTTGTTTGTTTTTATGGAATCCATTCCATCTTTTTATACAACGCCGCCCTTGAAGGAAACTAACTTAAGAGAAGCGATTTTATCGCATGATGACGATAAAATTAAAAATCTTCTCGATAATAAAGAAATAAGATCCTCTTTTTTGGAATGGGCAAATTCTAATTCTCCACTTCTTGAAACTAATTTACGCTTTAAAAACATTGTAAAAATTGCCAAGAAAAAGGAGTTAGAAGGTTCGAACCAAACTGTCACAAAATCTTTCATGGCCTTGGGTAACAAGATCCAGAAGATTTATTGGAAAATTAAACAACCCTCACCTCTCGATACCTGGCTCGATGATAAGAATAAAAAGATGACAGGTGGATTTAGAGACTTTATCACTTCACAAAAGGGTTTTAAAAGTCTGGCTGCTTATTATGATCTTGGTCTAATAAACGAGCAACAATTAAAGGAGATATTATTTACTGAATTTGGTGAGGATCGAGCCGAGGGATTTACCATCATACATAATAATCCTGAACGTTTAAGATCGGCGCTTCCCTTATTTGAAATCATTTCCGAAAAAAAACCTGAACTTTTGAAAGAAATTCTTACCAAGGGCGCCAAGCTCGAAGGCATAACACCTCTCTATTTGGGTGGATTCAAAGCTCTTTTACCCTTATTTGAAATCCTAGCGAACAAGCGACCGCAAATAATAAAAGAAATCTTTAATTCTCCTAATACTCAGGGCAAACTCATTCTATTTACTGAAGAAAATTTTGAGGCAACTTTTCCGCTTTTTGAGATATTAGAAAAAGGCCATCCAGAAATTCTCAAAGAGGTGCTTTGCGCCCAAGAAGTTTTTTCAGGAACAACCATTCTTCAAGCGGATTCTAAAAATTTCAAAACAGTTTTTCATTTACTGGAAAAACTTACCCATGAACATCCTGACTTATTGACAGAGATTTTGACAACCAAAGACAAAGAAGGTGACACTCTTTTGCACACCTCTTCAAATTTTGAAATAGCCATTCCTTTACTCAACATACTTGAGGAAAACAATTCTAAAGCCCTCGAAAAAGTTTTAAGTGTACAAAATAATGAAGGTAATACGCCACTTTATTCCAGAAACATATTGGATAGCGCTTTTCCTTTTCTTGAAAAACTGGCAGATAAAGAGCCTGATATTCTTGGAAAACTCATTAGCATCCAAAATAAAAATGGAAAAACAGCTTGGCATGATAGAAAAACTTTGGAGATCTCTATTGAATTTCTGGAAAAACTCACGCAAACGCATCGGGACATTGTTTCTAATTTACTCACTATAAAGGACAAAGATGGCAAAGACATTTCAGATACCTTTTCTGAAATTGCGATGACTGAAATCGAAGGTGGCGACAAGCTGGTGCATTATCCTGATTTTTTCAAGAACGCTATAGAATTTCTCAAGGTGATCGCTGAAAACAAGCCAAGTGCTCTCAAAAATTTATTGAGTATTCAAAATGGCGAGGGAAACACACCTCTTCAATTTTCTGACACGTTTATAGAAACTCTTCCTTTGCTTGACATTTTATCTAATAAATCTCCGGACACCCTTATTGAAGTATTCGGCAAAGAAAATAACGATAAGGAAATTCCTTTTAATGTCCCAAAAATTCTTGAAGAAGTCATTCCATTCCTTGAGCTCCTTATTGAAAAGGACCCCATTCTTTTCAAGAGGATCTTGAGCATTCAAAATAGTGAAGGGAAAACATTCATGCATTATAAAGGAGAATTTCAAGCGATCGTTCCTTTATTACAGGAATTTTCAAAAAAACATCCGGATCTTTTTAAGGATCTTCTTAACATTCAAAGTCATGATGGTACATCCCTGCATTTGAACTTATATTTCGATGTGACCGATTCGATCTTTCCATTCATCGAAGATCAATTGAAACAAGGACAGTTGACCCCTATAATTAAGGTAGCTGCGCAGTTTGTTTCGCGGAATTATGAAGAGAGACTAGTTAAACTGTTAAAAGCCATTATCGAAAATCAACCGACACAGGCTTTACCCCATATTTTAAGCAATCCATCCCTTGGCAAGTTGCTTCTTATCGATGCAAGATCCTATTTGGATGATCTTGTTAAGCGTGGACATGTCGATCTTCAAGCAATGCCTCTGGAATCAAAATTAGGTCTGCTCCCTCTCTTTTCTCCAGATGAGATAGCTAGCCTAGCTAAAAACACACCAAAAGATTTATGGGAGACTTTTGATAAACAACAACTACTCATCGAACCTGACAATTTTCTTGTCACAACGGAAAATCTGCTTCTCGAGATTAAGTCGAAATTTGGAGAAGCCGAATTTGGTTCAAACGATGAAAACCAAAGCATGGGAATTGACTCTGCGACACCCCTATTAGCACAAATTCCTTTTTCCTGCTTGGCAGCAGCCTCGCAAAATCCAAAACTTATTCCTATTCTTACAGGTTATTTCGACGCTTTCCCTATTTCTCATCGACAAATCATTTTTTCTCTGCTTTCGCCTGAAGAAGCCCTGCAATTATCGGCAAAATCCTGGGCGCTTCCAATTAAAGATTCTTTATTATCGGATGCAACGACAGAACAGAAATTATACGTTCTAAATCATCTATCGTCCGAAACGAGTGAAGCTTTGGCCAATACTTTTCATCTCGATATTCTCCTTCTCAATCAAGTTGAAGACAGATGCAAGGAATGGGAAGCAGCCATTACTGTTCTAAACCAGCGTGATGAAGATGTTGATCTGGGGGCAACCTATAGTCAATTAGCAAAATCGCTGAGAAACTTCGATCAACGGCAGGGTTTAGAACTTAATACTTACCTTCGAAAATTACAAAAACTAAAAGATGATCTCTTAAAAAATTCTGACTCGAAAGAGTTGGAAGATAAAGTTCAGCAAAAAATCGACCCAATTCTTGCTAAAATTGAGACTCTCCAAAAGCAAGTCAAGACATGCAAGCAAGCCTTTTCGACTCTCAAAGAACCACAAGCGCAACTATCCTCGGAAACAAAAATTCCGTTGACGAGAGAACTTGTCGCAAAAACATTGGAAGACAATGCTCCAGAAGAATTTATGGATCCAATTTCAGCGACCCTCATGGAGAAGCCGGTTTTGGGCTCCGATGGTTATATTTATGATAAATCCACGGCAGTTGATCTGAAAACATCGCCATATACAAGAATGCCTCTTAAAATTATAGAATTTAATCAAGATCTTGAAAACCCAGAAATTCTTGCGAACCTTAAAGATAAAGACGAAATTCTTAAGAAGCTTAAAGATCTTGAAATTCTAAGAAAGAATTTAAGTGATTACCGTAGACTTGCTAAAAATGTCAAAGATCTTTCTGATCTCGAAAAGAAAATCAAAGATTTCCTTAGTGACAGAAGTATGTAACCACAAGCTTGAACCAACCGATGTATTAAAGCCACGAATGTGGCGAAAGCGTGTAACCATAGGCGTAAGCTATTCAGAGCATTGTCTCCATTCGGAAGTCAATGACAAACAACAATTGCTTAGTCATATGCAATCGCTGACCTTCTTAGAAGGTGTCTTGAAAGTATAATCAGGATGCTTTGCTGCTATAAATTTACTATAAGCCTGCATAAATTTTTCTTAATATAAACAATATTACGAAAAATTTATGCAGGCTTATAGCGAATTTTAGCATACAAATCATCCGATCGGACTTTCAAGACACCCTCTTAGCTCAACTACTTTTTATTGCACAAAAGATAACTGTCCTCTAGAATGGATGCATTAATATGCGGCCATGGCGGAATTGGTAGACGCGCTAGATTCAGGTTCTAGTCGAGGCAACTCGGTGGATGTTCGAGTCATCTTGGCCGCATTTCTTTTTGATGAACTATGGTAGATTTAGCCACATCTCTTCCCGCAGCCCTACAAAAGGGGCAATCTATTGCTTTAATTGTCAATGGAGCCATCCATGACTATGAGCGGATAAGATCATTAATTCAACCCTATGACGCTGTCGTCGCTGTCGATGGAGGGCTCATCCACTGCCATGCGTTGAACTTACATCCCCAACTGATCATTGGAGACCTTGACTCCATCAATCCTATTCTTTTAGAAAAATATAGGGGTGTCCCTATCCAAAAATATCCAGTTGAAAAAGACGAAACGGATTTAGAGCTAGCCATTCGCACTGTTTATCATTCAGAAGTAAAAAAAATCGCCCTTTTTGGAGCGTTGGAAAGACGTATCGACCATGCTTTAGCAAATCTTCATGTCATGCGGCGTTTTCCCGATTGCGTCGTCATCGAAACGGAAAACGAAACTGTATTCGCACTCAAAGGTTCTAAGCGAATTTCCTGTCATCCAGGACAAACTGTTTCTTTGATTCCATTGGGACCCTCTCCGCGAGGAGTGACGACAAAGGGTTTGAAATGGGAGCTTCATGACGCAACATTAGATAAAAATTTCTTTAGTCTTTCCAATATCAGCCTTTCGTCAGAATTCGAAATCACCATCGCCGAAGGCGATTTAGTATGCATGCTAAAAAGAGAGCCATTCCCGCTAACCCAAAGAAAATCGTGATTTGAAACCCAACGTGCTACCTTATGAGGCCACAATCTGGGGTTGAAATCTTATTCGCAATACTCTACCCTTAGAGTATGCCTTTCAAGACACCCTATTAATTAGTTATAGAAACAATTTATAATTATAGAAAGAAACTACAAACTTTTTAATGAAACAAGACGATTACAATATTAAAAAAATTCGCAATTTCTCGATCATCGCTCATATCGATCATGGAAAGTCGACAATTGCAGATCGCTTATTAGAGCTTACTCACACCGTGGCAGCAAGGGATATGCACGACCAGGTGCTGGATGACATGGATTTGGAAAGAGAGCGCGGCATCACAATCAAGGCCCATCCTGTAACGATGCACTATGTCTCCGATGATGGCACGACTTACCAGATTAACCTCATCGACACACCAGGCCATGTGGATTTTACATATGAGGTATCACGTTCTCTAGCTGCTTGTGAAGGCGCCTTGTTAGTCGTCGATGCCGGCCAGGGCGTGCAGGCGCAAAGCTTGGCTAACGTCCACTTAGCCTTAGAACGCAACTTGGAAATCGTTCCTGTCATCAACAAGATCGACCTCCCTACAGCAGATATCGAAGGAGTAAAGCGCCAGATCGAAGATGTCATTGGATTGGACGCTTCTGATGCCATCTGCTGCTCGGCTAAATCGGGTATCGGCATTAAAGACATTCTAGAAAGAATTTTAAAAGTTGTTCCCCCGCCAAAAGAACCTGAAGACGATATCCTTCGCGCTCTTGTCTTCGACTCCCACTATGACACTTATCGAGGAGTCATGGTTTACCTCCGCATCATCAGTGGCGAAATTAAAAAGGGATCCGTCATCAAAATGATGGCGACCGACAAGACATTTGAAGTCTTAGAGGTGGGCATTTTCACCCCAAATGAGCGTCCCGTTGAGCGGTTGAGGGCTGGCGAAGTCGGCTACATGATCGCCAATATAAAAATTTCCACCGACGTGAAAATCGGCGATACGATCACTATGCAAAAGAAACCTGCGAAACAGCCTCTCCCTGGCTTCCGTCACATCACTCCGGTTGTATTTGCAGGCATTTATCCCATCGATTCAACAGATTTTGAATCCTTACGTGATTCCCTTGACAAGCTACGCCTTAATGATGCTGCCTTGCATATCGAACAAGAAAGCAGCACGGCCCTTGGATTTGGATTTCGCTGCGGCTTTTTAGGTTTGCTGCATCTCGAAATTATCTTCGAACGTATCCAAAGAGAATTTAATATCGACATCATTTCTACTGCTCCTAGCGTGGTTTATAAATTCACGCTTGCCGATGGGACTGTGAAGGAAGTGGACAACCCAGCGCACTATCCTGATCCCACGATCATTGAGCAGGTTGAAGAACCCTGGGTCAAATCCCATATTATAGTGCCCTCTGAATACCTTGGAGCCGTCATGAATTTGGGCATGGAAAAAAGGGGCATCTGCATTAAGACAGAGACCCTAGACGCCCACCGCCTTCTTTTGACATATCGCCTCCCTCTCAACGAAATCATCACTGATTTCAATGACAAATTAAAATCTCTCACACGGGGATATGGTTCATTCGATTATGAATTTGATTGTTATGAACCAGGAGATATCATCAAGCTAGAGATCAGGGTCAATGAAGAACCTGTAGACGCCTTTTCATGCCTCGTCCACCGTACCAAAGCTGAAAACAAAGGCAGAGCCATCTGTGAAAAACTTGTCGAAGTCATCCCTCAACAGCTGTTTAGAGTACCTATTCAGGCGGCTATAGGCGGAAAAATCGTGGCAAGGGAAACGATCAAAGCTATCACGAAGAATGTAACAGCCAAATGCTATGGAGGAGATATCTCTCGCAAACGCAAGCTTTGGGAAAAGCAAAAAGAGGGCAAAAAAAGAATGAAAGAAATTGGCAAAGTCAATATCCCTCAAAGCGCCTTTATGGAAGTCCTTAAAGCCGGCGATTAATAGATGACAAACCCCATCATGCCATGCACAAATCATCATAGATACCACCATCTAGTTAAGATTTTTGCACGCAGGAGCCAATAGTGCGATGACATCGACAGCCATATTCACTTCGCAAGAGAAAGCCTCTCTCGATCCCATGCACATACCGCGCCATGTCGCTATCATTCCGGATGGAAATCGGCGTTGGGCAAAAAAGCAAGAGGGATCCTCAGAACAAGGACACCGGGCAGGAGCGGATGCTTTGATGGAAATTGTCAAAGCGGCAAGGGAACTTGGCATCCGAGCATTGACCTTCTATCTATTTTCGACAGAGAATTGGAATCGCTCTGAGGAAGAAATTAATGCATTGATGTGGCTTTTAGAGGGATTCCTTTATGATCAATGTGCTGAAATGCAAGCCCATCAAGTTCGTTTAAAAACCATTGGCAATCTGAGCATCTTTCCCGAAAATATTTTGAAAGCCATTGACTCGACATCCAAAGCAACGGCTCATTGCACTGATATCGAGATGATTTTAGCCTTAAACTATGGAGGACGTGATGAGATAAGAAGAGCCATCCACCGCCTCCTAGATGATTTTAACAGTCAAAAAATGCAGAAAGAAGAAGTGACAGAATCGCTCATTTCCCGCTATTTGGATACGGCACCCTGGGGGGACCCCGATTTACTCATACGCACAAGCGGCGAACTGCGCATTAGCAATTTCCTCTTATGGCAGCTATCTTACACTGAAATTTATGTCACGAATACGCTTTGGCCCGATTTTACACCTCGCGATTTTCTTGAAGCCATCGCAGATTTTCAAAAGCGCGATCGGCGCTTGGGGGGAACATGATTAACCAAATGACGCCTTTGCAGCAGAGATTGCTTGTCAGTGGCGTAGGAACTTTATTGGTTCTTATTGCCATTTTTCTCTCACCCGTGCCAGCATTTAAACCTTTTTTTGCAGCCGCAATAGCCACAGTCATTGGAGTGGCTATTAGAGAATTCTATCATATTGCCCAAGCCAAAGGGTTGCAGCCAGCTTCAAGATTGGGCATCATATTGAGCACCCTCTACACATTCTCTGTGGCATTAAGCACTCAGTATGAATGCGCTCGAATGCTTCCCCAAATCATGCTATTGACAGCTCTTCTATGCTGCTTTTTTTACTATTTTGCCAAGGGAAATTCCCCATTCATCAATTTACCAGTGACCCTGTTCAGCCTGGCCTATTTGGCAGTTCCCTTGAGCTGCATGATTTCTATCGCCTACTTTTTCCCTTCTGGTAGTACTCAAGATGGACGTTGGTGGCTATTTTACTTGTTGGCCGTGACTAAAATGACAGATACGGGTGGTTTTTTCATTGGAAAGCAGTTTGGAAAGCAAAAGCTGGCACCTTATATCAGTCCCAAAAAAACATGGGAAGGGGCCTTGGGAGGACTTCTTCTGGCTATTTGTGTGAGCGTTGCTTTAAAGAGTATAGCTTGCCTTTTTGATGGATTGGCCTTTACTCTTACTTTTTGGGAAAGTTTGTGGCTGGGTGCTTTAATTGGTGTGGGAGCGCAGTTCGGCGATCTAGCTGAATCGTTGTTAAAGAGGGATGGTGGGGTGAAAGATAGTAGCCATCTTCCTGGTCTTGGCGGCATGTTGGATATTGTCGATTCCCTTGTGTTTACAGCACCACTAGTGTATATTTTTCTCAGGATTCACGCTCATTAAGAAATAAGGATGATGCCGATATGATTATAACGATTGATGGGCCGATAGCAACCGGTAAGAGCACCTTAGCTAAGCGTTTAGCTCATGAAATTGGATATATCTATTTCGATACTGGAGCGATGTACCGTTGTTTGACCTATGCTCTGATTAAACGCAAGGTCAATACAGAAGATCCTTCAGCCTTGGACGCATTTTTGAAAACCTTTCAATTTGAAATTAAAATTAAGCGTGGTGACCGTTATTACTATGTAGACGGAGAAGATGTCACCCTTAAAATTCGCGGTGCTGAGGTGACATCACAAGTATCGAAAGTCTCAGCAATTCCTGCAGTTCGAGAAAAATTAGTCGCTCTTCAAAGAGAACTCGCTGTTGGCGTTAATGCTGTTTTTGAAGGCAGAGATATGGGAACGTTTGTTTTCCCAAATGCCCAACTTAAAATATTTCTTACAGGAAGTCCTGATATCCGCGCCGCCAGGCGGTTTGAAGAACTGCGCACTAAATTTCCTGAAGAAACGATCAACCTCACTTTTGAAAAAGTTTTAGAAGATATTAATGCGAGGGATGCTTATGATTCGCAGAGGGAGACATCTCCTCTTAAGCAAGCCCAAGATGCCTGTGTTATCGATACTTCCAATTTAACTGTAGATGAGATCATTTTGAAAATTTTGGAATATAAGGATTCGATAAAGACACGCCTTAAGCATGGGGAGCCATCTTCGCAGTAAATCAGGGGTTAAATTCCGAGAATGGCCTGTGGATAAAGACTCAAAATGCTTTCTTTGAGTGTTGTCAATGAAAATTTTTTACCGCTTTACATGTGCGATTTTTAAGGCATATTTTCGGATTTTTTATCGCCATAAAGTCTATGGTCAAAAGCATGTGATATCGGGGAAAGCAATCATTGCGCCAAATCATACGTCTTTTTTAGATCCCCCTCTGATTGCGATTTCCTGGCCAGAGGAGGTGTCATTTTTAGCGAGAAAGACATTATTTTCTTCTTCCTTATTTGCTTCTTTGATTCATAGACTCAATGCCTATCCGGTCAGCGGAACCGCACAAGATTTAAGTTCTTTCAAGCTGATCTCACAGCTTTTACAAGAAAACAAAAAGGTCGTTATTTTTCCAGAAGGGGTCCGTTCCCTCGATGGCAACATTTCTTCTATCAAATCAGGAGTAGGGATGCTTGCGATGCGAAACCAGTGTCCCATCATTCCAGTTTATATCCACGGATGTTATGAAATATGGAATAGAACACGCCGCTTTCCCAAGCTTTTCGGAAAGACCGCTTGCGTTTTCGGATCACCTGTGGATTGGAAACAATTCAATCATCTGGAAAAAAAGAAGGCACAGGAAATGATAGGCGAAAATGTTAGAAGTGCCATCCAAGGGTTAAAAGCATGGTATGAGGCTGGAGCTATAGGCTCGCCGCCCTAACAAAACGCGAGTTTTGGATAAGCAATGCAGCCTTTGTGATATGATATAAATCTCACTTAAAATTTTTATAATTGGAAAGAAATCGTGATTCTCAATTCATTATTAAACCGCATTCATGAATGGGGAGAGCCGGACAAATCCCTTGTCAAACGCATAGTCTTCACTCGTCTAGGAAGCACCGCATGCCTACCTGTAGAGGTTGTTTCTCTCGCTTTTTCTAGTTTGGAGATAGCCTGGAATGCAACCCTCTTTTCCTATGAATTGGGTAAGAAAGTAAAAAGAATTGTACTGCGCGAAGAATCTTCAGAACATTTGCCTGTCAATCCATTGAAAAACTCCTTCTTCACAACCTGCAAGCTTATTGTCAGCATTGCCTCAACGCTGATCATTGGAGTGATATTAAGCCCGGAACTCAACTTTAGGCTGCATCTTAAACTTGGCTTAGCCGTTGACAATCTAAGTGTTACGAAACAAAAAGAGCTGCAGATAAAATTGGAAACCCAAAGGCGGGCCGAAGAAATCACAAAGGCTCGGGCAGCAAGATTTGCAAAATTTGAAGCCGAGCGCCAAGCCGCCAAAGATGAAGAGATCGCTAAAAATGCGTTTGATGCACATCTAGCGGAATTGCTGATGCCAGACAATAGATCTCTCGCATAATTCATTTCCCTGCCCCTGCCTAAAACCAATTTATTAAAACAAAGTTTTATGCAAGAGAAAAGAATTGATCAATGATTCATGGATATGACTCGGGCACGGCACGCATCCTATTACCCATAAATAGCACAATATTGCTTACAATAAAGGGCTAAACGCAGAGGCGCAAAGAAAAATTCAAAAACAAACCAGCCCACTTCTGCATCTCCCTGTCTCTGTCTCGACTTTAGCATTTTTTAGCATAAAAAAAGGCAAATCAGTATCTTAAATCTTTTTTTCACTTCACTGATTAAAGGATTTACCATGACTGATTTGCCAGGATCCATT
>Ga0153954_1000701_pt1 | contig 23660 bp, 20 predicted proteins | sample TSFL038MetaG_FD_102277 | JGI IMG/M metagenome (GOLD analysis project Ga0153954, IMG submission 102277) | Attine ant fungus gardens microbial communities from Florida, USA - TSFL038 MetaG | ecosystem: Host-associated > Fungi > Mycelium > Unclassified | place: USA: Florida, Wekiwa Springs State... | reverse complement strand
TGCCGAGCGGCTGGTCGAGATGACGCCAAAGCGCGTCCAGAAGGTCTTCTTCACGAATTCCGGCTCGGAAGCCAACGACACCGTCATCAAACTGCTCTGGTACTTCAACAACGCGCGTGGCAAGCCCGCCAAGAAGAAGATCATTTCCCGACTGCGCGCGTATCACGGCATCACCGTCGCATCAGGCAGTTTGACGGGACTTCCCTGGAATCACCGCGATTTTGATCTTCCATTGCCGGGCTTTGTGCATGTCGGATGCCCACATCTGTTTCGTTATGGGCAGCAAGGCGAGGACGAAGAGGCGTTCGCCACGCGTCTGGCCGATGAGCTGGAAACCGTCGTCCAACGCGAAGGTGCAGAGACGATCGCCGCCTTCATCGGTGAGCCCCTCATGGCGGCGGGCGGCGTGATCGTGCCGCCCAAAACATACTGGCAAAAGATCCAGGCTGTCTGTCGCAAGCACGACATTCTGCTGGTGGCGGATGAGGTCATTACTGGATTTGGACGACTGGGGGCGCCGTTTGGCTGCGACCTGTTTGGGATCGATCCGGACATCATGGTGCTCTCGAAGCAACTGACGTCGTCCTATCAGCCATTGGCGGCGATTCTGATCAGCGAGGAAATTTTCGATGGTGTCGCAGACAATAGCGACAAGGTTGGCACATTTGGACATGGTTTCACTGCGTCCGGCCATCCCGTTGCGACGGCGGTCGCGCTGGAGAATCTCAACATCATCAAGGAGCGCCGCCTGATGGAGCATGCCGCCGAGATGTCGGTTGTGCTGCAGGAGGGCTTGCGCAAGTTCGAGCAGCATCCGTTGGTTGGTGAAGTCCGTGGTGTCGGACTGATCGCGGGCGTCGAACTTGTCGGCAATAAGCAGACCGGGGAGAAATTCGAGCCGGCGCGGGCGGTTGGGGCAACGCTGTTCGGCAAGGCGCATGAGCGCGGATTGATCCTGCGGCCGATCGAAGACACCCTGGCGTTCTGTCCGCCTCTGATCATCAGCGAAAAGGAGATATCGGAGATGTTGTCAATCTTCGGTGCGGCTCTTGATGAGACGACGGCGTCACTCGGGCGCAGCTAAGGCATGCGAGCGCAAGTTTCGCATTGCCCGGGGGATCACGGACGCCGATCAAGGTCTAGTCCTTCGGGGCCTTGCCGTGCTTGCGCAGAACCTCCACGATGATGTCGCGTGCTTGCGCCATAACCGACTGCGCCGCCGATCGAGCCTGTCCCGTCTTATGCGATGTGATGCCCTCAAATATCTCAGTATTTCCTCGCAAGACGAAGGGCAGCATGGCTTCGCTGTGAACGTGCGCTAGGTAGCGATAGCGAGAGGCCTGCTTTTCTATGACCGACAGTATTTTCAGTAGCACCTTGTTGTCTGCAGCCCTGTGCATCGTCTCGAAGAAAGCGATATTGAAGCGGAAGAAATCGCGAACGTTCTTTTCCCTGTACGCCCGTTTCATCGCCTCTAGCGCCGCCTGCATCTCCGCGATGTCCGCATCGCTCGCGTTCTTGGCTGCGCTGGCTGCCGCGATTGCTTCAAGCGGTGCGCGGCATTCCTGTATCTCATCGAAGTCGGTCTCCGTCATAGGCATGACACGAACGCCGCGGCGCTGATATCTGACAACGAGGCCACTCGCTTCCAGTTGTCGAAAGGCCTCTCGTACGGGCGAGCGGCTAACGCCGAAATTGTCACAGACATCCTGCTCGATGAGGTGCGCGCCGGGTTTCAATTCGAGGTAGATGATTTGCTGCTCAATGGCTGAAGCAAGCTCAAAGCCGAGAGCGTCTGGAAGTTTCAGCGAACTGCGCTGGGCCGAATTTCTGGCTGTCCGGGTGGCTTGCCTCGCCGGGACGGAATCGCGATCCGCCACGTCTGAACGCGCTGATTTCTTAGTCGCCCGTGCCTTTACTTTTTGCATCTCAGTCCGAATCCTTTGGCAATTTTTCAGTTTTAGCTATTGACCGCGGCAACATCCGTTTGACAAGTTATGTCGAGTGTATACAAATATCACGTCGGCCTGAAATCAGCTGCGTTGTGATCTATCAGCATCGATCTTGTGGTGTCGATACAGAAGCGCGCCGTTTTTCAGGTTGGGAGGAAAACAATAAGCACGCCCGCTGTCGCAGAAGACAGGGAGAAAAACATTGAACATAACGAGACGGAACCTGCTCCAATCAGGAGCGAAGGTTGGGGCAGTATCAGCATTCGGTTTCAACATTCTGACGCGACCGGCCCGTGCGGCCGAATTCAATCTCAAGATTGGGCACGGACAGACAACTGAACATCCGCTGGACCCGCGGCTCAAGGAAGCGGCCGAAAAGATCAAGGCGGACACTGGCGGTCGGGTCGAGGTTCAGGTGTCGGGCAACAGCGCGCTCGGCTCCGAGGCGCAGATGATGTCGCAGGTACGAAGCGGCGCGCTCGACATGCTGTGTACGTCCGTCCTCTTTCTCGAAGGAACGTTCCCCGCTGTTTCGATCAGTGGCTTAGCCTTCGCCTACAAGAACAACGATCAGGGTTGGGCGGCTTGGGACGGAGAGTTCGGCAGCTACATTCGCGCAGGTTTAGAAAAGCAGGGGATCCTGGTTTTCGATAAGATCTTCGAGCACGGCTTTCGCGAGATGACCACGGCGGTCCGGCCGATCAACGAACCTGGAGACTTGAAAGGCCTCAAGCTTCGTGTGCCAGCATGGCCGATTCTGACCTCGATGTGTGAGCAGTTGGGAGCCTCGCCGACCACGATCGGCATCAAGGAGGTGTACTCCGCCCTGCAGACCCATATTGCGGATGGGCAGGAAAATCCGCTGGCGTCGATCGAATTCTTCAAATTCTACGAGGTCCAGAAATACTGCTCGATGACCAACCATATCTGGGACCCGTTCTGTATGTTCGCGAGTCCGAAGCGTCTTGGAGCTCTTCCGGCAAACCTGCGGGAGATCGTCATCAATAACATCAACAGCGCCGCGCTCAAGCAACGGGTCGAGATGCGGCATCTGAACGAAACGCTGCGCGGCAAGATCGCCCAAAGCGGTATGATTTTCAACGATCCGGATCAGGACTTATTCAGGAAGAAACTCTCCGAGCTCGGTTTTTACAAGTACTGGAAGGAAAAATACGACCCGGTCGCCTGGGGAATTCTCGAAAAGTATTGCGGTACGCTGGGGTAGGCTCATGGCAGAGGCTTCAATGGGGGTTGACCAAACTGCCATCTCGACGCCCCGCCACGGTCTGCTCGCAGCTGCAGAAGAGGCAGTCGGAACTGTCGTTGAATTGCTCGCGGCGGGGTTGGTCGCGGTGGAGGCGATCATCCTCTTCGCTGGCGTCGTCTCCCGCTATGTCTTCCATAAGCCGCTGACCTGGACCGACGAAGTCGCGATCGCGCTATTTCTCTGGCTGTCGATGCTCGGAGCAGCGGTGGCCCTGCGCCGGGGAGGCCATATGCGGTTGACGTTGGTGATCGATCGGCTTCCACCTCGCTGGCGCAAGCTTGCAGACGCCGGCTGGTTGATCATCGCGATCGCGTTTCTTGCGACTCTCGTCGTCCCCGCTGTTCAATATACCCTGGATGTGCGCCAGGACATTACCCCTTCTCTGCGTTTCTCGAATTCCTATCGTGCCGCGGCAATCATCGTCGGCGTTGTGGTCATGCTCGTCACACTGTTGCGCCAGTTGTTCGACCGGGTGGCGATGCGCGACATTATTCTGGTCACGGCCGTCATTGCTGTGATGGGAATCGGCTGTTTTGCGGCCACGCCGCTGCTTGCGAAACTTGGTAACGGAAATCTCGTCGTCTTCTTCCTCGTGCTGTTGCCGATCCTCATTCTCCTTGGCTTGCCGATCGCCTTTGCATTCGGGTTCGCGTCTTTGCTGTTTCTCTGGCTGGTTACCGACGTCCCGCTGACCATCGTGGTGAATCGCATGGACGAAGGCATGTCCGACATCATCCTGCTCGCGATCCCGCTGTTCATCTTTCTTGGCGAATTGATCGTAGCAACCGGAATGGCGAAGGCCATGTTGCTGTTCCTGAAAGCGATGCTGAGGCCCGTCCGCAACGGACTCTATTACGTTCTCGTCCTCGGCATGTACCTGGTGTCCGGCGTGTCAGGTTCGAAATCGGCCGACATGGCCGCCGTGGCACCGGTTCTTTTCCCGGAAATGAAACGCGAGGGTGCCGAAGAGGGGGATCTGGTCGCATTGCTGTCCGCATCGGGCGCAATGGCAGAGACGATTCCGCCGAGCATTATTTTGATCGCTATTGGAGCGGCTACCGGCGTTTCGATTGCCGAGCTGTTCACTGGTGGGTTGATGCCGGCGGCTGTTGGCGCGTTGGCTCTGCTTGGCGTGGTCTATGTGCGATCGCGGCGGCTTCCAGCGCCGGCTGAGGGCATCGACATTCATGAAGTGGGACGCACCGTTCTGGTGGCGCTGCCCGGCCTGCTACTGCCGGTGATGATCAGAAGCGCAGTTGTCAACGGCGTCGCTACGGCGACGGAAGTGGCCACCATCGGACTGGTTTATTGCGCGCTGTGTGGAATGCTATTGTATCGGCAGTTCCCGCTGCATCGTCTTCAGTCGATGTTGCTGAATGCTGCCTCGCTTTCCGCAGCCATTCTCTTTCTCATCGGAACGGCCACCGTGATGGCCTGGGCACTGACCCAATCCGGCTTCTCGGAATTCCTCGGGGCGATGATGAACGGCATTCCCGGCGGAAAATTCGGCTTTCTGGCGATGTCGATCTTAGTGTTCGCCGTGCTCGGCAGCGTGCTTGAGGGATTTCCCGCGATTATCCTGCTCGGGCCGCTGTTGTTTCCGATTGCCAAGCAATTCGGCGTCGATGGCGTTCAATACGCGATGGTTGCCGTGCTCTCGATGTCGTTGGGTCTGTTCGCTCCGCCATTGGGCGTCGGATATTACGCGGCGTGCGCGATCGGACAGGTCTCACCGGATCGCGCCTTCGGCCGCATCTGGACCTATCTGGGTGCGTTGTTGGCTGCCGTCGTGCTCGTAGCGGCCGTACCCTGGATATCGACCGGATTTCTTTCGCGCTGAAAGAAGCTGCTGCCAAGAATAATGCCAAAACAAGGAAAAGGAGAATTTCATGATTGAGAAAATCGCCATGATGCGGTCGGTCGGCAACATTCTTGATAGCTGCCTCGCGATCAAGCCGAAAGAACAACTCCTCGTCCTTACCGATGCTGACAACATTGCGGTCGGCAACCTCTTCACCTTGGCCGGCGAGGAGAGGGGCGCCGAAACAATTCTGATGATCATCAAGCCTCGCACCCGTCATGGCGAAGAATTGCCGAAAGTGATTGCGGAGGCGATGCGCGCCGCTGATGCGATCGTCGCGCCGACAACCTTTTCAGTGAACCATACCAACGCTCGCAAGGCTGCGAGTGAGGCAGGCGCGCGGCTTATCTTCTTTCCGGGATGCCAGGAGAAGATGTTTACCGACGGAAGCCTTGATATCGACTTCGTCAAGCAGGCCGAAATCATCATGCGCCTGTCACGACGTTTCGATGAGGGTAGCCGGGTCCGTGTCACGAGCAACGACGGCGCGACCGATTTCAGCATCGATATCCGCGGCCGCAAGAGCGTTCCCCAGACCGGTATTTGTCACAAGCCCGGAACCATCTCCCCGCCACCCTGCATCGAGACCGCGGTCTCGCCGATCGAGGGGTCGACGCAGGGTGTGGCTGTCATCGATGGCGCGGTCGTGCCGGGCGGTGAGGTTCTGGAGCCGTTTCAGATCAAGCTCGAAGGCGGACGCATTGTTGCGATCGATGCGTCGCGTAAGGACGGCCGGAAACTTGAGCAGCTTTTGAAGTCCTACAACGACGATAACATGTATTGTCACGTCGAACTCGGCGTCGGGCTTAATCCCAAGGCAAAGATTGGTCGCGGAGTCGAGCTCGAGGACGAGGGCGAATTCGGCACGCTGCACCTCGGGATCGGCAATGGAATAACGTTCGGTAGCTCGATCAGGGCTGTGGGCCATGTTGACCTGGTCGTGCGTCATCCGATTGTCGAGGTCGACGGCAAGATCGTGCTGAAGGATCGTGAGGTCCTCGCCTGAAGCAGGAGACTGCGCGCGATCGTCCGCTACGAAGGGCTATTTTGCGGAACGTTTGTCAGCAAGTCGACTGCGGGTATGAAGTCCTGAGTTTTGGCAGCAATGTTTCGGGATGCGCGCGGTTCTCCGCCGCATCCCGTCTCCGATTGTCCGGGCTGGTTGGCGCGAATGGCAGAGCGGATCGTTTTCGAAGGCTGTGTCTCTCGCGTCTGGGTCGATTACAACGGCCACATGAACTATGCCTATTACGTGGTGGCGTTCGATCAGGGAACTGATGCGCTGTTCGACGCGCTGGACCTCGGCGCGTCTTATCGGGAGCGTTCCGGATGCACGCTCTATGTCGTCGAGACTCACATCGCTTATCTTCGTGAACTGAAATGCGACGAGCGTTTCAGCGTCGAAACGATATTGGCGGATGCGGATCAGAAGCGACTGCACCTCTATCAAACAGTGTCCAATATGCGCGGCGAGATCTGCTCTACCAGCGAAGTGCTCTGCCTTCATGTAAACAATGCCGGGGACAAGCCGCGCGCCGAGGCGCTCGGCGATGCCCATTTCGCACGAGTACAGGAGTTGCTGTGCGCCCATGAAGGCTATCCGCGCCAGCTGAGTCGGGCGATCACGATACGGAAGGCGCGCCGTCAGGGCAGCGATGGTTCCTGAGCGAAGTGCCTATCGCCCGAGATAGGCGCCGAGAACGGCTGGATTGTCGACCAACCCTGCGGCAGGGCCGGAAAACGCGATCTCGCCATTTTGGAGAATGTGCGCGTATTCCGCGACCGCGGCCGCCACGCCGATATTCTGCTCGACCAGCAGGATCGTGAGCCCTCTGCGATTAAGTGCAAGGATGGTATCGACCATATCGCCGACAATAGCGGGTGCGAGCCCGGCCGAGGGCTCATCCATCAGCAGGCAGCGGGGTCTCGCCATCAGCGCGCGGCCAATTGCGACCATCTGCTGCTCACCACCGCTTAGCGCGCCGGCACGCCGGCCCTGGTGCGGCTTGAGCTTTGGAAAGAGCTCGAACATCTCGTCGATGTCGTTGCGGATTCCTGCCCAGTCCCGTCGCGTCACGGCGCCGAGCTCGAGATTTTCGTGGACCGTCATGCTCGGCCAGACCTCGCGGCCTTGCGGCACTTGCGCGATGCCGCGCTGCACAAAGGTCCTGGCCGAAAGCCCGGCGCACTCCGCACCCTCGAAACGGATCGAGCCCGCAGCCGGCTTGATCATTCCGGTGAGGGTGTTGAGCATTGTGGTCTTTCCGGACCCGTTGCCGCCCAACAGCGCCACGATGGAGCCCTGCGGGACCTCGAAGGTGACGTCGCGCAAGACCTCGGTCAGGCCGTAGACCACCCTAAGATGCTGAATGTCGAGCACGAAGTTCTTTCCCGAGATAGGCTTCGATGACCTGTTCGTTGTGGCGGACCTGATCTGGCTCCCCGTCAGCGATAACGCGCCCCGAGCTCAGCACTGTGACCTTGTCGCACACGTCCATCACAAGTCGGATCACGTGTTCTATGAGGATCAGGGTGACACCCTTCTCGTCACGGATGCGACGCAGAAGCAGGTCGAATTCGGCGAGCCTGTTGATGCTGAGCCCGACCGCGGGCTCATCGAGGAGGACGACCTTGGGATCGCTGATCAGCGTGCGGGCGATCTCGATGACGCGTTGCTGACCGAAGGACAATTCCGTGCCGTGCCGGTCGGCGAATTGTGCCATGCCGACGAATTCGAGTGACTTGCGAGCCGCGCGCTCGGCTTCTTCCTCTTCGGCAGTTACACGTGTCAATCGGAATCCGGAGCGAAATATGCCAGAGTGCGTGCGTCGGTGCAGACCGGCCATGAGGTTCTCAAGAACGGTCATGCCGCGGAACAGCTTGGAAGTCTGGAAGGTGCGGCCAAGACCGCGCCGGGCTATGTCGCTGGGTTTGTGGCCAGCGATGCTTTCGCCATCGAGCATTATGTCGCCCTGCAATGGCGCATGGATGCCACTAACGACATTGAGCAGTGTGGTTTTGCCGGCGCCGTTCGGGCCGATCAAGCCACGGATCTCGCCCGGTTTGACGTCGAGGTTGACGCCGTCGAGGACCTTGACGCCTCCGAAACGGACGGTGACGTCCCGGACGGAAAGGGCGAACTCGGTCACGGCAGGCTTTCCTTCTCATCAAGGCGCAGCTGCGGCGCGGACTTTGCGTCGGTTCCGCGCGTGCCGTGGAGGGGCTCGTCCCATCCGCGCAAGCGTTGCTGCAGTACGCTCACAATGCCTCCACGCAGAAACGTCACGAAGAAGATGAGCACAGCTCCGAAGAATACCTCCTGTGCGCCCTTCACCTCACGCAGCAATTCCAGAATGATGACGATTGCGGCCGCGCCGAGCACGGATCCCGCAATGGAGCCGAGGCCGCCGACCACGATTGTCGATTTCTGAATGACCATCTGGAAAAGATCGAAACCTTCCGGCGAGACGAAGTTGAGAAGCTGGGAATAAAGCCCGCCGGCGAGGCCCGCGGTGAAGCCGCTGATCCCAAAGGCGAGAGCTTTATATCTGAGCAAGTCAACACCGAGAGATTGTGCCGCAATCTCGCTGTCACGTACGGCAACGAAAGCTCGGCCGATTCGTGAGGCGACGACGTTCTGAGCGAATAGCGTCACGCACACGGTCGTGATCAGGCTTAGATAGTACAGTCCCACGGGCTTGCTCAGAGGCAGTGGCGCAAACGAGATCGGAGGTGATTTGAACCCTCCGGCGCCAAAGGTCAGTGTGTCCCAATGCAAGAACACCCATTGTGCGAATTGCGCAAATGCGAGCGTGGAGAGCGCGAGATACAGTCCGCTCAGGCGAAGTGCCGGCAGCGATATCATCAGTCCAACCGCCATAGCGATCAGCGCGCCGGCCGGGAAGGCAAGATAGAATGGCCAGGACAGGTGCACCTGCAGCAAGGCGGTGCCATACGCTCCGATCCCAAACATGGCCGCATTGGCGAATGCGAGCTGGCCAGCATATCCGACCAGGACGTTCAGCCCGATTGCCAGGAGCACGTAGATCAGGATGAGGTTGCCGACGAACAGCTGATAGGCATTGGCAAAAGAAGGCACGATCAGTGCCAGCAGGAGCAAGATCGCCAGGACGTTACGGCGAGAGAATAAGCCCATCATACGTCTCTTGCCTTGTAGAGGCTCAATATGCCGGTCGGGCAGACGATCAGGACGAGCATGATCAGCAAGAAGGGGGCGACTTCCATCATGTTGGAATGGATGTAGCCGCCGGCCATCGACTCGACGATACCAACCAGTAATCCGCCGACCACCGCGCCACTGAGGCTGTTGAGGCCTCCGAGCACAGCGGCGGCAAATCCCTTGATGAAGAAGGCAAATCCCATATCGGGATAAAGCAGCGAAAGCGGCGCAGCCAGAACTGCTGCTGCACCCGCGATGGCCGCACCGGTGCCGAACGCCAGCGTATAGACGTTCTGTATCGATATTCCGACGAGTGTTGAGGCCTTCGCGTTGTCGGCGGTGGCGCGCATAATCTTCCCGGCGCGCGTGAATTTGAAGAATGCGGCGAAGGCGAGCATGATCACCAGCGCACCGGCAAGCGCCGCCATCTGCTGTGGAATGATCATGATCGTTCCGATCATGACAGGTTCGGGCGAGGTGATCGGCGGGAATGAGAGATAATCACCCTTGCCACCCCAGATCATGCGGGCTGTGCCCCGCAGCACGAAGCCGAGCCCGACGGTCGCGAGCACCAGGCCGACCACGTCGGTCTTGGCGAGTGATCGGAATGCAACGCGGTCTGTCACGACCCCAAGCAGAAAACCGCCGGCAATTGCCGCCAGGAAGGCGAGGGGATAGGCCAGCCCGAACTGGACATGGACGGTCCAGGCGAGGAAGCCGCAGAACATGAACAGTTCGCCCTGCGCGAAGTTGACGATACCGGTCGATTTGTTAACGACGACGAGCCCGAGCGCGACGAGGGCGTAGAGCACCCCCGACGTGAGCCCACCTAGCAGGAGATAGCTGAACAGCAGCAAGACAATCTCATTCGACGCGAGTGATGCTGAGAACCTTGACCGGCCCCGATGGATCCTTTGCCAGCCATGCCGGCGCCTTGTTGCAGCGGTGATCCGCCTGCGTACACGTGATCGGAGCGCCAAAGACGTCCACGGGGAAGTCGTGAATGCTGGCAAGGGCGGCGACAAGCTTCTCTCTCGTGAGATCGGGACCTGCTCGCTTCAGCGCCTCGACGAGCACCTGGGCGCTTCCGATTCCAAAAAGGTTGAAGACCGAAAGCCGGTCGCCTGGGAATTTGGCCTCGACGAGCTTGCGCCACTTCTCCATTTCCGGATCATTCGGCGTGTATTTCACCATCGAGATCGTCCTGAACTTGGCGGTGGCACCGGGGATGCCTACCTGATCTTCGAATGCGGCGGGGTCACCGATGCCGGTCTGCCCGATCAACAGGGGCTTGTAGCCGAGTTTCTGGGCATCGCGGGCGAACACGGCGGCGGGCTTCGGGAACAGCACCATGATGACGGCGTCCGCGTCAGTCTGCTTGAGCCGAAGCACCTGCGCGGTGGCGTCGTTCGCATCCGGCGACATTTCTTCGTCGGCGACGACCGTAATGCCCTTGGCCTTCAATTCGTCCATCAGGGGCGTGTAGCGCGCGCGTCCCCAGGAGTCGCGCATCGAGACAACGGCGATTTTCTTCGCCTTGGACTCGATCGCATATTCGACCTGCGCCTTGCTCTCGATGGTCGACGTCAGCGCGGTGCTGAAAATTGTCGGCGCGGGAGGCGTCGTGATGCCGTCATGCACCGATGAAACGACAAGGAATGGGACCGCGGCCTTCTCGATCACCTCTCGCGCAGCGAATGTCGCATTGCTGCACCCGCCGCCGATCAACGCGAATACCTGATCCTGATAGATCAGCTTCTGCGCCGCCCCAATGGCGCCGGCCGGATCGCAGCGATCATCTTCACGAATGAATTCGAGCTTGCGTCCGTTGATTCCCCCGGCTGCGTTGACTTGATCGAAAACGACTTCGACTCCGTTCATCGCCAGCTTGCCGTAGAGATAACCGGGGCCTGTCAGGGCCCCGAAGGATCCGATGCGTATAGAGGTCGGCGTCAGGCCAGGTTGTTCCTGCGCCGATGCATATGGCGATGCAAGCACAGCCGCGGCGATGCACCAGGCCGACAGTCCCCTCAAGTTTTGTTTCATCCGCAACGTCCTCCTCCTCGATACGGCCTCTGCGTGCCAATCAGTCGACTTAGCCAGCTATTTGCGTAGTCAGAATATCCTTTGAATGCTCGCCCAGCCGCGGAGCAGCACTGATGACAGCCCCAGGTGTCTCGGAAAGCTTTGCAACAACTCCCAATGTCTTCATGTCCCCTGCGGTAGGATGTTTGACTTCCTTGACCATCTCCCGTGCAAGAACATGCGGGTTGGTCAGGATCTCATCCGTTGCAAGTACCGGGCCAGAGGGAATGCCGGCTTTGTCCAACGCATCCAGCCAATGCGCCGAATTGTGCTGCTTCAATTTCTCCTGAAGCAGGGAAACCAGGGCGGTGTTATTCGCCACGCGGTCGGCATTGGTGCGGAAGCGTGTATCCGATTTCAGCTCCGGCTGACCTATGATATCGCAGAGCGTCTCCCAAAAATTTTGCTGCGCTGCGCCAATCGTGATGTATCCGTCGGCTGTCTCGAACACTTCGTAGGGGGAACTGCCCCGGTGAGATTGACCGAGCCGCGGGGGCCGCTGATCAGTGGCGAAGAAATAAGCAGCTTCGTACACGCCATATGAAATTGCAGAGTCGAGCAAAGAGACATCCACTTTTTGTCCCCTGCCGGAGCGGTGACGGCTTTCGACGGCACAAAGAATTCCGAACGCCAGATGCATCCCTGCCGCAACGTCGGAGAGCGCAATCGGAAGCCGGAACGGTGGCCCATCAACGGGGCCGCACGCACTCATGAGGCCCGACATGCCCTGGGTAATCAGATCGAACCCGCCACGCTGGCTGTAAGGACCGGTCTGGCCAAACCCTGAAATCGAACCGAAGATAAGCCGTGGGTTGCGCTGCGAAAGAGCTTCGTAGGAGAGGTCGAGGCGCGCCATCGTACCCGGACGATAATTCTCGATGAGGATGTCGGCCTCATCGACGAGTCGAAGCATCTCGGCTTTGCCGGCCTCCGATTTCAAATCGAGCGTTATCGACCGCTTGTTCCGATTCCACAGCATGAAGGGAGCGCTCTCGCCCCCAACATAAGGCGGCATGCCTCTCGCCTCGTCGCCGCCGTTTGGCTTCTCGACTTTGATGACGTCTGCGCCATGATCCGCGAGCATCATCGCGCAATATGGACCAGACAAATGGCTGGAGAGATCCAGCACTTTCAAACCGTCGAGAGCACGTAACATGCTGACTGTGTCCAAAATGAATTTTGTACATTGTACACGAAATGGGAATGTTTCATAGTGTTCTACGGAAGGCAAGTTGGGCCTCCGGCAAAAAGCGAAACCCTTGAGAGAGACTTGGCGTGTCCGACGATATTCTGCTCTCGGTGAAGGATGGCATTGCAACCGTCAGCCTGAACCGTCCGAAGAAGCGAAATGCGGTGCATTTGAAAATGTGGCGTCATCTCGAGGCAACATTCCTCGATCTCGCTAATGATGCCAGCGTCCGTGTTGCTATCTTGACCGGCGTGGGCGGCAATTTCTGCGCGGGCGCCGATATTTCCGAGTTCGGAGATGTGCGTTCGGATGCTGAGTCCGGTCGTGTGTATGAGGAAGCGACCGAGGCTGCGACGATTGCGATCCGTGACTTTCCGCTACCGACTATTGCGGCCATTTCCGGCTACGGCGTGGGAGGGGGGTGCGGCCTCGCGCTCGCGTGCGACTTTAGGGTCGGCGATCCCACCACGCGAATGGGTATACCGGCCGCGCGGCTGGGTATCGTATATTCGACGCTCGATTGCCGTCTGCTCTATCGCGCCGTCGGGCTTGCGCGCGCCAAGCGCGTACTGTTTGCGGGCCGTCACTTCGCGTTTGATCAATGCCTTGCGATGGGCCTGATCGACACAGCACATGAAAGGGACGCTTTGGCCGGTGCGCGAGAATTAGCCGGCGAATTCGTGGCGAACGCGCCACTGTCGTTGCGCGGCGCCAAGGTCGTTCTGGAAGCGCTGGACGCGCATCAAGCCGACGAGAAGCAAGAGAGCATTCTTGCGCTCATCGACCAGGCATTCGAAAGCGCGGACTATAAAGAAGGTGCGAAGGCGTTCATGGAAAAGCGCCAACCTGTGTTCATTGGACGCTGAGGATATCAAAATGGCTTGGCTTGGTGTGGATGTCGGCGGCACGTTTACGGACTTGGTGCTGTTTGACCGCGACTCGGGAAGTCTGAAAATTCTCAAGACGCCGTCGACCCCGCGCAACCAGTCTGAAGGAATTCTCAACGGTGTCCGGCTGCTCGGTATCGACGTGCCCGGCCTCGAAAGATTCGTCCACGGCACTACGGTGGCGACGAACACCGCGCTCGAACGCGATGGCGCGTCATTGGCGATCTTGACGACCAAGGGTCACAAGGACGTCCTGATCGTCGGGCGTGGCAATCGCATGGCGATGTACAATATCAAGGCGCCGCCGATCCAGCCATTGTTGTCTCGGTCGCGCTGCCTGGAGGTTGACGAGCGGATGAAAGCCGATGGCACGGTGCTTCGGCCGCTCGACGAGGCTCAGGTGAATCGTGTCGCTGACGAGCTGATCGAGGCGGGGATCGACGCGGTTGCGATCTGCTTTCTTCACTCCTATGCCAACCCCGCGCATGAGCGGCGTTGTGCCGAGATCATCAGTCGTCGCATTCCCAATGCGGTCGTCACTACGTCTTCCGAAGTGCTCTCCGAATATCGCGAATATGAACGCTTCTCCACGACCGCGCTTAACGCCTATGTTGCGCCGCGAATGAAGCGCTATATCGCGGATCTGCGTCTGCAGCTGTCCCAAGCAGGCTCGGTCGCGCCACTGTCGATCATGACGTCGAACGGCGGAGCATTGTCGGCCCAACTTGTGGAAGAACTTCCCGTTCTCTCTATGCTGTCCGGTCCGGCCGCCGGCGTGATTGCCGCAAAGCATATCGGTGCGATGGCGAATTATCCGAACCTGATCACTTGCGACATGGGCGGAACGTCGACGGACGTCTGTCTGGTCCGCGGCGGCGAATATGGCATGACGACCGAGGGTAAGGTAGGTGCGTTTCCGATCAGGATTCGGCAAATCGATATCAACACTATCGGGGTCGGCGGCGGCAGCATCGCTTCCCGTTCATCCAGCGGCTTTCTGACGGTAGGACCGCGTTCGGCCGGCGCATTTCCGGGCCCGGCGAGTTTCGGCCGTGGCGGCAAGGAGCCGACATTGAGCGACGCCAATGTCGCGCTTGGGCGGCTGCGGCTGGACCGGCCGCTGGGCGGCGAGATCAGGCTCGATAAGCAGGCCGCGTTGGCGGCGCTCAATGAACTCGCCGCCGCGACCGGCATCGGCACAATCGAGATGGCCGAAGGGATCCTGCGCATCGCTGCGGTCTCGCTGGCGGCGGCGATCAAAGAGGTTTCAGTGATGCGCGGCATCGATCCGCGCGACTTCGCGCTGCTGCCGTTTGGTGGCGCGGGTGCGCTTCATGCCGCGGAGGTGGCGGACGAACTCGGTATGCGAACGGTCATCGTTCCGCCATTGCCGGGAAATTTTTCGGCGCTCGGGCTGCTGCTCGCGGATTCTCGGCGCGATTTCGTGAAGACGCAGCTAACGCGCACGACGGACACGAGCCCGGAGGCGGTTCGTTCCCGCTTCAATGAGCTGGTGGACTTGGGCGAAAAGGAACTGGCCACGACTTCGCCGAACTCCAGCCAGCGCCATTATCAGGCCAGCCTCGATATGCGTTACGCGGGACAATCGTTCGAGCTTTCGGTCCCGTGTCCGATCGACGTGTCCGACATATCCGTCATTGAGCGGAATTTCGGCGAGGTCTATGCGGCGCGCTATGGCGCGACGACCAAGGCGCCGATCGAGATCGTGAGCTATCGCATCGCCATCTGGCAGGAGTCGGAGAAGCCCGTGCTTGCGCTGCCGAAGAAGGGCGGCCGGTCGATCGACGCCGCGAAGGTGGCCACCACCGCGGTGATCTTTGGCGGCAAGTCCTACGATATCCATGTCTATCAGCGCGAACTGTTGCCACCGGATGTTGGCATCGACGGACCCGCGCTGGTGGAAGAAGACGGTGCTTCGACCGTTGTTCCGCCCGGCTGGCGCGCAATGGTCGACCAGGTCGGATGTCTCGTATTGCAGAAGGCTTGAGGAGTCTCTACTCGTGAAGATCGATCCAATCACCTTGGAAGTCCTGAGCCAGGCATTGATCTCAACGGTGCGGGAAATGCGCGCCACCGTGTGCCGAACCGCGAGTTCGGTTGCGATCTATGATGCGAAGGATTTTTCCTGCGGGCTGTTCGCGCCAGATAGCCAGGTCGTCGCTCAATCCGAAGACATTGGTTCGCACGTTGTGCCTCTTCCATGGTCAGTCCGTTCTGCGATGCAGAAGCTGGGAGGCGCGCTTGAGCCTGGTGATGTCATTCTTGTCAACGATCCCTACACGGGAGGCACGCATCTTAACGACGTCACAGTCATCTATCCGATCTTCAAGGATGGGCGGCTGATCTTTTTCCCCGCGGTGCGCGCGCATTGGGCTGACGTCGGAGGCATGGTGCCGGGTAGTATGTCGGGGAAAGCGACTGACATCTATCAGGAAGGCATTCGCATACCACCCATCAAGATCATCGAGCGGGGCCAGACCAACGAGGCCGCGCTGGAATTGCTGATGTCGAATATGCGCGTCCCCGAGGAGCGACTCGGCGACCTGAATGCGAGCTTTGCCTCATGCCGGGTCGCGGAGAAGCGAATTTTGGAAATCTGCGACCGCTATGGCATCGATCAGTTGATGGAAGCCGTGCGCCTCGACATGGATCGGGCGGAGGCACGTATGCGCGCCAGCATCGAGCGGTTGCCAGACGGGACCTACTATTACGAGGACTATCTCGAAACCTTCATCGGAGGAAGGTTCGAGCCGCTGCTTCTGCCGCTCGCCTTGACCATCCGTGGTGATCAGATGATCGCGGATTTCACGGGTGCATCGACGCAGGTCCCTTTTCCGGTGAACTCGACAGCGGCTGTATCGGCAGCTTCTGTATTCATCGCCATGAAATCGGTATTCGACCCGGCCGCGCCGCTCAATCAGGGATCGTTCCGGCCGATCGAGGTGATTACCCCGCCAGGCACCATCGTGAACGTGCAGCGGCCGGCGCCGGCCGGCTCTCACGGTGAAATCCGCAAGCGTGTGATTGCTACGATGATTGGCGCGCTCTCACAAGTCGCACCGACGCAAGTGGCCGGGGATCTTTGCCGAACCTCGTTCCACAATCTTCTTGGTGGATTCAATACGCGCGATCGTCGCGAGTGGGTCCATTACGAATGGTCGGCGGGCGGCAACGGCGCCTTCGCGGAGAATGATGGCCCGAGCGTGATGGCGCCGATCGACTGGGGAGATCTCGTAACCGTGCAGTCAAGCGAGGTCATGGAATTGCGGATGCCGTTGTTGGTCGAGAGCTCCCGCCTTGCCGTTGACTCCGGCGGAGCTGGCCGGACACGCGGCGGCTTGTCGATGCAGCGCGGCTTGCGCGTGCTCGCTCCGGAGGCGCGCTACTCGCTGCTGGCCGATGGCGCGATCGTACCGGCCTTTGGCGTGCTTGGCGGAATGTCGGGGTTCCCGGTCGGCGCATGGATCGACCGCGACGGCGAGATCGAGGATTTCGACAGCCCTGGGAAAATCGCCGGGCACCATGTCGAGGAGAACGCCATGGTGATGATCCGCTCCGCCGGCGGTGGCGGCTACGGTGATCCGCTGGAGCGGGATTCGGAACGTGTCGCGGCTGATGTGGCGGAAGGATATGTTTCGCCGGAGGCGGCGCATCAGCTCTACGGCGTGGTGTTGAGGCTCGATGGAAGCTGCGATGCGACCGCAACGGCACAGTTGAGGAAACGCCTGCGTGCGCTTCGGGTGCATCTAACGACGATCCCCGGACAAAACACGTTCGAAGAGGGCGCCGTCAGCCGTCGCCGTGTCATCAGGCTGAATCCTCAGGACGCGGCCGCGTTGGGCATCGTCGAAGACGAGTTGATCGAGGTCGATGCGGGACTTGCCGCCTCGTTGCGTGGATGGGCACGGATCGATGCCGCGGTCGCAAAAGGCACCTCTCCAGTGGATGAACGGGCCTGCGAAATCCTCAAGATCAATGTTGGCGACAGCATCGAAGTGCGCCGCATCCTGAGCTCGGTGCGCCCGCGCGTCGCACAGGCAGAGGCGGCCGAATGAAAACTGGGGTCACTCTCGTGACCGGCGTCACCGGCTTGATCGGTGGCGCGGTCGCCCGCCGGCTGCTGGCCGAAGGAGCGGCCATTGTTACGAGCGACATCGTTCCCGTGTACAACGCAGGCGGCCAGTTCGTTCCGCATGATCTGAGAGATCATCGGCGCTGGTCCGACATCATCCGACAATTCGGGATCACCAAAGTCGTCCACGCAGGGGGCGTGTCCGGGCCGATGGTGCTGAGAGGACGGCCCGCCGAGATCTGCGATATCAATCTTCAGAGCCTGGCGGGGCTTCTCGAAGCGGCACGGGTCCACGGACTTCAACGCATCGTCTGGTTTTCCTCGATCACCGCCTACGGCGATCGTCCTGACCTTGCGGCCGTCTCCGAGCAGACACCACTTCAGCCATCGACCATCTATGCCGCCACCAAGGCCGCAGGCGAGGCATTGCTGGCGGGCTACAATCGGGAATATGGCGTCGACGGCGTCGCGCTTCGGGTCGCGTCATGCTATGGCCCCGGCCGCACGACGTCGTGTCTGATACGAGCCATCATCGAGGACGGACTGGCCGGGCGGACCACCAAGGTCAAGCCTGTCGTCAACAGAAGCAGGCAGCACATCTTCGTGGGCGACGTGGTCGACGCGGTGATCGCCGCGCTGCAAGTCTCGACCTTGAGCGAGCGCATCTTCAACATTGGGCCGGGCCGGATGCAGAGCCTCGAGGAGATCATCGCTGGCGTGCGTGAGGCGGTACCGGGTGTCAGAGTCGAGCCCGACAACGAGAGTCTCGCGTGGAATACGTTTGGTGTCGGTCCTCTGCTGATCGACGCAGCGCGACGTCATCTCGGATTTGAGCCACGGACCTCGCTTGCGGATGGCGCGCGGCAGACCCGTGATTGGGTAGAACAGCGGGAGTGATCGTGAGTCTGATGAAGGATCTCGATTTTGCCGGGCGCCGAGTGCTCGTGACCGGCGCAGCCAATGGCATTGGCGCTGCGATCTCCGGATTGCTGGCAGAGCACGGTGCGTCCCTCGTCCTTGCGGATCAGGAACACGACACGGTGCAGGCCATCGCCGGCCAGCTGAAGGCCTCCTTTCACGTCTACGACCAAGGCGACAGCCGTTCAGTGGACCATTTGGTCGAGGCTGCGGGCGAGGTCGACATTCTGATCAACTGCGCCGGCATATTGGTTGCGAAGCCTCTGCTGGAAACTTCAGTAGAGGAGTTGCGTCGATTGATGGATGTCGATTTCATCGGCCTCTGCCAGCTTATGCAAGGCATCGGTCGGACGATGGTCCTGCGGCGGCGAGGGGTCATATTGTCGCTAGGTTCGCAAACGGCCTTTTGCGGAGCCGAGGGACGTGGTGTGTATGCTGCCGCGAAGGCCGCGGTATCGCAATTGACACGCACAGCGGCCGTCGAATGGGGACCATACAATGTCCGCACCGTCTGTCTCGCGCCTGGACGCGCATTGACGCGCATGACCGCCGAAACGGCACGGCCCGATTATCAGGGCGATCGCGGTTTGGCGCGCGTGCCGCTCGGCCGCTGGGCTACCGCGGAGGAGGTTGCCAAGCTGGCGGTCTTCCTCGTCTCCGACGCGGCGAGCTATGTAACGGGAGAGACGCTCATCGCTGACGGTGGATTTGTTCTTGGGTGAGAACAGCGCTCGATTGGTTCTCGAATTGGCAAAGTGTGAAGCCGAGGCTTGAGGAGGCGAGGCTGCATCCCAGATCGAGACCGACGGCGGGATGATGTTGGGCAAGGAGAACCACCGGCTTGCAATCGCAAGATGCCGCGCGTTTCCCAGCCGATGCCGCCGGACCAGATCTCGCAGAACAACAGCGCTTGGCAGCGATCAAATCGCTACAGGCCAATAAAGGCACGTCTTGAACAACGCCGGGGACTTTCAAGGTCTCCGACAATCGAGATCGTAGACGGTCCGCAGTTTCGTGGCTCCATCCGGGGCACAATCAGTCCTCGATCTCGCAGTTCAGCCGTTTCAGCGTCGCATCTACCCAGGAGCGGTCGTGCGTCCCGGCCGCAATCTCCTCGATCGTCTTGACTTCGGCAGCCTGCTTAGCCTGCGTCGCACGTGCGATCGCATCAGCATGGTCGAACGGCACACAGAGCATGCCATCATCGTCACCGATCACAAGGTCGCCCGGTTCGATCACCATCCCGTCGATCGCAATCGGCACGTTGATCTCGCCTGGCCCATCCTTGTAGGGACCGCGATGGGTAACGCCGGCTGCAAAGACGGGAAAGTCTTGCTTGCGGAGCGCGGCAGAGTCCCGGATCGATCCATTGATGACCATGCCGCCGAGCCCTCGGCGGACCGCTTGCGCGAGCATGATCTCGCCAATCAATGCGTTCGTTAGATCTCCGCCGCCATCTACGACCACGATGTCGCCAGGTTCGGCGATGTCGAGCGCCTTGTGAACCATGAGATTGTCGCCCGGTCTTGTCTTGACGGTGAAGGCTGGCCCAACCATCGGCCCGCCGGAATGCATCGGTCGCAATCGAGCACCGCCCGCACTCATCCGGCTCATGACATCGCTCACGTTGGCGACCGGAAGCTTCTGGAAAGCGGCAATCGTGGAATTTCCGACCTTTCTGCGGCGGCGAAGGATGCGGAAGCCTACGGTCATTGGCAAATCTCCGAGCCGCCAGCAGGAACCGCCAGCGAGGCACTTAAAAAATTAAGACGCGCGCCCGCCGGTTGATCGGCTAGCGGGCAGGGAAGCGGCAAGTGCGAGCCTTGCTGTTGCCGTCCTCTAGTCCTGTGTTCGACGGTTGACAAGGCCAAATGTATATACATAGTGCTTTGGCAAGATGGGAACGAAGCAACAGGCAACGTTCCTAACTAAGCCGGTGGCTGGAGCCTCATATCGGGGAGACAGCCGGGAGGAAAGATGTGGCTCGATCAGCTCTGCCTTGCGAACGAGCTTCTCTTCAGGCGGTCCAGCCGGACGCGGGAGGTTGGATGACCCCATGATTGTTGATACTCACGTCCACTACAACGACCTTCCGACAGGGCACGCGAAGGCTGGCAGCGTCGCGATGGCGCATCTGTCCGTTGACGAACTTCTGGACCATGCGAGCGAAGCCGGGATCGACAAGATCGTCCAGGTTACGCCTTTTGCGGCTGGATATGACAATGGATACTCACTTCGGGCTGCCGAAGAACACAGCGATCGAGTTGTCGGCGTGCTCGGCCGGGTGGATCCACTCGGAGACGATCTTGAAGATCGCGTATCTGAGTTTTTCTCGCACAAGGCCGCCCTGGGACTGAGGTTTGTACTTTTCAACTCGTGGAGCGAGGATTGGCTGCGGGACGGCAAGCTTGATCCGATCCTGAGGCTCGCTGAGCGGAATCATTTCCCGATTGAACTCTTCATGCCGTATGTCTCACCTGATCTTCAGCGCGCGGCGCGCCGGTTTCCCGGTGTTCGATTCATCGCCGATCATATGCAGGTCCGTCATGTTCGCGGCATCGGCCCTCGCGATACCTTTCGCTACTGGGACGAGACTATTTCACTCGCGCGCGAGCCCAATGTGTGGCTCAAGGTCTCGCATTTTCCGGAGGCGGCAATGGCGGAAGGATATCCATTTCCGACTGCCTTAAGTCGGTTCCAGCAGCTTTGCGCCGAAGTCGGGGTCGACCGGCTGATCTGGGGTTCGAATTATCCGCCGGTTACCCGAGCTTGCAGTTATCGGCAGTCTGTCGACTTCATTCGCCACGAATGCAGTTTTCTGTCCACCGCCGAGAAGGACGCCGTGCTCGGCACGAATTTTATGGCGGAGTTCGCTGTCAGAAAGGATCGCTGGTATGCGCAGTAGGCTGTTTGTTCCGGGCTCTCGGCCCGAACTGTTTCTGAAGGCGATGAGCTCAGGCGCTGACGTTGTTTGCTTCGATCTGCAGGATGCCGTCGCGCCCGACAAGAAGAACGTTGCGCGCGAAGCCGTTGCGGGCTTCCTGCGAACCGTTCCGGAATTGCGTCCAAAGCCGAAGATCATGGTGCGCGTGAATCCCACAACGTCCGAACATTTCGGGCGGGACCTCGCGGCGATCGTGGGACCAGGACTCGAACTCATCAATCTGCCAATGGTCGAAACCGGTCAGGACGTAAGAACGGCCTCCGTCCTTCTCGATCGCCTTGAGCGCCAGCGAGACGACGGTCCGCGACTGCGCATGCTCGTCAACATCGAGTTGCCGCGCGCGGTTCGCCTTGCTGCTGAGATTGCAGCCGCAGACGCCCGCGTGATGGGTCTTCAAGTCGGGTTTGGTGACCTTTTTGAGCCATTCCGCATCCAGCGAACCAGTATTGCAGCCATCAATGCGGTTCGGATGTCGGTGCGGCTGGCTGCGGCCGAGGTTGGGCTTCCAGTATTCGACGCGGCGTTCACCGCGGTTTCGCAGCCGGAGAAATTTCGCCAAGAGGCACAATCGGCGCGGGAGCTTGGATTGAGCGGAAAGACCTGCATCCACCCATCGCAGGTGGCGATTGCCAATGAGGTGTTCTCCGCCTCTCCCGACGAAATCGCCTGGGCGCGGCGTGTAGTCAAGGCAGGAGACGAAGCGATCGGCGCGGGTGTGGGAGCGGTCCTGCTCGACGGCGTGATGATCGACGCTCCCTTCATTGAAGGCGCCCGAGCACTCTTGGACCAGGTTGGATGAGATCACTCTGTTCTGCGAAGCTGGTTGCGGAGCCGTCCGCTCTTCTGCGGGTCTATTCACGGTCCGTTAACGATGGATCGTGCTTCAGGGCCGTGCTACAGCCTTCCCGGGTCGATAGTTTCGCTGATCGTACTAAGAGACGATCACGCTCAAACAACGAGAGATAGACGCGAACTTCGGAATGAACTATGCGTGCCAGCGACCGGCCTTCGAAACTCAAGACCGTTCGTGTCGCGGATCGGCGACGGGCGGTTAAGTCCGCAGACGGGAATCGCCCGCTGCCTGCGCACGCTCTTATTGAGGAGCACCTGCGCGAATTGATTCTCGCGGGTGAGGGGCAAACTGAGCCCTTGCCGACAGAGGAAACCCTCGCTTCCAAGTTCAACGTCAACCGAATGACGGTGCGTCAGGCGTATCAGCGCCTGGCCGCCGCTGGCGTCGTCTCGCGTCGCCGTGGCGTTGGCTCCTTCGTCAATTCGCAGGCCGTTGAGTCGCTTCCACTCTTTGGCAAGGAGGGATTTGAGGCCTGGCTCGACGATCGCGGCACAACGTCGCGGCACGTCCTGAAGTACGAGCTGGCGCCGTGCCCCGCTGCCGTCGCTCCATTGATGAGACTCGAACCCGGCGCGCCGGTAACCTATCTCGAGCGGCTTCGGATCATAAAGGGAGTAGGATTTTTCGATAAGCGGTACATGAACGCATGGGTTATCGATAAGATCTCGGCGGAAGAGATCGAGCGATCGAGCCTTCTGCTTCTGCTGCTGGATGCCGGCTTCAATCCCGCATCTGTCCGCGTCGATATCGATGCACATCCGGCGGCCAAGGATGAATCGGCCAATCTCGGCATTCCGATTGGCGCGCCGGTGCTTGAGCGCCGGATCACCTATGTCGACAAATCCGGAACTGCGCTGTTCTTCGGTCGAACACATTGTCCAGGGCAACTCTCAGCGTACTCTTTTTCGACCGAATTGACTCCAGAGCTGAAGAAGCGGCTTTTGCGAGTGAAGGCTGCGAATGCCAAGTGAGGGCTGCAATCCTCTCTCGCATTGACTTTATCTATACAAAGTCATCATACTTAAATCCTGACATTCAAGTTCGAGCGTTGTGAATCCAGCAGATGGTTGCCTGCGCTTGCGCGCTCTGAAGTGCTCAGAAGATCGGGCGATAGACCCACGAGGGAGAGGACAGCCGATGGAGGCGTTGCAACAATCGGAATGTCGGGCGATCGCGGTTGTCAATGAAGGCGATCCACAGCAGGACAGTCGCGCCTTCAGACGATGTCTCGGCGAGTACGCAACAGGCGTTACGGTCATTACCACGCAGCATGCCGGCGGCTTGGCGGGCGTAACCGCTAACTCATTCTCTTCATTGTCGATGGACCCTCCGCTGATCATGTGGGCGATCAGCCGTACATCGCGAAGCTTCGATAGCTTCCGATCGGCGAAATCGTTTGCCATTCATGTGCTGGCTGCGGATCAAATCGCG
>Ga0153954_1000700_pt1 | contig 23663 bp, 24 predicted proteins | sample TSFL038MetaG_FD_102277 | JGI IMG/M metagenome (GOLD analysis project Ga0153954, IMG submission 102277) | Attine ant fungus gardens microbial communities from Florida, USA - TSFL038 MetaG | ecosystem: Host-associated > Fungi > Mycelium > Unclassified | place: USA: Florida, Wekiwa Springs State... | reverse complement strand
TTTTATCGTCAATCTTTTGGGTGGGTTGATTGCCTATTGCCATCAACCAAAAAAAACCTCTTTAAATCTGTCTATTCATGAGTCTAGGTCACTGATGATTTGCTAGTTCAAAACAGAACTCAGATTAGCTTAGATGATCTTTGGCGCGGTCGAAATGTGTCTTTTTTACTTGAATCAACTATAACGCAGTGAGCATTCCAAGTGATCGTGGGGTTTTTTTGGCTCCAAGTTTGGAAGGATTGCTCGGGATTTGATGTGTAGGGGATGAAGGTTTGTTGGATCTCGGGTATTTGGCTTCGATCCAGGTAGGTGATGATGAGTTGTTTTTTGATAGGGTTGTCTAAAATGAGCAGATCGTGAGGTTTTAATTGACGAGCAAAATAGCAGCCTGTCACATAAGCTTCGGTTCGGTAAGGGTCATCACTGATTTTAGCTTCTTCTTTTTGAATGAGGTTAGCCGAAACAATTCCTATCAAGACAGCCACTAGCCCAGCTCCTTGGAAACAGCCGCAAAAGGCGGCGCTTGGCTTTCCCAATCTACTGACCGCATTGATCTGAGCAGGTAAGATCTCTTGATAAGCTAAAATCAAAAATAGACCTGCCACAGCAACGATTACGCCTCCCATGATGTAGACGTAAGGATGATTTGTGGCGATATATTCCACACGGGAAGCCATGAGCCGGGCAGTTTTTTCTCCAATCGCACCCCGTTCCCCTTCAGGTAACAAATCCACTGTTCCTTGGTAAGGGCTGGATAAAAAATGCACTGACATAGATTATCTCAAGGCTTGCTTGAATTTTTCAACACGCAACAGCTCTCGTGAAAATTCAAGGGCATTATTGATGTTGGAAAAAATATGATCTTCACCGATCAGCTCATCTAGATGATAGCGGCGTAAGTTTCTTAAAGGACCTCGTTTAACACCTGATAGAAGCAGTTTAGTTCCCTGCCTAGTACATTCGAGATAAAATTCTTCAAGTGCATGCATTCCCGACGCATCAATTGTGGGAACACGTCTCATACGAAGGATAAAAATTTTGGGGGGTCTTTCAAGTTCATTCAACAGATTTTTGAGCCTATCGGCTACCCCGAAAAAGAAAGGCCCATTGATTTCATAGACCTCCACTCCTGGAGGAACCTCTTTGCGGTGAATCGCATCAGGATCTTGAAAGCCAGTTTCTACTTCATCTTGCGCCTCTTCAAAATAGCGAGCTGTGGAAACGACATCGGAAAGATCACTCATCTGCTTCATAAACAAAAATGCTGCAAGGATCATTCCCATTTGGACTGCAGCGGTTATATTGGTTAAGAGGGTCAAAATAAAAACGGCAAGCAGAACAATGACATCTTTTTTGGGTGCAGAAAAGAGATGGATAAAATGGTGTATTTCACTCATTCCCCAAGCAATCATAAAAAGTACCGCAGCTAAGCAACAAAGGGGAATTAAATTAACAAGGGGGGCGCATGCAAAAAGAATTAAAAAGACAACGGCGGCATGCACCATTCCAGAAACAGGGGAAATAGCACCAGCTTTGACATTTGCAGCTGTTCGTGACAAAGAACCGGTTGCAGGAATCCCTCCAAAAAAACTCGAACCGATGTTGGCAATGCCTTGTGCAATCAATTCAGTATTGGATTGGTGTCGCCATCCAGTCATCCCTTCAGCTACGACGGCTGAAAGTAAAGACTCGATCCCTGCCAAGATAGCAATCGTTAGCGCATCAGGGAGTAAATCGAGGCTTTCACTAAAGTGAAAGGCTGGAAAAGAAGGCAAGGGGAGCGTGCGTGGCAGGCTGCCAAACTTACTACCAATAGTGGGAATATCGATCTGGAAAAGCCATGCAAAAGCAGCCACCATAACAATCGCAATGAGAGGACCTGGAAGATGTGGTTTGAATCGACGGAAATAAATGATGATGAACAACGTGGCAAGTCCTAGAGCAAATGAGCTAGGATTCCAAGTGCCCAAATATTGGAAGTAATATTGCCATTTAACTAAGAAATCAATGGGCACATCTCTTCCCATTTCTAAACCGAAAAAATCTTTAATTTGAGATGTAAAAATCACGACTGCAATACCGGTCGTTAAACCGGTCACAACGGGATAAGGCATATATTTAATATAAGTGCCGAGTCCAACAAGCCCAAAGCAGATGAGAATGACCCCTGCCATAAATGTGGCCATCAACATCCCTTCAAAGCCGTGCCGCGAAACAATGTCATAAAGAATCACGATAAGTGTGCTTGTAGGGCCGCCAATTCCCACACGTGATCCTCCTAAAGCGGAAATCAAAAAACCTGCGATGATCGCTGTGAAAATAGCTCTTTCAGGAGCGACATTGATTCCAATGGCTACAGCTAAAGCAGCGGGGAAAGCGATCACCCCTACTGTGATCCCTGCCAGGATATCTTTACGTAAAAAACGGAGAGAATAACCCTCTCGTAGGCATTGGATCGATTTAGGAATGAGCGTCTTAGCTTGATCGAAAAAAGTCGCTTTTGACATATTTATATTCTCTTCGATCTTTCGTGTGGATGTCAATGCAATCCTGCTGTAATTTGAAGAGGATGTTGCACACGTGGTTAATTCTTTTTTTCTCTCTTGGTTACCTCGCAATTATTTTCGAGCGCTTCCTGCATGTGAACAAAGCAGCCATTGCTTTAACTATGGGTGCGGTTTGTTGGCTCTTCTATTTTGTTCATTTGCCACCAGGCAACTCTCAAGATAGTTTTGCTGTGCAAATCTATGATGTGTCTCAAATCATTCTTTTTCTTTTAGCAGCCATGGTGATTGTCGAGCTCATTGACTCACATCATGGATTTAAAATGATCACAGATATGCTCTATACAGCCTCCAAACGAAGAATGCTTTGGTTTTTGATTGGCATGTCTTTTTTTATGTCGGCAGTACTAGATAATCTCACAACGATGATTGTCATGGTCTCACTGCTAAAAAAACTCTTTAACAATAAGCAGGAAAGGTGGTTCATAGGCTCTCTCTTAGTCATTACTGTAAACGCTGGGGGAGCTTGGACCCCCATTGGTGATGTGACCACAACGATGCTTTGGATCAACAATAAAATAACCACTGTAGCAACCATCAAATCTCTTTTTCTTCCTAGCCTGACCTGTGCAGCTCTTGCAGGTTTATTAGGCATGTTCTATTTCAAAGGTAACCATCACGCCAAGCCAGCTTCCTTCCATTTGCCGATGGAACCAGGGGGAAGGCAGGTCTTATTCATGGGCATAGGCTCGCTTGTCCTCATCCCCGTTTGGAAGGGAATCTTCGATCTTCCTCCATTTTTAGGAGCTCTTTTGGGCTTAGGGACACTTTGGCTTGCAACCGACATCATGCATCATCGGCACGGGGAGGAGCGGTGGCATTTAAGGGTGCTTCACATCCTGACTAAAATCGATATTTCCGGCATTCTCTTTTTTTTAGGCATTTTGCTTGCCATAGATTCCCTAACAGAAGCGGGCATTTTAAAAGAATTCGCTTCATGGTTAAACCAGATCATCCCTTCTGAACGGGGAATTGCGATCCTCATTGGTTTAATTTCAAGTGTCATTGACAATGTGCCGCTAGTGGCAGCCACCATGGGCATGTATGAACGGACCCAATTCCCCACAGATGCCCCCTTTTGGCAAATGATAGCCTATGCTGCAGGCACAGGAGGAAGTGTTTTGATTATTGGGTCTGCTGCAGGGGTAGCATTTATGGGTTTGGAAAAAGTGGATTTCATCTGGTATTTAAAACACATTTCCTGGATAGCCTTAATCAGTTATTTTGCAGGTTTTGCAGTCTATTTTTTAGTGTAACGAGCAATGTCAGCTAGTGGTTGGTTTGTTTTTGGGTTCTGTGTCCTGACACTTTTAGCGCTTGATCTATTTGTTTTTCATCGTAAAGCGCACACGGTGGCTTTAAAAGAAGCTGCCATTTGGAGTGGAATTTGGATCTCGTTAGCGCTCATTTTCAACATTTATGTCTATTACTTATTGGGTAAAGAAGCTGCGCTCAATTTTTTGACTGGCTATTTGATTGAAAAGTCTCTAAGCATCGACAATCTTTTTGTTTTTATCATGATTTTCAATTATTTCCATACCCCTAGCTCTGCGATGCACAAAGTCTTATTTTGGGGGATTTTGGGAGCCATTGTCACTAGGGCCTTTTTCATTGTTGCAGGGCTTGCCCTTGTGCAGGCTTTTCATCCGATCATCTATATTTTCGGTCTCTTTTTAGTGATTACGGGGATCAAACTCGGATTTCAAAAAGAAAGACAGATCAATCTCGAACAAAATTTTGTTATCCGTCTTTTTAAACGGATACTCCCCATCACGCATGAACAGCGAGATGACCATTTTTGGATAAGGGAAAAAGGAAAAATACTTTTTACCCCTTTATTATTGACTTTGGTGGCCATTGAAACAGCAGATATTGTCTTTGCAATCGATTCTATTCCCGCGATTTTGGCGATCACCTACGATCCTTTTATCATTTTCACTTCTAATATTTTTGCTATTTTGGGCCTTCGCTCACTTTATTTTTTGCTATCAGGTTCGCTGCAACTATTTCATTTATTAAATTACGGAATCTGTTTGATACTCGTCTTTGTGGGAATCAAAATGTTAACTTCTTCTTTCTGGCACATCTCACCTATGGTATCACTGATTGTAATAGCATTGATTCTCATTTTAACCATTTTGGCATCTGTTTTGCTTAAAAAAAAGGGATAGGAAGAACATATGACAGACATACCAGATATATCGCCAGAACAAAAGCACACTCGGTTTTTATGGACCCGTTATATCATGTTTGGGATCGGTTTTTGGTTGCTAGTTACCCCAGCGACCTTTGCACAACATTCCTTTCCGATTTCCGTCAATGATGTGGTTTGTGGATTACTCGTGATGATTTTAAGCCTGATCGCACTCTCTTTCAAACAGAAATGGGCACCTTGGACCCTTACGGTCATTGGAATATGGCTTCAATTGGCTCCATTGATTTTTTGGGCTCCCAATGGTGTGGCTTACTTAAATGATACAGGCTGCGGCGCGATGCTCATTTTACTCGCACTAGTCATTCCCGGCACGCCTGGTGGGATTGAGCTAAAAGGAGCAGAAATACCTCATGGATGGACCTACAATCCATCCTCCTGGAATCAACGTCTTCCTATCATTTTATTGGCTTTTTTAGCTTGGATGTCAGCACGCTATATGGCAGCCTATCAGCTAGGCTACATCGATTCGATCTGGGATCCTATTTTTGATAATGGGACCAGAAACGTTGTGACCTCCAACCTTTCTAAGAGTTTCCCCATCTCAGATGCCGGATTGGGTGCTTTTGTATACACCATGGAAGTTTTGATGGGTTTTAAAGGAAGTTCTAGGCGGTGGTATACGATGCCTTGGATTGTGCTTCTCTTTTGTATCATGGTTGTTCCCGCAGGTTTCGTGAGCATCCTACTGATCATGCTTCAACCCTTGATTGTGGGTTCGTGGTGCACCTGGTGTCTTTTAACAGCAGTCTGTATGCTGATCATGATTGCACTTACGTTAGACGAAATGGTGGCCGTTTGCCAATACCTAACTCAAGTGAAAAAGAGCCGTGGTCCTTTGTGGAAAATTTTCTGGAAGGGGGGGATCTACACAGAAGGACAATTAGATGTGCGCTCGCCACCCTTAAACGCCCAATGGAGAAAAAATATCGGTGCGATGCTATGGGGCATGACCTTTCCCTGGAATCTACTTGTTTCAGTCATTTTAGGAGGGCTTTTGATGTTTACCCCCTCTTTTCTTCAAAACATTCCCCATCAAATCGCCGACAACGACCATATTGTTGGGGCAATTGTCGCCACACTCTCCTTTGTCGCCATGGCAGAAGTGTTCCGCGTAGTGCGTTTTTTAAATATCATTCTTGCGATTTGGACCATCTGCTTTACCCTCTTTTTTGCACATAAGATGGATACTCAATTCATTTTCCATATCTTTTGGGGAGTTCTTCTCATTGTCGTGAGCATCCCGAAAGGTCCCGTCCGCGAAAGATATGGCAGCTGGAACAAACTGATCCGTTAATGGTTAGAATGTGTTGAACATCTTTTCTGATTTTCACAAATTCTGTCAAACCCGGTTATATACAGTACCCTGACGTTTTTTGGGCTGAGACTGGCTTTGATGTCCTACCCCTTTTGGGATATAAATCTCTTGATCAATCAATTCTAATAATCGCAATGCTGCATGATTAGGGGAACGCTCTCCGGCTTCCCATGCTTGAACCGTTTTGACGCTGATATTTAAGATTCTAGCAAATACTGCCTGAGAACAATTCAGTTTATTTCTGATTCGCTTAATGGCTTTTGCGCCATAAATTTTTGGAGGAGGGGGAAGCTCGACTAGACGAGAGCGAAGGGTTTTTTTGCCTTTTTCATACTCAATAGCCTCTTCTAAACCTTCTTTTAGTGTATCAAAAAATTTTCCCATATGACTACTCCGCTCGTAGAGCTTCAACTAATTTTTTAAGAAATCTTTTTTCCTCTGAAGATAAATTTTCTTGAACATTTGTAGAAGAGAATTTGCTGATCTGAATGACCAATCTTTTCATATTATACTACAAAGTAGGTTATTTTCCTCTTGAGATCAAGAAATTTTAAGCTTCATTGGGCCAGGGGCCCTGTCCGCGAAAAAAATATGGCAGCTGGAACAAACTGATCCGCTAAACCGGGTTTGCGTTTAGAAATAGGGTTAGTTTATACAGAAAATGGTCTTAAGTTCTCTTAATTTTGTCTGAAAAAATAGGCTATTATTTCTTACATGAAAACAAATAGAAAACATCTAAAAAGCATCTATTCCCAGATATTTGAGGCTATTAATGTTCGAGCACGTGGCTCTGTATTTGTTCCGACTGATTTTCTGGATCTGGACAGCTGTTTTTGATGATACACTCGCATTTTGTCTGGAGTTTGTCGAAAAGAAATTCTGTAATAAACAAAAATCTTGAAAGCAGGTCGTCTTAATGGTATTTTACATGGCTTTTTGAGAGGAAAAGCTTATGTATTCTATCCAGACACACCAATTAACAACCCCGGAACAAATCACAGATCACATATTAATTGCTGTCTCAAGACAAATTGATCAAGTTGCTAGTCAAGTATATGAAGACTTAAGATTTTGTCTTGTATAGTCTGCTGAACATGTAAAACGCATGCAGATGATCGATAAACAACCTGTTAATTGTGGTCTAACATCGAGAGCATCTATTATTTTAGAAGGATCTAGCGCATTTGAGCAAATGATCGCTCTAGAGAATTGGTTGGATTGCTACAATTATGAATTTGGTGGTCTCAAAGACAAGTACACTTTTTGTTTTTCGAATACCACAGAACGTCTTAAAGGAAGGGCGGTTCCTCTTTCAGTTCAAAAAAATGCCAAAAGTATGTGGCATGTCAAATTGGGAACCGCGGGAACTGAATATCGTGCTCCAACCTATGAATTTGATTGGGATTATAGAGACCCTTGGCAGGCCCGTAATGTAGAAAATTTTATTTATCCTTTAGAAGCTTTAGAAATAGTACGACAACCCGATTTTATAGGAGCCACTCTCATCAAAGGTAATGCATTTGAATCAGAGTATATAGATCAGGATTGGCGTTATGGCGTTACAGATCTTTATGGTCGTGATAGGCGGGAGGCGTGCGTTGAATTTAAAAAACAAAATTCACTTTCTAATTCAAGAGCAACTATCAAGTTACAGAGTGCAGCATTCAATCTTTTCCAACTGATTGCACAAGGTCACGGAGATACTGACCTTTGCGATCATGCTTCAGAGCGTGTTTTAGATTATTTTGATTCTCCGCAACAAATGCATGAGTACTTTTCATTAAGTGTAACTCCAAATGAGATTTTAGAAGAAGTTAAGCAACACTTTTTAACAAATGGTAGAAGTGATCTGTATTATAAGATTTTTAAATTAATGCTGGCAAAAATAGGCCCGCAAACTACACCCAGCCTGCGTGCATTTATTATTCAATGCTTCAATCAAGCACCGTTCACGCTTACTGTAGGTTAAAAATTTGAATTCCAATGATTTCAATATCTGCTTATTGAACTGGCGATAAGCCGCAATCCCGGCCCCGTCGGTTGGCTCGCCAACTCTTCCGACAACCCATCAAAAAACCAGCCACTGGCGGGTTTTTTGAGGAACGTTGTAGGGCCGTGTGAGGCGATCCATGCAAATTCGTGTCAAAATCCTTACCTGGCGCAGAATCCCGAAGCCCTTCAGGGCCGGGTTCTTCAACGTTTAGAGCTGAAAAGGAGAGGAGTATTTAAGATCTTTCAGCACATCTTTTGTGATTTGCGCAAAATCAACTGGAATTTGAGGAGTGTTGGGGGCTTTGTTTGCGGGAAATTTATCTGCCCTTTTTGCTTTTAATTTGAATTGCCAAAGAACATTCTTTGAAAGTATCTCACCATACTTTTGTGGGTCTGTCAACGTGCTAACAAGCTGATTTTGTGTTGCTTGTAAGTCTGATAGCTTGACAGTTTCACAAGTGTAAGAAAGGGTATTTTCAGGATCGATCGGTAAGTGAAGAGGCTTTTTAAGCTGTGATATATAAGTCAGGTAAACATCAATAGGGTCAGTATATGTTACATATGGGGATTCTTGGGAACAGGTGCTTGCTATTGCTTCTAAAACGAAAATACCATGAAGGTAAAGCCTGGCACATTCAGTCAAATCCTGACTTGTGTTAAACGCATAAAGAATATTCGTATTAAATATGCCAAAAAATGCTTTTGCCATTTTTTGATCTGTAGGAGCATCGGTAACAGTCTTGCATTGGGCAAGAAATATCCTTCTAAACAATTCATCTTTTTCAGCTTTTTCGATTGTTTGGTAAATCATTTCTGCAAAAGAATTTCGATGAGTGGCTCCTGCCCCCATGAGTTCGATTTGTAGCTTCCAGATGATGAAATCTTTGTTTTTTGCAATCTCAGCACATATTTTGGATCTTGGTGTCAGAGGGTAATCAATGTCTATAGTAGAAGGTTCATCAAAAACAATTTTTGGTCCACAATAGGACCTATCTTTTTTGGTTTTCAAACTTAGAGTCATTCTTATAGCAAAGGAAAGGGGATTTTCTTTTAAAGAAATGGAGGGTTTCATTGTTTCGATACTTACTGGAAGAGAGGTGAGCTGATTACGATCGAGATTTAAATGGTTTAATTGTTCGAGGAGGGAAACTACTTTAGTGGGGAAGGAACTTAACCGGTTGCCACTCAGATCTAAGCTTTTTAGCCATTTTAGATTGACGATGGCTAAAGGAAGAGAGGTCAGGTTTAAGTCGTTCAAAGATAAAGTTTCTTTGCTTTGACTATCCCAGCAGGTAAGAATTCTCTCGGAACATTCTTGTCGAGACCTTCTCTCACTTGCTTCACCCTCATCAACCCACTTGGTCAAGCTTAAACAGATTTTAGTTTTAGCCTCCATCTTAGGTGTGACGATCTTTTTTTCAGGGGGCGGCTCGATGATGGGGTCTTCTTCAGGATACCAACAAGACTTAGCTGAAAGAATTGCTAAACTGGTGAGGGCACAAGCTCCTCCAGCAATCATCATATTGATAGAAAATGTACGCTCTAAATCTAACCCAACCTCCCACCAGTGTTGATGGAGTCCAAAAGAGGACATCCCCATAGCTGCAGTGAGTGCGCCTCCAATTGCAGTAATGACCAAAAGCGCAAAGGTGAATTGTTCGCAGCTTACACAGGGCTGATGTTGTGGATAGCTTGGCTGTCCGACGAGATTTGGTGGATTCATACAAATATTATATCTTTAAAATATTAAGGAAATATGAATCCAAAGATTTAAAATAATTTTTATTCTAGATTGTCAGCAAGCAGATGGATTTTGTTTGAAGAGCACTCTAGAATCCCACCCGTAATTTGGTATTTCAGCTGGGTTTGATCGGTTAGAATTAGGGTCACAGTCCCTGGGCGTAAAGTGGTTAGAAGGGGAGCATGCCCTTCCAAAATTTGAAAATACCCTAAGGTTCCTGGTGCGGTAACGGAGGAGATTTCTCCTTCGAAAACCACTTTTTCAGGTGTGGCTAGATCAAGCTTCATCCAAGGCTCCAATCATATAGAAAGCTTGCTCTGGCATTGAATCCACTTTTCCTTCGATGATTTTTTTGAATCCTTCAATGGTATCTTGCCGTTTCACATACTTGCCAGGTCTTCCCGTAAATGCCTCAGCAACGAAGAAGGGTTGCGAGAGAAATTTTTGGATTTTGCGGGCTCTGGAAACAATGAGTTGATCCTCTTCAGAGAGCTCCTCAATCCCTAAGATCATGATAATGTCACGCAGATCTTTATACCGTTGCAAGATCTTTTTGACCTGCATGGCAACTGAATAATGCTCTTCGCCAACAATTCTAGGATCCAAAATACGAGATGTGGAAATCAAAGGATCAACAGCAGGATAAATCCCACGTCCTGCTACCTCTCTTGAAAGAGCCGTGGTGGCATCTAAGTGGGGGAATAAGCTGGCAGGGGCAGGGTCGGTATAATCATCTGCAGGCACATAGATTGCTTGGACAGAAGTAATAGAACCTGTTTGTGTCGATGTGATCCGCTCTTCAAGAGCTCCGATTTCTGTGCTTAAATTGGGTTGGTAACCCACAGCAGATGGCATACGTCCTAAAAGAGCGGAGACCTCCGCGCCTGCTTGCACAAAACGGAAAATGTTGTCGATAAAAACGAGCATATCCCGATGCTCCTGATCTCGGAAATATTCTGCCATAGTAAGCCCTGTCAGACCCACGCGCAAGCGCGCTCCAGGGGGTTCATTCATTTGTCCAAAGACCAAACTGGTTTTGGAAAGCACACCCGATTCTTTCATCTCAAGCCATAAATCGTTACCTTCCCTTGTACGCTCACCCACACCACAAAAGATGGAATAGCCACCATGTTGCGCAGCGATGTTGCGAATGAGCTCCATCAAAATCACCGATTTGCCAACACCCGCTCCTCCAAAAAGGCCTACTTTACCCCCTTTAGGATAGGGTTGCAGTAGGTCGATCACTTTTATTCCTGTCTCTAAGATTTCAGTGCGTGGATTTTGTTCTTTAAAAGCAGGAGGGGGTTGATGGATAGGTAGGCGAGGAACATTTGTTTCAAGAGGTCCTAGCTCATCGATGGGCTCACCCAGAAGATTGAAAATCCTCCCTAAGGTGGCAGGGCCCACAGGAACAGAGATGGGGCCACCTGAGTCTAATGCCTCCATCCCTCTTACAAGCCCTTCAGTTGAGGAAAGAGCGATGCAACGGACACTGTTTTCTCCGATGAGCATAGCCACTTCAGCTTTCAGATGGATCCCATGTTCAGGATCATCAATGGTGATCTCATTCAGAAGATTAGGAAGTTCCCCCTCTGGAAATTCAATATCGAGGACGGGGCCAATCACCTGTTTGACTTTTCCTTTTGCCATTTCGATTACCCTTGTGTAGAGGTTATTTCAAGAAGTTCACGCGTGATGTTACTTTGGCGCGCTTTATGCAGCTCACGTGTCAGTGTTTCCAACATCTCTTCGGCATTATTAGAAGCAGATTTCATGGCAAAAATGCGGGCAGCAAGCTCAGAGGCAAAAGCCTGATCTAACATGGTTTCAATTTGTGTGATGCAGTACCTTTCCAAAATCTGCTCATATATCTCATCTAAATCTGGTTCAAAAATGTAATTTTTAGAAGAAGGTTTCTGATGGGGTGTAAATTTTCCGATAGGCAAAAACTGCTCTACAACTACCGGTCGATCCATCAGATGATGAAATTGCGTATAAATCAGATAAATCGCATCTAGGTCGCCCTTTAAAAAGTCTGCTAGAAGGTCATCTGTAAATGTTCTGATTTGCGAGTAGCTAGCTTTTCCACTCCAACCTTCCCTTTGAGAGCGGATTTTCCATGGTTGGTTAGCATAATATTGTGCAGCTTTACAGCCAATTAAGATGAGCTCGACATCTTGTGTCAGCCATTTTTCTGCTGCTGCAAAAACCCTTGTATTGTAAGAGCCACAAAGGCCCCGGTCAGAAGTGACAATGACAAGGCCAGTTTTTTTAACTTTTCTTTTTTCGAAGAGAGGATGTTTATAATCTGTTGTAGAATTTTCCAAATTTTCTAAAATCGCGCGCATTTTCGCGACATAAAATTGCGCTTTTTTGGCCCTTTCTTGAGCTTTTCGAAGACGTGCAGAAGAAACCATTTCCATGCTTGTGGCAATCTGCTTAATATTACCAACTGATTTCAAACGATTTCGTATATTATTGAGCGCTACCATGAACTTTTTTAAACTCAAGTTTGAATATGGAGGCGGCTTCTTCTAACGAGCGTGCAACGGAAGGTTCGAGCGCTTGTGATTGAGCGATTGTCTGAGCGATCTCAGGGTGTTTTTCATCCATGAAAGTATAAAATTTTTTCTCGAAAGTGCTGATCAAGTCTAATGGAACGTCATCCACAAGACCTTTTGTTCCGATATAGAGGATCATCACTTGTTTTTCCATTGGCAAGGGGGCAAACCGATCCTGGTTTAAAAGGGCACGCATACGCTCCCCACGGACGATTTGTGAAAGGGTTGTTTCATCAAGTTCAGAGCGAAACTGGGCGAAAGCAGAAAGTTCCAAAAATTGGGCTAAATCGAGCCTCAAGCTTCCGGCCACCTGTTTGATCGCTTTTGGCTGAGCCTTTCCTCCCACTCGGGAGACTGAAACACCCACATTGATCGCTGGCCGGATACCGGCGTGAAAAAGATCAGCTTCTAGATAGATTTGTCCATCTGTAATGGAAATCACATTCGTCGGAATATAGGTTGTCAAATCGTTAGCCTGCGTTTCGATGACCGGGATCGATGTTAAAGAACCACTTCCTTTTTCTTTGCTCAACTTGGCAGACCGTTCGAGTAGGCGGGAGTGCAGATAAAAAATGTCACCCGGATAGGCTTCCCTTCCTGCAGGCCGTCTGAGAAGTAAAGAGAGTTGACGATAGCTCACAGCATGTTTCGTCAAGTCGTCATAAAAACAAATCGCATGTTTGCCATTTTGCATGTAATATTCCCCCATAGCAGTACCTGCATAGGGAGCAATATACTGTAGGGGAGCAGGATCTGAAGCTGTTGCGGCCACTATGGTCGTGTGCTGCATCGCACCGAAATCTTCCAAAATTTTCATGGTTTGATAAATTGAAGAGGCCTTTTGGCCGATGGCGACGTAAATACAATGGATGCCACTATTTTTTTGGTTGATGATCGTATCTAAAATCAGAGTGGTTTTTCCGGTTTGCCGATCTCCGATAATCAGCTCTCTTTGCCCTTTTCCGATGGGGATCATCGCATCGACCGCTTTGATACCCGTAAAAAGAGGTTCATGTACAGGCTGTCTTTGCACGACATTGGGCGCGCCTGCTTCAAGAGGAAAAAATTCTTTAAAGCTAATGGGGCCTTTGTCATCCAAAGGCTCGCCAAGTGGGCTGACAACTCTACCCAATAAAGCTTCTCCCACAGGGATGGATGCAATTTTCCCTGTGCGTTTGACAATATCGTGTTCTTTAATCCCCACGTCGGATCCCAGTAGAATGACACCTACATGATCCATCTCTAAGTTGAGAACAATCCCAGTAGAACCATTCGAAAAAGTGACAAGCTCCGACATCATGACATCGTCGAGTCCAAAGACTCTGGCAACACCATCGCCTACTTGTAAAACCCTTCCAGTCGATTCTAGATGGAAATCTTCTTCATGTTTTTCAATTTCTTGTTGAATGATCCAAGAAACTTCTTCTGGCTTAAGCAACATGGGGACCTCTCAGTAAATCATTCTTAAGCACCGTTAAACGTCCTTTAAAACTGTAATCGACAAGACGATCTCCCACAAACAAAAGCGTTCCACCAATCAATGTCGGATCAATGGTTGTTTTCACTGTAAACCCACGTTGAAAAACGTGTTCCAGTCTTTTCTTGAACTGATCGACAATCACCTGATCAATGGGGAAAGCAGTGACTAAACGTCCTTCCATCAACCCAAACTTTTCTAAACACATCTGATGGTAGGCTTGAGCCATTCGAGGCAGTTGTTTGAAATGTTTTCGCTGTATCAAAACTGTTAGAAAGCGCACGATCAGGGGATTTTGGATAAAACTTTGTAAAGTTTTCACCTTTGTCAAACGGCTGATTTGAGGACTTTCAAAATAAGGGGTGAAATGGGGGACCTCTTGCATCAAACGTGCACATCCAGATAGAGCCTGATCTAATTCTTGGCTGGCATCAATCCGAAAAAGAGCTTTTGCGTAGCGGTAAAAAGCTTCAGATTCTTTCATTTCAGCTTAACCTCCTTTAGAAATTGGGCAACACGGTTTTGATCTTGAGCGGCCTCAACTTTTTCTCCTAATAACTTGCCTGTCGTTTCGATCACTAAGTTCACAACCTGTTTTTTTAAATCTTCTTGCACTCTTGCAAGCTCAAGCGAGATTTCATGCTTCGTTTTTTCTAAAATAGTGCGCGCTTGGTTTTGAGCCTCGCTTTGAATGTGTTGAGCCAACTGATCCCCTTTTTGGATCGCCTCTTCTATCTTTTTCTTGGCAGTTGCATCGATGGCATCCAATTGAGTGGCTAAGCTCTTTTTGAGCTCTTCCATCTCAAGCTTCTGTTGTTCGATTGACTTGAATGCATCCTCAATGGTTTGTCTTCTGTTTTCCAATGTCTTTTGAAAAGGTTTCCAAGCAAACTTTTTCATAATCCAAAGCAAAACAAGAAAAGCCAGGATCTGGGAAATAACCAATGCGATTTCTAATTCCATGCTGCTTTCTTCTTATGATATTTTTTCGAACACCAAAAAGAATACAATCAAAGTATAAATCGTTAACGCTTCAATCAAAGCCGCGCCGATAATCATACTTGTCAAAATTTTCCCGGAAGCTTCAGGTTGTCTTCCGATAGCCTCCATAGCGCTTCCCACCGCTCTTCCCAAACCGATTCCGGAACCTAAAGCCGCAAGTCCAATGGCTAATGGAGCTGAAAGGGCAAGAACAGTTCCCACCGTCAATTGCATCAGAAACAAAAACATGTACTCATTTCTCCTTCACTTTGAGTGTTCTTTGTGTGGAATAGAGAGCAGGATATAGACCGTGCTCAACATTGTAAATACTAAAGCCTGCATGAATCCAGTCAAAAGGGCAAGAAATACAAAAGGGATTTGAAGTGGAACGGTCAAAGTCACAGCATAAGCTGCAAGCCAAACCACTCCCAAAATAGCAAATACTCCCAGCAAAATATGCTCTCCCAAGATATTTCCAAAAAGACGGAGGGCAAGGGTAACAGGTCTTGAAATCTGCGCTAATAACTCGAGAGGGAGAATCAAAGGTACAAGTAACCAACTCGCAACACCTTTGGGAGATCCTGCCAAGTGGTATAAAAAGCCTAAAACGCCCATGTTTTTAATATTTAGATACTGCACATAACAAAATACGCAAATGGCAAGTGAAGCTGTGACATCAAGACTTGATGAGGGGGATTTCATCAAGGGGATCAAGCCCGCCCAATTGAGCATGAGAATATAGATAAAAAGAGTGCCTAAAAAAGGAAGGTGTTTAGCACCCTCAGGACCTAAAATCCCCATGATGAGATTTTGAAGCGTTTCAAGTCCAAATTCCATTCCATTTTGTAGCTTGCCTGGAATGAGCGCTTTTTTGTGCACACCCCAATAACAAAAAAGAACCATAGCCACAATCACAATGAGAGAAAAAAACAAATCTTCGAAACGGTGCAGAAATAACACCCATTTTTGATCGGGGTAATTGTTGTAAAGGATCTGGATAAAATTGGGAAGTTCCGGAATGTCTCCACTCATGCGCGCTGAATGACTCCCTTTAGCCCTAGCAATCCCATCATCACAAAGATCATGGAAAAACCAGCAAATAAATACATTGAGGGTAAAAGAGGCTCTTTAAGCAACATATAGCCAATCACATAAAGAATGGGACATTTCATAAAGAAAAGAAGAGTCATTTTAAAGTAAGCTTTGGTTCCCGAAAGCAGATGAAACACAAGCTTTTTGAGGACAAATAAATTTGCAACGCCCCAAACAGTTCCCACACAAACTGCAAGGCCAGAATAACCCCAAAAGATTCCCATGGGTGCTGCTACCACCAGTGCACAAATCATCACCTGGTCAATAAACTTCAGTTTACTCGCCATATTCCTTCACCAATCGGTAGCATTCCATACCCCCCGCAATCATTCCCAATACAATCAACACATACATCAAATAGGGGGTTGTGCCCAAGTGTTTATCTAACCATCTTCCTATAAACCCTCCCACAATCGGTGGTACGGCCAACACAAACGGAATGGTCACTAAAACACCGATCTGTTGAAATGGCGGCTTTTTATCCATAAAACCGTATCTATTTACCACACCCTAAAGCTTTTTTACAATGCAGAAGCCTCTTAATACTATCTAAATAAAATTTTGTTAAACTTAACCAAAACCTAAAGGAACAGATGAACCCTATTGAAAATCAGATAATTACTAATCCTCACGTGCTTGAGGTTAAAAACGTGTCTAATGAGATGTGGTTCATAATTTTAAATTATATTTATGACATCAACAAAGATCATCATTACGGATCGGATAGAAAGCAAAAATATATATTCTTTTTTTCACAAGCTTCAAAGGCTGCCTATTCCATTACAAAATTATTTATAAAAACATCTCCTAGTTATTTGAATTCAGTCGAATGGCGTAGTTTTCAATATAATCAAGAAAAAACAAGGTCTGATACTTCCATTAATTTTTTTAGAAAAAACGGGGATGGTTCTTTTTATTGCAGTAATAGCCACTTGCCCAAGCTGATGAAATTTTTACCCCATGGGGATTCAGCAAATTTACAAGATTGGCAGCGTACTACATTGATCTGTAATGAAGGTAGTGCATTTGGAAGTGGGCCCACAGGTTATGATCGTATTGAAGATTTTTTAACTTTTGGAGAAAAATATCTTGTCATCGCAAGCAGAGACGATACAAAGCACATCATTATCATTAGGGGTGAGGAAGAGTACGTTTCATATGAGGTAGGGGGATTTATATTTTATGCTTCACTTGGAAATACGTTTTATTTTTGGAATGGTGGCGACGAATTTTCCGAAATAGACATGAGGAAAGATTTAAATGAGGAACCATTAGAAATTAAATACTCGGCTGTATGGAATAATTATATAAATAATTTGCATAAAAAAATCAATTATAAATTTTTTGTTCACAACAGTCAGTGGGACCAAAAATTAATACAATTTTTTCATTTTTCTCAGCATGACGGGCATCAATTTATAATTAAAGACTTAAACGTTTATGAAGCCGAAGCCTTTGGCGATATCATTAGGACTTACCAAAATCCTTCTATTGCATCCTGTATTAATGTATCTCCTAATTGGTTAGTTGCCCAAAATAACTCAACGTTCAAGCAGGGTTACTCAATATTCAACATATTTTCTCGAGAAGAAGCAGGAAAAAACCTCAGCCCTCGATTTAGCATCTCGCTCCCCAAGGTTCTAAAGTGGTTTTTGGATGAAGATTTTTTAATTGTCGTTTCTGTTGACTCCGTAATGACTTATGATTTACGACGCCAACTTTCCCACAAAACAATTACAAGATATGATAATGAAACCACTATTGAAGGAGCTTGGACTACATCTTCTTCTGGCGAGAACAAACTATTTAATTTGGTTTCTAAAAAAATTGAGGGAAAACGGGTATGGGGACAACATACTGAAACCGAGTATAAACTTTCAATACATCAAGAACCACTCGACACTCGAACTTGGCAACCGCTTCAAAAGAATAAAGCGCAAAAAAGCGTTAAAATACAGCCCAAGCCGATTCCACATTCTAAAGATTTCTCCATAAAATCACTTTCTGAAGGAAAGTCAAATTGCACAACACCAAAAATCATTGCTGTAGCCTCTCTAATCTTTTCAATCATCAGCTTAACAGCTTTTTTCACGATCACTTTTAACCATCAAGCTGCATCCTGGCTAGACAACAGATGGATTTCTGCCCAAAACATCGCTTACATCATTTTGTCTGCAGGAACCATTCCCTCCATAATCTCATCCGGCATCGCCTTCTACCACCACAAGAAGCTCACCCTTGAGCAACCCATCTATTAAGGAAGTCATGAATCGTATTGATCAATTTACAATTACTAATCCCGATCTATTAGAGTTTAAAACCCTGCCAAAATATGTTTGGTTTCTGATTTTGAATCATATTTATAACCTCAACAAAAATTATCATTATGTCTGGGATAAAAAACTAAAGCATATATTCTTTTTTTCACAAACTTCAAAGACAGCCTTTGTCTTTACACAATTGTTTATCCAAAGATCTCCTGCATTTTTAGAAACAATCGCATGGCGAAAAGAACAATATAACCAAGAAAAAACAAGATCTGACTTTTCAATTAATTTTTTTAGAAAAAATGAAGACGGCTCATTTTATTGCAGCAATACCTGCTTGCCTAAGCTGATGAAATTTTTACCCCGTGGAGAGTCAGCAAATTTACAAGAGTGGCAGCGTATCACATTGACCCACCATGAAAGTCTTGGAGGGTGGACCACTACTTATGATCGAATAGAGGATTTTCTAACTTTTGAAGAAAAATATCTTGTCATCGCAAGTAGCAACCTTCCGGAAAATGGCACAATAAAACACATCACTATTTTTAAGGGTAAAGACGAATACGTTATATATGAAGGAAAATTAATATTATATGCTTTAATTGGAAATACGTTTTATTTTTGGGATGGTAGTGAAGAATTTTCCGAAATAGACATGAGAGAAGATCTAAATACGGAACCGAAAGACTCGGTTGTATTAAAAAATTATATAGATAACTTGCATAAAGAGATCGATTATAAAGCTTTTGTTCAACATTATCTGACGTATCGAGGAAGAATACAATTTTCTCATTTTTCTCAGCAAGACGGGCATCATTTTTTAATGGATAACCAAAACATTTATGAGACCCAAGCCTTGGGTGATATCATTCGGACATACCAAAATCCTGCTGTTGTATCCTCTATTTGTGTGTCGTCCAGTTGGTTAGTTGCTCAGAATAACTCAACTTTTAACATATTCTGTCGGGAAGAAGCAGGAGAAAATCTCAGCCCTCTACTTAGAATATCGCTCCCTACTGAGGTTCTAAATTGGTTTTTGGATAAAGATTTTTTAATTGTCGTGGGTGTGGACTGCATCATGACTTATGATTTACGACAAAAAGTTTCATATGAAACAATGACAAAATATGATCATGTTACGACTGTTCAAGGAGCTTGGACTAAAAAACTTTCTTCTGGCCTAAACCAATTATCAATTTTGGTTTCTAAAAAAATTAAGGAAAAGGAGGCATGGGGAAAAGAGTTGAAAACCAAGTATCAACTTTCAATACATCAAGAACCACTTAATACACACCCTTGGCAAGCACTTAAAAATAATAAAAGTGTTCAGATACCACCTGAGCCGCTTTTTTCTGCAAAAATATTTCCTGCTGAAGAACATTGCACAACCGCAAAAGTTATCGTTGTAGTCTCCTTAGCTTTCTCAATCATCAGCTTAACAGCTTTTCTCACAATCACTTTTGATCATCAAGTCGCATCCTGGCTAGACAACGATTGGATTTCCGCTCAAAACATCGCTTACACCATCTTGTCTACAATCACCCTTCCCTCCCTAATTGCATCCGGCATTGCCTTCTACCCCCACAAGAAGCTAACCACTTCCACCTCTCGCATCATCGAGATAAATTAGATTTGCCTTTTCAAGCGGGAAATAAAAGCACCCAATTCAGCCTTTCATTGTTCATTTTACAGTGAACAGTACGACCAAGCACTTTTCAATTCATATCTCCGCTTAATATCTTCTTTGCTTCCTCATATGTCTCTTCATGCACAACTATTAAACGCATTACTTTTGAGGTGTGATCATCCGTTTCGTAGCTGACTTTTCCTTTCATCAAATCCACTGACCTAATGTAGTCGCATTCAATTGCCCCTTTCTGGCCAATGATAGATATCATTAATATATCGATATTGGGAGGAAAGCTTTCATAAAACTTTTCGTTAGCTGGATCAGATTTTATGAGATTCAACAAGGTTTCTGTGCTTTCTACAATCAGTTTTCTCGATGTGTCAATATTTAATATAAAGGGGTAATCAAAGGTCACTTCTATGCAATTGGTTTTATTGTCTTTCGTGCACCCACCACCTAATCCAGCCACAAATAGATCCTTGCTTTTCATTTTTTTTGCGTATTCCACAAAAATACGATCACGTACCTTTTCTCTTTCATCCCTCGGATCACTGCAACTATATAAAGAGCACATTGTTATAATAGCCAATATTGTATGAGTTAAATCGATTGCATTGCGCATGGGTAACTAAGTTTTTTTTGTTTGAAAAACTCATTTAATTTTGAAAAAAATTGAACATTAATTCTCTTCATTAGCTAATACCTTTTTTGCTTCCTCATATGTTTCTTCATGGACATTTAAAAATGGCATTACCTTCCTGGTCGGATCATCAGTGTCATATGAGACCTCGCCTTTTATTACGCCAACAGTCCTAATATAATCACTTCCACAATCAGGTGCTTCACCAATGATGGACACCATTAATATATCGACTTGAGCAGGAAAGTTTTCAAAAAAGTGTGCATGAGCAGGGTCGGAATTGATTAAATCTAACAAAGTTTCAGTACTTTCTACAATCAATTTTCTAGATGTTTTGATATCTAATACGTAAGGATATACGAAAGTTACACCCATAAGATTGGTTTTATCATCTTTTGTGCAGCCACCTCCTAGTCCCGCTGCATATAGATGCTTACTTTTCATTTTTTTTGTGAACTCCATAAAAATACGATCTCGCATTTTTTCTCGTTCACTTCTAGGATCGATAAAGTCGAATAAAGAGGACATCATTACAATAGCTAATATTGTGCGAATTAACATTATTTGTATCCCATAATTTTATAATATTGAAATATTTCCCTTTGGATATAAAACTCAAAAGTTGGGCTTGAAAAAGAATGGTCATGCAATGGAGCATTGGGATGAGAAGGCACAACTTCTATCGTATGACGATTTTTATATCTACTAAAGCATTCTAATTGAGGAATCAGGTCCCTATGCCATTTTGCTTCATAATTGTAAACGCTGTGGCACTTCTTTTCTGAGATATATGCAGCAGGTGCAACACCTGTGACGCGAATTCTTTTGCAACGATCCTCGGGATAATTTTTTAAGGCATTTTTGAGATGGAGTGCTCCTTGGCTTGTTGCAAAAATTTGGTAAATTCCATCTGCGGGGGCGTTATCGAAGAAGTTATCGAACATCTGCTTGAGTACTTGTGACGGATCTGTGGCACGACCAATAAAATTTATGCAACACTCAGCAGAATCAATTAATCCTCCGTGTGTTGCGTTGTAAGTAAAGTCTACATTAACGCCTCCTCCTAATCGGGAAATATGTGATGCATGCGTGAGCATCTCTTTTTTACTGTTATTCATTCCATTAATGAAGCCCATTCTCATATTTGAGGGCAAATCAATTAAATTATTAAATCCTTCAGACCTTAAGTCGCTTGTAATGGATTTTTTAGAGAAGGGTGTTTCAAAGGATCCTAAATAGCTTTGCGTTCGAAAGGAAAATAGACCTGGACCTTGGCTGAAAAAAGATCGAATATATTCTCCAAATCTGTTGGATAGATATTCTCTTAATCCATAGAGATCTAACCGTGTTAGCGGGCCATTAGATACATAGGCATAAAGATTAGGGCCATCATCGTAGCCCTCGGGATCTTGGGTGATCCAGCGGCCAAGGGTGGGGTGGTAGTATCTTCTGCCAAAGAAGACCAGGTTTGTTTCGGGATCTGTTCTTTTGGAAGAAAAGCGCCAGGGGGAGAGTTTGTTGGTGGTGAGCTCCTCTCCAAAGGCTGTGTAGCGATAGGTTTCTGTGACTGTTTGGTATTTGGGATCTAGTAGGACGACAAGGTTACCACGATGGTCATGGAGGGGGATATAGGTTTTGAAGTTGAGCTCAAAGAGGACTGCAGCTCCAATTTCTGCACCGAGCCCTTCCCCTAGAATGCGCAGCTCAAGAAGATAATCCCCCCGGTTAGCAAGTCCAATTTCATGATCCCCATCCCAAAGGTATTTGATAGTACTTGAGCTCCATCCATAATCGTATGTGGTTTTGGTAAGACGGCGATGGAAAGGATCATACGTGTATTCGATCCGGTATCTGTTGTTCTCGACGGTGATGAGTCTGTCTTGGGTATCGTAGGCGTAGCGCCACTGTCCATCAGAAGTTTGGTTCCCGTTGAGATCGTAGGTATAAGCTTGATGGCCGTCGTTAAGGATTTGGTTGAGGTGGTTGATGTCGTAGTGGGCGTCGTCTTTTTGAAGACGGTTATGGATCGAGTCATATTGGTAACTGTGCTCATTTTCTGAGGTGAGCTGGTTAAGATCATCGTAGATGTAAGCGTGAGTGACGTGACCTAAAGGATCTTGTGTTTCATAAGAGAGCAAATTGCCTACGGAATCATAACTATAATTTTTGGCTTGATAGTTGGGAGAAGTAGTGCTTGAGATACGTGACAACGGGTCACGTATGATATTAACTATACCTAATTTTGAGGGAAGCTCGTGGGTTAAAATTTGGCCATCTAGATCCCTTGTTGGGTAAGTGTGGGTGTAGCCATTTCTTTGTACGCTGTAGAGATAAGGACCATGATAAGAATAATGGACATCCGATCGATCAGGGAGTGTGAGTTTGACTCTACGGTTTTGGGTGTCGTAGGTGTTAGTGAGTTGTAATCCGTTCGCTAAGGTTTCGTGGGTGATGTTGCCGAGGGGGTCGTAGGTTCTGGTGGTGGTGGTTTTGGTTATGGCATCGTGGACTGAGATGGGTCTGTCATTGTGATCATAGGTGTAGTGGTAGTCAAAGTCAGAAGAGTAGTAACGAGAGAGCCTGCCTAGGGGATCATATTCATGATGGATTTGGTGGCCGCTGGGTTTGGTGATGGTAGCAAGACGTCCCTTTGAGTCGTAGTGGTAATGGGTTTGTTTGTCTTCTGCTTCAATGAATTTCTCTACTCGTCCAAGCGGTCCATATTCCCAACGGTGGATGACTGTGCGGATCGGTTTTTTAGCGTGATAGATGGTGTGGGTTTGAGAAGTGAGGTTGCCAGCTAGATCATATTGGTTTTCACATTTGGATAGGGTATCTCCAAGGGAGTTTTGTTTGTGGGTGGTGGCTGGTCTTCCTCGGTTGTCGTGGATATGGATGGTTTGGATCTGGTTGGGATCGGTGGTGATGGTTTTGTAGGTGGTATCAAAATGATAGCTGTGGTGGGTTGTGTTCCCTAAGGGATCAATTTCTTTAAGGGGTTTTCCATAGGCGTTGTACTCTGTGATGTAGGCACCATGTGAGGTGATGCGGTGGGTTAGGTTTGAAGCGTCGTCGTAGGCGTAACTTTCTTGGTGGTGGAGTTGGTCTGAGGAAAGGTTTTTTTCAATGAGCTGACCTTTGAGGTCGTAGCGATGCACTTGACGGTAGTACTGATAATCAGTTGTTTC
>Ga0153954_1000699_pt1 | contig 23664 bp, 17 predicted proteins | sample TSFL038MetaG_FD_102277 | JGI IMG/M metagenome (GOLD analysis project Ga0153954, IMG submission 102277) | Attine ant fungus gardens microbial communities from Florida, USA - TSFL038 MetaG | ecosystem: Host-associated > Fungi > Mycelium > Unclassified | place: USA: Florida, Wekiwa Springs State... | reverse complement strand
GTAGGGTGGGCATTGCCCACCAGGGATTAAACCCAGGTCGAAGCCACGAGATTGGTGGGCAGTGCCCACCCTACGGGAAAGCCACTTGGCGGATGAGCCACTAAGAGGCTCTCCGGAAAGAAAATTTTGATGGGATAATGCGTGATTTGGGTGGCCGGGGCCTCGCTGCGTTCCTCCCCAGCCACCCATCTTTTCTAATCTCACGCGGACAAACCCTATCCGGATAGCCTCTGACTCCTGTCATTGTGCCGACGGCCGTGGGATTTGGCTGTCAAATTGCGCGGGTTGGGTGGTCGAGGGGATGTGCGGCGACGCCTCGAGTTTGACGACGTCCCGGATGCCGGGGCGTCGCCATGATTCTACCCACAAGGGGATCTCAGTTCTCTTCCGTGGCGGATGAGGACGCGGCGGGAAGCAGTTCGCGGAGCGACTTGGGCAACGGGAAATGAACGTTTTCCTCGCGAACCCATTCTTCCTGAATGGTCGCCCCATATCGGTTTTGAAGGAACTCGATGCACTCCTGGACCACGTCTTCCGGGGCGCTGGCTCCGGCGGTGATGAGCACCGTCTCGACCCCTTCGAACCATTCCGGCTGAGTTTCTGAGACGCCGTCGATCAGGTGAGCATGAGGACCGAGCGCATTCGCGATCTCGGCGAGGCGTTTGCTGTTGGAGCTGTTCTGACTGCCGAGTACCAGTACGACGTCCGCACGTTTGGCGAGTTCCCGGACGGCCTCCTGGCGGTTCTGGGTGGCGTAGCAGATGTCGTCCTTGGGTGGATTCGCGATGTGTGGGAATCGCTTGCGAAGCGCGGCGATCACGAGATTGGCGTCGTCGACGCTCAGCGTTGTCTGTGTTAGATAGGCGATTTTGGAACCTTCAGGGATATCGAGACGTTCGACATCATCGGCCGTCTCCACAAGTACCATGCGGTCGGGAGCTTCTCCCATCGTGCCGATGACTTCGTCGTGTCCCTGATGACCAATCAGAATGATCGTGTATCCTTCTTTAGCGTATTTGACGGCCTCGAGATGAACTTTGGTGACGAGCGGGCAGGTCGCATCGATGGCCTGGAGACTGCGCTTGCGAGCTTGTTCGCGGATCTGAGGCGAGACGCCGTGGGCGCTGTAGAGCAGGGGAGCACCCTCCGGGACTTGCTCCAACGACTCCACGAAAACGGTTCCCCGGCGCAGGAATCGCTCGACCACGTACTTGTTATGCACGATCTCGTGGTAAACGTAGAGGGGAGCGCCAAAGAATTCGAGGGCGCGTTCCAGGCTCTCGATCGCCATGTTGACCCCCGCACAGAAGCCTCGGGGATTGGCTAGAATAATTTTCATTGCGGGGGCGTCCTCCGGCGGGATCGAATCCATGAAGTCCTTATCCTAAGCGTTTTGCGGCCTCACGAAAAGGCGGAGAGAGGCTCGAGTTTGTGACCACAGGCTCGGGTCTGCTTGCAAGGTGGCGGAGAGAGTGCTACGATCCCAAGCCGAAGGCAGGTCGATGGTTCGACCTTCCTCGAAGGAATCGCCCCAATGACCGATCGAGAAACTCGCCTCCGCGATGCAGAAGGGCTGGCGAGCCTCTTGGACGCAATGGCACGGGGAATCGTCGAAGGGAGACGCGAGGGGGCTCCGCTCCGATTGGTCGGGATCCGGAACCGCGGAGTTCCCATTGCCGAACGGTTGGCCGAGCGCTTACGGCGGATTCTGGGCGAAGAGGTCGCGGTGGGGGCGATTGATATCACCCTTTACCGGGACGACCTGGGCCATGCCGATCGTTGGCCGGTCCTGCGCGGGACCGAGATCCCGTTCGACGTCGAGGAGGCCGAGGTGGTCCTGGTGGACGATGTGCTCTTCACCGGCCGCACGGTCCGCGCCGCTTTGAACGCGATCTGCGACCTCGGACGTCCCGCGCTGGTGCGTCTCGCGACTCTGGTCGACCGGGGTTACCGCGAGCTGCCGATTCAGCCCGACGTCGTCGGCCTTCACGTTCGCACCGAACGCCGAGAGCGTGTCCGGGTGCGGATCTCGCCCGTGGATCCTGTCGACGAGATTGTCCAGATTGCAGTGAACGATTGAAACCCTTGCTGGACCTCGCGCCCCTGGGCAACGGGGGACAACAGCTGGGAGGGAGTTCGACCACGTCCATGGAACCCCACGCCGCGTCGACGAATCCAGTGGCCTGGAGTCGCAAACACCTTCTGGGGCTCGAAGACCTTTCGCGGGCCGAAATCAACGGACTCCTCGATACGGCCGACTCGTTTGCGGAAATCTCGACGAGGAGCCGGAAGAAAGTTCCTGCACTCCTAGGCCGGGTCGTTTTCAACCTTTTCTTCGAGAACTCGACTCGAACGCGGACCAGCTTCAGCCTGGCGGCCAAGCGGCTCTCCGCCGACACGCAAGACTTCACCGCGAGCGTCTCGAGCCTCTCCAAGGGGGAGACGTTCATCGATACGGCCAAGAACATTGAGGCGATGGGGGCCGACGTGATGGTCGTCCGGCACCCGACTCCGGGAGCGCCACACCTCTTGGCCCAACATGTCCAGTCCTCCGTGATCAACGCTGGGGACGGGGCCCACGAACATCCCACCCAGGGACTCCTCGACCTGCTCACGATCCGACGCGCGAAGGGGAAGATCGAAGGGCTGACCGTGTGTCTGGTCGGCGACATCAGCCACTCGCGCGTCGCCCGCTCGAACCTCTGGGGTTTGCTCAAGCTGGGGGCCCGGGTTATCCTCTGCGGTCCCCCCACGCTGGTTCCCAAGAGCATGGAACGACTGGGCTGCGAGGTCGCCTACCACCTGGACGAGATCCTGCCGCAGTGCGATGTGGTGAACGTGCTCCGGATCCAGTTCGAGCGGCAACAGAAAGCGCTCTTCCCGTCGATCTCGGAGTATTCTCAACTTTACGGCATGACTCAGGAACGGGTCCGCAAAGCCAAGGAGGACCTGCTCGTCCTTGCGCCCGGACCGATCAACCGAGGGGTAGAACTCACCCCCGAGGTTGCTGACGGACCGAACTCGGCCATCCTCGACCAGGTTACGAACGGCCTGGCCGTTCGAATGGCCGTGCTCTATCTCTTGAGCGGCACGAATACCAAACGCTCGGCCGCCGAAGAGTCTCTTGGCGATACCTCGACATCGAAATGAAAGGGTTCCCTGCCTTGGCGACGATCCACATCACGGGGGGGCGTATCATCGACCCCAGCCAAGAGATCGATCGGATCGGCGACCTCTGGATCAGCCGGGGTCGCATCCTGCCGGTCGGCGAAGGCTACGAAGATGCCGAGGTGGTGATCGACGCCCGAGGGCTCATCGTTTGCCCGGGTCTCATCGACGCCCACGTTCATTTTCGCGAGCCGGGTAACGAAGAAGACGAGACGATCGCCTCGGGAGCCGAAGCGGCGCTCGCCGGCGGGGTGACTTCCGTCGCCTGCATGCCCAATACTCTTCCGGCCATCGACAGCCAGGCCGCCGCCGAGTTCGTCATCCTCCAGGCTCAGCGAGCCCGCAAGGCGCACGTCTACCCGGTGGGGGCCGTCTCCAAGGGCAGAAAAGGGGAGGAGCTGGCCGAAATCGGCCAGCTCGTGGACGGAGGAGCTGTCGGATTCACTGACGACGGAGCGCCTGTGGCCTCGGCCTCGCTGATGCGGCGGGCCTTACAGTACGCTTCGATGTTTGATCGCGTGATCATGCAGCATTGCCAGGTGCCTGAGCTGACCGTCGGCGGCGTGATGAACGAGGGCTTCGAGTCGACCCGGCTGGGTCTGGCCGGTATGCCCGCCGCCGCGGAAGACATCATGGTGGCTCGCGACATCAGGCTCGCTGAGATCACCGGTGGCCGGCTTCACATTCAGCACATCTCCACTGCGCGCTCCGTCGAATTAGTGCGCGAAGGCAAGCGTCGAGGGGTTCGTGTGACGGCCGAAGCCTGTCCGCACCACTTCACCTTGACCGACGAGGGCCTCCGCACGTTCGACTCCAACTTCAAAATGAATCCGCCGCTACGAACGTGGAGCGATGTTGAAGCGGTGATCGGCGGCTTGAAGGATGGCACCATCGAGATCATCGCCACCGACCACGCGCCTCACGCCCCCGAGAAGAAGATGCGCGAACTCGACCAGGCTCCCTTTGGGATCGTGGGCCTGGAAACCTTGATCCCGATCACGGTGCATGGCCTGATCGATCCCGGCCACCTCGACTGGCCGGAGGTGATTCGCAAGCTCACGATCAACCCGGCCCAGCTTTTGGGGATCAACAAAGGAACATTGGGGCCCGGGGCCGATGCCGACGTCACCCTGATCGATCCTGAAGCTCGTTGGACGATCGATCCCACCAAGTTCCGCTCCAAGAGCCGCAACACTCCCTATGGTGGTTGGGAAGTCCGTGGCCGAGCTCATACGGTGATCGTCAACGGAGAAGTGCGTTATACCCTCGGCGGGATTGTCCAGCCGGGCACTGGAGACGCATCTTCTTGATCAGGGCTTGCTGCGGCCGGTGGGAAGAGCGAAACTAGAGATCCCCCCCGCTTCAATTCCCATGAGCATTTGCGCCTTGCGCCGTGTGCCTGATGCGTTTTTTGATCGACGGATATAACTTGATGCACGCGCAAGGTCTGCTGGGCAAGCGTTTCGGTCCCGACGGATTTCGCAAAGCAAGGACGCGGTTCCTCAACGAGTTGGCCGAAGGCCTGGGGGCGGTCGACGCTCACCTGACAACGGTCGTTTTTGATGCGATGACGCCCCCTCGCGAACTTGCATCCCGCTCGACGCACAAAGGGATCAGCGTCGTCTACGCCGTCTCCGAAGAGAGCGCAGACGAGCTGATCGAGCGTCTCATTGCCGAGCACTCCTCCCCAAAATCGCTGACCGTGGTTTCGACGGACAATCGGATCCGAATCGCGGCCAGCCGGCGGAAAGCCCGGGTCTACTCCGCGGACGATTTTCTCGAGTTCCTCCACGCGAGGCGACGCCAGCGCGACCTCCGGACCTCGCGTATCGAGCTCGACTTACCGCGCGAGCGACCACTTTCCGAAGCGGAGTCGGCTTACTGGCAAGAGCAGTTTCGTTCGCTGGAAGAGCTGCCAGAGATACGTGCGGCGTTTGAGAATCCGCTGGGTCTTCCGAGTGATGCGGAGATCGCGGAAATCGAACGCGAGATCGAGCGAGAGTTTAGGAACGATGTCTGAGAGCATGGAAAAAACCTTCCGAGGTTTGAACCGCTTGGGACTGGCCGAGGGGAGAAGTGCTATGGTAAAAACGCCCCGGGTGTGGCTGGCCAGTGCCGAGCTCTGAACAGGTATCCAACCAGCAGGAATCAGGCGACCATGAAAGTTCACGAGTATCAGGCCAAGGATCTCCTCAAGGCGGCCGGCGTCGCCGTCCCGGCGGGGATCGTCGCCACGACTCCGGAAGAGGCCGGTGCGGCCTTCGACGAGTTGGGGGGGGGCCTGATTGTGGTGAAGGCCCAAGTTCATGCCGGCGGGCGTGGTAAAGGGGTGGCCATCGCTCCTGACGCCGATCGAGCCGAGGCCCTCGAGATTGCCAGCGGCAGGAAGCCTCGGCCCGAGGGGATGGCCAAAGGCGTCCAGTTGGTCCAGTCGCGCAAGGCCGCTGTCGACGCGGCCGCCAGCCTCCTGGGCAAGACCCTGGTCACCTATCAGACCGGGCCCGAAGGGCAGCCGATCAGCAAGGTTCTCGTCACGGTCGGCCACAACATCGCCCGTGAACTCTATCTCGGCCTCGCCGTCGACCGCGCGACGCAAAGCCCCGTGCTGATGGCGTCGACCGAAGGGGGCGTCGAGATCGAAACCGTCGCTGAAAAAACCCCCGAAAAGATCCACCGTGAGACCATCGACGTCGGCCTCGGCCTCGCCGGGTTCCAGGCGAGGAAGGTCTGCCAGGTGCTTGGGCTCAAGGGGGAGACCGCCAAGAAGGGGGAGACCTTCTTCAAGAATTTCGTCCGCCTCTTCATCGACAAGGATGCCTCGCTCGCCGAGATCAACCCCTTGATCGTGACCGAGAGCGGCGACGTGCTCGCCCTCGACTGCAAGCTCAACTTCGATGACAACGCCATGTTCCGTCACCCGGACGTCGCGGCGCTCCTCGACCCTGCCGAGGAAGATCCCGCCGAACTCCGAGCCGGCAAGAGCGGCCTGAGCTACGTCAGCCTCGACGGCAACATCGCCTGCCTCGTCAATGGCGCGGGCCTCGCGATGAGCACCATGGACTTGATCAAGTTCCATGGTGGTGAGCCGGCGAACTTTCTCGACGTCGGCGGTGGTGCGAGCAAAGACCAGGTGCTCGAAGGCTTCCGAATTTTGTTGGGTTCCCCCTCGGTGAAGGCGGTGCTCGTCAACATCTTCGGCGGCATCATGAAGTGCGACATCATCGCGTCTGCCATTCTGGCCGCCTACGATGAGATCGACTTCCGCGTTCCCTTGGTCGTTCGCCTCGAAGGGACGAACGTCGAGGCCGGGAAGAAGCTCATCGAGGAGAGTGGTCGCAAAATCATCACGGCGACCGGCCTGACCGACGCCGCCCAAAAAGTTGTCGCCGCCGCCAAAGGGGTCGCCTGATTGCATTCCTTCGGTGGGTCGTGTGCCGATCGCACCGACGCCAAAGGATGATCGGGAGTCTTACACTCGCTACTCAGGATTTGACGAATGAGCATTCTGGTCGATAAGAACACGCGTCTGATCTGCCAGGGGATCACCGGCAAGGCGGGCGCGTTCCACTCCGAGCAATGCCGCGACTACGGGACGAATCTGGTCGGAGGGGTGACCCCGGGTCGAGGGGGCGGCTCCACGCTGGGAGTGCCCGTTTTTGACACTTGCACCGAAGCCGTCAAGGCAACGGGTGCCAATGCGTCGATGATCTTCGTGCCCCCTCCGGGAGCCGCGGACGCCATTCTCGAAGCCGCCGACGCCGGAATTCCTTTGATCATCGCCATCACCGAAGGGATCCCCGTCCTCGACATGGCCCGCGCCGTGGCCTACCTCAAGGCGCATCATCCCAAGACGCGGCTTATCGGTCCGAACTGCCCCGGCGTGATTACCCCCGGTCAGTGCAAGATCGGGATCATGCCCGGCTACATCCACAAGCCGGGCCACGTCGGCGTCGTCAGCCGCTCGGGCACCCTGACCTATGAGGCGGTTTGGCAACTCACGAATCTCGGCATCGGTCAGAGCACGTGTGTCGGCATCGGCGGTGACCCGGTCAACGGCACCGACTTCGTGGCCGCGCTCCGCATGTTCCAGGCCGATCCGGATACCGAGGCGGTCTTGATGATGGGCGAAATCGGCGGCAACGCCGAGGAACAAGCCGCCGCGCTCAAGAAGTCGGGCGAGTTCACCAAGCCGCTCGCGGCGTTCATCGCCGGTCAGACGGCCCCGACCGGCAAGCGCATGGGACACGCCGGGGCGATCATCTCCGGAGGGTCGGGCAAGGCCTCCGACAAGATCGCCGCCCTCGAAAACGCGGGCATCCGCGTCGCCAAGAGTCCGGCCGACATGGGGATCACTCTCCAAGCGGCACTCAGGGACTGAGCGTGGGCGAGGAGCCGATTCCGAACCCGTGTCACGTGATAGGCTGCTCTCGTTTGCCCCGGGATCTTGCTTGATGTCCGAAGAAGAGCATCATAATCCGTGGACGACCCTTGGCAGCCGGGTCGTCTACGACAACCCCTGGATCAAGGTGCGCGAGGATCAGGTCCTCCGCCCTGACGGTCTTCCGGGTATCTATGGGGTTGTCCACTTCAAGAACAAGGCGGTCGGTGTCCTCCCGGTCGACGACCAAGGCCGCGTCTGGCTCGTGGGCCAGTATCGCTACCCGCTCGGCGGCTACTCCTGGGAGATCCCCGAGGGAGGGGGACACCAAGACGAATCGGCCGAGGAAGCCGCGCTCCGTGAACTCCGCGAGGAAACAGGGCTCAGCGCGGGGCGTCTGGAACTCATCGCCCGCTCCCATCTCTCGAACTCCGTCAGCGACGAGGTCGCTTTTATCTTTCGCGCCACGGAACTAACCGCCGGAGAAAGCGAGCCCGAAGGGAGCGAGCGACTCCAGGTTCGCCGTGTTGAGTGGTCCGTCGCGTGGGACATGCTCCAGCGCGGTGAGATCACCGACTCAATGAGCGTGATCGCACTGCTGAATGAGGCGGTAAGGCGGGCCGAGGAATCCCGGAAGATTTGAGTGAAATCCCTGGGATTTCTGTATTGGGCTCACCATCAACCGATGCGATGTAGATGGCCGCATGGGGTGGCACTGGTGGCTTGTCCATCAGTGGGCCCAAGCTGACACCATCGGTGGACAAGCTATCACTGCCACTCCACGGGCCTCTTCACTTCCTCCGAGCCCCAGGGTCACTCTCTGGCCTGAGTGTGGGCTATCCAGGCGATTATCGCTCTAGGAGCAGACCCCACTATTTACAAAGCGATATTGAAGCGTCATATGGCAGAATCGAAGTTGGGCTCGGTGGTTCGAAGGAAGTGCCTGAGGCGACGGATCGGGCCGGACGGGGCTGACTACTGGCGACCTGGCATTGAGGGAGTGTGACCAGAGCGAACGGATGGTGAAGGAGGAAGTGGCCGTTCGCAACGGCGGCGTACGCCGGGGTCGAGCTCTGGCGACTCTCAGGAGTGGCGGACTTCTCGGGACCTAACGCAGGAGCTTGGGATCACAACCTGGCGGGGCTTACCAAACCAACACGATCAAGTCGAAACATGTGATCAAGCATAGTTGCAGAGACAGAATGCTTTGAGAGGCGCTGACGATCGTTCAACGTAAAGCCAGGTTGCGAGATCCAAGAATCGCTTGAGTCGGGAAATGTTTGCCAGGGCAAGCGGTCGGCGAGTTGGCGAGTTGGGCGTGACTGCCCATGTGGTCGGTCGGGATTGAATAACGATCGCCGAGGTAAGTGACGAGTGCCTTGGCGGCCGCGATCTGCCGGGGCGTTGGGGGCTTGTCGTCAAGGTCGCCGACCAGACAGATGCCGATGCCGTACTCGTTGACTTCCGAGGTCTTGCCGTTGCGGCAATGAACGCCGTGTTTCTGGTTCGACCAGCGCTGGGAGACCTCGATCTGCCCATCGGGGCTACCGGTTCCATTTCCGATGATGAAGTGGTAGCCGCAGCCCGCCCATCCCAGTGTTTTCTTGTGTTCGTGGTCGATCTGATCGTAATTCCCCACCTCATTGGCACTGTGGTGAAGGACGACGTACTTCCAGGGCCGTTCTGCCTTGGGAGGCAAGAAGAGGTCGTCCGGGTCGTTGACGTAGGGGCGAAGCTGATCGCGGAGGCTCGCCTGACGCAGCCTTGTTGAAGGGCTGCGTCGGTTCTTCTGAGCTGAGCTCGAGTTGGGCCGCACCATCGAGGCACCCTTGCCGGGAGCCGCGCTGGGCATGTCGAGGGGAGGCTCGTTGGGTGAGGGGGGAGAGCTCTGGCCACGGGAAGCGCCGCCGAAAGGAGCGTCCAACGCAGGGCCCGGCTCGGCGCTCGGGGATGACTCGATGGTCGCTCCGCTGTCGCTTGGAGTCACGCTCGTTTCAGGCGATACCGTCGTGGACGAGCAACCCGGACCGGAGCAACCTGGCACGACCGTGGCGGCTGGAGCCGGTGAGACAAAAACCGGACGCATAGATGAGCGACGATGGCTGCAACCAACGGTCGACAGCACTACCAGGGCCGGCACCACGAGCATCATCATTCGACGCGAGCGCACCGCGATCGGGGCCGACAATTGCGGAACCATAATCCTTCTCCGTGCCTGGGTTCAGGGGAGTATTAACGATTGGTCAGGGCGAACGCCATCAATTGCAAGCGGAGTGCCAAACGTTCATGGATCCCTCGAGAATGGCGTTCCCCAAAAACCCGGCTTTCGACTCAAGTCTACACGCCGTTTGGTCGAGAGGCGGAAATCCGAGACAATTTTCAGAAATTTTCCTCAAGCCGGAGCCAGGTTTCGTCGACGGCGGTTTGTAGAATCGGCCACCAAATAGGTAAAAGTCTTCAAACCCCCTGTTCTCACTGATATTTTCCGGAAAGTCGACGTAATTTACGTCGCTCCGGCGATACGCCTGGGCTGCTGGTAAGCCCTGGGCGATCACGTTATTCTGGAGATCGCGAAGTGGAGCCCCCGAACCCGCGGAGGGCTTTTTTTGTCGATCGTTTCGAGCTGCGCCGAGGGAGCGTCGGTCATGCCTGCGTATCACGTGCAACGAATCGAGCGGAAGTGGCAAGCGTATTGGGAGCAGAACAAGACGTTCCGAACGCGCGACTTCGTCCCCGGCAAGCCGAAGCTCTACATCCTCGACATGTTTCCCTATCCCAGCGGTCAGGGCCTGCACGTCGGCCACCCCGAGGGCTACACCGCCACCGACATCCTTTGCCGCTATAAGAGGATGCGTGGGTTCAACGTCCTGCACCCGATGGGTTGGGATGCCTTCGGTCTCCCCGCCGAACAATACGCCGTCAAGACAAACACACATCCTCGCATCACTACACAACGGAATATCGATAACTTCCGCCGCCAGATCAAGGAACTCGGCTTTTCCTACGACTGGGATCGCGAAGTCGATACGACCGATCCCGGCTACTACAAATGGACCCAGTGGATCTTCCTCCAGATCTTTGATACGTGGTACGACCCGAACTTTGTTTGGACGGACAGCGAAGGCAGAAAACAGAAGGGGAAAGGGCGACCGATCGCGGAATTGCCGATTCCTCCGGGGACGGCCGATCCTGATGCCTACCGCAACTCCAAACGCCTCGCGTACCGCGCCGAGGTTCCCGTCAACTGGTGCCCGGAACTGGGGACCGTGCTGGCCAATGAGGAAGTGATCGACGGTAAGAGCGAACGCGGCGGCTATCCCGTGGTTCGCATGCCGCTCAAGCAATGGATGCTCCGCATCACGGCTTACGGTGATCGTCTTGCCGACGACCTCGAATTCGTCGACTGGCCCCGTGCCATCAAGGAAATGCAGCGCAACTGGATCGGCCGTAGCGAAGGGGCCGAAGTCGATTTCTACGTCGGAAGCAACGTTTCCGCCTGGAAAGACGCTCGACTCACCCATGGCTGGCCCGAGCACTCCAGTGAGGACGTCATTCGCGTCTTCACGACCCGACCGGATACGCTCTTCGGCGCCACCTATATGGTCCTGGCCCCCGAGCATCCGCTCGTCGATCGTCTCACCACGCCCGAACAGCGCGAGGCGGTCGCTTCCTATCGCCAGGTGACGAGTTCGAAGAGTGACCTGGATCGAACGGATCTCGCCAAGACCAAGACGGGCGTCTTCACGGGCGCTTTTGCGATCAATCCGGTCAACGGCGAGCGAGTCCCGATCTGGATCGCCGACTATGTGCTCATGGGCTACGGCACCGGAGCGATCATGGCGGTCCCGGGGCACGACACGCGCGACTTCGAGTTTGCGACGACGTTCAACCTCCCCATTTTGCGGGTCGTTGCCCCAAGCGTGAATGACGCCGGCCTCCCCCTCGAGGCGGCCGAAGTCGAGGTCGGTGTGTCTGTCAATTCGAGGAATGACGAAATCCGCCTCGACGGCTTGCCCACTCCCGAAGCGAAGTCGACGATCACCGGTTGGTTGAGCGAACGAGGGCTGGGCCGCAAGACGGTCAACTACAAGCTGCGAGACTGGCTTTTCAGCCGCCAGCGCTACTGGGGGGAACCGTTCCCCGTCCTTTTGGGTGAAGGAGATTCGGTCAAGGGGTTGTCGGAGGCGGATCTGCCGGTCCTGCTTCCTGACCTCGAGGACTTCCGCCCCTCAGGCAAGCCGGAACCTCCCCTCGGCAAGGCGACGGAGTGGGTGCGGTTTTCGGACGCCTATCGCCGGGAAACGAACACGATGCCCCAGTGGGCCGGTTCGTGCTGGTATTTCCTCCGCTACCTCGATCCCAGGAACACCGAGAGGCCCTGGGACCCGGAACTCGAAAAGGCCTGGATGCCCGTCGACCTTTACGTGGGAGGGGCCGAGCACGCGGTGCTTCACCTCTTGTACAGCCGTTTCTGGTACAAGGTCCTCTATGATCGGGGACATGTAAGCACGCTCGAGCCCTTTCAACGATTGGTCAACCAGGGGATGATCCTGGGCGAGACCGAATACACAGGATATGAAAATGAGACGGGGGGATGGACCTCCACCAATTTCGTCGACGAGCGCGACGGCAACTTCATCGACTCCCGGACCGGCACTCTGCTGAAAGCCGTCAAGCTTGAGCCTGAGCAAGTCGTCAAGAAAGGCGAGGGGTTTGTCCTGGTCGCCGACGAGGCGATCAAGATCGATGCCCGCGCCCACAAGATGGCCAAGTCGCGCGGAAACGTCATCAATCCTGACACGGTCGTGGAGGAATATGGAGCCGACAGTCTTCGACTCTACGAGATGTTCATGGGACCCCTCGAAGCGGTGAAGCCCTGGAGCATGAAAGGGGTCGAAGGGGTCTATCGCTTCTTGAGCCGCGCCTGGCGGATGATCGTCGATGCCGACGCCGAAGAATTGCGGCTCGATCCCAAGGTGCAGGACGTCGCACTCACCCAGGATCAGGCCAAGCTCGTGGCGAGGACCGTGGCCGCCGTGAGCGACGATCTCGGCGGCCTTCGGTTCAACACGGCGATCAGCCGGCTCATGGAGTTCACCAACGCCTTCACGGGGCAAGAGGTTCGGCCCAAGTCGGCGATGGAGACCTTCACCCTCTTGCTGGCCCCCATGGCGCCGCATATCGCCGAGGAACTCTGGGAGCTCCTCGGGCACTCGGAAACGCTGGCCTACGAGTCCTGGCCTTCGTTCGACCCGGCGCTTCTCAAAGACGACGAGATCGAGGTCCCCGTCCAAATCAACGGTAAACTCCGGAGCCGGGTCGTCGTTGCGGCCGATGCCGGCCGCGAGACCATCGAGGCCGCGGCGCGAGCCGACGAGCGGGTGGCCACGTCGCTTCAGGGGAAAGTGATCCGCAAGGTCGTGGTGGTCCCCGGCAAACTCATCAATTTCGTCGTTGCCGACGCGTGAACCGGGCGATTTGAGCCGAGGCGAGCGAGCCTTCAACACTGGGTTGTCCAGTAGAGAGGGCTCGGACTCGCCTGGGCGGTTCGTTGTGAATCCTCGATGAAGAGGGTGGTTACTTCGCCTCGGCGAGGGGTTTTCTGCCAAAGACCTGATATGTTTTGGGGGTAAGCTCGGTGCCGCCGTTCTGATTGCCGACCGTCCAGGTTGGGACGATTTGAAAAATTTCCCAACCTTGCTTGCTCAAGTCATTGAGTGTTTGTACGACGGTTTCCGCTTGGACTTCCTGGTGTGTGAATTCCATGGCGGGGGCGGCGGAGTTTGGCTTACCTTGGGCTTCACCGAACTGAGCGGAGGACAACTTCGCCAGGATCAAAATCAACGTCACTCCCAAGAGGACTCGGCGCCAGAAGTTCAGAGACGGATACGTTTTCATGGTCGATTCTCCTGGAACAAAAAAGTTGCGTCGGTTTCGATCGCGAGTTCGGGAGACGATGAACCAAGGAAAAGCCTCTCACTCAGGAGAATAGCAAAGGCTCGTGAAATGTCGATTGGCTCGCGGGTGGCTTGTTGGCGATAGCGTAGGTGATGCTCATAAGCCTGTTTCTTCCATCGCGTTCACGACTTTGCGATCCTCCCGGACTTTCAAGCATCTCGAGAGGTAAGATTGACGATCAAGGGCCCGGCCTGACGCTCGAGCGGCGGTGCCCCTTAATTATGAAACACGAGGGCGGCTCGACGTCTCTGGGGAATGGCGGGGCATGGCACGATCAAGGTATATCGTCGGCATCGATCTCGGGACCACCAACTGCGCGGTGGCTTATGTAGATACGCGGGGTCGCGAGCGCCCCTCGGCCGACATCCGTCTCTTTGAGGTTCCGCAACTCGTCGCGCCCAGTGAGACGGCGCCTCGGGCGATGCTCCCCTCGTTCCTTTATCTTCCCGGCGAGCATGACCTGCCTCCCGGGGCTGCGCGACTGCCGTGGCGCGAAGATGCGGATCGGATCATCGGTGAATTCGCACGGATCCAGGGGGCCAAAGTCCCCGGCCACCTGGTCGCAAGCGCCAAGAGCTGGCTTTGCCACTCACGCGTCGACCGGGAGGCGGAGATCTTGCCCTGGGCGAGCCCTGCCGGATCCCGCAAGCTCTCGCCCGTGGATGCATCGGCCGATTTCCTCCGCCATATCCGCGACGCCTGGAATTTTCAATTCGCGGCGAATGACCCGACCCTCAAGCTGGAGCAGCAAGAAGTCGTCCTCACGGTCCCCGCGTCCTTCGACGAAGCCGCTCGCGAACTCACGGTCGAAGCGGCGAAGCGGGCGGGACTCGAGGGGATCATCCTCCTCGAAGAGCCCCAGGCGGCTTTTTATTCGTGGATCGTCTCGCACCAGGAAGGCTGGCAACGCGAGGTCCGCAGTGGCGAACTGATTCTGGTCTGCGACATCGGCGGCGGAACCACGGACTTCAGCCTGATTACGGTCATCGAAACGCCAACGGGACCGGGCTTCCGTCGCGTGGCCGTCGGCGATCACCTGATGCTGGGCGGCGATAACATCGACCTGGCGCTCGCGCATCGGGTCGAACAGAAGCTTGGAGGGAGCCGCCTCGATGCCGAGCAGTGGAGCGCGCTTCGGCACGCCTGCCGGACCGCCAAGGAGAAGCTGCTGGGTGATCTTCCCGTCGAGCGCTGGCCGGTCACCATCGCGGGACGCGGTTCGAGGATCATCGGGGGCAGTATCCAGTCCGAGTTGACCCGCGGCGAGGTCTTGGAAAACGTCCTGGACGGCTTCTTCCCGCGCGTCCCTCGATCGGAGGAGCCCGGGCGAGGCTCGAAGCTCGGTCTCCAGGAATTTGGCCTCCCCTTTGTTTCCGACCCGGCGATTCCCAAGCACCTTGCCGCCTTCTTGATGCGGCATCGTGCGGAGGCGATCGGGCAGGGGGGGAGCACCAGCGATGCGCGACCAGCTCGGCCCGACGCGATCCTGTTCAACGGCGGCGCGCTCACGCCCGCCGTGATTCGAGAGCGGATCATCGAAGTCCTGAGCTCCTGGTTCGTGGACGACCCCGGGCAGCCCTATTCCCCGAGAGTCCTCACCAATGCCTCGCTCGATTTGGCCGTGGCCTATGGTGCGGCCTACTATGGTGTCGTCAGGCGAGGGGGAGGCATCCGGATCGGAGGAGGCACGGCCCGCTCGTTCTATGTGGGGTTCCAGGCCGAGGAAACCGACAAGCCCTGGCTCTGCGTCGTCCCTCGCGATGCTCAGGAAGGGGACGAAATCACGATCGACCAACGTCACTTCGATCTCTTGACCGGGCAACCCGTCGCCTTTCCGCTGGCGAGCAGCTCCGTTCGTGCGGATGACCGGTCCGGGGATCTGGTCGCGTCCGACCCGGACTCGATTCGAGAACTCCCTCCTTTGGTCTCTTTGATGCGAGTGGGGCGTAAGGCCAAAGCCGAGCATATCCCGGTGCGCCTGGCCGCACGCGTTACCGAGATCGGCACGATCGAGTTGTGGTGCCAGTCGCGGACAGACGATCGCCGCTGGCGGCTGCAAATCCAGCTTCGAGGGTCGACGGAGGCTCAGAACTCCGGGGCCGGGGTGACTGGTTCCGAGGACGATCGTGTGGTGCTCGAGCAGTCCGTCCTCGACAAGGGTATCGCCGCGATTCGTGACGCCTTCAATGCCGGTCCTGGCGACGATGCCGTAGGTCCTTCGCGCCTGGTCAAGCGCCTCGAAGAGGCACTGGAGATCCCGCGCGACCAATGGCCTCCCTCCGCGTTGCGAGCCCTTTGGGAACCGCTCCGCGAGCAAGCCGAACAGCGCAACAAGACGGCTCGTCACGAGTCGCGGTGGTTCAATCTGGCCGGATATTGTTTGAGGCCGGGGACCGGGTTCCCGCTCGATGATACCCGGATCAAGGCCCTCTGGCCCGCCTTCCACCAAGGGGTCCGTCACGTCAAAGACCTGCAATGTTGGGCGGAATGGTGGATCCTCTGGCGCAGGGTTGCCGCGGGCCTGACCCGCTCCCATCACGATGAAATCTACCGGCGAGTCGCCCCGTTCCTGGTTCCCGGCAAAGGGGGTTCGGCAAAAAAGGGGGGACGCCCCAAGCCCGAGGCGCACGAACTTGCCGAGATCTGGCGCTGCGCATCGAGCCTGGAGCGACTCACGCCCGAGGTGAAGGTCAACCTCGGGACTCTTCTCTACAAGGAACTCACCCGAGGGACACCGGCGGGATACACCTTGTGGTGCCTGGGACGACTCGGAGCTCGGGTATTGCTCTACGGTCCGGCGAATACGGTCGTGCCGCGCGAGATTGCGGAGCGTTGGACGCTCGCGCTCATTGACCACCCCTTCGCGCAGGGGCGCGAAACGCTTGACGGTATCTTCGCGCTTTCACAACTGGCCCGCGTTTCCGGCGATCGCACACGCGATCTCGACGAGGATCTTCGCCAGCGCGTTCTCACTCGTCTTGAAGCCCTCGAGGCACCCGAGAGCGTACTGAGGCCTGTGCGCGAGTACCACGAGCTTGAGACCGAGCAACAAGGTCAAGCGCTCGGAGATGCCCTGCCAGTCGGCCTACGGTTGATCGCCGGGGCTGGCTCTACTGACTCCTGACCCGACCACAATGAAAGAGGGACCGGCCTCGCGTTGCCCGCGAAGCCGGTCCCCGGTTGAGGAATCCGTCGGAAGCTCCTGAGTTATTCGGTCGCGCTTGTCTGGGCGATCATGACCGCTTCCTTACCGTCCTTAGAAGAGAATTGGACGGGCACGTTCCAGACGTAGCTCTTGATCGTGCAGAGGTTCGAATCTTCGCTGCACACGAAGGCGGAGACAGAGAGCTTGAGCATCAGCGAATCTCCCTCCGCTGGGGGTTTCGCGAAGAGCACCTTCACCTCGAATTGCTGAGCGGGTTGCTCGATCCTCCTGCCGGCCGATTGCCCCTTGGCCAGAATTCCTTCTTTGCCCGGGGTCTCGACGAGATAAGGGAACGAAGCCTGGTCGTTGATCTTGAAGCCCTTCTTCAGGGGCAGCGTGACATTCAGCGTGATTTCCTGAGCCGGCTTGACCTTGCGCTCAGCGAGGTCGGTGATCTGAGGATGAGGAAACACCGGCAGGCGCTGCACCAGTGTCGGCGGTGCAAGTCCCGGGATATCCAGGGTCGTCACGGTCGCATCCGACAGGTTCACGACCCGGATGGCATTGTTGTTGGTGTCCGCGACGTACAAGCTCTTACCAGCGACGCTGAGCCCGCCCGGTTCATAGAAAAGGGGAGGATTGTCGCTCGAACCTGGTTTGCGATCCCCGACGAGCGTTTTGACACTCTTTGTCGCTGGGTCGCAGACCTTGATCTTGTTGTTGTAGCTATCGGCGATGTAGAGCTTGCCGTTTCCGTAGGCGACACCCAGGCAATGCTGCAACCGGACGCGATTTCCGACGCCGTCAACATCGCCGAATTTGAAGAGGCCGAGGCCCACGATGGTGTGGACGAGCGACTTCCCTCCCACCGAAATGGTGCGAATGGCCGAGACTTCCGAGTCGGCGACATAGAGGTGTTCGCCATCGGTGGCCAGACCGCTTGGTTGGGCGAAGTTGGCCTGGCCAATCGGGCCATCCTGAATGTCTTCACGACCGGTTCCGGCCCAATGGCCCACGACTCCCGAGGTCAGATCATAGACCCAGATCTCGTGATTGCCGGCCATGGCGATCGCGATCTTCTTGGTATTGGGGATGAGCACGAGATCCCAGGGGCTGTTCAAACCGGTCTTGGGTCCTGATCCCTCGCCTTGAAACGCGTGAGATTGTTGGCCGGTTCCGGCGATCGTGCTCACCTTATGCGTTTTCAGGTCGATCGCGCGGATGGCATGATTCTCAGTGTCGGCCACGAGGAGCCTGTCGTCGACCAGGCACATTCCCTGAGGGCGGTTGAATTGCACCCTTTCATAACCACCGTCGAGTAGGCCCGGGGTCCCGCTGCCAACAATGACCGGATCCTTCCCGTTGAGGTCGGTGATGACGATTCGGTGATGCGCCGTGTCTGAGATGAAGAGTCGCTGCGACTTTTCATCCGCGAGGACCTTACCGGGATAGAGGAGCCCTGTCGTGTCGGGCTTATCGCTTTCGGGGAAGAAGCCGACGGGAGCGGTGTTGAGAGTTCCCTTCTCCCTGTGCTTGGCCACAAGCTCTCCGATCACCCGATCGAGAACGGCGTAATGCCCCTCGCCGCTGATGTCACCGAGGTATTGGCCCTCGGGGTCGATGAGGACCAGGGTCGGCCAGCTTTGGACTCCGAATCGATTCCAAATGACCTGGTCGGCATCATTGACGACCGGATGCTTGATCTTGTATTCCGCGACCTTTCGTCGGATGTTCTCCGTGTCGCGCTCGGAGGGGAATTTCGCGGTGTGTACGCCGATGACGACAAGTTCGTTCTTATATTTTTGCTCGAGCTTGGCGAGGTCGGGCAAGACGTGGTGGCAGTTGATGCAGCAGAAGGTCCAGAAGTCGAGAAGTACGATCTTGCCTCGAAGCTCATCAAGACGGATCGGCCCGGAGTTGATCCAGCCGACTCCACCATTCAGGCTTGGCCCCTCAGCTTGTTGAAGATACGCGGTCTTTTCGACGCGGACCTTGCCCATCCTCGAATGGTCCGACGCCGGTGGTGCCGCCTGGGCCGACTTACTGAAAAACCCGGCCGGAGACGTCGCGACGAGATTCGCGATGACGAAGCTGAAGATCCATCGGATCAGAGATTTCTGGCGACGCATCCCAACGGCCCCTTCCCGGATTGTGCGGATAGATTTTTGGAAAAAGTCAAAAGTTATCTCGAGCGGATTGCGATGAGATCGCCTACAAAATCCCGGAAGATCGGAGTGAAATCCCTGGGATTTCTGTGTGGGACGCACCGTCAACCGATGCCATGTCGATGGCCGCATGGGGTGGTTCTGGTGGATTGTTCACTAGTGGGCTCCGGCTGGCGCCACGGGTGTGCCACCCCGCCGGCCTCTTGACTTCCTTCGAGCCACAGGGTCACTCTCTGTGCGATCCAAGCGATAACCGCTCTAGCGTCATTCTAATCGAGGAGGAAACGAGAAGTGCAGCATTTTCGCAAGTTGTCAGCGCAAGGCTCGAACCCGTTTCCCCGACTGGAAAGTGCCAATCCCGTCTGTTAAGATGTCATGTATGCCTGGGAGTGGCGCGATTTTTTTTGATGAAAGTCTTTGGCCTCGAGACGAGAACGCTCGGCATGGACAAGTCTCTGGTCGGCTGTAACGCCTCTTCCAAGCAAACCGATCCCTTCGGTGAGCTCAAGATTTTTGCCGGGCAAGCCAGCGGCGGTCTGGCGGGCGAAATCTGCAAGAAGTTGGGAATCGAAGTCGCCCGATCGGAGACAAAGGTCTTCAGCGAGGGAAACGTCTTCGTCCGCGTGCTGGAAAATGTCCGTGGTCGCGACGTTTTTATCGTCCAGGGAACGGAGTTCCCTGTTAACGATAACTTCATGGAATTGCTCTTTTGGATCGACGCCTTCAAACGCGCCTCGGCCACTCAGGTCACGGCCGTCATCCCTTTTTTCTCCTACGCCAAGGGAGACAAGAAGGACGAGCCTCGGGTCTCGATCCGGGCGAGGGTGTGCGCCGATGCCATCGAGGCCGCGGGGGCCGATCGTGTCCTGACCATGGACTTGCATAGCCCCCAGATCCAGGGGTTCTTCAAGATCCCGGTCGACCACCTCTATGCGATGCCCGTCCTGGTCGACTATTTCCGCAAGAAACAGATTCCTGATCTCGTCGTCGCCTCACCGGACGTCGGCTTTGGCAAACAGGCCTATCGTTTTGCCGAGCTCATGCGCGCTCCGGTGGTCTTCGGCAATAAAGTGCGAACCGAGCACGATGAGCGCGCCCAGATGCTCGACATTATCGGGCAAGTCGAGGGCAAGAACGTTTTGATCGTGGATGACTTCACCATCTCGGGCGGTACTCTCATCGAGATGGCCCTCGCCTGCAAGGCGAGGGGCGCGAAGGATATCTACGCCTGTGTTTCTCACGGCGTGTTCTCCAAGGGTTCGGGCGAGAAGATCGCGCGGAGCCCGATCAAGGAACTCGTCCTCACCGACACCATCGGCTATCGCTTCGAACCCCTTCCACCATGCTGCCGCGTCATTAGCGTCGCCAACCTCTTCGCCGAAGCGATCCTCTCCATCCACCGACGCGAGAGCGTCAGCCGGCTCTTCAACTTCTGAGAATTTCTCCGCGATCTGGCTCGTCGAAATCCTTCGCTCCAACCTTTGAACCACGGACGAATGGCCGTCTCGCGGGGCGCGCTCCGATCGTTACGTTGACTTAGGTTGGTGCCTTCCCTAGCATAATCTGAGGTGTCCGAGGAGCGCGCCGAGGGAACTAGAGCAAGTACCGTTCGGATGGCATACACCCAAAGCAAGAGAGTGGAAAGTCCCAGGTCGATGTCAATGGGCGTATTGGGTGGCACTGGTGGCTTGTCCACCAGTGGCGCTAGCCTTGGCCCACTGGTGGACAAGCCACCAGTGCCACCCCATACAGCCATCGACAGAGCATCGGTTGATGGTGCGTCCAACTCATAACTCCCAGGGATTTCACTCAGATCTTCCGGCATTTTGTAGGCGATCCAAGCGATAACCGCACTAACCGGAGTGTGCAGCATGGGGACGGAGCGGCCCAGAAACCTGGGTGAACTGAGAGCCAGCGGCTACCGGATGGAGTCCGTGAAGGACGAGATGCGGCGCAATTTAATCGCCAAGCTGCAGCGTGGCGAGGCGCTTTTCCCGGATATTCTCGGCTATGAGGATACGGTAGTCCCTCAAGTTCAGAACGCGATCCTCTCCCGCCATGACATGCTCTTCCTCGGGCTTCGTGGTCAGGCGAAGACCCGAATGCTGCGTCAGCTCGTGCATCTGCTCGATGACGCGATCCCGGTAGTCGCCGGTTCCGAGGTCAATGACGACCCCTTCGCTCCGCTTTCTCGAGAGGCTCGCGATCGCGTCGCCGCGTTGGGGAATGAAACTCCGATCGAGTGGATCGGCCCCGATCAGCGCTACCAGGAGAAGCTGGCGACTCCGGACGTCACGATTGCCGACCTGGTCGGTGAAATCGACATGATCAAGCACGCGGAGGGGAGATACCTCTCCAGCGAACTGACCATGCATTTCGGTCTAATTCCCCGCGCGAATCGCGGAGTCTTCTGCATCAACGAACTCCCGGATCTTTCACCGAAGATTCAGGTGGGATTGTTCAACGTTCTCGAAGAACGCGATGTCCAGATTCGCGGCTATCCCGTTCGCCTCAATCTCGACCTCTGCATGGTCTTCTCGGCAAACCCCGAGGACTACACGAACCGAGGGCGCATCGTCACGCCGCTCAAAGACCGCATCGGCTCGGTCGTGCGGACGCACTATCCATTAACGCGTGAGCTCGGGATCGCTATCAGCGATCAGAACGCGTGGCTGGAGCGAAGCGGCGGCCGCTTGGCGATCCCGATTTATATCAAGGAGATCGTCGAGGAGGTCTCCCGCTTGGCCCGAACCTCACCGCACGTCAACCAGCAGTCGGGCGTCTCGGTCCGGATGTCGATCGCCAACCTGGAGAACGTCGTCTCGAACGCCGAGCGGCGGGCACTTTTGAACCGAGAAGAATGGATCGTCCCTCGAGCCTCCGACCTCGCCCACGTGGCCGCAAGCTCGCGCGGCAAACTCGAACTGTCGATGACCGAAGACGACGGCCATGAGGATAAACTGATCGGCCGGATCGTCGACGAAGCTGTGAAAAACGTGTTTTCCCAGCACCTGGACGCTCGGGAATTCCGCGCGTCCGTGGACTTCTTTGAGTCCGGCAAAGGCGTGGAGGTCGGCGATACGCTCTCGGCCAAACAACTCCTCGAGCGGATCGAGCGCATCCCTCAACTTCGAAAACGGGCCGAGGAGTTCGCGCGCCAAATCCAGCCTGAACTCACCGACCCCGACGCTCGCGACGCGGCCACCGCTGCCGCTGTTGAATTTATTCTCGAAGGCCTTCATGTTCACAGCAAGTTGAACAAAAATGTTAAGGCTGGCGGGGCCTCCTACAAGCGATAATCGCGGAGGGGAAGGTCGCTTGAGCTCGGAGACGGCTCCGACTTCGGACAACAGGCCCTCATCGGAAGTCGCGATTCTAGGGATACTCACCGACCGATCAAGGAGCCATGCCGAGTCCCCGAGGCTTCAAGCGGTACTCGAGAGCATCTGGTAAACATCCATAACTCAGAATCAGTTTGGTCGTCTTCGCTCAACCAAGAAAGTAGGGCGGAGGCGACCTCTGATGGATTTGCGGCCGACCCTGTGCGTCATCGAGAAGGGGGTTGTCATGTCGAACTATGAATACACCCAATGGGATGGCTCACAAGAGTTCCAGCCGCAGTCGGCGGAGGGGGTCTTCGACCAGATTTCCGAATACCTCCTCCAATATGGCGACCAAGTTCTTCGAAACCTCGATGACTTCGATGAGGACGAGTTGCCCGACGTTCTCGAGAAAATCCAGCAACAGGGTTTGATCGAACAGGACGGCGACGGGAAGTGGCAGGTAACCCCCAAAGGCGTCCGCAGGATCCAGGAAAACGCGCTGACGAATCTTTTTCAAACCTTCCAGCGCGACGCCGTGGGGAAGCACGACACGCCCCAAAAAGGGGAAGGGACCGTTCGACTCGACGATTCGAGACCCTATGTCTACGGCGACTCGCTCGCGAATCTCGACATGCATGAGACCTTGAAGAACGCTCTCATCCGCCAGGGAGGCGGGACCCCGTTGCGGTTGAAGTACGAAGACTATGTCGTCCACGAGACCGAGTACCAGACGCGTTGCGCTACCGTGGTTCTCATCGATATGAGCGGTTCCATGGGGCGTTATGGCAAGTATGCCATGACCAAGAAGGTGGCGCTCGCCCTCCAGGCAATGGTCCGAGCTCAGTATGCTCAGGACACGCTTCAAATGGTGGGGTTCTATACCTACGCCAATGTGATGACCGAACGTCAGCTCCTCAACTCCGCCCCCAAGCCGGTTAGTATTTATGATAGCCGGGTGCATTTACGTTTTGATTTGGACAATCCGCCCAAGCGAGTTCCGCAGCATTTCACCAACATTCACGCGGGACTTCGACTGGCGCGGAGCCTGCTAGCCCGGCAGGGTGCCCAGAACAAGCAGATCATCGTGATCACCGATGGAGAACCGACAGCGCACATCGAAGGGCGCGACATGGTTCTCATCTATCCTCCCGCCGAGAAGACTGCCGCCCATACGCTCAATGAGGTTCGCCGCTGTGCGACCGCAGGGATCCGCGTGTCGAGCTTTGCCTTGATCGAGGATTACTTCTATCTCGGCCTGGTGAACTTCGTCGAGCAGATGGCTCGCGTCTCACAGGGAGTCGCCGCCTACTGCTCGGCCGACGACCTCGGCAAATACGTCTTCGACAGCTTCGTCGGTGGCCGTAGGACCCGACGCATGAGTCAATGACGCGTCTATGGAACGGGTCTAGTGCTTTGTCAACGTTCGATTGACGGGTAAGCGATTTCTTTTGGTAGGGTGGGCATTGCCCACCAAACTGTTGGCCTCAGCGAAGATCGGTGGGCAATGCCCACCCTACGGCAGGCCGT
>Ga0153954_1000698_pt1 | contig 23723 bp, 18 predicted proteins | sample TSFL038MetaG_FD_102277 | JGI IMG/M metagenome (GOLD analysis project Ga0153954, IMG submission 102277) | Attine ant fungus gardens microbial communities from Florida, USA - TSFL038 MetaG | ecosystem: Host-associated > Fungi > Mycelium > Unclassified | place: USA: Florida, Wekiwa Springs State... | reverse complement strand
TGGGAATCTGCGATGGAGTACCCTGGCGACAGGCCTTCCTGAGGGGGCGTCTTACCAAGCTTTCGTCGCGTCGCAGAGGTCATTATCCCATGTCCTCCACGTCGTATCGATTTCCGGACGAATTTGTCTGGGGGGTCGCCACTGCGGCGGCCCAGATCGAGGGTGCGAGCGATGTCGACGGCAAAGGGGAGTCGATCTGGGACCGTTTCGGTCGCACTCCCGGGATGATCAAGGACGGAGATACGCCCGCCGTCGCCTGCGACCACTATCACCGCGTTGCTCAGGACGTGGCACTCATCGAAAGTCTGGGACTTCGCCACTACCGGCTCTCGGTGGCCTGGCCAAGGATCGTTCCCGATGGAATCGGCCTCGTGAACGAGCGAGGCCTGGATTTCTACGATCGCCTGATCGACCAACTGCTCGATCAAGGAATCAGTCCTTGGGTGACCCTCTTCCATTGGGATCTGCCCCAGGCGCTCGAGGATCGCGGCGGATGGCTCGCGAGAGGTACCGTCGAAGCGTTTGCCCGATATGCCGAGACCGTTGTCAAGCGACTCGGGGACCGGGTCCGAAACTGGTTCACGGTGAATGAAATTCCCTGCTTTATCGGCAACGGCTACGAGAATGGCTATTTCGCGCCGGGACGTCGCGAGCCGAGCAAGCTGGTCAACCAAGGTTATCATTATGCCTTGTTGGCTCATGGTCATGGGGTGGCTGCGGTCCGCGCGTTTGCGGCCGCCGGTGCTCGGGTGGGACTGGTCCACAATCATCTTCCGCCGCCTCCCATTCCCGTCTGTGAGGTCGAAGCTGATATCGCCGCCGCTCGGATTCGCTACGAGCAAACCAATTGCCAGCTCATGGGGCCGCTGTTTTGGGGAACGTATCCCGACGCTTTCTTGGAAGAGGCCGGTGATGACGCACCTCGTATCGAAGACGGTGACCTCGAGCTCATCGGTCAGCCGACCGACTTCCTGGGTTTGAACATCTACGCGGGGGAGTTCGTACGCGCCGGGATCGATGGCGAGCCCGAAGTGCTGCTGTTGCCTCGGCAATTTCCGAGAGGTGACCTACCCTGGCTCAACGTGACTCCCCAATCCATCTACTGGGGGGTTCGGCTTGCGTCCGAAGTTTTCGGGGTTCGGACGTTCTACCTCACCGAGAATGGCGCGACGTTCCACGACGAGAAATCGGCGAGCGGCGAGATCATCGATCTCGATCGTCGCGAATACCTCCGGGAATATCTGGCTGCCACGCACCGAACGATCGACGAGGGATACGACGTGCGCGGTTATTTCCTCTGGTCGCTCATGGACAACTTCGAGTGGGCCGAGGGGTATTCCAAGCGTTTCGGGATTGTCCACGTCGATTTCGAAACACAAGAGCGCACCCCCAAGCTGAGTGCCGACTGGTACGCGCACGTCGTCAGGGAAAATCGGCTCGTCTGATCTTCACCCAGGTCAGGGCCAGTTCGCACGGTAGTTGGGGCTCATCAAGAGCCCGGCCCCGCTTGCGGGGGAGATGTGCAGCCTGTAGTGTCGGAAGCATTCCGTAGGAATGCATTGCCGGACGGTGATCCTTGCCATTGGAGATCAGCATGCGCGGATTTCGGCAGTTTTCCCTCCTAGCCACTTGCCTCGCGTGGGGGGCCGCTCTCGAAGCGGCCGAGGCCACTCGACCGAACATCCTGGTTGTCCTTAGCGATGACATGGGATTTTCGGACTTGGGTTGCTACGGCGGGGAGATTGCGACGCCCAACCTCGATTCTCTCGCGATGAATGGCGTCCGCTTCACACAATTCTATAACACCGCCCGATGCTGCCCAACCCGGGCGTCCCTGTTGACCGGACTCTACCCCCACCAGGCCGGGATTGGTCACATGGTTGAGGACCGAGGGCAGGACGGTTACCGGGGTGTTCTGAATCGCCAGTCAGTCACAATTCCCGAGGTGCTTCGCCCGGCGGGATATCGGACATATATGTGTGGAAAATGGCACGTCACACGATTCACCGGCGAGAAGGGCGATCGATCCACGTGGCCCCTGGGCCGCGGGTTTGAGAAGTTCTACGGCACGATCGCCGGCGCAGGGAGCTACTACGACCCATCGACGCTCTGTCGTCAAAACACGCTCATCACCGTGGCGAACGACCCGGAATACCGCCCCGAGTCGTACTATTACACGGACGCAATTTCCGACAACGCCGTGAAATTCCTCCAGCAACACAAGAACGAGACGCCCGAGAAGCCGTTCTTCATGTACGTGGCCTACACCGCGGCCCACTGGCCGATGCACGCGCCGGAGGCGGCCGTCCGCAAATACCGGGGTCGGTTCGATTCCGGGTACGCGCCGGTGCGCGAGGCCCGGCTCCGTCGGATGAAGGAGATCGGCTTGGTTCCTTCCGACACCGAGTCGTCGCCCGCCTCTGACGACTGGGCCCGTGTGCCGAACAAGGAGTGGGAGGCTCGGTGCAAGGAGGTCTATGCGGCCATGATCGAGACGATGGACGCGGGGATCGGCCGGATCGTGGCGCAATTGAAGGCCGCAGGCCAACTCGACAATACCCTCATCCTCTTCCTCCAGGACAACGGCGCCTGTGCCGAGAACGTCGGTCGGCCGGATAACAACAAGGAAGGCCCCGGAGACCTGAAGCCGATGGCTCCGGACCAACTCCAGCCCAGGACCTCACCGCCGATGCAAACGCGAGACGGCCGATGGGTCAAGTCCGGTCCCAGCGTCATGCCCGGCCCGGCCGACACCTACATCGCCTATGGGCGGGGCTGGGCGAACGTGAGCAACACCCCGTTCCGGGAGTACAAGCATTGGACCCACGAAGGCGGGATCTCGACGCCTCTGATCGCCCACTGGCCCGTCGGCATCCGAGGTGACCACACGGGTCGGCTCGAGCGGCAGCCCGGCCACCTCATCGATATCATGGCCACTTGTGTTGAGCTCGCGGGGGCGACGTATCCGACCGAAGTCTCCGGCCAGGCGATCAAGCCCCGAGAAGGGGTCAGCCTCCGGCCGGCTTTCAACGGCGAGCCGCTCGGGCGGCAGCAACCCATTTTCTGGGAGCACGAGAGCAACCGAGCCGTCCGCGAAGGCGACTGGAAACTCGTGGCCAAGGAAGGCGAGCCGTGGGAGCTTTACAACATCCCCGCCGACCGCACCGAATCGCATAACCTGGCTGCCGCAGAACCCTCGAGGGTGAAGGAGATGGCCGCCAAGTGGCACACCTACGCCGCCCGGGCGAACGTCTTGCCGCTGGGGACCTGGCGCGAGGAACCCGGCGGCCTCAGCACTCAGACGCAATTCACGCTCAAGGCGGGGGACCACCTCGAGCGCAGCAAGGCACCGGCCATCTCGAATCGCCCGTTCACGATCAAGGCCACATTCGAGGCGAGCGACGATCACCCCAATGGCGTGATCGTTGCCCAGGGGGCGACGGGGTATGGATTCTCCCTCTTCCTGACGGCAGCTCGACCGCATTTCGTGGTCCGCAGCGGTGAAAAGGCCTACAGGATTGATGGGCCCAAGCTGACGCCGGGCGAGCACACCGTGACGGCGAGACTCGATGCGAGTGGAACCCTCTCGCTCGATGTGGACCAGGAAGCCGTCGCTGCTCCTGTCCGCGGCAAGCTCCTGTCACGAATGCCCGTGGACGGTCTCGACGTCGGCAGCGACAGCAACAAGCCCGTCGGCTCCTATTCCTCACCCTATCCGTACTCCGGCGCGATCAAAGGGGTCGTGATCGAGATCGACAAGCGATAGACGACATCGACGTCGGATCAACCGTGGTGTCAGTCGCCCTGCGCGCACGGACCCCGTCTTGATCGGTCTGCTCCGGCCCTTCTGCGTCCGAGAGGGCCGGAGCGGACCGATCAAGGGGCGGGGCGCTCGGACCTCGATTCCGCGGACTCCATGCCGTTGGGCACGGGCCTGGGGCCCCGGACCTTGGTCTTCGGGGTCAGGACCTGCTCTCCGTATTCCGGAGGAAGCTCCTGCGACTGGCCGCCACAACCCGCGAGGCCGAGGAGAATTACCAGGGGCCATAGTCGAACCTTGCCTGAACGCATTAAGCGAGCTCCTTTGGAGGTACGTAACCAGCTTGGCGAGACCGGATCGCTGACGACCGGCCTCGCTCGTACGGACGGCTGGGGGGACTCGGGAAGAAGGCCGCCCAAGAGCGGTTTGCGATCGGATCGCCTACAAAATCGCGGAGGATCTTGGTAAGAGCTTTGGAATTTATGCGTTGAACGCATTGTGAGACGGTGCTATGTAGATAAGCCAAGGCCTCTTGACTTCCCTTGAGCAGCGTGGTCACTCTCCGGCCGTCGTGGGTGCCATCCGAGCGAAAACCGCTCTACAATTGGGTCAGTAAGCGTCGGCCGAGATCACTTCCGTCCCCTTGATCGTGCTCAATCCTCGCCAGATCGGGAGGCTGACCGCGTCTTTCAAGAACCGGACGCTGCCGTCACAGAAGAGGGCATTCACGCCTCCGGAGTGGAAGCTCCTCGCGGCGTTGAAGCCCGGGGACTGGTCGACGCACGGCGGATTGCCGGGCTTCGTGACGGCGGTGCTGCCGTTGATTGGGAAGCCGGAGATGCAGTAGCCCGGCACATTATCTGGGATCTTCGAATTCGGCGTGGTGTAGGCCATGAACATAGAGCAATTCTGATCGTCGTTCAGGATGTCGCCCCGATGGTCGACATCGCCATTGGCGGGTCCCTTGGGCGTCGGACAGATGACCTCGCTCGCCATCAGCGTATTGCTTGTACCGTCGACGATCGCCTGGATGCCCAACGCATCATTGGCCGCGAACGGGGCGCCTCCGAAAGGAACGGCGGTTGACGGGAGGAGGGGGCCCGTATAGGGGTCGAGAGTCTTACCCTGATACCAGTGAGTGTTGCCCCAATTCACCATGTAATTGCCATTCATGCGGATCGTCTGCGGCGTCCCCGGCGACATGAGGGCGGTCGAGTTAGGGTCGCTCGGGCAGTCGTAGACAGCGACCTGGGTCCTCATCGCCGTCGTGTTTTCCCAGTTGTAGAACGTCTGGTTGAAATTGATGGAATTGAATAGCGCCGTCTGCTCGAGATGCGCCAGGATGTTCCAGGCCCATGTCCGGCGATTGGGGTCGAAACCGCTGGCGGGATAGGTAAAGTCCATGCCCGTCCTTCCGATCGGGAAGGTCCCATTCGCGCTGTGATAGTTTTGCATGGCCAGGCCAATCTGCTTGAGATTATTGACACACTGGCTCCGTCGGGCAGCCTCGCGAGCAGACTGGACGGCGGGCAGGAGCAGGGCGATCAGGACCGCGATGATTGCGATGACCACCAGCAGCTCGATCAGCGTGAAACCACGCGACCGGGCAAAACTTCGAGCGCACTCTTGCATGGCCGTCTTCTCCTTCAGGTGGGATCGGGGATAGATGGCGGATCCGACAATCAAGATCGATTCAAAACTACCATTGCCGTGACCCGTGCATCCCGGGTCACGTTTGTGCTTAGTAAGACGAGTGTCTAGAAAAGAGAGGATACTCCGACGGATTATGTCAAGCAAGTGTTTGCAATTCGGATTGGAGAAACGCCTGAGGAGCGAAACGACCTCACTTATCTCTGGTACGAACCGGTGTTCCGGCAAGGCCTTGCGACGTCAGGAGTGTCCTCCGGATTCAGCCGGAATCATCTCCAGACTGAGGATCTCGGATTCGCGAATGACGGTGATGGGGGTTCGCACGCCGACTCGCTCCTCGCTTAGGAGTCGGTGGAGGTCGTCGATTCCGGAAACATCATGGCCACCGAATCCGACAAGGACATCCCCCTCGTAGAGTCCGGCGCGTTCGGCGGGCCCGTCGGGCTCGACGGCCAGAACCACGACACCGCTCTCGACCCGCAGGTTATGCCGAGTGGTCAGCCGCTTGGGTAGCGGGACGGTCTGAACCGCGACGCCGATCCGGCTTCGTTTGACCCTCCCATCTTTGATCAGACGACCGGCAACATACTTGGCGGTGTTGATCGCGATGGCGAAGCAGATCCCTTGTGCGGGCAGGATGACGGCCGTGTTGACGCCGATGACCAGTCCCCGCGAGGTCACGAGCGGTCCACCCGAGTTGCCGGGATTGAGCGCCGCATCCGTTTGAAGGACGTCGTCGATGAGCCGGCCGGACTTGGCGCGTAAGGTCCGTCCGAGTGCACTCACGACCCCTGCCGTGACTGTGCACTGAAATCCATACGGGTGTCCGATCGCGATCGCGAGCTGACCGACTCGAACGGCCTGAGAGTCTCCCATCACAACGGCGGTGAGCCCTTCCTCATGGATTCGGACCACCGCCAGATCGGTCTCGGGATCATCGCCGATGAGGTCGGCGTCGTACGATCGGCCATCGCTGAGGGTGACCCCGATGCGGCTTGCGCCATGCACGACGTGACTGTTCGTGAGGATATAGCCGTTCGACGTGAACACAAACCCCGAGCCACTACCTCGAGCCGATCGAGGCCCGCCGCTCTGATGGGAAATGAGATGGACGACCGAGGGGCTGACTCGCTCCGCCGCGTGTGTGACAGCCCTCGAATAAGCATCGAGTAAAGCGTCATCTCCGGAGTCCGAAGACTCGGAGGGGTTGCCCGCTGGGGAATCGCGAAAATCGTCGAGCCGCACTGGGGCGATCTCGACTGTACTCGTTCTCATGAGTTCCTTCCTCAGAAAGCTCCTTCGAGGGAGCTTCTCACCAGGACCACAGAATTCGTTCGTTTTAGAGTCGTCGGTACCTCTTGAATCATAGGGCCCTCGCAAGATCACATCGCGGAAAGTCTTGCGGACAGCTCAGTGCAACGATCGTCGATCCTCGGTCTTAAGGCTTCTATCTTCAGGCCTTGCAGCCAAACGATTCTGAAGTTGACACACCACTGGGATCGATGCTCTAATTTCTAGAGTAATCGTGAGACTTGAGTTAATTGGTCCGCGCCACCAAGTGTGGGAGGTCTGTCGATGAGCGAGGCGGAGATTGGCCGAATTCGCGGGGATCTCGAGACGATCCGGCAAGCCGCCGGGCTGGGGTTACCCTTCGGGTGGGAGGATGTGTGGTTGAGCCTGGCAGGAGTACCTTGCGGGCTGATCCTGTCCGTTGCGGGAGCGTTTATTCATCCTCTGTCGTACGTGTGGCTCGCAGCGTTGCCCGTGCTGGGAGTCGTCGTGTTTGCCGCTAGCTTGAGGTATCGATTCCGGCGGAGTACCGGGCGATCGACGGCCCGGCGCCTTGAATACGACCTTGGGCTCGGAGCAGCAATGATTTGTTCATTACTAGCGAGTGTCTTTTTGCTTTGGGCGAGGAGGACGGGGGCGCCGATCCTGATGATTGGAGGTGCTGCCGTTTCGATGATAGGCGGCCTCTGTGCTGTGCTGGCGTTGACCAGTCCAGGTCGTCGTTACTGGCTGGCCTCGGCGATCGTCCTGATTGCCTTTGGACTGGTTCTCCCCTTCTGCTCACCTCGACAGGTCGCCGTTGTGGCGGGAGCCTCGCTGGCGATCTGCGGGCTGGCAACGGCGGCGATCCAGGCAGGGCAGTTGCGACGAATCGAGAGAGATCATGAGCCAGCCACCCATTGACTTCAACGGCCTCGACACGGCGGTTCACGGTCCCGTGCGGCTCGGAATCCTGACGGCACTCCAGGTGGACGGTCCACTCGACTTCACCACTCTGAAGAAGCGTCTGGCCGTCGCCGACGGTGTGCTCGGCCTTCATGCCCAGAAATTGGAGGAGGCCGGCTACATCGGAGCGGAGAAGATCTTCGTCGGTCGCCGCCCGAAGACAACCTATCGTCTGACCGATGCCGGGCGCCGGGCTTTCATCGGCTACCTGGACACCATGCGGAAGTTACTGGAAGCGGTGGAACTCGCCCGCTCCGGTGACGTTGAGAACCCTCGGCGAGAGGAATGAGCGATCCTCGGAGTCTGACCTCAGTTTTTACAATCTTCATCCACGCGGGAGACCCGTATGGCTTTGGTCGATCAATAATATCTCAATGCGAGCTCGAGGCTCTTGGCTTAGGGGCAGAGGAGACCCGCACTCGAAATACAGGGAGGTACGAGGGCGCTCGAGGATCGCGCCGGCCTTGTCGGGGGCCTTGTGAAGACCAGGCTCATGGGATACAAAGGCAAAAAATCTCAGGACAATCCGGAGGGTCGCCGGCGCAAACCTGAGGCCCGGGCCTTGGAGGGGATCGGTACGATGAACCATGAGTCAAAGACTCGGCGCGAGTTTCTGGGAACGATGGGGCACCTCGGCGCAGGGGCCTTGTTGACGGCGACCGGCGTCGAATCGGCTCGGGGCTTTGTGGCCAACGACACGGTCGAGGTGGCGTGTCTGGGAACCGGTGGCCGCTGTCGCACCCTCATGAATTCGCTGGCCAAGATCCCTAACGTGCGGATCGCGGCCGTCTGCGACATCTACGACAAACACCTAGCCGAAGGCCGCAAGCTGGCGGACCCTCATGCCGTCGTGAGCCGGAACTATCGCGAGCTCCTTGATCGCAAGGATATCGACGCCGTCCTGATTGGCAGCCCCGATCACTGGCATGTGCCGATGACGATCCATGCGTGCCAGGCTGGGAAAGATGTTTACGTCGAAAAGCCGCTCACCCATGACCTCTCCGAAGGCAAAGCGGTGATCGACGCCCAGAACAAGAACCAGCGGATCGTTCAGGTCGGCACTCAACAGCGGAGCATGCCGCATCTTCAGAAAGCGAAGGAACTGATCCAGCAGGGACGCCTCGGTAAAGTATTCAAAGCCCACCTGACCTGGAACCGTAATCAACCGGGCCGCATCGTGCGCACGCCGCTCGGCGTCAACCCTCAAGAAGTCGATTGGAAATCATTCCTCGGCAATGCCCCGGATCAGTCCTTCGATGAGTATCGCTTTCGGAACTGGCGTTGGTTCTGGGACTTTGGTGGCGGTCTGCTGACAGACTTGATGGTGCATTGGCTGGATGTCGCGCACTGGTTCCTGGACCTTGACCACCCGACTCAGGCAACGGCCATCGGTAACCATGTTTCCAGCAAAGGGGGCTGGGAGACCCCCGACACCATCCAATGCCTGCTCGCTTACCCGGGAGACGTCCAGATCTATTTTGAGGGAACGTTCTCGAACGCACGCAACGCCGCCATGGCGGAGTTCATGGGGACCGACGCAACCTTATATGTCGACCGTGGCCGATACGAGCTCCATCCCGAGTTGAACAAGGGCAAGTATGAGGAGCTGATTCTGGGAACCGACCCCCATCGCGGGCGTGACTTCTATGACAAGCCCGACGGAGAACTCTTGCACCTGACGAACTGGATCGAGTGCGTCCGTTCGCGGTCACGCCCGAACAGCCCGGCCGAGACCGGTGTGGGTGCGGCTTCGGCGGCTCAGTTGGGGAACCAGGCTTATCGCACCGGCCAGGTCGCCACCTGGAAAGCGTCCTGAACGATCCTGGGGAAACTTGGCACCATCGACTTATCGAGCGGTTTGCGATGGGATAGCCTACAAAATCCCGGTAGATCGGAGTGAAATCCCTGGGATTTCTGTGTGGGACGCACCATCAACCGATGCGATGTAGATGGCCGTATGGGGTGGTACTGGTGGCTTGTCCACCAGTGGGCCCAGGCTGACGCCACCGGTGGACAAGCTGCCACTGCCACTCCACTGGCCTCTTTACTTCCTTCAAGCCTCAGGGGCACACTCCGGACTGAGTGTGTGCTATTCAAGCGATAACCGCTCTAGCGTGACGAAGGGAAGGACCGTGAAGAAGGAATGCTCGCGACGTGACGTGTTGGCCGCAGTTCCCTCTGCGCTTGGGATCGGCCTGGCGGCTGGCTCCGCCTCGTGGAGTCGGGCGGAGGGGGCGGACCGCCCCGCCGACCTTCCCTTCGGTTTCTGCCTGAACACGAGTACCTTGATGGGGCACAAGTTGCCCATCGAGAAGGAACTCACGATCGCTGCCGAGGCGGGCTATCAGGCGGTCGAGCCCTGGATTCGTGAACTCGACCAGTATGTGGCGTCGGGGGGAAACCTCAAGGATCTTGGCAAGAAGATCCGCGATCTCGGTTTGACGGTCGAGAGTGCGATCGGCTTCTTCGATTGGGTCGTCGACGATGACAACCAGCGCCGCAAGGCTTTCGAGGAGGCCAAGCGGAACATGGACCTGGTCCATCAGATCGGCGGGCACCGGCTTGCGGCTCCTCCCGGCGGTGCGACGGATCGATCCGACCTGGACCTGCGCAAAATCGCCGAACGCTACCGTGCGCTGCTCGAACTGGGCGACACGATGGAGGTCGTGCCCCAGGTCGAGGTCTGGGGGTTCTCGAAAACCCTGGGCCGTCTGAGCGAGGCCGCGTACGTCGTCATCGAAGCGGCTCACCCCAAAGCTTGCATCCTGCCCGACGTCTATCACCTCTATCGAGGTGGGTCCGGGTTCGAAGGACTCAAACTGCTCGGGAAGGATGCTATCCATGTCTTCCACTTGAATGATTATCCCGCCGATCCTCCGCAAAACGTCATCACCGACGCTCACCGTGTCTATCCCGGTGACGGAACCGCGCCACTGACGGAGCTCTTCCGAACTCTGCGAGCCATCGGTTTCCACGGTGTGCTCTCGCTGGAGCTCTTCAACCGCGAGTACTGGAAGCAAGATCCCGTCGTTGTCGCTCGTACCGGGATCGAAAAGATGCGAAACGCCGTTCGGAAGAGCTTTGCCTGAGGCGATCGGGAGGTTGGCTCTTAAGACAGCCTCGGTCTGATCTCCGTCAGAATTTGTTGTGCTTCGGAACTCGCTCGCTGCGGGGCCTCTCCCTGGGCCTCGCAGGTTTTCCCGGCGGTCGCCAGGTCCGATGGTGGGGCATCGTCCGACATGGCGTTGCTTCTGCCGGATCTGCCTCGCTCGGGAACAATACTTGTTTCTAAAATCCTAAGAATCAGAGTGCGTTTCGCCATGAGCGGCAAGCGATCCGGATCGATTCCGCGGTCGCCGATGTCCTGGCCGCGGGGCCAGCGGGTCGTGGCCATGTTCGCATCAGCCGGCGCGAGTCGATGCCGGGCGAACCCTACGGATCTCGCCGTCGGTGTGGATTGTGGAGACAAGGAACGTAGCGAGACAGCCTCTACCGAGATCTTCGCTTGAGCATCGAGCCGCCTCGGAGATAGAGTGGGGGCTGAGGGCTGTCGCAACGGCCAGGACGTTTGCCGAATCGGAGGCGTCGAAGCGGATGCTCCTCGGGGGTAACCCCGATCACTTGCCTACCAAACTAGCGCCAGCCTCGGCGCTCTGGTGAACTGATCGCCAGTACTGCCCAGAAGCCATTCGACATAGTATGTGACTAGGCAATCGTTCCGTTGCAACGATTTGATCGATTGGACTCGGAGCCGAGATATGTCCCACCCCCGCGTGCTGAGCGTCGGCCAGTGCCTTTTTGACAAGCGCAAGATCGCGAATCATTTCGAAGAGCAATTCGACATCCAAGTGAAAACAGCGGACACCTTTGATGAGGCGCTTGCAGAACTTCGGGGCGGCCCCTACAACCTCGTGCTTGTGAACCGGGTTACGGATGAGGACGGCTCGTTGGGCGTGGAACTGATCCGCGCCCTGAAGCAAGACCCTGCTCTGTCCGGAACGGATGTGATGCTCGTCAGCAACTTGCCGGATGCTCAAGCTGATGCGGTCGCTCTTGGTGCTCTGCCTGGCTTTGGAAAGTCGGAACTCAAGGCTCCCGAAGTGGTGGAGCGACTCTCCGCGTTGCTGGCCGCCGACGATCGGACCGCACCCGGATCTTCCTCGAATTGAATGAAGATTGGGGAGTGGTCAGGAGTTACGGACGCCTTGTCGCCGGAGCGAGAACAAGGGGATGTTCCAGAATGACCAAGGGGCGATGACCCGCGGGATGACCTCGAATCGATGGTTGGTGCGGTGGCGTTCGAGCCCCGAGGCACGGCTTCGTCTCTTCTGCTTCCCCTATGCGGGGGGCGGGGCGATGGCCTATCGGCCATGGGGTTCGGGGATCTCGGCCGAAACCGAGGTTTGCGCGCTTCAACTCCCGGGGCGAGAATCGAGGTGCCGGGAAGCCCCCTTTCAGCGGCTCGATGCGCTGATCGACGCGCTAGCGGACGCGCTCGCCGGTGAGCTTGACAAGCCGTATGCGTTTTTTGGCTACAGCATGGGGGCTCTCCTTGCTTTCGAGCTCGCCCGGCGCTTTCGACGCGAAGGGTGGCCAGGGCCGCTCTTCCTGATGGCCTCGGCTCGGGTGGCCCCCCAGCGACCTTTGCGTCGCCCGCCGCTGCACGACTTGCCTGAACCCGAGTTTCGCGCGGAGCTTCGCCGGCTCGAGGGGATGCCCGCCGCCCTCTTCGATCACCAAGAGCTGATGGAGATTGTCTCCCCCCTGCTCCGCGCTGATTTTGCCGTCAGCGATCACTATGACTATGTGCCGGAACCTCCTCTGAGCTGTCCGATCATCGCCGTGGGAGGGGACCAGGACGGGTGGGTTGAGCGTGACGACCTCGAAGCTTGGCGCGAACAAACCACCGCCGATTTTCGCTGCCACGTTCTGTCCGGCAATCACTTCTTCCTCAAGTCGTCCGAGCCCGAGTTGCTCACGATCGTTCGAGTCGCAATCGCGGACACGGAAAGGCGCCGATGAACGTGGGGGCCCAAGATCCAGGCGAAATCGACGATTCGACGGACGATAGCAGGGGCGGTCTCGCCCAAGGCGAGGTCCATGTTTGGGCGGCTTCTCTCGTGCAGTCGGCATCGATCCTGGGGCTGTTGCGAGGCGTTCTGAACGACGAAGAGAAACGGCGGGCCGATCGGTTCAGCTTCGAGAAAGGGCGACGCCAGTTCACGGTGGCACGAGGCCTCCTCCGGATTCTGCTCGGAAACTACCTGTCGACGGATCCCCGTCACATCGACTTTCGTTACAATCCTTACGGCAAACCCGAGTTGGCACACGACTCCGGTGCCGGAGGGGTGAGATTCAACCTCTCGCATTCGGGCGAAGTGGTGCTTTTTGCCGTGAGCCTCGACCGGGAGGTCGGGGTCGATGTCGAAACGATCCGACCCGAGTTTGCCACCGAGGCGATCGCCGAACGATTCTTCTCGCCCGCCGAACGGGCTCGCCTTCGTGCCTTGGACCCGGGTTTGCGCACCAGAGCCTTCTTTACGTGCTGGACGCGTAAAGAGGCGTTCATTAAAGCTCGAGGCAAAGGGATGGCAATCCCGCTCGACGCGTTCGAAGTGACACTCGAACCGAACCTCCCTGCCGTGGTCGTTGCCACCTATGATGATCCTGAAGAAGCCAAGCGCTGGTCGCTTCATGAGTTGAACGCGGAGCCAGGCTATGTGGCGGCCTTGGCCGTGGCGGGAGCCCCCTCTCCTATCCGCCATCGGAGCTTGCCGCTTCCCACTTTTCTGGACGCCTACCTTCGCGCTAACGAACGCTAGACAACCAGGCCGACTCAACGAGTAAAGAGGGAATCATCTCCGATGTGCGAGTCGTCTGCGCATTCAAAGCTAAGGTTTGTCCATGTGGTCGGCCTCGGTCTACGACTGATCGGGGCCCTGATCCTCTCGGCCATTGCCTTCGCCGCGAGTTCGGCACGAGCTCAGGACGAAGTCGCTCCCCGCGGATCCTACGCTGAGGCGGTGGGACAACTGGACTCGTGGATCGCCAAGGAGGTTGCCGAGAAGCGCATCCCCGCGCTTTCGATCGCACTCATCGACAACCAGGAAGTCGTCTGGGCCAAAGGGTTTGGTCAGGCCGACCGGGCACAGAACAAACCGGCGACTGCCGAAACTGTTTATCGGATAGGCTCGGTTTCCAAGCTGTTCACTGACGTCGCGGTCATGCAACTCGTCGAACGAGGACTCGTCGATCTCGATGTCCCCGTCCAAAAGTACCTTCCCGAGTTCGCTCCCAAATCTCCGTATGCCCAAGCAAAACCGATTACCCTGCGGCAACTGATGGCGCATCGTTCGGGCCTGGTCCGCGAGCCACCCGTCGGACACTATTTCGACCCCACGGAACCTTCACTCGCCGACACGGTCAAGAGTCTGAACAAGACCGCACTCATTTATGAACCCGAGACCCGCGCCAAGTATTCGAACGCGGGGGTGTCGGTCGTTGGTCTCGTACTCGAACGACTGCGCAAGGAGACGTTTTCTCAGGCGTTGAGTAAGGCCGTGCTGGAACCCTTGGGAATGCGTCATTCGGCGGTTGAGGTCACTCCGGCCCTCGCGCCTCGGTTGGCCAAGGGGGTCATGTGGACCTATGACGGCCGGACCTTTGCCGCACCCACGTTTGCGCTCGGGACGGCACCCGCGGGGAACCTCTATTCAAGTGTGCTCGACCTGGGACGCTTCGTGAGCATGGTCTTCGCCGACGGGCGCGGGCCCGGGGGACCCATCCTCAAACCTGAGACCCTTCGCAGCATGCTGGAACCCCAGTTTGCCAGGCCGGGTGAAAAAGAGGGCTTCGGGCTCGGTTTCGTCTTGTCGAAGCTCGACGGCTATCGCGTCGTCGGACACAACGGAGCCGTGTACGGTTTTGCCACCCAGGTGGCCGCCCTGCCTGACGAAAAACTAGGGGTGGCGGTGGTCGCCAGCCGAGACTGCGCCAACGCATTCGCCGAACACCTGGGAGACCTGGCCCTCCGGTTGATGCTCGCCGCGCGGAGCGGCCAGAAAGCCCCCGCACTCGATACCACTTCGCCTGTTCCGCCAGCGCTCGCCCGCCGCCTGGAAGGACACTACGGGGAAGGTCCTCGAAGCTTTGATCTGTCCGCTCGAGGTAGCAAACTCTTCGTGAGCTTCTCCCGGGGAGGCCCTCGTGCGGAGGTGCGGCAACAAGGCGGGGCGCTCCTGGTGGACGATCCCCTGCTCTACGGTCTTCGCCTTGAACCAAAAGGCGAGCAGGTCCTTTTGCAAGGCAAGCCATTCTCTCGCGTGACTCCCAACAAGCCCAAGCCGGCACCGGAGCGATGGGATGGACTGATCGGCGAATACGGCTGGGATCACAACGTTCTGTACATCCTCGAGAAGGATGGCCAGCTTTATGCGTTGATCGAATGGTTCTTCGCCTATCCGCTCGAGGAGATCGGGCCCGACCTCTTCCGATTCCCGGACCGAGGGTTGTACGAAGGAGAATCGCTGCGATTCACGCGAGACGAAACGGGCCGAGCGACCCAGGTCGTTGCGGCCGAAGTCCTTTTTCGAAGGCGGCCGATCCCCGGTGAAGGGGGAGTGACGTTTCACATCACGCCGCGACGACCGATTGCCGGGCTTCGGGAGGAGTCGCTTGCCAAGAAGCCTCCGGAAGAGCGCGGGGAGTTCCGTAAGCCGGACCTGGTGGAACTGACCACTCTGGACCCGGCCATCAAACGGGACATCCGTTACGCTTCAATCAATAATTTCATGCAAACACCGCTTTACTCGTTAGGCCGAGCCTACATGCAGCGGCCGGCGGCCGAGGCCCTCAATCGCGTGCGTCATCGGCTCAAGGAGCAAGGGTATGGCCTCCTGATCCATGACGCCTATCGGCCTTGGTACGTCACCAAAATGTTCTGGGACGCGACCCCGGACGCCGACCGAATCTTCGTAGCCGATCCCTCGAAGGGCTCGCGCCACAACCGAGGATGTGCCGTGGACCTGACGCTCTACGAACTCGAGTCAGGACGTCCCACCGTCATGGTCGGCGGGTACGACGAGTTCTCCTATCGCTCCTTCCCCGACTACCCCGGCGGAACATCCCTCCAGCGCTGGCAACGCGAGCTCTTGCGCCACGCGATGGAAGACGAAGGGTTCACCGTCAATATCAACGAATGGTGGCACTTCGATTTCAAGGACTGGCGGTCCTACCCGATTCTCAACATCCCTTTCGAGGAGTTGGAGAAGGCCGGTGAGTAGCCAGGGATAGTGCCGGCGAGTTCGGCGGAGCCGTCCGGGGTCGCTTTCTGGCCTACTTTTCATGCATGGCAGATAGAGTCAACCACTTTGTATGTGAACGGATGAGATCCGCTAAACCTGCGGCTCGGGGCTGAATCGACGTTTTTCGATCTTCGCGGAATCCTCACGGGTTCTGAATATCGATCTCGTATATCTATTCGATAATCTTCCTTCGGCCGTCTCTATCCCCCGTCGACAAGCCGCCCGAGGCCACCTCGCCTCGTTTGAATTATGCGGCTTGTCCGGGTCGACTGGCCCTCGTCGAGTCGTTCCTTAACGACTCCAGTGGCCAGCTCGCCGAATGACCCCCCCAAGGAAAACTCGATGGATCCCCACGAAGGTAAGCGTCCCTCCCGCGCTGGTTTTACCCTGATTGAACTGCTCGTCGTCATCTCGATCATCGCAGTTTTGATCGCCCTGCTACTTCCTGCCGTCCAAGCCGCTCGTGAGGCTGCCCGCCGTGTCCAGTGCGTCAACAACCTCAAACAGATGGGGCTGGCGATGCACAATTTTGAGTCCGCCAATGGGTTTTTCACCCCAGCGGCCATTGATCAGGCATTCCCAAAACTGGGCATCAACGTCGACGACTTCGGCAATCCTGTCGCCACGCCGACGTTACACGGCTGGGTCATCTTGCTGCTGCCTTTCGCTGAGCAGACGGCCCTGTACAACTCCTACAACCTCAAGGCGGACTTCCGCGACAAGCCGAACTCAACCGTAACCATGACTCAAGTGAACATGATGGTTTGCCCCTCGTCACCGAATCCCAACCGGATCGACACGAACAATTCCGGGGGCTTCAAGGGCTGGCAGGCCGTCGCCGGCGACTATGGCCCGAACAACAGTGTGGCGCAAGTCGCGATCGACGGCGGATTTGTGACGCCCGGAACATATGCGGGTGTCATGCAGGCCAATGTCGTCCGGAGAATCGCCGAGATCACCGACGGGACATCCAACACCCTGGTGGTCTCCGAGGACTCCGGCCGACCGGATATCTGGAGACGAGGGAGCAAATTCACCTCATCGACTCCGATCGGGAGCGCCAACCGCGTCTACGTGACCGGCGCCGGCTGGGCGAATCGTGAGAGTGCTTTCGGGCTGCACGGATTCCCAGCGGATGGCAACGGTGACCCCCCCGGCCCCTGCCACACGAACTGTGTCAACCGGAACGAGGTGTTCTGCTTCCACCCGGGTGGGGCGAATCACGTCTTCGCGGATGGATCCGTCCACTTCGTGAAGGAATCGGCCGGCATCCAGATCATGGCGAACCTGATCTCCCGGGGTGGCGGCGAGATCCTCTCGTCCGACTCCTACTGAGGATGGCGAAGGCCTGACTCCATTGCCCTCACGTTGACCGACGTGGTAAATCAGCTCACTCGGTAACGAGCAACGCAAGGGTTGCCCATCCGGTTGTCGAGAGGCGCTGGGCGTAGCTTTCGCCGCCGGAGGGACGCGTGGTTTCGGGCCAACTTCCGTCTTCCGACTGTCGCGAGGCAAGGTAGGCACGCCCTCGCTCGAGTATTGGCTTTCGCGATTCTCGATCACCTCCACGCGACAGCGCGATCAAGGCGAGAGCCGTGTCGAAAACCTCGGAGGGAGCGTTGACGAACGGGCCCCAGCCGCCATCTTCGGACTGGGCCCGTCGTAGAAGCTCCACGCTCTTGGCGCGAGGATCGGGTTTGGGGGCCGACTCGGAATCGTCGGCAAACAAGACCGCGCAGGCGTCGAGCACATTCTGAACCGGCCGGCCCTGGAGCCATTGGTCGGCTCGGGCGATTGGCTCCGCGAATCGTCGTCGGTCGCTCGCGGCGAGCACCCGCCGTGCCAGCGCTGTTGCGAGTGGCTTGCCGTAGGTCGCCGGGGAGCCGATCAAGGCCGCATCGTCGATCGGCCAAGAGCCATCGTGCGCCTGGTCCTTGAGTAGAATTCGCGCGGCATCTCGTAAGATCGACCGATCGTCGACCACCCCCGTCTCAATCCCCGAGCTCAGGGCCACGGCGAACTGCAACCGAGCCAGCCGCTTGTCGCTGAATGCCGCGTCGACTCCGTTGCGATCCCAACGTTCGGGATGCGTCAGAAACGAGACTGTTTCCGACAGCGCCTCGTTCGGCACCGCGAGTTTTCGTCGTCTGGCCTCGAAAAGCGCACGTGTGGCATCCCCGTTATTGTGGCACGAGAAACAGTGGTTTTCCCGCGACCATCGAGGCACTTCTGCGGCGAGGTACTTCAGGGCACGATCCACCGAGGCATCTGCCTCTCTCGTCGTCGGCTCCGAGCCGAGAAGCGTCCGTGAGGAGGCAATTCCAAGGAAAATGATGAGATGGTAATATTTTGCCATTCTCTTTTGGTTTTGTTTGATGGGTCTTGTGGCGCAGGCTTTGGCCTGACTCGGCCCTCGCGAACGACCGAGCCAGGCCAAGGCCTGCTCCACGCGGTATTTTGAGCGAGCCGTCGCTATTCTGCCACTCGAAGGTTTGAACCCTCAATCCAATCCTTCCAAAAGCAAGAGGCCGGGGTCGTCTTGGCGACCCAGGCCTCGGCGGACGTCGCGGGCGAGTCACTTTCGAGAGTCGCCCTCGGTATCCTGTGAGGAGTGTTCGGAGGTAAGCTCGCGCTGATCCTGCCGGCGGTCTGACAGTTCTCCAAGATGTGCTGCCGGTCTTGGGGCCTGGGCTTCGGAGCCGAGCTTGCCAAGCATGGTCTGCTCGAAGCCTTTGAGGTCGGTCCAGAGGGTTCCCGGCCCAGCGTAGAAGACCCCCAGGCGGAGGTCGGAAGCCAGTCCTTCGGCGAAGACAAACTTGTTGTAGGCGTCGGGACTACCGAGGGCCTGGACGTACTGGCGATAGCGATCGGCTTCGGCTTGTCGTGTCAGACGGAGTTTTTCGGCAGACGCCTCGCCCAGGACCTTGGTCGTTTGGGCTTCGAGGGCTGCGGTTTTGGCGTCGACTTCGGCCTTGAGCTTCTCGGTCGTTGCCTCGATTTCCCTTGCCTTTTTTTCTCCCTCGGCTTCGATCGCGGCGAACTTCTTTTCGGTTTCGGCCTTGGTGCGCCGTTCCTCGAGTGTGACCTTGGCTTTGGCCTCGGTGAGCTCAGCCTGGGCCTTGGCGGTGAGTTGTTCTTGCTCGCGAGTTTTGGTCAGCTCATTGGCGATCTTGGCCTTTTGGATCGGCTCGCGCACCTGCTTGGGAACGTAGATGTGTCGGGTCAGCCCGAAGAGCAGTGAAAGGTTCTTCGAGGTGAGCACGTTTCCGAGCTCCTCGGCCGTCTCGTTCTGGAACTCCTCGCGCGAGCCTCCAACCAGGAGATCCACTGCGCCTCGTTTCGAGCCGTGAAGCCGGCAGATCGAACCGATTTGTGGCAAGATGACCTTCTCCTCGACGTCCTTGAGAGTCCCAAACTTGCGGACTACCTCGGGGGCCTGTTCGGGGAGAATTCCCCAGATGGTCGTGAAGTCGAGGTGGATCAAGAATCCGTCGTTCGAAGGAAATTCGATCCCCTTGCCAGCGACGTAGATTGGGTCTTTACTCGTTGCGTTGGCGATCTCGTTCGAACCCGCTTCGTTGAGCGATTCCGGAGGCTTCGGTGCGACTTGTTGCACCTTCATCGTCGTCTCGTTGTAGCCGATGCTGATCACATTGACTCGCTTCTCCATGGGATTAAGGAAGTAGATTCCCGGTTGTAAAACCTTGTCCTGGATCCCCTGGAGTTGCCCCGTGCGCGGGTTGTCGGTCCTGTTGGTGACGACTCCGATGTAGCCAGGTGGAATCAGAATGCTTTCGCCCGGAGTTCGCGTGACCCGCGTGTTCGCTTCGACGCAAGCGTCCACGTCCACAACCTTGACGTCATACGCGTAGCTATTGATTCGATATCGCCCCGGGGTCAGAACCTTTCGGCGAATGCCTTGGTAACCGTAGTCGTCGACGAGGTAGGTTCCCGACGGAAGCGGCTTACCGACTTTGGAAACCACGATGCCTATGGTCCCTGGCGCGATGATTTCGTCCTTGACGAGTTGAGATTCGAACTCGAGTGGAGAGTAGAAATGCCGTCCCGGTCCCGGCATATTCTCAAGAATTCCAATCTGGAGCGGCCGGCCGGAGGAGTCGGTTTGGACCAAGGTTCCCTCGGGGGCCTTGGAGACGGTTTCAAACGGCCAGGGGCCTCGGTATCTCAAGAGCAGACTGTACCCAGGAGGAACCTCGATTCGACAGATCATCCACTTCCAAATGCCTACATAAGCGGCCAGGAAGCCGATACCGAGGATCAGGGCCACTCCGATCCCTTTCTCCAGTCGCCGGCGATCGCGCTCGTTCACGGTTGAGTCTCCTGCGTGGTCACGGTGTGGTTAGGCGACTCGGACGAAGCCGGGCGAGCGTTGGCTGTCGCCGTAGGATCTTTGGGTATCGAGTGGTGAGGAGTCTGGTCGCGCGTGAACTGGCCGAAAAGCTCCATGAGGGGGCCGTCCGAGTTCGAGAGGATCGTGTGGAAGGACGGAGCGAGCTTTTCCACGAGGATATTTCGTGCCAGCGAAGCACCATCACCATCGAAGGCGGCCACGCGGGCGGCCAGACCTGCAACCTCGGCCGTATTGTTGAAGCGAATCACATCGGCATCCGCTTGCGCCTTTGAGGTGATCGCCGAGGCCTTGTCTTTGGCTGCCTCGAGCCGGGTCCCTGCAACCTTCAGTTTTTGCTCGGCGAGTGTCCGGGCAACCTGCTGATCCTGCTCCGCATGCGTGGTCTTCTCAACGACCGCTTGCTCGGCCTCAACGAGTTTTTTCTTTTGCTCGGCGAGCAGTTGTTGCACCTTGAGCTGAGCTTCGGAAAGCTGCTGAATCTTCTCTTGGTTGAATTGGGCCAGCTCTTGCTTGGCGACCTCGCGCGCGCGGACCGGTGTGGCGATTTCCTCCGGGGGCTGGATGGACGTGATGGCCACCGCCAGGATTTCGATCCCTTGTTTCTTGCAGTTCTCGGTCAGGCTCTTGACCAGGTCGCGTTGGAATTGCTCCCGATCGATGCCGCTGATGAACTGACCTCCGGAGAGCTTGGAGCCACCGATTCGACAGAGCGAGCGGCTCTCGGGGGTGATGATTTTGGCGATGATCTCATCGTCGATCTTATCACCATTGGCGTCCTCGTTGTATTTGACGAAGACCTCCGCAACCCTGTCGGGAAGCACGCGAAACTCAACCGCACCGTCGAGCACGATGGGGAATCCATCCGACGAGAGAAAGTCCATCTCGTCTTCCGCTCCGAGGTTGAGCCGTTTCGATCGACAGTCGACGAGGCTCACTCGCTTCTCAAACGGATTGAAGTAGTACGTACCCGGCTCGATGGTCTTGGGCTGGACTCCTCGTTCTCCCTCCTCGACCAGGAACACGTTGGAGTTCTTGGACTCGGGGCCGGAGAGCAGGGTCACCACTCCTCGAAATCCTACGGGAACTGTTACCGGGTCGTAGAGCAGGATCGATTCCGCGTACGGGTTGTACGGATAACGACCGGGCTTGAGGACTTCGCGCAGGACCCCTTTCTGGCCGTTCTCGGCAAGTATCTGACCGGTCTCGAGCTCCTCCCCGTCCAGGGCAACGCGGATGCCCATCTTGTCGTTGGGGACCACGAACTGTGGGCTCACCTCCCACGACCAGTAGAAGGGATTATAAAAGTAGCGGCCTTCCGTGAGGACTCCTCGGTACGGGCCTTCGGTCTGAACCCCTTTGTAGTAGCTACCCCCTTTTTTCTGGGGCGGGGCCAGTTCCATCTCCCGTTCGAGGTCGAGGCCGACACGACGGATTAAGACCGCCTGCTGGCCGGTTCCCACCTCGATCCTGCATTGCTCGTAGACGAACACCGACAAGATTGCCAGTGCCAACAAACCGAAAATCAACAGTCTCGTGTGCCGCCGATCGCGAGAGGGCCCGGGCTCCCGCTCCTCCCACGCTACACGTGCACTCATCTTTCCACTCCTCGGTCCGGATACGAAGGAGGACTCGAAACCGAGCCCACCCCTTTGACCTGGGAGTGTGTTCGTCACGAATTCCGGAATCTTCGTCGATGGTCGCGGACCGAGGCCGTTTCGAGTTCGCTAAATTCGTCGTATCTTCAACTGAAATTTGGAGTTACCGCTGGTCCTCGAGACTCCGTTTCTCGTTCGAGCGATGAAGTGGATGGTGTCATCAAAGAACAACGACACAAAACATGACAATAAAGCTTCGTAGGTAGGCACTACCAAGCAAGGATTCCGCCATCGCCGGCGAGGGGAGCGTCAATCCCTTCCCCTCGATTGAAGACGACTCCTCGATGCCACATGATCTGCGAGTGGCAAGAGAAGCGTCGGAAATTGCCTATGGGGTGTCTCTCCACCCGGAAGTTACATGGGCGGAGCCCACCCTAAGAAAGAAGTGAGGCGGACGCTCGTTGCCGGTAGCGGAGGATGGCCAGGAACACAATAACAACCGCCGAGATTCCGATGAGAGCAAATACCCAAGTGTGGTTGGGATTCATGGTCCGCAGCGTTTTCCGAGCCTTGGCGTACTCTTCCTCCCTCCTTCGATTGAGTTCCTCCGTTGTCAAAGTCCTCGAGGGAGATCCCTTGCCCCAGAGATAATAGACGTTCTTCTGGACATCAGCGACTTCGATGCCTTCTGGGAATCGGAAAGAGAGCTCCACCTCGGAGATCGGACTATTCACCTGGGCGTCTCGGACGATAGTTTCTCTTAGATATTTAGGGTTGCCGGCAATCGTCGTTTTGTAAACTTTAGGAAGAAAGATGCCACGGTCCGGCTCGCAGAATTCCGTGACGACGGCTCTGCCGGTTCCCCCGTTGCCACGCAGTGGTCGCCTCCGAATCTCCGTGATCGCATAACCGTGTTTGGGCGCGAGTGAGATTTCGAAGAGCACTCGGCCGTCTTCGCTCTTGAGGGGTAAATCCCAGACTTCCTCCCCACCCTCGTTCTTCCTCGCGGTGGGTTTGACGTTCGGGTTGCTGTCCAGGAGTTCTCGAAGCGAGCGCGTGTCATCTGCGAGCATCAAGAGGAGATAATCGCATGAGAGCGCCCCCTTATAGCCGAATGTGCCAGCCTGCTGGGCGGCACGGATGGCGCCCCCGATCTTCTGCCGCGTGACCATCTGCTGGAGTGCGGTAACCGGCTCGGCTGGCGGGTGCTCGGGGTTATATCCCTGCATGCTCAAGAGTGATTTGGCATCGAACATAGAATCGGTGTGTACGATGGGTATCAACCGTTCGAGCTTGTACCCCGGCAGACTGCGGAAATACTCCACCGAGTGAACGCGTTCGACTTCGCCGCTCCGCGCAAGCTTGAAGGTCTTCGTCACGGTCCAATTCTTGCCCCCATCGAAGCTCACTCGCTGATCGATGGAGCATTTCAGGGAGCGAATGCTGCGCAGGTATTCCTCATGCCTCTTCACGAGTTCCTCGGACCCAATCTGTCCGACGAATCCGCTGATCAGGACGATCGCCATCATCGTCTGCATCGGTGAAGTCCTCTGTTGTTGCTCAGCACTCGGACGAAAATCGACCGCAAATAGGCAGGCCAGCTCGTCGGGATATCGGCGTCGATCATGAGTCGTGATGGGATCTCTGGCTGGCAGTGGCTCCCGTAGGGCTGGCTTCGACCTGGCGGGACGGACAGGCGATCGGTCCGGGAGAAGTTAGAACGAGTCAACCCCCGAGGGTTCCTTGCCCGCGATGGAATTCGCTCCGATCCAGAGATCTGAGTTGACGCTACTGCGGCAAAAACGGAC